>JAABUX010001745.1_pt1 | contig 32065 bp, 31 predicted proteins | sample 5561851 | NCBI WGS metagenome assembly JAABUX01 (sample SAMN10711883, study PRJNA513361) | rock metagenome | isolation source: Antarctica rocks | place: Antarctica: Victoria Land, Richard Nunatak red sandstone | collected 2016-01-03
GTGGAACCCCGGCAGACCGGCCCGCCAGCCGGACCACCGTCATACCCAGACCCTAAAATCAACACCAGCAAGGCCAGTCAGTCACCACCCGGCGCCAGCCTCAAGTCCGCGTGAATGATCAGGGTTAGAGAAAATCAGCACGCCCCGGACGCCGAGCTCGCCGGTCAGCCGGCCGAATTCCGCCATCATCTCGTCGTCGACCACCGGCAGCACCCCGACCGGGATGAACCGGTCCGGCCACTGCGCGGCCATCTCGGCAATGCTCTCGTTCGCCACCCGGGTCAGCTCGTGGATGACCGGACGCGGCATTCCGAGCCACATCGGCGGCCGGACCAGAACGAGGACCTGCTTGTCCACGCCAATCCGGTCCATGTAGCGGATCCGCCGCTCACCGTCGAACAGGTAGCTGTTCTTGCGCAGGGCGGTGACCTCCGCGCTCGGGTACTTCCCGTAATGGCGTCCAGCAGACGTTCGGGGCAGACATGCGAGTAAGCATCGATAACCACGAGACCCCCTGCTGCTGGGACATACCTTGCCACCGACTGCGGTAGGGAGCAATCTAGGGCCCGGCCGCATATGGGCGCAAGATCCAGCAAGGTCACTGTTAGGTAACCTCGCCTCAGTAGGCAACCTCGCCGCGGCGACGCTCGCGGTATGCCGCGGCGGCCGGGAGGCTCCCGCCTTCCGGCGGCCGCGGCATCACTGCTGGCCCGCGCTGGCTATCCACGCACTGGCCGGACGGTCAGGTACACAGGACCGCGCCGCGAACAGGCCTCGAAGGGAAACGGGATGGTCTTCGACCGGGTCTGATTCGGCGGGTAGACGCGCAGGCCGGCGGCGGTGACCGGGCGGCACGCCGACCGCGGGAAGTTACCGGCCATCACGATACGCAGCAGTGCGGTCGCGGTCTGGCCCGGCCGCACCTGCACGACGTGCGGGCTGCCGCCGTTGAAGGCCGCGCGAGAGCCGAGCTGCCTGCCGCGCAAGCTGACGGCGACAACGAAGGGGAATCCGTTCAGGGTGCAGCGGTGTCCCGACAAGTTGGTGAACCGCAGGTGGTAGTAGACGCTTCCCGCCGCGCCGCTGCCGTTGGTGTCGATCCATTCCACCAAGCCGGGCGTCTCGCAGAAGGGCGCCGCGGTCCTCGGATGGCCGGCGATCGCCGGCGCTGCCGCAACTGCCGGGGCGGCCAGGGCCGCCGCCGGGGTCATGATCGCAATGCTTGCGAGGATGGCCGCAGCGTAGTGCCGGCGTCTGATTCGGGACAAAATGCGCATGCGTGTTCCTTTCGGTAGTGCTGCGCGCTTATCGGTACGCGCGGCATTGATGCCGGATGACGGCAGGCCTTTGGTGGCCGCACGCGGTGACGGCCATCATCATCATGCTGCTGCGGGCAGCGCCTGGCTAGCGCACTTTTCCGCCGCCAGCGGGGCACCGCTGCTGCCGTTGCCGCAGCCGGCCGCCGGCCGCCGCCTGGCGACGCCGTAAGGCCCCCTGGGCGGCCTTACGGCGTCGCTGTCCTTCTGCCCGGCTGCTCTATTGACCGGCTGGCCGGGACACGGCGGTTATCGGGAGCGGCAGTTACCGAGAGAAGCTGCTGGTGGCCTGCCGTGTCGGCTCCATAGGCGAAACGGTTACTGCCTGGCCGGGGTCACGTCGGCCACCACGGCAATAGGCCAGGCTGGCCGAGCCGCCCGGGCCGACGGCCTCGCGGCCGACGAACGCTGCGCCACGGCGGGGCAATGCGAGCCGGATGGTGGCCGCCTTGCGGGCGATCCCGGCGTCGCAGCGGTACTTTGCCACTAGCACATACGCCGAGGCACCGGGCGAAAGCACGACGGCCGCCGGCTTACGTGCTGTCACGTAGGCGCCGCCGCCGCGGGAGTAGCGGAACGGCAGCACCGCGCCCGCAGCGTCGGACAGCGCAATGCGCGGGTAGCCCTTTACCGAGCAAGCAGCCCGGCTGCGGTTCGTCAGCGCGTACATCACCGCATGCTCACCGGTCATCGGCGACACGTACGTTCCGTGCCCGAGGCGAAGCGCTCGCGGCAGGCATCGGGCGACCCTGACGTCAGTCAGGGTCGCAGTCAGCACGGACGCCGTCGCGGTAGCCGCCGAAGATGACGGCCGGTGTCCTCCCGGCGCCGGGTGCGCGGAACGCACTGCGCCCGCGCTGCTGCAGCCGCCAGCTAGCAGGGCCAGGAACACGGCGGCAACAATGGTCTGCGCGAATAGGGGATGCACGGCTCGCCGGTCCCGAATGGATCGCTTCATAACTCCTCCTGGCATTGTGGTCCCGTTGGACCTCATCCCTTGTGACGCCGCAGCGGTCTCGCGAGTTGCGGAAACTTCCGGTCGGCCTGCCGGCATCGTCTTGCGCGCTGCTGCCCGGCCGCGGAATGCGCCGTGCCGGAAGATAGTTTCACCGGCATGGACAAGGCGCAGCTTTCCGAAGAGCAGTGGCGGGAACGCCTGACCCCGGCCGAGTACCAGGTGCTGCGCGAGGCCGGGACCGAAGCCCCGTTTCGCGGCGAGTACACCGACACCAAGACGACGGGCGTGTACCGGTGCCGGGCGTGCGGCGCGGAACTGTTCCGGTCGGACGCTAAGTTCGAGTCGCACTGCGGCTGGCCGAGCTTTTACCAGCCCACCGCCGAAGACGCGGTGATCCTGATCGAGGACCGGTCCATGGGCGCAGTCCGGACCGAGGCCCGGTGCGCGAACTGCGACTCCCATCTCGGGCATGTCTTCGAGGGCGAAGGCTACGACGTGCCGACTGATCAGCGGTGGTGCATCAACTCCATCTCGCTGACGCTCGAGCCGGCAGATGGCTAGCGGCCCGGCGCCGAAGCCGGGCCTGCGGCGGATCAGGGCGGCTGAGCTATCCGGCGCGACCGCCCAGACGCCCGGCATGATCCGGGCCGCGGCAATCTCCGGCGACCTGGTCGGCGCGAGGGCACTGTGGATGGGCCGGACCGTCATTTCCCCGCTGGCGTCCTCCGGCGATCATCATCACGGTGACTCCGAGACCGGCATTTACGTCCTGTCGGGGCAGCCGGTCTTCGTCTTCCGCGATCCGGTGACCGGCTGCATCACCCGGCTGGAAACCGAGCCGGGTGACTACGTGTGGGTGCCCCCGCAGGTGCCGCACCGCGAGGAGAACCCGTCGGCAGCCGAGGCGGTCGTGGTGGTCGCGCGGTCCACCCAGGAAGCGATCGTCGTTAGTCTCCCGCAGTTGTGAACCGGCGGCGTATACGCCGCCTGGCCGGCGGCGTACTGTCTGCCGTGTCACCGGCGACTCCTGCGGAGGAACGGCATGAAAACGGTTCTCCTCGGGCTGGCCGTGGTGATCGCGGTCGCGCTGCTCCTCGTCTTGCGGGACGTGACAAGCCGGGGCAAGCGGCGGCAGAAGTTCGCTGACCAGGACGCCGCCCGGCAGCAGGCGGAAGACTCCCCTGTTCCGGGCCTTGCGGGACTGGCGGCGACGCAGAACTGGCAGGGGCCGCTAGGCGATCCGGGATTCCCGTCTGGTGACACCGTCAAGTGCATCGGCAATCTCACGATCGCGCTGCATGGCGCGCTGGATCCCGACAGCTGGCGGCGGACCCGCTGCCGGAACCTCGGCCTCTCGCACTCAAACGGGGAGCCTACTTACTGCATGGCGGACCGGCAGCGGCTCGTGCACTGCTACCGCGGCCAGCTGGGCGGCTACTCGTTCGTCGTCGGCAACGCCTATACCACCATTTCCGTGGTCCAGGCCGCCGCATATAACGGTCCGCTGCCGGCCGGCGAGGACCTGGAGGCAGCATTCTGCGTGCTCAGCCTCCCGACGCAGCCGACCTGGATCCAGCTGGTCCCGGCGATCAGGGGCCCGCTGTCAGGGAGCCGTCACCGCAGCGGCCATCCCGACCTCGACGCCCGGTACACGCTTCTGACCCCCGACCTGCACCGAGGCGCCCGGCTGATCAGCGACCAGCTGGCCGCATTCGTCGCAAGCCGGGACGGCTGGGCTTTCACCCTGTACCAGAACACGCTGATCTGCGTGACGCTTGCCCCGCTCGGCTCCGGCGATGACGCCCGGCAGCTCACCTCGGCAACCGCGCAGGCAGCCGCCCTGCTGGGCCGCGGTTAGGCCGGCGCCGGGACCGGCTGATCGCCGCTGGATGGGGCGGACAGTTAATTTTCGCGCTAGTTTCTTAAGCCGGCAGCGCGCCGGAGCGGACCAGCGAATCGGGGCCGAGGTCGGCCAGCCGCGCGTGCCCCGACAGCCGCATCGTCAGCTCGAAGTCCGCCCGCAGCGTGCGCAGCACATGGCGGACGCCCGCCTCCCCGGCGATGCCCAGCCCGTACGCGTACGGCCGGCCGATCAGCACCGCCTCGGCGCCGAGGGCCAGGGCCTTGACCATGTCGGCGCCGCCGCGGATGCCGCTGTCGAAAAGCACGGTCAGCTCGGAGGCGGCTGCGGCTGCTATCGCGGGCAATGTTTCGAGCGAGCCGACAGCACCGTCTACCTGGCGGCCGCCGTGGTTGGACACGACAATGCCGTCGGCGCCGGCCGCCACCGCGCGGCGCGCGTCGGCGACGGACTGGATGCCTTTCAGCACGATCGGGCCGTCCCAGTGCGCCCGCGCGAACGGCAGATCGTCCCATGTCAGGGACGGGTCACCGAAGATCTGGGTCCAGCGCAGGATCGCCGCGCCCTGGTCGTCCGCGACGGCGGCGTCCAGGCCGGCCCGGAAAGCCGGGTCGGTCAGGTAATTCTGGATGCCGATGCCGCGCAGGAACGGCAGGTGCGCGTGATCCAGGTCGCGGGGGCGCCAGGCCAGCAGCCGGGTGTCCAGGGTGATGACCAGGACGCTGTAACCCGCCGCTTTCGCCCGGCCCAGGAAACTGGCCGCTACCGACCGGTCCTTCGGCCAGTACAGCTGAAACCAGCGCTGGCCGCCGGCGCTGGCGGCAGCTACCTCCTCCATCGGCGTGGACGCGGCGGAACTCAAGATCATCGGGATTCCGGCCGCGGTCGCCGCGCGGGCGACCGCCAGCTCGCCGTCGGGGTGCGCCATCCCCAGCACGCCGACCGGCCCGAGCAGCATCGGCACCGGGAGCTGTGCGCCGAGCACCGTGCTGGCATACGACGGCGCGCTGACGTCGGTCAGCATCCGCGGCACGATCCGCCAGCGCCGGAAGGCCGCGGCGTTTTCCCGGACCGTGTCGCCGGATCCGGCTCCGCCGGCGATGTAGGCGTGCGCCTGCGGGGACAGCCGCGCCCGGGCCGCCGTCTCCAGCCGGGCGAGGTCAGCCGGGAGCGCCGGGACGGTGCCGACCAGGCCGTTGAGGTAAATCTCGTCCTGGTAGGTTTCCAGCGGTGTCGTCACGGCTGCCTCCTCGGCGGCTCGGGTTTCCGGCGACTTGGTCCCCGTCGGCCCGGTTCTCCGGCGGGTCCGGTTCTCCGGCGGGTCCGGTCCCCAGGGCGGGCTCAGCCCCGGCAGCTTAACCCCCGGCGGCTTTCTGCTCCGTCTTCGCGCCCGGCCGCGCACAATGATGACCATGCCCCGAGCTAACGACGAGATCGCCGCGCTGCTGGCGGAGTACGCGGAGCTGGTCCAGATCACCGGCAGGGACGCGTTCCGGGCGCGCAATTACGAGAAGGCAGCCCGCGCAGTGTCCGGCCACGGCGCGGACGTGACGCAGCTCAGCCCGGCGCAGCTGCGGCAAATCCCTGGCGTCGGCAAGTCCATCGCCGAAAAGATCACCGAGTTCACCACTACCGGCACCATCCGGGCGCTGGAAGAACGACGGGCCGAAATACCCGCCGGGGTCCGTGAGCTGACCAGGATCCCGGCCCTCGGGCCTAAACGGGCGCTGCAGCTGCACGCGGAACTCCAGATCAGCTCCGTCGCCGAGCTCACCGAGGCCATTCAGGGTGGCCGGCTGGCGGCACTCAAGGGCTTCGGTGCCAAAAGCGAGGAAAAGCTGCTGCGCGGCATCGAGCTGATGGCGACCGCCGGCCAGCGGGCAGCGCTGGACGTCGCCGACGAGCTGGCCGCGCGGGTCGTCGCCGCCGTCAGCTCGGCGCCCGGCTGCCTGCGGTGCGCGCACGCCGGGTCACTGCGCCGGTTCCGCGAGACCATCGGCGACGTGGACGTGCTGGCCGCGGCGGCCGACTCGGCGCCGCTGATGGCCGCGCTAACCAGCATGCCCGGCGTCACCGACATTATCGGCAGCGGTCCGGCGAAAACGTCGGTCCGGGCCGGCGGCGGGCTGCAGGTCGACCTGCGGGTGGTTCCGCTGGACTCCTGGGGCGCGGCGATGCAGTACTTCACCGGCTCCCAGGCGCACAACGTGGCCATCCGCGAGATCGCCGTCCGGCAGAAGCTAAAGCTGTCGGAATACGGCCTGTTCGACGCGGTCAGCGGCGAGCTCATCGTGTCGCGGACCGAGGAGGAGGTCTACCGCCGGCTCGGCATGTCTTTCGTGCCGCCGCCGATGCGCGAGGACACCGGCGAGGTGCAGGCGGCACTGCACGGCGAGCTGCCGGAACTTGTTCAGCTCAGTGATATCCGCGGTGACCTGCATACCCACACTAACCTGACCGACGGGACGGCGTCGCTGGCTGACATGGCCGCGACCGCTGCCGCCCGCGGGTACGAGTACTACGCGGTGACCGATCACGCGCCGAACCTGGTGATGCAGCGGATGACCAGCGAGAAGATGCTGGCCCAGCGGGAGCAGCTGCGCGAGCTGAGTGCGCGGCTGGCCGGCAGCGCAGCCGGGAGCGGCGCCGGGGGCGGCGCGCCGATGACGCTGCTGCACGGGACGGAGCTGAACATTGCGCCGGACGGGTCCGTGGACTGGCCGGCTGACTTCCTGGCCGGCTTCGACGTCTGCGTGGCGTCGGTGCACTCGCACTTCGGCCAGTCCCGGCCGGAGATGACCCGGCGGTTCATCACCGCCTGCGAGAACCCGCTTGTGAACGTGATCGGCCACCCGACCACCCGCAAGATCGGCCGCCGGCCGCCCGTCGACGTCGACTTCGGCGAGCTGTTCGCCGCTTGCGCACGCACCGGCACCGCGCTGGAAATCAACGCCCACCCGGCCCGGCTGGACCTGCCCGCGGACCACATCCGGGCCGCGCGGGACGCCGGGGTGCTGTTCGCGATCGACAGCGACGCCCACTTCACCGCCGGCCTGGACTACCTGCGGTACGGCGTCGGCCAGGCGCAGCGCGGCTGGCTGACCGCCGAGCACGTGATCAACGCCTGGCCGCTGCCGAAGCTGCGGGAGTTCCTGCGCAAGGGCCGCTGAAAGGGACGCGCCGCCGGGCGCAGCCCGCCCGGCCCGCGCGGCGGCACCGCCACCAACCCGCACGGCGGCACCTGCCGCAACCCGCTCGATGGCACATCGAACGGCACCCAACCCGCTCGATGGCCCATCGACGGGGTTGCGGGATGGCCCGGGGTGCGCCGCGGCGGCGAACGGAGCGCGGCGGCGGCGGGCGTCCCTCCGGACCGGCGGCACTGCAGTCCGCCGCGGGGGGCCGGCGATACTTCGTGCATGGCCACCCTCAGCTATGCGGACTCGATCGTCATCGCGCGTCCGGCGGACTTCCTCTATGACCTGGTCTCGGACGTGACCCGGATGGGCGATTGGAGCCCGATCTGTAAAGCGTGCTGGTGGGATGAAGGAGCCAGCGGCCAGGTCGGTGACTGGTTCACCGGGCGCAACGAGGTGCCGGGGCGGATCTGGGAGACGCGATCGCAGGTGGCGGTCGCGGATCACGGCCGGGAGTTCGCGTTCCTGGTCGGGGGCGCCTGGGTCCGCTGGGGCTACACCCTGGCCCCGGCTGACGGCGGAACCCGGCTGACAGAAACCTGGAACTTCCTCCCGGCCGGGCTGGAGCGGTTCGCGGAACTGTACGGCGACGACGCGCCGGCGCAGATCGACCTGCGCACCGAGTATGCCCGGACCGGCATTCCGGCGACTCTCGCCGCGATCAGGCAGACGGCGCAGCAGGCATGACCGGTCCGGCCGCCCGGCCGCCGGGCCTGGCGGACTCGGCGAGATTCTTCAGCGCTGCCAGCACCGGGTTTTCCCCGCCGCTGTCATCCCCGCCGCTGTCATCTCCGCTGCCGTCGCTGCCGTCGCCGGCTCCCGCACGGGGGTCTTCCTGGGTAATCGTCAGCAGCGTGCCGTCCGCGCCAGGCTCAAGGGTGTAGATCATCGTGAAGTAGTTCCCCGGCTCATCCGCCAGGTCCGGCCGGGGGGCGAACAGGGAGTACCGCAGTTCGGCGGGCACGTCGACGGCGAGAACCGTGCCCCACTGCTCGAACGTACGGTCCTGCCATTGGCTGGTGAAGCGGATCGGGGAGCCCGGCGACCAGTCGGTGGTCACTACGCTGCCGTACTGCCACTGCCGGATGTAAGCCGGATCCGTCAGGACCGCCCAGACCGTCTCTCGCGGAGCGGCGATGGAGACGCGGGATTCAGTGATATGCACGCAGCGGAGTGTACGAGGCTGCGCAGCGTTAGGCAACGCTGCCCGCGCCGGGACAAGTCAGGTCCGGCGCCGCGACGATCGTGCAGTGCCGGGCCGGGACAATCGCTGTCCCGGTAGCCCGCGGCCTGCTTGCCTACGGCAGCGCGTCGAGCAGCTCGCGGACGGCTCGGCGCCTGCCGGTATAGAACGGGACCTCGATCCGGGTGTGCAGCCGGGCCTTGGCGCCGCGCAGGTGCCGCATCAGGTCGACGATCCGGTGCAGCTCGTCGGCCTCGAACGCAAGCATCCACTCGTAGTCGTTCAGCGCGAAGCAGGACACCGTGTTAGCACGCACGTCCGGGTACTCGCGCGCCATGATGCCGTGCTCCGCGAGCATCGCCCGGCGCTCGGCGTCATCCAGCAGGTACCACTCCAGCGACCGGACGAACGGGTAGACGCACACCCAGGATTTCGGGTCCTCGCCTGCCAGGAACGCGGGCACGTGGCTCTTGTTGAACTCAGCCGGCCGGTGCAGCGCCATCGCCGACCACACCGGCTCGCTGGCGCGGCCCAGGCCGGTGCGTCGGAACCGGCCGTACATTTCCTGCAGGTCATCCGGCGACGGCGAGATCCACCAGAACATGTAATCGGCGTCGGCCCGCAGCCCCTGCGCGTCGTAGCAGCCGCGGGTAGTCACGCCCTTTCCCGCAGCCTGCGCCAGCAGCTCCTCGATTTCGACCGCGAAACGGGCGCGCCCCGAACCCGCCGAACCGGACCAGCCGTCGTCGCCCGAACCGCCAGAACCACCGCGCAGCCGGAAGACCGACCACATGGTGTAGCGGATCAGCTCGTTCAGGTCCCGTGCCTTGGGGCGCCCGTCGCCCGTGTCATCACCAGCCATGCCGCTATTCTCCCCCGGGCGCCGGCAGTCCCGTCGCGCAGATGCTGATCGCCTCCCCGTACAGCAGCTGCTTGTGCGCGATCAGCGCCCGCCGATCCTTGCCGGCCAGTGCCTTGGCCAGCAGCACCGCGTCCGCCAGCACCTCCTGGTCGCTGGGCGCCGTCCGGTGCGCGATCCCGGCGGCCAGCGCGTCCAGGCCACCGTACCGGCGGCCCGTCAAAATGGCTTCCTGAGCGGTCCGCCGGGGCAGCTTGGTGGCGATGACGGCGTACATCGCGGGCGTCAGCGGCAGGCCGAGGTCCGCCTCCGGCAGGCACCAGTAGCCGTGCTCTTCCTGCATGATGACGAAGTCGTGCGCGGTCGCGAGCATCGCGCCGGCCGCGAACGCGTGCCCGTTGACGGCCGCCACCGTCACCGCCGGGAAGGCGAGCATCCGGCCGAAGAGCCGGTGCACGTCGGCCAGGAATCCGGTGCCCTCCGAGCCGGCTTTCGCCAGCCAGTCCAGGTCCAGCCCGTTTGAGTAGAACTTTCCCGCCCCCGTGGTCACCAGGGCGAGCGGGACGTCGCCGGCCGCGACCCGGTCCAGTGCCGCGCTGAACTCCGTCAGCCAGGACCTGCTGAAGCGGATCTCGCCATCGCGCATGTGCACGATCCACACGTCACCGTCGGTGTCCACGTCGATCACGGATGGCCTCCTGACTGTCGCCCAGCGGCGTAGCTGGTTTACCGGACCTCGCCGGGGCCTGCCGCGGCGGCGGTCCCGCTCTCAAGGTAGGCCAGGACCTGCGCCGCCGCCAGCCGGGCCGTGGCGATGCAGGCCGGGATGCCGATGCCGTCGTAGGCCGCGCCGCAGACGGCCAGGCCGGGCTGGGCGGCGACGCCGGCCCGGATGGCGGCGACCCGGTCCAGGTGGCCGACGTTGTACTGCGGCAGGCCGCTGCCCCAGCGCGTCACCCGGGTTGCGGCCGGCCGGCCGCGCACGCCGGTGGCCGTGGCCAGGTCCGCCGCGGCCAGTGCGGCGAGCTCGCCGTCGTCGCGCTGCAGGACCGCGTCATCGCCGATCCGGCCGATCGAGGCCCGGACGATTTGCAGTGCGCCGCCGGGCGCGGAGCTGTCCGCGGGCCGCGCCAGGTGCGGCCACTTGACGCTGCTGAATGTCACCGCCTTGACCGGCCTGCCGTCCACGGCGGGCACCAGGTACCCGCTGCCGCCGGGCAGCTCGGGAAAAGCCGCGGCCGGGTAGGCCAGCGTGATCACCGCCATGCTGGCGTACCCGATCTCGGCCAGCGCCGCCGCGGCGGCCGAAGTACCCGGCAACCCGGCCAGCAGCCGCCCGGCCGGAAGGGCCGGCACGGCCAGGATTACCGCGTCGGCGTCCAGCTGCTCCGGTGCGCTGACCGGCCCGATCGCCAGCCGCCAGCCACCGGGACCGCGGGCCAGCTCGCGGACCATCGCGCCGGTCCGGATTTTCGCCGCCGACGCCCCGGCCAAGACCGGCGGCAGCGTGCCCAGTCCCGCGGCCAGCGTGGTAAACACCGGCGCCGGGGCCGGGCCGGAGCCTGGCTCGCCGCCCGCGCGCGCGGGGCCGGGGCCGGGGCCGCCACCTGCGGCGACGCCGGCTGGCGTCACGGCCGCGGCCGCTGCGCCGCCCGTCGGGCCGGACGGCGCCGGCAGCAGCGCCGCGGCCGCGGCCGCCAGGCCGGCGTGCCGCCGTGACTGCGCGGCCAGGGCAGGCAGGGTGGCCTCGAAGGACAGGTCCTCCGACCGGCCGGCGTATACGCCGCCGAGCAGCGGGTCCACCAGCCGGTCGACCACTTCCTGGCCCATCCGGTCGCCCACCCAGCTGCCGACGGAGACGTCCCCGTCGCGCCGGGCGGCCGGCAGCAGCAGGTCCTGCCGCGCCCGGGCCGAGCCCGCGGCGGACAGGATGCCGCTGCGATCCAGCTCATCGAAGTCGGCCGGAACGCCCATCGACTGGCGCCGCGGCAGCGGCGCCATCGTGCCGCGAGTCCAGATCCGCGCCGCGGTCGTGCCCGGCTGGACCAGCTCGCCGGACAAGCCGACAGCGCCGATCAGGTCGACGCCCTCGGCCCTGCGCGCGAGCAGCGCCTCGGCGCCCTCGTCCACGCTGATCCCGGCTAGCTGCGAAACGGCGAGCTTGCCGCCGAGGCGCGGCGACCCCTCCAGCACCGTCACCGAGAGCCCGTGCTCGCGCAGGAAGAACGCGGCCGCCAGGCCGGCGATCCCGCCGCCCACGATCACCACGCTGGCCGGCCTGCCGCCGTTTCCGCCGCGCTCCCGGTAGTGACTCACGCTCCTAGCCTGCCGCAGACCAATAGCCTGCCGCAGACCAGGTGCGCCAGCGTGCCGGGCCAGCGCGCCAGGCGGGTGGCCGCACTGGGGTAAACGGCCACGTTTTGTCCTTTCGGCAGGAAGTTTCCCGGCGGGCGGGAACCGCGCGGGGTCCCGCTGCGTCCGACGCGCATGAACATTACCGCCGGGGCCCGCGCGGCCCGCGGCGGCTGGCCGGAGCAATGCCGGCCGCACCGCCGGCAGCGGCGCCGGCGCCCCCGGCAGCGCTGTTAGCGGTGCCGCCGACGGCGCGAGGCGGCCCCTGCGCGGACGGCACGGCCAGCTTGCCGGCCGAATTGACGGCCGATTGCGCGGCCGGGGCCGACGACGAGCGGGTCGAGGTGCCGCCGGAACAGCCGGCTAGCAGGAGCAGGCCGGCGCCGGCGGCGAAAGCGGCGCGGGCGGTGTAGGTACCGCGGTGTTCCAGGCCGCGGGACTGCTGCTGGCCAGCCAGAGCATCATCTACACCGCCGACATCACCAGCAGCTCGCGTGACGTCACCACGGCCGCCGCCGGCGCCACCGGCATCGCGCAGCGCCTGGGCGGCTACGTCGCGGCCGAGCAGGCATCCGGCGCCGCTGCTGACGCCGGCGGCGTCAGCAGCGGCGCAACCGTCAGCCTGACGCTGAAAGTCCCGGTTGCGCAGTATCAGACCGCGCTGCGCGAGCTGTCGTCGATCGGACGGCGGCTGTCGCTGGACCAGCGGGCCACGGATGTCACCCAGCAGGTCGCCGACGTGACCAGCCGGGTGACCTCGCAGCAGGCCGCCATCGCCCAGCTGCGGGTACTGCTGCGGCACGCGGGCACGGTCGGCGATCTGCTCAGCGTGCAGGATCAGATCAGCGCCGACGAGTCAGCGCTGGAGGCGCTGCAGGCACAGCAGCGATCGCTGTCGCGCCAGACCACCTATGCCACCGTGTCGGTGCTGCTGGTGAGTCAGCGAGCCCATATTTTCCGGCACCGAAAGAAGTCATCAGCCGGGTTCGTGACCGGGTTGTCGCGCGGCTGGCACGCGTTCACCGCCGCCGTCAGCTGGCTGGCGACCGCGCTCGGCGCGGTGCTCCCGTTCGCCGTGATCCTGGTCGCCGCCGCCGCGCTCGGTTACGGGTTCCGGCGGCGCAAGCAGCGGCGGCAGGCCGGCCCGACGGTCACCTGATCAAGCCGCCAAGCCGCTCGCCGCCAAGCCGCTCGCCCACTGGCCCGCCAAGCCGCTTAGCTGCGGGCAGCTTACTGCGGCGGCCGGGCGGACTGGGCGTGCACGAAGTCGGTCAGCCGGGCCAGCATGTCCGGGTCAGTCTCCGGCAGCACCCCGTGCCCGAGGTTGAAAATGTGCGCCTCGGCGGTGCGGCCGCGGCTGATGACGTCGTCGGCCCGGCGGGCGATCTCGTCCCACGGGGCGAGCAGCACGGCGGGGTCGAGATTGCCCTGCAGCGCCTTGCCCGGCTCCACCCGGCGGACCGCCTCGTCCAGCGGCACCCGCCAGTCCACGCCGACCACTTCCGCTCCGGCCTCGCCTATCAGGCCCAGCAGCTCGCCGGTGCCCACGCCGAAATGAAGCCGCGGCACCCCGGTTTCCGCCAGCGCGTCGAAGATCCGCTTGCTGTGCGGCAGTACCGCCCGCCGGTAGTCCTCAGCAGCCAGCGCGCCGGCCCAGGAGTCGAACAGCTGGACCGCCGACACGCCCGCGTCGACCTGCGCCCGCAGGAAAGCGATCGTGATGTCGGTGAGCCGCTCCAGCAGCGCGTGCCACAGCGGCGGGTTGCCGTACATCATCGACTTGGTCTTGTCGAAGCTCTTGGACGGCCCGCCGTCGACCAGGTAGCACGCCAGCGTGAACGGGCCGCCGGCGAACCCGATCAGCGGCTTGGCGCCCAGCTCGGCGACAAGGGCGCCGACCGCCTCGGTGATGAACGAGACATCGCCCGGCTCCAGCGGGCGCAGCCGCTGCAGGTCCGCCTGCTGGCGGACCGGATGGTCAAACACCGGGCCGACGCCCGGCATGATGTCGACACCAACACCGACAGCGCGCAGCGGAACGACAATATCGCTAAAAAGGATCGCCGCGTCCACGTCGTATCTGCGCACGGGCTGAAGGGTGATCTCCGTGACCAGGTCCGGGGTCGCGCAGGCCGCGAGCATCCCGGTGCCAGCCCGGACTGTCTTGTACTCCGGCAGCGACCTGCCCGCCTGGCGCATGAACCAGACCGGTGTGTACGGCACCGGCTGACGTCGGCAGGCCCGGACAAACGGAGATTCCTCGGTCAGCGCATTCACAGCACGGATCTTCTCACAATCGCGGCCGGCGGCCCCCCACGCGGCTGCACGCGCGGCTGCCCGTCCGCAAACGTGCGGGGGACACGCCGGGGCAGATCCGGTGTCAGCGGACGCCGGCGTGCCAGCATCAACGGTGAGCCCGGTGCGAACCGCGCGGCGGGCGTGCCAGCGGCGAGAAGGCTGCAGATGATTGAGATGCTCCGGCAGTGCCCCGACTGCCGCTCGGACCAGCCTTTCGAGCTGTATTACCAGGACTTCGGCGGCTGCCCGGACTGCCCGGACGGCGACTGCTCGGAATGGGGCTGCACAGCCTGCGGCGCGGTCCTGCTGATCGGCTTCACCATGTTCGCCGCGGAGTCAGCGACGGCAGCGGGCCTGCGCGACATGGTGGCGTGACGCCAGCGATCCGGGCCCGCGCGGCCCGGACAGTGCGGCCTAGGCAGTGCGGCCCAGGCAGTGCGGCCCAGGCAGTGCGGCTCGGACAGTGCGGCTCGGGCGATGAGACTAGGGCAGTGAGGCCCGCGGCGGACCGCCCAGACAGGGGCACGATGGATACCGAGACGCTGTTTCGTGCCGCCGTCGCGGACATCACGGCGGGCGCCGCCCAGATAGCCAGCGAGCGGCCCGAGATTACCTTCGAGGACGAGCCGCCGCCCCGCCGCCTGGCGCCGCACGCCGCCGCGATTGCCGCGACCGCCCAGGAGGGGGAAGATGAACTGGGCGAAGGTAAATTCGTCCTGCTTTACGACCCCGCCGGACAGCCTTCCTGGGCTGGTCAGTACCGTGTCATCGGGTACATCCGGGCCGAGCTTGAGCCCGACATCGCGGCCGACCCGCTGATCGGCGAGGTCGGGTGGAGCTGGCTGACTGAGGCGCTGGATGCCAGGGCAGCGCGCTACGTCAACAGCAGCGGGACCGTTACCAGGGTGGTAACGGAAGGGTTTGGCGCGAAACGAGACGAGCCAGTGTCCACCGGATTTGAGTTGCGGGCCTCCTGGTCGCCCGTCGTACTGAGTGACGGCCGCCCCGATCTGAGCACCCACGTCGCTGCGTGGTGTGACGCGCTGTGCGCCGCTTCCGGCCTGCCCCCGCTGGCGGCCGGAGTTACCGCGCTGCGGCTGCCGCACCGGCGGCAGCAGTGACGGATGCCGCCGCGGAGCCTGCTCACCAGCAAGGCGGCCTCGCCGAGTCAGGCGGCCCAGCCGAGCCAGGCGGCTCAGCCGGGGCAGGCGGCGCGGGCGGGGCAGCCGGGCCTGCCGGGTTTGATGCGCCTGCCGGGCAGCCGGATGACCAGCCGGCTGAGGTGGTGGCCGTGCCGCTGCTGGAGCCACGGGACGGCCTTCCGCCGCTGGTAGTGACTGCGCAGGCGCTAGCGGAGTCCGTGCGGGCGCTCGGCGCGGGCCACGGCCCGGTGGCCGTGGACACCGAGCGCGCCTCCGGCTTCCGGTACGGCCAGCGGGCTTTCCTGGTCCAGGCCCGCCGCCGGGGCGCCGGCACCGTGCTCATTGACCCGGTTGCCTGCCCGGACCTGTCCGCGCTGGACGCCGCTCTCGCCGACGCCGAGGTAGTGCTGCACGCGGCTTCGCAGGATCTGCCCTGCCTGGCCGAGCTGGGCTACCGGCCCCGGCACCTGTTCGACACGGAGCTGGCCGGGCGGCTGCTGGGATACCCGCGGGTCGGCCTGGGCACCCTGGTCGAGACCGTGCTCGGGCTGAGCCTGGAAAAGAGCCACTCGGCCGCTGACTGGTCGACCCGCCCGCTGCCGCCCGAGTGGCTACGCTACGCAGCGCTCGACGTGGAGGTCCTGGTAGAGCTGCGGGACGAGCTCGCCGGCCAGCTGGCTGCGCAGGGCAAGGCGGAGTGGGCACAGCAGGAATTTGCCGCCGTGCTGGCCGCCCGGCCGCCGGAGCCGCGCACCGACCCGTGGCGCCGGACCTCCGGCATTCACCGCGTACGCAGCAGGCGCAGCCTCGCCGTCGTCCGCGAGCTCTGGCAGGAACGCGACAAGATCGCCCGGCGCCGGGACGTCTCCCCATCCAGGCTGCTGCCCGACACTGCCATCGTTGCCGCCGCCCGGACAATGCCCGGCAGCCCGGCGGAACTAGCCGCTACGCCCGGATTCGCCGCCCGCAACGCGCGGCGCAGTGTGCCGGAGTGGCTGCGCGCCATCGGGCACGCCAAGGCGCTACCGGACCGCGACCTGCCCGAGTCGTCGGCCCCGGCCGGCGACGGGCCGCCGCCGGCGCACCGCTGGCACGAACGCGACCCGGCAGCGGCCGGGCGGCTGGCCGCTGCCCGCGCGGCCGTGACCGCGCTCGCCGACGCTGCGGGCATGCCTGCCGAGAACCTGCTGCAGCCCGACGCGATACGCCGGCTGTGCTGGCAGCCGCCGGAGCCGGTCAGCGCCGCTACGGTAGCCGGGCAGCTGGCCGGTTACGGCGCCCGGCCCTGGCAGACCGAGATCACCGCCGCGCCCGTCGCCGCGGCACTGCTGAGCATCGCCGCGCAGCCGGAAGGGACAGCGGCGGAAGGGACAGCGGCGGAAGGGACAGCGGCGCCGGACGAGACCCCGGCGCCGGGCGAGACCACGCAGCCGGAAGAGGCAGCGGCGGAGGGTAGTCCGGACTAGCGTGCCTGGTCAGCTAGTCCGGACGTCAGGCTGTCTTGCGCAACGAGCGCTGGTCGCAAGGGAGCACTGAGCCTGCGCGCACGACGCCGGCACAGGGCACCTGGCCGGCCTGCTGGCCAGCGGGGAAGACGTTGTAAATCACCTCGCAGTCACAGCAGATGCCGCCGCGGTCTTGCAGCTTGCGGACAAGCCCGCGGGCTCGCGGGGCCATCAGGTCGCGCCACCGGAGTGTCCACCGGTGAGTACCGTCGCAGCCGAACTCGCTGATCATCCGCTGCAGGTAACAGCGCAGGCACTCGCGCTCACCCGGAGCAGTGAGCCGCCGGGACAGCTCAGCCAGCTCGTTCTCCACGACCTCAGCCCGGTCACTGGACATGATCTGTGCTCCTTCCGTCAGCATTGCGCGGACAGGAAATTTCTATCCTGGGCTGCCGACATTCCGGCGCGCCGCAGCCCGGGAAGGCGGGACAGCGGCCCGGAAAGGCGGGACAATAGCGTGGTGACCGGCCTTGCGTGGGACGTGCTCCACAGCCCCATTGGCCCGCTGTCCATCGGCTGCAGCAGCCTCGGTGTCGGCCGGGTAAGCTTCGGCGCCCCGCCGGACCAAGCAGGCCCGGCAGGCACAGCTGGCCCGGCAGGCGCCGCCGGCCCGGCAGGCGCCGCGGCGCTGCTGCGGGCTGGGCGCGCGCAGCTGGCCGAGTACCTGTGCGGTCAGCGCCGTGCCTTCGACGTGCCGCTGGACTGGGCCGCGGCAACACCGTTTCAGCGGCAGGTGCTGGGTACCCTGCTCGACTCGGTCGGCTACGGCCAGACCGTGACCTACGGCGAGCTGGCCCGGCGCAGCGGGCTACCGGACGCGGGACTGCCAGCCAGGGCCGTGGGCCAGGTCATGGGCGCTAACCCCATCCCGGTCATCGTGCCCTGCCACCGGGTGCTGGCCAGCACGGGAATGGGCGGCTACGGCGGCTCCGGTACCGGCGCGGGGCTTGCCATCAAGCGCTGGCTGCTCATCCTGGAAGGATCACTGCCGCCCACTCTGGACTGGGAGTCGGCCAGCGCAGCACTGAGCACAACTTGCTAGTGCGCTGTCTATAAACCTTCACCGGACCGGTGAATAGTTACAGGCCGGGTGCATGGCGTGGCCGGTGTCAGGTCAGTAGGTCGTGCAGGGTGCTGATGCGGTTGCCGGCGGGCCCGGTGCAGGCAGCGGAGCGGTCGAGGTGGACGGCGGACAGGCCGGCTGCCTCGGCGGCCAGGACGTCAAGGTCGTAGTTGTCACCGACCATCAGCGTCTTTTCCGGGCTGGTGTGCAGGCGACGGCACGCTTCGAGGTAGGCCCGGCGGTCGGGTTTAGCAGCTGGGAGCTGGGAGGAAGCCAGGACCGGGCCGCACAGATCGAGCAGCCCGGTCGCGCCGAGTTTTGCGGTCTGCTGGTCCTGGTCACCGTTGGTCAGCACCCCGGTCCGCAGGCCCGAGGCGGCGATGCGCCGCAGTGCCGGGGCAGCGTCGCCGAAAGCGGTCCAGGCAGCCGCGTAGCAGCTCAGGTACTCCGCGAAGACCACGTCGAGCCGGTCATCCGTTACGTCCTGGCCCAGGGCGGGCAGAAAGTCCCGGAGCCTGCGGCGGCGCTGCTCAGCGAAGCTGATCTGGCCTGCCCGCCACGCCGGGTAATGTCGGCGCCCTAGACCGGACCACACGGGGATGAGCGCCTCGATGGCGTCCTGGCTCAGGCCGTAGGCAGGCAGCCAGGCCCGCAGCGCGGCTGCGGTCGCCGTCTCGTGATCAAGGAGCGTGCCGTCCAGGTCGAACAGCACGGTGTCCAGATGCTGCGGCACCGGATCAGGTTACTGTTCCGGCGATCTCACTGGCGGGCCGACACCGGCCATGGCGATGACTGCGCATCAGCGCGGCGCGACGCGACGCTAGCTAGCCTGCCGGGCGCGCTGATTGCCTGACCGGAGCGCAACGACGCGGCGGTCGTCAGGGCTTGCGGCCGACGCCGGCATAGCAGTCGATGACGTGCTCCGGGTTGGCGACGGCACGCCAATGCGGCAGCAGGACCAGGCCGGGGTCGATAAAGTCCAGGCCGTCGAAATACCGGGCGATCTCGGCCCGCGTGCGCCTGGTCTGCCGAGTAGGTCCCATCCGCGCGTTGAGCCGGGAGGCGGTGGTGGCGACCCGGTCGGTGTCGAGGTCTCTGCTGGTGTCGGAGATGACGAGGTAGCTGCCGGGCGGCGTGGCCGCCATCAGCCGGGACACGATCTCGTGCGGGGAATCGGAATCGGGGACGTACTGCAGGACCATCAGCGCCATGACGGCGACCGGCTGGCTGAAATCCAGCGTCTCGGCGGCCTCGCGCAAGATGGTGTCCGTGTCCCGGGCGTCGGCCTGGACGTAGGCGGTTGCGCCCTCCGGAGTGCTGGTCAGCAGCGCCCTGGCGTGAGCCAGCACGATCGGGTCGTTGTCGACGTAGACGATCCGGGCATCGGCTGCGGCATTCTGCGCGACCTGATGGGTATTCTCCGCGGTCGGCAGGCCGGTTCCGATGTCAAGGAACTGGCGGATACCGGACTCGCCGGCCAGGTACTGCACCGCCCGGCGCAGGAACGCCCGGTTTGCCTGGACACCGGGCAGGACGTTCGGGTTGGCGGCGATCACCTGCTCGGCGGCATCCCGGTCGGCCTCGTAGTTGTCTTTCCCGCCGAGCCAGTAGTCGTACACCCTGGCCGGATGGGCGATGCCGGTGTCAAAAGACAGCGGCTCGGCAGACAGCGGCTCAGCGGCCGCGGCCGCGGTCTCCGTGTCCTGGCCGTGCGCCGGGATGTGCTGGCTGCTCATTGGCATTTTTTCCTTTGGGCTAGGCGGTCAGCATATGCTGTTTCCCGCCATTACGTCCTGCCGCTTCCAGCCGCTACGTCCTGCCACCTGAGCCATTATCCCGCCGGGAGGGGAGGCGGCGCGGGTTACGGCTTCACCGGCCGGTGCTGCTCGGCTGTGACCAGCTTTCCGTCGGCTGTATGCAAGACCCAGAAGCTGCCCTTGCGCAAGTGCGGCGCCGCGGGCACTGGCGACCCTAGCTCGCCGCAGACCGCGCGCAGCAGGGCCGGCAGGTTCTCCCCGTGCGCGCAGATGACCGCCGGGCGACCGTCTGCCGCCAGCGCGCTGGCCCGGCCGGCCGCCGCCTTCTCCTGGTCCGCCGGGGGGGTCTGCTCGCCCGGCCAAACCGGGGCGCTCTTGGCCGCCGGGAACGTGGTAAACAGCGGCTCGAGCTCGACCACGGCGCCGGTGCGCGCGGCATAGGGCACCACGGTGGCGACGCAGCGCTCGGCCAGTGAGCTGATTACCCGGCCCGCGCCGAACCCGGCCATCAGCGGGGCCAGCGCTGCCGCCTCCGCCGCGCCGTCCCGGTCCAGCGGGCGGCTCAGATCACTACCCGGCCAGTCGGCCTGCCTTCCCGCCGATGCGTGCCGCACCAGGATCACCGGCACCGTCCGCCGCGGCCCGGCCGCGAATTCCGCGAGAATGACGCGGTCATGGGCATAGCTGAGCCGGGTCATCGCCTCATCCACGCTCAGCCAGTCCAGCTCATCGACCTCGTCGTTAGCGACAAAGGGGGCAGGAGGCTCGCGGTAGCACGCTGACCAGTAATCGACCCTTTTCGGCTGCCCGCTGCGCTGATAGCGGGAGTAGCCCAGTGGGCGGCCCAGGATCACCGCCAGGCCGGTCTCCTCCTGCACCTCGCGGAGCGCGGTCGCCAGCACGTGCTCGCCGGGCTCGCACTTGCCCTTGGGCAGCGTCCAGTCGTCGTACCGGGGACGCCGGATCAGCGCGACCCGGATGCCCGACGGCCCGCTGGCCCATACGACAGCTCCCGCCGCCCGGATCAGGCGGCGCTGCTCAGCCATTACGCACTGGCCGCCCTCGCCTGCGGGGCCCCGATCAGAACATCCTGGATATCAGCCAGCGCGACTCCGTCGGCGTCACGGTGATGGCGGGCCCAGGTGCCGTCGGCCGACAGCCACCAGGACGCGGTGGCCGGATCCACCGCGCGGGTAATAAGACCGCGCAGCTCGGCCTGGTGCGCCCGGTTGGTCACCCGGACCAGCAGCTCCACCCGCCGGTCCAGGTTCCGGTGCATCAGGTCGGCACTGCCGATCCAGACGTCGCCCGGTGAGTCCCGCTGCCCGGACCCGAACGCGTAAATCCGGGAGTGCTCCAGGAACCTGCCGACGACACTGCGAACCCGGATCGTCTCCGACAAGCCGGGCACCCCAGGCCGGACGGCGCAAATGCCTCGGATCCACAAATCGATCGGCGTGCCCGCCTGCGACGCCCGGTACAGCGCGTCGATGACGGCCTCGTCGATGATCGCGTTGCATTTCATCTGGATACGCGCGGGCAGGCCCTCGCGACTGCGGCGGGCCTGCTCGCCGATCTGCGCCACCAGACCCGACCGGACTCCTTCGGGTGCCACCAGCAGCCGCTTGTAATCGGTCTTGCGGCTGTATCCGGTCAGGTGATTGAACAGGTCCGCCAGGTCCTCGCCCACGGTGCGGTCAGCGGTGAGCAGGCCGAAGTCCTCATAAACCCGGGCGGTCTTGGGATGATAATTGCCGGTGCCGATATGGCAGAACCGGCGCAGTGAGCCGTCTGCCTCCTCGCGCACCACGAGAACCATCTTGCAGTGCGTCTTCAGGCCGACGAAGCCATACACGACATGACAGCCGGCATCTTCCAGCTTGCGCGCCCAGGCGATGTTCGCGCGCTCGTCACCGCGGGCCTTGATCTCGACCACGACCACGACCTGCTTGCCGGCTTCGGCCGCGTCGATGAGCGCGTCGACGATCTCGGAGTCGCCGCTGGTCCGGTACAGCGTGTGCTTGATCGCCAGCACCCGCGGGTCGGCGGCCGCCGCGACCACCAGCCGCTGCACGCTGGCGGTGAAGGAATCGTACGGCAGGTGCACCAGCACGTCATGGTCGGTGAGAGCGCCGAAGACGCTGGTCGCCTGCGGCAGCGCCGTCTCGGCCGGGACGAACGGCGGGTACTTCAGATGGCGCATGTCCAGGTCGGCGATGGCGGCCACGCCGGACAGGTCCAGCGGTCCGGCCACCCGGTAAACGGCGCGGGCGTCCACGCTCAGCTCGGTGACCAGCTTGTCCAGGACGTCAGCGGAGATCGAGTCCTCGACCTCAAGCCGGACGGCCGGCTCGAACCGGCGCCGCATCAGCTCGCGCTCTAGTGACTTGAGCAGGTTCTCCGTCACGTCCTCGTCGATTTCCAGGTCGCTGATCCTGGTTACCCGGAACGCGTAGTGCTCGATCACGTCCAGGCCGATGAACAGCTCGCCAAGGTGCGCCGCGATGACGTCCTCGATCGGGACGAACCGGTTGGGGGCGACGGTCAGGAACCTCGGCAGCAGCGGCGGGACGTTGACCCGGGCGAAGATCGACGCACCGGTCTCTGGGTCGGCGATGGTGACTGCCAGGCTCAGGGACAGGCCGGAGATGAACGGGAACGGGTGCGCCGGGTCGACCGCCAGCGGGGTGAGGACCGGGTAGATGCGGTCCCGGAACAGGCTCTGCATGCTCGCCTGCTCGGGGGCTGACAGCTCCTTCCAGCGCAGGATCTCGATTCCGGCTCCGGTCAGGGCGGGCACCAGCGCGCCGGTGAAGCAGCTCGCGTGCCGGACCGAAAGGCTGCGAGCCAGCTCCAGGGTCGTCTCCAGTACCTCCTTCGGCGGCCTGCCGGTAGCGTTCTCCAATGGCAGGCCGGTCGCCATCCGGCGCATCCGGCCGGCGACGCGGACCATGAAGAACTCGTCCAGCGCACTGGCGAAGATCGCGGCGAACCTGACCCGCTCCAGCAGCGGGACGTCCTGGTCCTCGGCAAGCTCCAGGACCCGTTCGGCGAACCGCAGCCAGCTGTCCTCCCGGTCCAGGAAGCGGTTCGGCGGCAGGGCCGGCAGCTTCGCGGCGGCGACCAGGCGGCCCTGTTCCGCAGGCGCCGGCTCGCTTGCCCGCTCCTGCGGCTCGCTTGCCCGCTCCTGCGCACGCGTCCTGGCCCGTGCGGCGGCCTGCTGATGCTGGACCGCGCGGCGCTTCGCCGCGTCGTCTCCGCCGATCCGGGTGTTCCCGCCCGGGCCGCCTGTCGTTTCGCTGCTGCGATCAGTTACCCCGGCCAAAGTACGCTGCGCCTCCTGTGCATCCCTGCCGGCACCGTTTCCTGGCAGGTCGCGGACCGTCCTTCCGGCCGCCGAGCCGCGCCGCAATCTGACCGGCGGTACCGATGACCCGGCTCGGGGTCGTGTGACCAATTGTCCCCAGTGTCGCAGCAGTCAAGCGCCCCTCCATCCCCGAACCTGCGCCGGCGAGCGCCTGATGGTGGTCGCTGCCCGGACCGCAGGGGGAGCCCGCGGGCAAGACCAGGCTCAGCGCGGGCCCGGACCGCCGCTGTGACGGTGCAGCTCGCCGCGGCTGGGCAGCTTGACCCGGGCGCCGCGGCCCAGCGCGGCACCGAGTTCCCGCTCGGCTACCTCGATCCGCAGCCAGTCGGCGTAGCTGACCGGGCGGATGCCCCGGTCAGCGAGCAGCTGGTGAAACCGGAAGGCGGCCGGGTCCGTCGCGGCGGTCACGGCTGCGGCGGTTCCGGCTGCGGCGCTCTCCGCGGCCGCGGCGGTTCCGGCTGCGGCTCCCCCCGCGGCCGCAGCGGGGAACCGCAGCAGCCCCGCCCGGGGCAGCTGGACGTCGCCGGGGCCCGGGCCGCCGGCCAGGTCGGCCAGCAGGGACCGGACCGTCTGCGCGGCATCGGATTTGTTAGTGCCGATGACGCCCGTCGGGCCGCGCTTCAGCCAGCCGGCCACATACTCCCCCGGCAGCGGCCGGCCGGCCGTGTCCAGTACCCGGCCGTCAGCGTTCGGCACCGTGGAGCTGCGCTCGTCGAACGGCAATCCCGGCAGCGGCACGCTCTGGTAACCGACCGACCGCAGCACCAGCTGCGCGGGCAGCGTCTCATGCGCGCCAGTGCCGGTAAGAACGCCGTCGGCGTCCAGCTTCGTACGTTCCAGAGTGAGGCCGGTGACCTTTTCCGCGCCTTGAATTTCGGTCGGCCGCAGCCAGAAGCGGACGGTCAGCCTGCGCGCGGCGCCCGCCGGCGGACGCGCGGCCCAGCCGGAGATGACGGTATAATTGCCGCGTACGTGCCGGTCGGTCTGCGCCAGCCGGGAGCTTTCCCCGGTCGCGTCGAAGGCGTCCAGGTCGTGCTCGCCGTCACCCACCACGACATCCACGCCGTCCAGTTCGCCGAGCTCGCGCAGTTCCTTGGTGGTGAACTTGGCCTGGGCCGGCCCGCGACGGCCGATGACGTGCACCTCGCGGACCTTGCTGGCTTCCAGAGCCGCCAGCACCGGCTCCGAAATGTCCGTCTCTCGCAGCTGCGCCGGGTCCTTGACCAGGATCCGGGCGACATCTACCGCGACGTTGCCGACGCCGATCACGGCCACCGACTCGGCGTCCAGGCTGAACGCGGCCGGGTCGATATCGGGATGGCCGCAGTACCAGTTGACGAAGTCGGTCGCCGCGTAACTGCCCGGCATATCCTCACCGGGAATGCCCAGCCGCCGGTCGCGCATCGCGCCGGTCGCGTACACCACCGCGTCGTAGCTGGCCAGCAGGTCCGCGCGGGTCACGTCGTCGCCGAGGTGAATGCCGCCGATGAAGCGGACGGCGTCGTGCTCCAGCACCGTCCGCAGGTAGTCGGCGATCGACTTGATCGACTTGTGGTCGGGCGCGACCCCGTAGCGGACCAGGCCGTAGGGGGTGAGCAGCCGGTCGATCACGTCCACCCGGATGACCACCGGCGGGTCCAGTGCCGCGGCCTGCTTAATCAGCGCCTCGGCTGTGTACAGGCCGGCCGGACCGGATCCGACGACGGCAACCTCGAGCGTCTTCATGTCTGCCGATTCTGCCTCAGAGCCTGCGCACCGCAGTCAGGACTGCCGGTCGTGCGCGAACTCGCGGGTCCGCCGGGCCACCGCCTCGGTGATCTTCCGGGCGAGCTGCTGCGGGCTCAGGCCCTGGTCTTCGAGGAGGTCCGCGCGCTCACCGTGCTCCAGGAACTGCTGGGCCAGGCCGTACGTCCGCACCGGCGTCTCCACCTCGCGGTCGCGCAGCAGGCGGCAGACCGCGTCACCGAACCCGCCGGCCAGCCCGTTGTCCTCGACCGTGACGACGAGCTGATGGCGGGCGGCCGCGGCCGCGATCGCGGGATCGACCGGCTTGACCCAGCGCGGGTCGACGACGGTGACGCCGATGCCGTGATCCGCCAGCCGGGCCGCGGCCTGCACGCAGGTTTCCGCCATCGGGCCCGCGCCGATCAGCAGCACGTCCTCGCCGGTCCCGGCCGTGGGCCGCGACAGCACATCGGCGCCCCCCAGCTTGCCGACGGCCTCGACCTGAGGGCCGACCTTGCCCTTGGGGAAGCGCAGCACGGTGGGGCCGTCGCTGACGGCGACGGCCTCGGCCAGCAGCTCGCCGATCCTGCTGGCATCTCGCGGCGCGGCGATCTTCAGCCCCGGTACGACCTGCAAGATCGAGCCGTCCCACATGCCGTGGTGGCTGGGGCCGTCCGGGCCGGTGACGCCAGCCCGGTCCAGGACGACGGTGACTGGCAGCTTATGCATCGCCACGTCGAACAGCAGCTGGTCAAATGCCCTGTTGAGGAAGGTGGCGTAAATCGCGACAACGGGGTGCATCCCGCCCATGGCCAGCCCCGCGGCGCTGGTCATCGCGTGCTGCTCGGCGATGCCGACGTCGAACACCCGATCGGGGTAAACGCTGGCGAACGCGCCGAGGCCGGTCGGGTGCAGCATCGCGGCCGTTATCGCCACCACGTCGGGACGCCGGGTGCCGATCGCCAGCAGCTCCTCGCCGAACACCACCGACCAGGTCCGCGCGGCCGCCGCCGGGACCGCCGGGACCGCCGGGACCGCCGGGACGCCGAGCAGCTCGGCGACGGCCGGCGGCACCTGGTGCAGGCAGTCCTCGTCGTTGTCCTCGGCCAGCGGGTAGCCGAAGCCCTTCCTGGTGATCACGTGCACCAGCACCGGGCCGCCGAAGTCGCGGGCCCGGCGCAGCGCGTGCTCTACGGCCTGCTCGTCGTGCCCGTCGACCGGGCCGAGGTACTTCAGGCCGAGGTCCTCGAACAGCACCTGCGGCTGGATGACGTCTTTCAGGCCCTTTTTCAGGCCGTGCAGCGTCTCGTACAGCGGCGGGCCGACCAGCGGAGCCCGTGACAGGGAGGTCTTAATGTAGTCGAGCACCTGCTCATACCGATGCGAAACGCGCACCGTCGCCAGGTGCTGGGCCAGCCCGCCAATCGTCGGCTGGTAAGACCGGCCGTTGTCATTGACCACGATGACAACACGGCGCTCCTTGGAGCCGGCGATGTTGTTGAGCGCCTCCCAGGCCATGCCGCCGGTGAGCGCGCCGTCGCCGATGACCGCGACCACGCTGCGGTCGGTCTCGCCGCGCAGCTGGTAAGCCTTGGCCAGGCCGTCCGCGTAGGACAGACTGGTCGAGGCGTGCGAGTTCTCGATCACGTCATGCTCGGACTCGGCCCGGCTCGGGTAGCCGGACATGCCGCCGCGCTGGCGCAGCCGGTCGAACTCAGTCATCCGCCCGGTCAGCAGCTTGTGCACGTAGGACTGGTGCCCGGTGTCGAACAAGATGCGGTCTACCGGCGAGTCGAAAACCCGGTGCAAGGCGATGGTGAGTTCCACCACGCCGAGGTTCGGCCCCAGATGACCGCCGTTCCGGGAGACGGCCTTGATCAGGAAGTCGCGGATCTCCGCCGCGAGCTGGGTCAGCTGTCCTGCACTGAGGTCCTGGACGTCCCGCGGACCAGAGATGGTCTCCAGCAGGGTCACCGTTGTGCCTCCGTTGTCGTTAACGGCCGTCGCGCGGCCAGCGTGCCTCGTCCGGCGGCCGCCGGCGTTCGCGCAGTGGCGCCTGCGGCTTCAGCCTCGGCCTGCGCGGCCGGCTGACAGCCATCTGTCGACCAGGCCAGCGCGCTAGGTCCACCGAGTGTATTTCGGCGGCCGCACTGGACCGCACGGGCCCCGCTGGGACGGGGGGGCGACGCAGGCCGGGGGCCGGGCGCCGGGGGGCCGGGGCCGGCCAGGCCGGGGGCCGGGACGGCCGGGGGCCGGGACGGCCGGGGGCCGCGGCCCGGCGCGGCCGTGACTGAGCCGATTCGGGCGGGTGCTCTCCGAAGGTTTCATGATCGCGGTCACTTTTCGGTCGTTAGGCCTGAAAAGTGACCGCGATCATGAAGGGGCCGCCCGAGCGCACGCCCGAGCGGCGCGACGAGGCGCGTGCTGGGGCGTGGCGCTCACGACGTGCTGACCCGGGTGTCGCTTGGCCCGGTCAGGCTGCTTAGCCCGCCGGGCCCACCGGGGCCGCCGGGGCCGCCGGGCCGGCCGCGGGACGGGCCGGCGCAGCGGCGCATCGCGGTATCGTCAGCGGCCGGCCCGCCGGCCAGCCGGTGATCAGCTCCAGGATCGCGACGATCAGCAGGACGGCCACCGGCACGGTCCAGCTGCCGGTTCTCGCGTGCAGATAGCCGAGCAGCAGCGGGCCGGTGCTGGCCAGCAGGTAGCCGATGCCCTGAGCAAAGGCCGATAGCGAGGCCGCGGTCACCGGATCGGGTGCCCGGGCCTGGGTGAAGAAGATGCCCAGGCCGAGCGTCGCGCCCTGGCCCAGGCCCAGCAGGAAGGTGAACGGGATGGCGGTTGCCAGCGGGCCGAAGGCGGCCCCCGCCAGCCCGGCGGCGGTGGCCAGCACTGAGACGGCAGCGAGCATTCGCTGGTCGCGGGCCCGGTGTGCCAGCACCGGCAGCAGCAGGGCGGTCACCGCGTTGCCCAGGTTCATCAGCGCGAGCAGGTCGCCCGCGTGCACGGCGCTGACCCCGCGGTCCCGGAACAGGGTCGGGAACCAGGACAGCGCGGCAAAGTAAGACAGGCTTTGCAGCCCCATGAAGGCCGTGACCTGCCACGCCAGCGGGTAGTGCCGCATCGACAGCGCGCCCGCCCGGCGGGAGGCGGCCCGGCGGGAGGCCGGACCCGCTGGCTCAGTCGGTCCCGCCAGTCCTGCCGACCCCGCCAGTGCCGCTGACCCCTCCAGTCCTGCTGACCCCGCTGCCCCTTCCGAAAGGCGGGAGTCAGGTCGCGGCTCGCGCAGCTGCGGGAGCCAGATGACCGCGGCCGCGAGCGCGGGCAGCGCCCACACGCCGAGCGCCAGCCGGACCGCCGCGCCGCCGGCCGCCGCGAACACCGGCACGGCGAGCAGCGAGCCGGCGATCGCCCCGGCAGAAAGGGCGAGCAGGTACAGGCCGATCAGCAACCCGGCCTGATCCGGGTGGCGCCGTTTTATCAGGCTGGGCAGCAGTACGTTCATCAGCGCGATGGCCCCGGCGGCCAGGATCGTGCCGGGAAACAGCAGCAGGCCGGGCGCGGCGCCGCGCAGGACCAGCCCGGCCGCCAGCGCGGCGAGCGCAGCGCCGAGCACCCGCTCCGCGCCGAATGCGCGGCTGAGCGGCGCGGCGAGGCCGGAGAACACGCCGAAGCACAGCACCGGAGCGGCGGCCAGCGCGGCCTCGGCGGCCGCAGGCAGGTGCAGGGCGCCGCGCAGCTCCGGGAACACCGGCGGCAGGCTGGTGATGGCCGCCCGCAGGTTAAATGCGAGGGCGATGATCCCGGCGACCAGCAGCGCGACGGGCGCTCCCCGCAGCCGGGCTCGTCCGGGCATCTGCTGCATCAGGCCGACGCTACCCGCGCGCCGCAGGCCGGAGCACATCCACTAGTCCGCGAGCCGCACGAGGCGGCCGGGAAACGTGGTGGAATCGGTCCCGTGACTGAGCATCCGAACGGGACCGAGCCCCCGAGCCGGCCTGCGGGCCGGCCCGAGATTACCGGCCTGCGCCGCAGCCTGGACGAGGTGGACAGTGGCATCGTGCGCCTGATCGCGCAGCGCGGCGGCTTGATCGCCGACATCGCCCGGCTGAAGGAGAGCAGCACCTCGGCGATCCAGGATGCCGACCGCGAGCAGCGGGTGCTGGACGGCGTCGAGTCGGTGGCCGCCGATCTCGGCGTCTCCGCCAGCCTGGTCCGCCGGATCTTCCGCGAGCTGATCAGCGACTCCGTGGCGCAGCAGGCCCGGCACCTCAGCGGCGACGGCGGCGGCCGGGTCCGGATCGCCTTCCAGGGCGCCGCGCACGCCTACAGTGATGCGGCGGCGCGCAAGTACCTGGCCGGCCGCGGCCTGGACGGCGATCTCACCGGTTATCACACGTTCCGCGAGGCCGCCGCGGCGCTGCTGGCGGGGGACGCGGACCTGGCGGTGCTGCCGATCGAGAACACCACGGCCGGCAGCATCAACGAGGTTTACGCGCTGCTGCGCGAGCATGAGCTGTACATCGTCGGCGAGGAAACCTGGAAGGTCGACCACTGCCTGGCAGCCGCAACTGACGTACCGCTTCCGGCGTTGCGCCGAATCTTGTCGCACCCGCAGGGGCTGGAGCAGTGCGCGCAGCTGCTGGCGTCACTGCCCGGCGCGGCGGCTGTGCCGTACTTCGATACGGCCGGCGCGATGCGCGAGGTGGCCGAGGCCGGCGACCCGACTTTGGCCGCGATCGGTTCCGCCGACGCCGCTAGCGCGAACGGGCTGGTTATCCTGCGGCACAACATCGCTGACAGCGCCGACAACTACACCCGCTTCGTAGTGCTGTCGACCGCGGCAGCCGCCGTTGACGTGCGGATCCCGTGCAAGACCAGCCTCGTCCTGGGCACCCGGCACGAGGAAGGCGCGCTGCTGCGGTGCCTGGAGGTGCTCGGCGGCAGCGGCCACTCGATGACCAAGCTCGAATCGCGGCCGCGACCCGGCAGGCCGTGGGAGTACCTGTTCTTCCTCGACTTCGAGGGCAACGCCGCTGACCCCCGGACCGCGGCGGCGCTGGACGAGCTGCGCTCGGCTGCCCTGTTCATCAAAGTCCTGGGCAGCTACCCGGCGAAGGCGCTGCGGCACCAGCCGCACCTGGGCGAGCTTCCCGGTGAGCCCGCTGGCGGGCAGCTCGCCCGGCAGGACAGCGACTCGCCGGCCGACACGCTGGAAGCCGTCGCCGCGACGCTACCGCCGACCGCCGGCAAGTCCCGGCAGTACCGGCTAGTTGACCGCGCCGCCCGGCCTGCCGACACGATCGTGCGGGTCGGCGACGTGCTCGTTGGCGGCGACGGTTTCGTGGTGATGGCCGGACCGTGCTCGGTAGAGAGCAGCGAGCAGATCGGCGCCACGGCGCGGTTCCTCCGCGACCAGGGGGCGCACGTACTGCGCGGGGGGGTGTTCAAGCCGCGGACATCACCGTACGCGTTCCAGGGCCTGGGCTGGGACGGCCTGGACCTGCTGACTGAAGCCGGCCGCGAGGCCGGGCTGCCGGTCGTCACCGAGGTCATGGCGGTCGACCAAGTGCAGCGGATGGCCAAGGCCGCCGACATCCTGCAGGTCGGGGCCCGCAACATGCAGAACTTCGACCTGCTGCGCGAGGTCGGCAAAGTGGACCGGCCGGTGCTGCTCAAGCGGGGGCTGTCCAGCACGATCGAGGAATGGCTGGCGGCCGCTGAGTACGTGGTCGCGCAGGGCAACCAGCAGGTGATCTTGTGCGAGCGGGGCATCCGGACGTTCGAGAGCGCCACCCGCAACACCCTGGACCTGTCCGCGGTCGTGGTGGTCCGCGAGCGGTCGCACCTGCCGGTCATCGTCGATCCAAGCCACGGCACCGGACGGCGGGCTTACGTAGCGCCGATGGCCTGGGCAGCCCGCGCGGCCGGCGCGCACGGCCTGCTCATCGAGGTCCACCCGGCGCCGGACCAGGCGCTGTCAGACGCAGATCAGAGCCTGTCGTTCGACGAGTTCGGCGCGCTGATGCGCGGCCTGGCCGCGGTCCCGGGACCCAGCCGGAGCTGACCGTCACGCTTCAATAGCAGCTCGCGAGCACACATATCCGTGCCGCGAGCTGTCCTAATTCGGCGCCTCAGCCGTGACGCCTGATGAACTCGAACCGGGAGAACTGGCGATACACAGCTGGCAGATACAGACCCAGCGGGAGAGCACCTTGACGCAACTAGTGTCGCGTGGCGTTAGTTCTTTGACGGTCTGATTTTGGCGAGTAATTCGTCGGCATCCTTGGTCCAGGCGAATGGGGTGCACCGGTCGTTGTAAGCGTCGACGAAAGCGCCGATCGCGGCGATGAGGTCTTTCACCGAGTGGAAGGTGCCGCGGCGGATGGCCTGGCGGGTGATGATCCCGAAGAAGATCCCTGCCATGTTCAGCCAGGAGCAGCTAGCCGGGGTGAAGTGCAGGGTGATCCGCTGGTTCTCCGGCAGGGCAAGCCACTTGCGGACCTCAGGATGCTTGTGAGTCGCGTAGTTATCGGCCACGATGTGCAGCTGCACGCCGGGGTGGGCGGCGGCGACCTTCTTGAGGAACCGCAGGAATTCCTGGTGCCGGTGCCGCGGGTAGCACGCGCCGGCGGTGATCTTCCCGGTGGCCACCTCGAGCGCGGCGAACAGCGTCGTGGTGCCGTTCCGCTTGCAGTCACAGGTCTGGCGGGCTGGCAGCCCGGGGCGCAGCGGCAGCATCGGCGCGGTCCGGTCCAGGGCCTGGATCCCGGGACTTCTCGTCCACCGAGACCACGACCGCGCTGGCCGGCGGGTCGAGGTAGAGGCCGACGACGTCGCGGATCTTGAACTCCAGCTCCGGGTCCGTGCTGAACTTGAACCCCGTGACCCGGTGCGGCTGAATATTCCACTTCCGCCAGATCCGCGCCACGCTGGCAAACGAGATGCCCAGCTCCGCGGCCAGGAACCGGGCCGACCAGTGCGTGATGCCCAGCCGCTCCGGCGGACGGCCCTCATCGGACAGCGTCGCGGCCACCACGTGAATCTCGTCGATCACCGCGGGGCGCCCGGACCGCGGCTCGTCCGCCAAAGCGGCGACACCGCCCCGCGCATACCGGTCCCGCCAGCCGGTCACCGTCGGCCGCGACACCCCGGTCAGCCGGGCTATCTGCGCGTTCGGCACCCGTCCGCGGCCAGCAGCACCATCCGCGCCCGCTTCGCCAGGCCAGACGGCACGCCCGGCAGCCGCGCCAGCTCACCCAGCCGGGCCCAGTCACCCTCACGCAACACCAGTGCAGGAGCTACAGACATGCCCCATTGTCCCGCTCATCACTCCGTAAACCAACTTACAACACGCTACACTAGTGCAGCCCCTCACAAGTCTCTTACTGGCTCCTGGCCGGTCGGGTCGTTACTTCTTGTAGTCGGCGAGGTGGACGATGGCGGCGGTGTCGTAGGCGTCGTTCGGGTGGCCGGTGTAGTGCC
>JAABUX010001747.1_pt1 | contig 32045 bp, 28 predicted proteins | sample 5561851 | NCBI WGS metagenome assembly JAABUX01 (sample SAMN10711883, study PRJNA513361) | rock metagenome | isolation source: Antarctica rocks | place: Antarctica: Victoria Land, Richard Nunatak red sandstone | collected 2016-01-03
CAACTCATCAACATTCCAGCCATGCTCAGCGCTGATAGGACACGCATTCGGAATCCTATAGATCAAGTCGAGCTCCTCGATGGAGATGGAATCAATCTTGTTAAGAGCATAGATGACTGGGATATAGTTACGGCTCTTCGCTTCTAAGATGTCGATCAGATCATCGATCGTTGCGTCACAACGAATGGCTACGTCGGCAGACGATATCTTGTACTCCCCCATCACTGCTTTTATTTCCTGGCGAAGGATGTCAGCTCGTTTCAACTCTATACATACGAAGATCTACCTCGTGGCTGATATGGCTTAGTGGGACTGTGTTAGTGATAGCAATACCACCTTTGTCCTTCTTCTTGAAGACAATGTTGGGAGGATCTTTGTTGATTCGAATACCGAATCCCTCAAGCTCGTTCTCGATAACTCGTTTGTCGGTGAGAGGCTTGTTTACATCAAGGACGATGAAAATTAAATGGCATGTCTTGGCAACAGCGATGACTTGGCGACCTCGACCTTTGCCATCTTTGGCTCCTTGGATGATACCGGGTAAATCTAGCATTTGGATAGCAGCGCCATTGACCTGGACTTGGCCGGGTACAGTGGTTAAGGTGGTAAATTCATAGGCGGCCACTGAGAAGGCGTCAGCTCGCATGCTGTCTTCACGTGCTGCAGCCTGTCTTACCCTCCGAATGTTGACCCGTCAATTTACTCATCAGAGTGCTCTTGCCAACAGACGGGAAGCCTATGAATCCCACACTAGCAACCCCCGTTCTAGCAACATCGAAGCCAGCTGCCGAATGTCAGATACCTGCTTTCCTCTTAGATATTATTCTTCGTACAGCCTCCACCGCCTCCACTCGACGACGGTGTAAGAAGCTCCCGTTTCAGCTTTGCCAGCTTCGCCTTTAATTGTCCCAGATGAAAGCTTGTGGCCTTGTTTTTCTGCGTCTTGGCCATCTCCTCTTCGATGCCTTTGATCTGTATGTGGAAAGTATTAGCTTTTGACAGGTACATTGTCGAGAGCGTAGACGTACCTTATCCACGGTTGTCGCCATCTTGACTATCTGCTGCAATAGCTTGCTACTTCCAATATTTTCCTGACGATGAATGATGTTAAGTTCGTTATTCCAGAGTGTGGGGGTATAGCCGAATATTAGCCGGCGCCACTGCCGTTCTCGCTTGGCAGTGTTTGTATCCTTTGTGACTACTTTACTCATCATTACAGGAGGCTGACACCTTCTACACTTGCTAGGCCCACGATGGTTTGAGTTTGCTTTCAAACTAAACGAAGTGTAGTTTCAAGCTCATGTCCTACCCTTCTTAAGTACCGTGTTCCTGATCTAAAGCAGAAAATCATGTTTGGAACGAAGACACCATTTCCACAGACTATTACTAGTGACTCAGCGTACATAGGTCGAGCAGAGGATCACATTGTACCCTTGTCAATTCTCTAGCTGTACCCTTCGCTGCTTTTCGATGCCATCAACACTTCACCCTTATACTCAAGAGTCCATTGCATATTCCGTTGGATTCCCGTAGGTTTGGATGGCCCTCACATAGGTGGGAACCTTCGCGATATGCTCCTCTCGACGACGACCACCCTCAATGCCGACCGTCTGTCATTCTCACCGCCTAACGTTTGTGTTTATCGTTGTCTCTTTGGCTTTCCTTACAATTTTGGGTCACCCATTTGACCAGGGAGCTTGCTCGATCCTGCAGTCGTCCCCTTCTGTTGTTTAACTTGCACTATCCTAAGGGCTGGCCTTCCCTACCTCGATGCTAGCCATAGTATCCTTGTTCATTCCTCTTTTTAAAAACAGCAGCGCATGATCACGGCCTTCAACAGCCAACATAGACATAACTTCCAGAAGCTAGACATCCATGACGTATGCGTTATTGATGCTCGTTTCATATTAATAATATCAGAACGAGCGGGAAATGTATAGATGACATTGCGAATTCATCATCGAGTCTCTCAAGCCTTCTGAGACCATGTAAGCGATACTATGCACATTGTAAAGCCTAAGGACAATACTGGAGAAAGTAACCGAGACGTTTCCCAGAATAATGAGAGAGGTTGGATTCAAATCGCCAATGAACGTGAAATCCGTCATGGAATACTTTCAATGCCATGATTTGTTTCGGTAGTTTTTGCGCATGAATCCAAAAGATAAGAACGCATGATACAGGCAGTTAAAATGGGATGAGCGGTACAGATGATCTACCTATCGAACAACGCAATCTTCATTAGACCACTGACACAACGTAGTCATATGGTCACCTTCTCAGTTAACGCTTGGGTGAAGTTCGGCAGGAGAAGGCCAACTGGCTTGGGATCTTCCTCTTCCGGTAGTCACCATACAGTCGACGATAATGCCCCCTATGCTGTTTGCCCGGATCAGTAGACTTGTTGCAATATAATTTGAGTATTCATCAGCATTTGGCGAACGACGAAATCGAAGATAGGTGTTCACTCGAGATTATCGAGTGGAATGACCATAGATTAATAAGACGTTGTTGGCTGAATAGTAGGTACTGGAGACGCTCTAAGGCCGATGTCGTGTAAGGAAGTCCAAGATTGATTCAAGCAGGAGAAGCCTGAATGTACTATGATCCGTGCGTGGGTTGCTTTGATTTGGTGAAGGTTGCGGATGATGGCCGCTCCCGGGGGAACCTCCGATTGGCCTTCCACGTGGCAACCGCATCCGACTTCTTCACGTGGTACTGGATTCTGTATGGAAACCACTATGCTCCCAAAACCTTCCATACTCGAGAGCAAGTGTTGTTGGAAAAATCTCAACTTGATTTAATTATCATCGATAATCAGATTCACTGCATCTTCGTTATTGGCTGGGGTGTACACCAAGCCCATCAAGGGAAGGACATCTGACATGCCCACCGCGACTCGGACACGGGATCATCAGCTCGATGATGAATTCCATCGGCTGCTCGAGAACCTCAGCTCATTACTCGCTGATTCACCAGGCTCGAGTTTCACAGACATAGATCCAGGACCACTCGTCAAGTTGATGGAAGATTACCGCTCTGAGCACAAAGACTGGTCTAGGTATGCGTACCGGAACAGGAATCAATCTTTCACAAGGAATCTTGTTGACCGCGGGAATGGCAAGCACAATGCAGTGAGTGGCATCAGGCCAGCAACTAGAACGAACATGCCGTTAATCAGCGTTGTCCAGCTCATTTTAGTCTGGTCTCCTGGCAAAGAGAGTCCGGTGCATGACCATGCTGGCTCTCATTGTGTTATGAAGGTGCGAGTCATGTAGATCTGTGGCCGATGCTGTGTTTAAAGATTCAGTAGATGCTCCAAGGGTCGCTGAAAGAGACTCAGTATGGCTGGCCAAACAAAGAGCTTCTTGAAGCAGGCAACGCGTCTCCTCTGGAGTCTCAAGGGGCGATAAACTTGTCTCAAGATGAGGTTACCTACATTGCAGACAGCGTGAGCCCACGAAGGAGGAAAAGCGATGACAGGGAGCTAATAGCGGAAATAGCATGGTCTCCACAAGATTGAAAATCAGCATCCCACGGAGTTTGCTGTGTCACTTCACTGTACGTTTGCTCCAATAACCCCTTGCGAAGTCCGAAGAATAACATGCAAAGTGTACACTCCTGCCAATGCTGCAAGGCACGGTTGCCAGGTCTTCGACGAGAAGACGGGGAACGCTACACACGTTGTCCAATACGACCTGTTCTCGGAGATGGGTCAAGAGAACTGTAAATTGGATAAGGGTCACAGGTAGAGCGAAGCTGAAAATCACGGAGGGCATTGCTGAACAAAGCGGCACACTCCAGTATTTTACTCTCTACCTTAGAGCTGTATAATACAGCAAGAACCGGGAACGGCTCACCTCCTTCGACTTGTCTCATTCTCCAACGACTTTTGCGCTCACATGTACCATCACCATGCGCACTGGTGACCCCTGGGGTGACGATGAACTTGTACATGATTCAATCCTTCACAGGGCGGTTTCTTGTTGCGTCATAAGAGATAACGACTTCAGGATTTGATATTAGGTTGTCAGAGGCCTTCCTCGGAGCCACCCGACTCCAGAAGCTAGAACTAAGGAGCGGTCAACGGCGTGGAGAGGTCAAAGACGTCCGAGGTTCATTTCACGAGCGGTTAGCTTGGCAACGGTTTGGCTAGTTGCAACATCAGGATGATTTACTAGATGGATATGATGTAAGGTAAGGTAGGGTAGTTATCGTTCCATGTGCAAAAGACAGCAGAGGCAAAAGTGGGAGGAGATGAGGGGCAGAGGAGTGCCAAGGCCAACAAGGGTTAACCCTGCTTCGAGCATTGATTGGCCTGACACCCCCAAGAACAATTGCGACAAGTTCCTCTTTCTCGATTCTCGTTCAGCTCTCATCACTGATCGATTCGACTCACTGTCCTTCACGAATCCCATCGCCATCATCTAACATTGTGGAACTTCAATACAGTCTTGGCTAGGAGCTCGCGCATCAATCACAGTAGCCTTGGCCGCATATCACGACCAGTTGCCTATCTGCGCATAAGGCGCAGCAACAATTTCGAGGACAACGGACACAACGGCCCAGCATGAAATCGATCTGGGAGAGGGCCCGAGAATTACCGCGATGAGCGATGTTACGGCAGCGTCACCAAAATTTGGAGAGTTTGGGCATCACCACGTTCCAGATGGCTCAGACAAGCAGCTGCAAGCACCCCAAGCAGGCGCAGGCCTGCAAACTTCTCCTCACACCTCAATGATTGGGCAAATCAATGGATTCTCTCACCGCGGTCATGTGGATGCGTGCGTTGACAAGAGTGATTCGGAAGCAGAGACTGTCGTTCTATCAGGGAAGGAGGAAGGCCTTGACCATCAACTAAAGAAATCCATCAAGCTTGAGGAGGAAAATGTCGTCGACCATCAACCAAACGGCCTAGCGGTGGTGCATGAGAGGCAGCAGGAAGCAATACGGGAAGAGGGGCTCCGCCAGTCTTCATTGAAACGGAAGAGACCAATGCCAGATCGTGGCCACAATGATCGTCTAGGTAGTGGCAATTCAAGTAATCTGAGTTCGACTGTGTCGTCACCAGCTCCACAAGCAAACTCTGTGAAGGCCATAGACACTGCTTCCAACCGTTCTCGATCGTCGCCGCCTTTCGACGAGGTCACCGATGAGCAAGAAGGAAGGGACAGAAGAGCGGATCTCGAGAAGGGTAAGACTCGTGGCTACGGAAGAGGAGGCAACAGTGATCGAGCATCGGAGCCAGTGAATGGGAGAAAGCGACGCGACACGCGTAGCGCTACGCACTACGATGAGCCAAGTCACCGATCCGAGTCCCCTCCCTCACGACACAACAATAGGGCACAATCGATACAGTCAAATCATCTTCACTCTGGTGTGGCCAAGCGAAGGAAGGTTCCGGCATCGCTGTATGTTGAACGTCGAAGGAAGGCTTCGGAGGATACTCACCTTGAGTCGGACGACGATAGCTCAGTTCACAGTCACCGTCAATTACAAAAAGTCCCTTTAGCTAATAACAATGCTGTGTCATCGGCCAAGATGGTCTCACACAAAAAGAATCGAGACCGAAGTGGGCAGACACTGCTTGCAAGAGCATGTCGATCTGGTGATGTGCTCGAAGTTGGAAAATGGTTGAAAGAACGTCCGCAAGATTTAGATGTACCCGATTACGCAGAAAACACCCCTCTACAAATCGCGGCCCTGGAGGGTAATACTGAGGTCGTCCAGCTTCTACTGGAGGCTTGTTGCGACACAAATTGCAGGAACATTGACAAGGAAACCCCTCTAATTGATGCTGTGGAGAACGGGCATCTGGGAGTGGTACAACTCTTGTTAAAGGCAGGCCTCGATCCACGGCAAACCAATGCAAAGGGTCAAGAACCACTGGACCTGGTTAATCCCGATCTCGATGATGCAGACGAGATACGAGACATTCTACATGCCAGTAAGAAGGAGAAGGCGTTACTACGGAGACCTTCCGAGGATCACAATAGGCAACAGGGCTTAGGATCTCGGGACATCGATATAACCCCATGGAATGCTTCTAGCGCCAGCCCTGTTATCAGCAGTCGAAGCCCACCGCCTGTAGGTCCGGCGGCTAAGAGAAGGACGGCACGGAGTCAGGTCACCGACGATGCCCTCCTATGGGTCAACGCTACACCAGCAAGGCTACGCGATGCTGCTGGAAAAGGCGAAGGGAAAATCGTCGATCACATCCTGAAGATGCGTCCGCAAGCTGATACAGAGTCGATACTGGCAGCTGCGCGAGGCGGACATGAAGATGTTCTTGGATTGATGCTGGCCATCGCAACAACTGACCCGGATCCAGAACCTTTGAGATCTATGGAGTACAAGCCGGCTGATAGCACTCCTATGCTGGCAGCTATTGGTAGAGGTAACATCAGTATCGTCAACCTCCTACTCTCACAGGCCGGCTTCGATCCAACGCGTCGCCGATACAAAGGAATGACATACTACGAGATAGCTAGAGAAAGGCAAGGTGCCGATTGGCAAGAGGAGCATGACGTTCTTAAGGAAGCCTACGACAGCTACAAGCAGCATGGAGGCCGGAAAAGCAATAAGAACTCCCCGCGCAGGGTGCGCGTTAAACGAGCAGATTCATCGAAGTCCGTGTCCGAACCTTCTTCGTCCCCACATGAGCCTCGTAAGACAAGAAAGCCTAGCACGCTGACGGAACAGTCGAGCGATGGCAAACATCGTGAATCTACCCACAATGGTGTAGCACTCAAGAATGCAGGTGAGAACAAAAAGCAGAGTACTTCTCCCCTTGCATCCGATCACGAATCAAGGGCACGAGGCCTTCCTAAGAAGGCCAAGGAGGGTAAAGCCAGTGTTGAGAAGAGCCCTTTGACAAGCAAGCGTGCAGATAGCTTGAAACCTAAACGCAGATTGATGTCCGGTAATGATTTTAGAAGTAATCAGGACATGAAGCGAAGAGCGAGCCTTACCTCCGATACTGAGCTATACAAGCACGAGTCGGGACAAGCGCACGGTAATCGTCAGCGCAGATTCAGTGATGTTTCTGAGCCTACACCCATGGTCACTTCCGAGGAGCCATCAAATTCTAGAGGTGAAATGAGGAAGAAGCGGCATCGAACAAGCATTAGTCCTCAAGCCAGCAAACCAGATTTGGCAGGGAATGTCGATCACAAGCAGAAAAAGCGACAGCGAGTCGATTCCCATGGTAGTGCAATAGATCAAGACGGTGACCGCTCTTTCCGCCCTGGAGCTCCTGCTACAATAGCCAACATGATCGCTGGCACGTCTGGACAGTTACCGTCCACGGTTCCCCAAGGAACAGCACCTGTAGCGTTTATGGGAAGCATCGTTACTTCTCCAGTGACAAAATCTCCTACGGATTCTTACCCACGCTCTGCCACATTACCATTAGCGAATAGTGGAATGGACCAAGCGAATCCGCAGCGACCTGATCACGAAAGTTTGCAAGCAGAAAAGCGGGTTGAGCAGATAAAGATTGAGCAAGAGAGAGTGGAGCAAGAGCTGGAACGTCAAGCCACGGAGGCTAATGAGCAAGCTATACAAGAAGAGGAAGAAAAGCGCCGTTATCTCAAAGCCGAGCAAGAGAGGACGGCTCAAGCTGAACGAGAAGCTGCCAAACGCGAAGCTCGTGTTGCACGTCAAAGAGAAGAAGCCCGTCTCGAAGAGCAGCGTCAAGCTGCAGAAGCAGAACGTCAGATGCTCCACTTGAAAGAACAAGAGGAGGCTCGTCTGGCCAAAATGAAGCGGGACGAAGAACTGCACCAGCGGCGGATCGAACAGGAACGTTTACGGAAAGAGGACCAGGAACGCAAGCGCCGAGAGATGGAAGAGCGGGAAAACCTGCGTCGAGTGAGGCTACAAGAGGAAGAAGAGCGTCAACGCTTACAATCTTTGCCGAACGGCCTACGGCGAGCTGCAGAGCTGGGTGTTGATGAAGCAAGGAATGCGAAGGAGATTGTCAAGTGGTTCCCATTGCGCACGGTCACGACTCAAGAGCTCGATCCGGGATGTGAGCCAACGGTGGCCGAGGAGCGGTGGATAGCGAACCTGCAGGCGGCGCCAATCCTCGCCATCAAAGACCTGGATCTTTCGCAGTGTGAGTCCTGACAGATATCACTTCTATGCTCGTAGAACAGACACGCTAAATCAATGAAATCTAGACACAGCATGGACCCGTTTCCCAGCCACCATGAACCACCGCGGCTCCCTCTGGCGCCAACTCCGCAGACACATGTCCCAAGCCGTCCCCAACCCCTTCCTGACCCCCATCGAAGCCTTCCACCTCGACGAGGCCACCCGGCCGAAATTCTTCGACCTCCGTCATGTGTTCTGGATCAAGCTGTCCGATTTCATGGATATCGTTCCGCGACATCTCCATCTTGCCGGGTTGCAGTTCCCGACGCGGGCGATGGTGCTGCATGAGTTTCCGTTTGGGAAGGGAGGCGGAGGCGGAGGTGGGTTTGAGGATGGGAGAGGAGCGGAGGAGGTGGTGAAGGTGGAGGCGGTGAGTCCGGTGCTGAATGGGGGGTTGATGAATGGGTGTCGTTGAGTATGGAGGTGGGTATGGGCATGTGTGTGTGTGTATAGATGAGCGTGTGTGCGTGCGTGGTGGGGGGATGGATGGCTTTTGTACAGGATCGGATCGGCTGGATGGCTGGATTGACTAAGGGTACAGGCTTTGATGAATGGATTGTGGGTGTGGCTTTTTGTTTTGTATTCAATCAATACCCCCTTTTTTCTTGTACGTAGCAGAAGCAACGACTGCACCTTATTTTTATTCGGCGCAAGAGTAGAACTTTAGCTGGAGCTCGCGCCTTGGCCAGGCTTTGAGGCTGCCGTCTTGTTGATGGTGGTTGTAGGATAGCTTGAGTGGGGGTGCTTGGGTAAGGCTTGGGTGAGGAATACAACAGTAGCAAAGAGTGGTTGTCATGCATGGTCTAATCTGTAATGATCAGCTGGGTACAATATATATGGCAGCGGTTTTCTCTGCGGACAGCTTCAGCTTGTGGATGGGGTTTGGGCCATGAACACATTGTAGCGATCCGAACATCTAACCAACCTCGACTAAAGTATCTAAGTCATCACGCTCCGATCCGCCCCCCTAGCCCACTCCCTCAAAACATTCTTCTTCAATTTCCCCGTGCTCGTCTTCGGCAACTCTTTCACAATCTCCACCTCCCTCGGCACCATGAACCGACTGATGCCACTCTTATGCTTGGCCCACTCAATCACATCGTCGCCCTTCAATTCCCTGCCGGCTTGCACGGTGATGAACGCTTTGGGCCGCTCGCCCCAGTGCGAATCGGCGACTGCGACGACGGCGGCTTCGAGGATGGTGGGGTGCGTGGCGAGCATGGATTCGAGGGCTACGGAGGAGATGTTTTCGCCGCCTGTGGCGGGGGGTTTGGTTTAGTGGGTTATATGTGTATGAGCGTGGTGGGGAATTATGGGTACGTACCGCTTATGATTATATCTTTTGCTCGGTCGAGGATCTGGGCTGCTCCGTCTGGATGCCATACGGCTAGATCTCCGGTATGCAGCACGCCGCCGAGGAAGAGTTTGCGCGTCGCATCAGCGTCTTTGTAGTAGCCTTTGGCGCAGATGTTGCCTATGCAGACGATCTCTCCTATTTCTTTGCCATTCTTTGGTACGTCGATGATTGTTCCTTCCGGGACGTCCGTCTTAATCACTCTTATGGGCAGGCTTGTGACAAAGCCGTGACCTTGTCGCGCCATCTTCTGGTACTTTTCCGTTTTCGGGAGGTCCTCCCAAGCTGGCATGTGGTAGCCTTTGGTGATCGGTCCGTATGTCTCGGTCAGCCCATAGACGTGTACGGGGTGCAGATTCAGATTCGTCATTTGCTCGAAAAGATGTGGCGTTGGTGGGCTCGCTGCCACCGTCACACGCACCGGCTCGGGCAGTCGCTCAGCTTCATTGGCGGTGCACAAAAGCGTATTGACTGTAGGGGCGGCGTTGTAATGGGTTATGTGCTCATCTTTCAGTAATCGCCATATCTCGGGATAGTCAATCTTCCTCAAGCAGTAGTGGGTGCCCCTGACGGCGGTTACAGCCCACGGAAAGGTCCAGCCCATTGCGTGGAACATTGGTAACGTCCATAGGTATCGACATCGTCCGGTGTGGTAGTTGAGCCCTGATTCTATAACGTTTGCTAATGCAGCAACATAGCATCCACGATGTGTGAACTCGACTCCTTTCGGTTTTGCTGTAGTTCCACTTGTGTATGCTAGTGCGATGACATCCTCCTCGTTCCTGACTTGGGCCTCTAATCCGTCCCAACCATGGCTGCCCTGCTCGATATCGTATCGTAAGCCTTCCAGTACTGCTTCATCAAATTGTCCGCTTAGTTCGCCTTCCGTTGCGTCTGTGTCCGCGTCCACTATGAAAGGGATTTTTGGATATGCTCTACGAAATCCGTCAAGTAAGGGTAGGAACTCGGCATCGACTATAATAGCTTCAACTTCAGCATGCTCGAAGATGTAAGTAATGTCCTCATGCTTTAATCGGTAGTTGACTCCGACGTTGATGGCCCCAGCGGCTGCGATCCCATAAATCGATTCCAGAAACGCTGGCGTGTTCGGACATAGTATGCCGACTCTTTTGTAGCCATGCTGCCGTATGTAGTATGCTAAGCCTCTTGCACGGTCTGCCGCTTCTTGATAGGACCGCCGCAAGACTTTGGCATTCGCTGTAACATGGTATATCGCCTCAGCCTAATATAGTCAGTTTATACATGATGCTTCTGAGTCGAATCATACATCCGGCTCTACAGCGGCAGCTCGGGGAAGGAAAAAGGTAGGCGAAAGTGTGTGGATGTTGTAGCGATGTTGATATTCAGATGTGGAAGCAGACGGAAGGAAGTGCGAAGCTAATTTTGAAAGACGAGACTGAGCGCCAGACATTATACAGCTAGTGATCAAAAGCCCGGATGTACAGGTAAACTACAGCTGTTGTCTGAAACATGCGAACGCTGATCTAGAGAGCCTGTGTATCTACAGGTTTACTTCGAATTACTAAGTGCTTTCGGTAAGTGTGGGGTACCGCTCGCTCCACCGGAGATCATGTCGAGGCCCAAGTCAAGAACAATAAGGCCAAGGACTGTTCTGAATGTTGTTGCTTAAATTCATCAAGGGCTTCGAGAAGGTATGGGTAAATGGTACCCGAAGTCCCTCCCAGGCACGAAAGCTCTTGCTCTCCATATCAACTAAGGCCTTGCTGGCATCAAACCGGATTCATACGCCAGTCAGCTTGATCTTTTCGAGGTTGTCGAAACCTCAAGATCAGTTGACGATCTTCGAATTAGTAACCGTACTCAGCGAGCTGAGTCTTCGTCTTTTCATCCACCTTTGCCTTCTTCTGCGCTTCTGAGAGCAGTCTCTTCACGGCCTTCTTTCGCTCGTAGTACGCAGCACCCTTGACTTTTCTCCGCTCTTCCAGTCTGTGGGAGGTATATTAGTCAAAGTCGTGTGACGCATCTCGTTTGCTATGGGAGATATCCCCATACCTGTCAACCACATCCTTGTATTTCCACCCAACCTCGTGGCTCAATCGACCAACGGTGCAGTACTTCCTCCCGGGTTTTAACCTCAGCACTCTCAACGCCTGTGGTACAACCATGCGCTTCTTCTTGTCGTATGGTGGTGGAACACCTTCGAAGACCTTCAGACGTTCCATCGCGGCGGCCCCACGAGCAGTTTTGTGTGGGATCATGCCACGGACAGTCTTGTAGAAGATACGGGAAGGAGCACGGAAGTGGAAGGGCCCTAAGTAGGATATCAGTATATCGACCTGAGATTGGAGCTTGCTTCGACGAAGAGATATCGCTCACCTCCACGTGTGGGATTGTAACGAGTCATCTTGCGAAGGTATGCGAGGTACTTTACTATTATGATAACATGATCAGCCTTCCGTCGTCTCAAACATGATTGTAGGGTATAAGACGTACGCTTTGCACGAAAGAATTCCCCAGAGATGTTGAGAGCTTCGCAACGAACCACGACAATCTTTTGACCGTTGAGTAGCTGCTTAGCTACTGTGCTGGCCAAGCGACCCAGGAGGTGCCCCTTGCCATCAATAACGACCTACATAATAGTCTGTCAGTATGGTCTACGCTTGGTGGTACGCGTGGAATGCTCGTGGAGCTTTTACGTACGACAGACTCGAAGGTCGACATCCTGGCCGCTCACACGATTAAGGTCACAGTATTTCGAGGGTATGGGGTAGCTCTCCGAGCCCTTCTTGTCGCAGCTTTGTTGATGATCTGAAGGCGGTTCATGTGTGGAGGCTTGTTGATTGTGCGCATCGGCAAAACCATACTAAACCATATGGAGCATCACGGGCCGCTAGGAACCCTCCGATAAATGATGCCAAGGCTAATGTTCGTTGTCTTTACTTGGTAGCTCGGAAGAGACAGTTTCTGCATCCAGTCTGAGTGCTGTACTTATTTACAGATGCGCAACTTTACTAGCTACGAGTGAGTACAGGTCATCTGAAATCACGGATCTCAAATTATCAAGGGACGCTCTTGTACACTCTGGTCCAAGTAGCAGAAATTCTACGATATGCCCATCGAGAAACCATCCACAAGCCTTTGACAGCTGAACCCCTCTCCATCCGGCTGGATAAAGTATGGGAATCATCTCCTTGGGCAGCGCGAAGACCCAAGCGCTCATGTTTCTTACTGAGAGGGTAAGATCCCAAGTCCCGTAAAAGAGCTACAGCCTCTTTTCAGGCACGTATCGGTGGATATCTTGGAAGATATCAAGAAGTGCAAGGTCCGCTCGTCTGAGATCAAGTAAAGCTTCGAGAAGCCCAGAGCCACTGCAAATGAGAGGGTAAACCAAGAATCAGAACGGAGCATAGATGCAAGCTTTTCTAAGATGAGACATCAGCAATGTATGTGAAGAATTGGAATCTCCGATTATTGTAAGAGCTCCCACTATATATTCCTGAGCATGAGCTATGGTGTATCAACATGAATGACGCGCATCTGTTCGATGAATTGACTTCTACGATAAGATCTTCGACCCCGCCATTCGAGATTGGCAGGGGTCCACTAGATAGAATAAGTAGATATCAAAGTCTGGTGACAACCGCCGTCACCCTTCCCCCACTTCCACAGAACTTGTATTTTCTTTCTCGCTTTTCCTTTGGTGGTTGACAGGCAGTTGGCCATGTCATTGTATATTTTGTATGTTTGCTGGTGGAACTTCGAATCACTGTTGGTCTGACGGTACATCAAGATTCATGTCTCCAGTTGCAGACTGAGTGTTCAAAACAATACCTAGCCGAACATGAAGATCCTTCGTAATCCCATATCATTTACGCCCTTACCTGTCACATCCATCACGTCCATAGTGTATGTTGCGTTGATTGTGTCTCTCCTTGTTGTACAACATGTTGTGCCAGAAGCACCACAAACCTTGAGTGGCACGAATCTTACGGAAGCGTGGCGGGATTTGCAGACTCTCAGCGATGGCTTTCGTCCTTACAACAGTCACAGAAATGACTATATTCGAGTTTGGCTTTTGAGGAGAATTGAGACAATCGTGCTGGAGAATGGCGTCTCTTTATCCACGGGCGACAGTAGTATCGAACATGCAAACGATCCCACAGAAGGGTCTGCTGTTGTTGTCTTTTCGGATATGGTATCCAATGCATCGTTCTCCCAGGGTGGTAGTAATAAGGGACCTGGACTCAGTGTATACTTCGAAGGCACGAACATCATCATCTACATACGCGGCTACGAGGACGAGCCCGGAAATTGGTTCCTAGAGAAAAGAAAATACGAAGGGAAAGGTGGGGTACTTGTCAATGCTCACTACGACAGCGTCTCGACCGGTTTCGGTGTCACAGATGATGGCGTGGGTGTGATCACGGTAATGCAATTGATCAAATACTTCTCCTCAACCGGTCGACAACCCAGGCGAGGCATCGTTGCTCTCTTGAATAACGGAGAAGAAGACTTCCTGAACGGCGCTCGGGCTTTTGCAGAGCATCCTATGTCCGATTTTGCTCATACCTTTCTCAATCTTGAGGGAGCTGGGGCTGGTGGCAGAGCGACTTTATTCAGAAGTACAGACACCGAGGTCACTAGGGCCTATCAAAAGAGTAAGTATCCCTTCGGTTCCGTTGTGAGCGGAGACGCATTCCAGAGAGGCATCATAAGAAGCTCGACAGATTACGAAGTGTTCAGGAATACCCTAGGCATGCGAGGACTCGATGTGGCTTTCATGGAACCGAGAGCTCGATACCATACTAGCCAGGACGACACTAGGCATTCGAGCAGAGCGTCTATACATCATATGCTGTCTAGTGCTATAGCCACGATGGAAGCACTCACGTCCGACACAAGCTCAGAATTTGATGGACATAATTCCCGAAAAGCGAAGGTACCCAGTGGAAAAGGGTCAAGTGCTGTCTGGTTTGACTTATACGGCCAAGCCTTCGCTGTCTTCAGACTCGAGACTCTGTTCATTTTGTCTGTTACGCTATTGGTCGTTGCACCTCTAACACTAGTCGTCGTCGGGGCTGTCCTGTTCAAGGTCGACAGACTCTACCTTTTTAGCTCGTCCAAGCATCACCATCACCCAGAAGGCGATGATTTTGTTGCTATACAGGGCTTGCGGGGCATCGCCAGGTACCCAATCGCGTTTATACTTGCCACTGCCGCTGTTATTGGCCTGGCGTTCCTGGTTACAGCGCTCAATCCCTACATCTTGGTCAGCAGTCCTTACTCGGTCTGGAGCATGATGATATCTGCCTGGGTCTGCGTGACATGGGGTTGTTTGAGTACGGCGGACTCCATAAGGCCAACGGCTTTCCATCGGGCTTATGCTCTCTGTTGGATGTTCCTGGGTGGCTGGCTTGTGCTCGTTGCAACAACCGTCTTCGAACGCAACCCTAAAGTAGCCGGTGGTTATCTGATTGTTTTCTATTTCGCCTGCACCTATATAGCAACCACCCTCTCCTGGCTCGAGCTCTTCGGTCTGCCTAGGAAGGCCGCCTATGCGGATGAGATTGAAGGTACTGCCCCAAATAAAAACCCTATTGCAAGGTCTCGACCCGGTAGCATCTCAAGCACCAGACTTCTGGCTCCATCCACCGAAGAGCGACCTGGAGACGACGTCGCACACCAGAATGTTGAGGACAACGATGATGGAGCCTCCGAGTCCACCTCTCTCCTCGGCGACCGCCAGCATAGGAACACTTTCAAGCGCTACACCTCTCCTCACCGCCCCGGTCCTACGGCGGACCTCATCCCCCAATCCAAAACCAACCGACTAATCTACGGCACCGAACAACCCTGGTCGCACGCCCTCCCCAGCAGCCTCTGGCTTCTCGAATTCCTCTTCCTCGCTCCCTTCCCCATTGTCATCCTCGGTCAAATCTCCCTCCTCCTAACATCCGCCACATTCCAAACCCCAAACGACGGCAACAACCCTCTCCCCATCTACGTCCTCACCGCCATACTGACAACCCTCCTCTTCGCACCCCTCAGCCCCTTCCTCCACCGCCACACCTACCACATCCCCCTCTTCCTCTTTCTCGTCTTCGCCGGAACGACAATCTACAACCTAACCGCCTTCCCCTTCTCCCCCTCCAACCGCCTCAAACCCTACTTCCTGCAGCGCGTCGATCTAGACACCGGCATCAACACCGTCTCCCTAACCAGCATCGGCACCGGACCCTACCTCCACGACGCCATCTTCGCCCTTCCCAGCGCAGCAGGCCAGACCCTCTCCTGCACCCCCAGCACCCTCCGCAACGACCTCACAGAATGCAGCTGGACCGGCCTGCCCCCCCGCGTCGTGCCAAACACGCACCCTGACGTCCCACCAGAAACGGGCTATAAGAACTGGCTAACCTTCACCGCCGTACGCTCCCCCACCAACAACGCAACTGGAGCACGCTTCTCCATCTCCGGCCGAGAAACCCGCGCGTGTAAAATCGTCTTCGATCGTCCCATCACCGACTTCAGCGTCGAGGGCGCGGGCGAGGATAAACGCTTCGCCAAGACTTCGGAATTTGGCAGTCGGGAGCTGAGGTTGTGGAGTCGGACGTGGGATCGTGGGTGGAATGTTAGCGTGAGGTGGGATGCTGGGGAGGAGGGGGAAGGGGCGGGGATGGATGGGAGGGTGGTTTGTTTGTGGAGTGATGCCAATGAGAGGGGGAGGATTCCGGCGTTGGATGAGGTGTGGCGGTTTGCGCCGGCTTGGGTTGCTGTTACGAAGAATCAGGATGGATTGGTTGAGGGGAGTAAGGCTTTTCTTGTTTGATTGTGTGTGTTCTGGGAGGATTTTTGGGAGATTTTCGAAGGCGTTCAGTCTCAGACGCTCTGGTGGCAAATTTTGCATCGCGTGTTTCGAGCTGCACCGTATATGCAGCATGTTATAGTTGAGATAAATGATGTTCATCTGTCTAATGGTGGTCATCTAACTACCAACCAGGAGTGGTGATGCTATGCCAGGCATGATCATCAAGAATATGTCCTGGACTATTAGCTGGACCAAGATTCCAAAGACCTGGTCGCAACGGCTCACGCTATAGCTGTCACGGAAGTCCCCTTTCCCACAACCTGCACTTGAAGAATGGCTCTCCCTACCCCTTCCTCTTCTGCTCTCGATCTAACTCGGCTAGCCACGACTGAGTCTCTGTAACCAACTCCTTCCTCCTCGCTCTCAACCCGGGATCCCCATCCGTACTTATCTCATCCAGCTTCATGATAACCTGTGCTAATATCCCCTCACTCAACTTCTTGTATTCGAAATCTCGAGTCTTCGCATCGGTAGGCGGATGGTCCATGAGTTGCGTACAGAGCGGGATCCAATCATTATGGAATCTATCGGAGATGAAATCGATCTTTTCGGTCGGTGTGGACGGAACTTTCTGAGGAGGTGGAGGTGCAGGGGATGGTACATGACGGGAGGGAGAGGGTTGCCGGGATGATGAAGAGTCGTTCGTGGTACCGGGTGGGACAAGATATCCTGAGTCGCGCGGCGAGGTTTGCGTGCTGTTCCCTTTCTTCTTCCTCCCGCCGCGGTGGTTTTTACGTTTTCTCGGCTCCCGATCGCCTATTATTGTACCGTCTACGTCAATACGTGGGCCGGAGTCGATACCATTCGCTATCATGTCTGACGAAGCGCTGGAGCTGCTCTCGTTGCCGTCGCCACGGTAAGGTTCAGAAGATACGACGAGCATGATCTCGCTGTTTTGTTTCAGATTCTCGTCTTTGCATGGGCGGTGGTCATTGTTCAGCGTTTTCCCTTTGTAGATCATTTTTATTCGCCGTGGGTCGTCTGTCTTCGTTTCTCGGGCTGCCAAGCGGCGTACTTCACCGACTGTGAGGTTTCCTTCTGAAATGGTGAACGCAGGGAAGTGAAGTGGGTAGGTAATGCCTTTGTGTTTGAGGATCAGAATGTCCGGCGACAGATTTGGCTCGACTCTGCTGGGGCGATGGGAGGGCTGCGATGAAGGGAAGCCATAGCTATCATTGCGGTATCTTCCAGACGTATCTTGGTCATCGTCCATAATGTATTGATAGTCATCTTCCGTAACGCGAGGAGGAGGGCCACCAGAATGGGCGAAGGGGGAGTAGCGCCCACCGCTGCTGGGCCAGAAGCGGCTCATAAAGAAGAGGAGAGCGAGCAGTGGTAATAATATAGACGCGAGAGTAGTCGAGTCAGGCCTTGCCAGTAGAGCAGCGGCTCTCTCGAGTGCGGAGTGCGGTGGTTTCGAGGCCTGGTGGGGCAGGCTACGGTGATATAATTGGGAGGCGGTGTCTATGTAAGTTTGGAAGGATGGGGCCAACTGATGGTATAAAGACTGCAGATGCGAGGTAGCCAGTGTGACACTCTCACTAAAGAGTGAGGAAGCCACGATGAGTGAAATATTTGCTTGTCGAGGATCTTGCGTGGTGCTGATCGTATGTTGAGGATTCGCTCATCGAAGAATCCTTCGAGTTTTTCTAGAAGGCCCTGGCAAGCGGTAGACGGTGGACTCTCGGCTTCGCTCCACCACCAGCTTCCGAGCCAAGAAGTCAGTACTAGTAAACAGGATAGGATTGATTGTCTTCACTTCTATATTATGGCTATCAAATACAATATGCGTTATGATTTGCATTGAAGCCATCTCACATCCATATCTAATGCGATCTTCTACGGGTATCGAAATGAGTGCGCCAATAACCATGCTTCACCCTCGAGCGCTATCCTGCTAGTCCAGCATTGCAATCAACCTGGTCTTCTAGCAGAAGCCAATTTCATACAAGTACATATAACGCACACATCTAGACACCAAGTCAGCTGAGCTTCTTTCTATCATTGAACATCATACCATTGAGAGGCCAAGGATCATCGAGATCCAAAATAGTACATTCTGATTTGGGATTCATTAGCTGCTCTGGATATTGCGAATGGAAGAAGAAGGAAGTACACTCACGTTGAAGAGCCTTTTGCTCCTAACAACCTGCATTCGCTGTATCGCTACTATTGGCAACTGCGTCATCTGAGCGACAAAGCCATATCCTCGCAGCTTCTTGGTGATACAGCTCATTACCAGCTCATGACCAAGAGCACTAAGAAGGAAGGTTATCAGTGTCGCCGTGTTGCGAGAAACATGGCGTCGTGATGCCCCGTACACGTGCCGGCGAAGAAAGTGGTGTACTGGGATATTCCACTCGCGAGAGAATTCAAGCCTAAGCGTTTATGAGTACACATGACAAGCTTACGTCAACGACTCGGCTTACCAGTCGCAGGAATTCCACCAGTCCGAATAGAAATGCCGGTCCGCGAAGCAGGTGATTTCCGCGAACGCTCCGAGCAGGTACTCAAATATGAGCAGGAAGCAGAGTAGGAACGTTATCATGAACGGGAATAGGAGCATGCTGATGGTCTCGGCCAGAATCAAGCTCATGTCAGACCAATTAGAAATCCCTTGAAGCCGTATAGCGGAATCACTGAGCACAGGTACTATGAACTCTTCGCTGATGACAGTCAAAAGGAAGATGCAGCCAAAGACGGCAAGGGTCTTATAGAAGAGCTCCATCCAAATGATCCTTGGCGTCCTAGGATATTCGAGTTCGTAGCAGAGGGTAGGACAAAGGACGTAGTCACAATAGTTCAGCATTGATAGATTCTGTGGATAAGTGACTTGCCCAAGGGGGGAAGTCAACTCAAGAGCGAGGTCCTCCCGTAGCTGTGTGAGGCTCTCTTTGTCGTCTTCTTTCTTTTTGTCTTCTGCGGCCTGGTCCAACTCGTTGAGCTGCGTGCTCGAGCTGGGATACCTGACTGCGGCAGCCGTCGAGGCGTGCTCAGGGTTGTCGAGACTCGATAGTCGGTGCTCCGTAGTGCTTAGATGGCCATTGTAGAATGCGTACGAATGCATTTTCATGAGCAGTACCAATGTATGAAGAGTAAAGAATACCTGGGCTGTCCATGTCCAATGGAGAAGGAAAGGCCAGCTACTTCAGTCAGCTCTGCGTCTTCCTATGATTCACCTGTACCTACTTCACCCAAAGCGAGAGCCACGCAATCTGGAAAATGCCCTGAACGGGCATTCCCCAGTTTTCCCATCTTAACTTTCCTTTGCTTCGCTGCATCATCTTATGTAACGGTACGCACCATGCAGTACTGCCAACCATTGCGGCGTCGCTAAGACCGAGTTCCCAAGTTCTTGTCGTAAGAAGGTCCCATACTTGGTGCCTCAGAGGATAGCCAGTATCTTTGATGTTTCTCAATACAGTGGTGACCACCATGATTGCAAGTCCAATCCAGAAGAGCACGAAGAAGCCTCGGAAATCGCTGTATTCGCTTCTTGGATCAAAATGAGATACCCGAGCAGCGTACTCAACAGTAGGGAACATTCTATGTTTTTGCTGAGCTCTTACATGCCTCCGTGCTGAGGATATAGATTGGGCGGACGGTGGTGCATCTTCAGGAAGAGGAGTCGATCGGCCACTATGTAGGATTCAGCAAGCTCCGAGGGGCAACAAGGCGATGACCCAGTACCTGGACAAGGTCGACATCTGGTGATCGGTATGTCCGTTAGGTCGCAACGTGCCCTCCTCTGATTGCGCTCTCAGAATCATTGGATTGCTAGGCTTTACAGGTCGTGGGCGTAAGATGTGGTCTGTTGCCCCATCTTGCGGATGTGAAATAGGTGATACCATGGTGTTGTTATAATATTCGAGTGTCTGCTGGACCTCAACTGCCCAAGAATGACACGTAGATGCAGCTCCAAAGCGAAGAGCTTCTGCTGTCAAGCCGCATGGAGAGTAAGAGCGGAGACTTATAGAATATCTTTGAAGGAACCTTTACCATCCGGTCAATCTGGCCTCATGCTCACGAAGGCACGGTCATGTTCGGGAGTCCGAACGATCGTCCAGCGACAGCTGCCTAGAATCGGGGGATCTTGGAAAAGCTGAATCGGGACGGTCAAGTGTTCGGAGGTTGAAAGACCTCGCGTTCCGCAGGAATTCGGCTGTGTATTACGGCAATGCATAGGGTACGTCCAACTTTGTCAATGATATGAAACACGAAATCCTAAAACAACACTTGCAATATGCTCAGCACACGTGTCTCAAGGATTGATAGACACGAGGAGATCTCACCAAAGACACGTCCGACACATAGAATCGGGTGTTCGTCCATGACCGACGGCGTTTCTCTGAGTCAATGAAGACACCACAAAATCCAATTGGTCGACCTTTCACAGGAGTAACGCCTGCTGTCACAGTGATCAATTCTCGCTGATGAAGTGCTTGATTATGATATCTAGGATGCGCTCCTTTTCCTTCGCCTGTCTAATGTTAGACGCACATGAGGATAGGGAGTGGTCATTTAGGATTTGGTATCCTAGTGTTTCAGCTCTTATAATTATTCGAAACACGAGTGTACGTAGGAATTGCCGTAGAGTTATGGTAGAATAGGGCTGATATTGATTTCGAGGTATCAGCATCGGAGATCCGACATTGCACCAGCGCTGAGTAACATTTCGGTACTTTGGCCTCAAAACACCAATGACTATACCTCCATAATCCTCTTCTGTCCGTCGTACATAGGACTGACCGAAAGTGGGGTCCATGAGGCCGTTATGAGCTCTTGTGCGTCTGATGAACCGAGGGCTTGCTCGCCAGTAGCTAATATTCCAGCAGTGAAGCAGTTCATTCGCAATGTTCGGGCCTCGAAGACCATTGCAGATGAGAGATCGGTAGTACAGAAAGAAAGCGCTGCCATACGAGCCAGCTTCAGGGAAGAGAGTGGGGACCACAACATAAGGTACTTGGACATCTCAACATACGATGGGCGACTCGGGAGCTGATGGTGATGAAGGAGGAACAATGTTGCTAAACTTCTCTACCTATTTACACTTGGGGAAAGGACGCACTTTGGCCAGATAGAATGTCTGAAACTCCTCGCTTCTCCGCGCTTTGCGGACAAGAGGTTGGGATACCTGGGAACGATGCTGCTGCTGGATGAGAACCAGGAGGTTCTGACGTTAGTCACCAACTCTCTTCAGAAGTAGGTCGCCTGTGCTGCAACTACCAGAGTCCATCTAGAAGGCTGATACGGCTTCCTAGCGACCTGAATCACTCCAATCAATATGTCGTTGGTCTCGCTCTCTGTACACTGGGAAACATAGCCTCTGTCGAGATGTCGAGAGATCTTTTCGCTCAAATTGAAACCCTCCTTTCTACATCCAATCCCTACATACGGCGGAAAGCCGCCTTGTGCGCTATGCGGATTTGCCGCAAAGTTCCTGAGCTGCAGGAACATTTCATTGAGAAGGCCAAGCTACTACTCTCGGACAGAAACCACGGTGTGCTCCTCTGTGGATTGACGCTTGTGACGAGCATGTGCGAGTCCGATGAAGCAGAAGAGGGGGTTGAAGGGGTTGTTGACATGTTTAGACCACTAACTGGGGGCCTAGTGAGGACTCTGAAAGGCCTGGCCAGCTCTGGATATGCGCCAGAGCACGATGTAAATGGAATTACCGATCCTTTCTTGCAGGTCAAGATTCTTCAGCTACTCAGAGTACTTGGACGGGGAGATGCTCGGACAAGTGAACAAATTAATGATATCCTGGCACAGGTCGCTACAAACACAGAGAGCGCAAAGAACGTGGGCAACTCAATACTTTATGAGTCTGTTCTGACTATCCTGGAGATTGAGGCAGACTCTGGTTTGCGAGTGCTCGGAGTCAACATACTGGGGAAGTTCCTGACAAATAAAGATAATAACATCCGCTATGTGGCTTTGAACACCCTCATCAAGGTTGTGGCAGTTGAGCCAAACGCAGTGCAGCGGCATAGAAATACGATACTTGAATGCCTTCGAGATCCAGATATCAGCATAAGAAGGAGAGCCCTTGACCTGAGCTTTACACTCATTAATGAGGGCAATGTGCGTGTACTCATACGGGAACTCTTGGCCTTCTTGGAGGTAGCCGACAATGAGTTCAAGCCTATCATGACAAGTCAGATAGGCGTTGCAGCCGATAGGCTCGCTCCTACCAAAAGATGGCATGTCGACACCATGCTCAGGGTGTTGAAGTTGGCTGGAAATTATGTGAAAGAGCAGATACTTTCGTCATTCGTACGTCTTATTGCGACGACGCCTGATCTACAGACCTATTCGGTGCAAAAGCTATACGCAGGACTCAAGGATGACATTACACAGGAGGCCTTAACACTGGCTGGAACCTGGGTCATAGGAGAGTATGGAGATGCCTTGCTGCGTGGTGGTCAGTACGAGGAGGAAGAATTGGTACAGGAGGTCAAGGAGAGTGATATCGTTGATCTCTTTACCACCGTACTCAACAGCGCCTACGCTACACAGATCGTTACAGAATACATAATAACCTCGGCCATGAAGCTTACCGCAAGACTCAAAGAACCTTCTCAAGTCGATCGGATACGGCGGCTACTGTCCAATCGTACATCAGACCTTAGTATCGAGATCCAGCAAAGAGCCGTCGAATATGGTAACCTCTTCGCATATGACGACATCCGACGAGGTGTCCTCGAGCGGATGCCACCTCCCGAAATTCGGGAAGAGCAAAGGGTCCTTGGTGAAGCTACACCCAAACAGAAGAAAGCCGCTGCCATGGCCAAAGCCAAGAAGCCGGCAAAACATACCGAGCAGGACATGTTGCTGGACCTAATGGGCGGCTCAGACGTGCCGGCAGCAGACCTGAGTGCAACAGTGAACGGCACGCAAAACAATGCTGACCTCCTGGCCGATATTCTTGGAGGCGGTCCTTCCATTCCTCCACAGCCCTCCCAACCTAACAATGCCAATGCAATGATGGACCTCTTCTCCTCCCAACCCTCCCCCACCAACGGCCTTACCTCTCCTCCATCCCAACAAGTCCCATCCGGCACCAACGATCTCTTCAGCTCCCTCTCTTCTCCTTCGCCCCAAGCCCCATCGCAGTCTCAAAACGCCCAGCCCCACACCGCATACCAAAAAAACGACATGCACCTCTCCCTCCAGGTCCAACGAACCGCCGGCGTCGCCCAGATCCTCGCCCGCTTCCGAAACACCAGTGATTTCAGCAGATTCAGCGGCGTGGGTCTGCAAGCCGCTGTGCCGAAAAGCCAGAAGCTGCAGTTGAACGCCGTCAGTAAGGCGGAATTGGAGGGTGGAGAGGAAGCGACGCAGGGAATGAAGGTGTCTGCCGTCCAAGGGGTAAGTCCTGCCAGTTCCTTCATGTTAGGATCAAGGCTTCAACGTGTCTCCGTCAACTGACATGTACCGATAGGCATTACCGGCGAAGCTACGGCTACGGCTGAAGGTGAGCTATACGAAGGAGGGCATGGCGCCTATAACGGATCAGGTGGACTGGTCGGAACCGACGTGAGATGAGATGAGGACTTGAGGGATGCATTTATAGTACAATTAATAGGAGAAATGAAATGTTACGCATTCTTCCGAATTGAAAAGCGTTCAATGACCATGAACAGCAGCAGCAGCAGCAGCAGCAGCAGCATTCAACATGGAACCTCCGACATGGATCGGATGTATGAAATCTACGTCTTTCCTCGCAACAAATAGATCATGCATACGATGACGGCAATCACCTAATAAACATCCACCCCGCAAAAATCCCCGAACCATGACGAAGAACAACGCGACGCACATCAAAACGCAAACCATCCCTTGTTCGCTTCCCCAATCACCACCGTTACACCACCAATGCAGCATACACTCATCGAAGAACCCCCCTGCCTCCTAAAGAAACCGAGCCAACCTCATCCAAATCCAGATTGAACCCTTCATCTTCTTGCCTTACACTCTGATCACTACCATTACTATAACCAGGCCCATTACGCAAACCCTCGACCGTCTTCCTGAAATCCTCTATCCCCTCTCTCCCCTCTACCGCCTTCTCTATCCCCTCTATCCCCTCTATCCCCTCTATCCATCTCTATTCTCTCTATGCCCTCCGTCTCCTCTATCCATCTCTATTCCCTCTATTCCCTCTATCCCCTCTATCCCCTCTCTCCCCTATATAATACTCACCCTACGATCCTCATCATATGGGTAGGTACAAACATAGCAGTGATAGCGTGTTTAGGGGAGGGGAAAAGGAAGAGGTGGTAGTGTATCTATCAGTCTTTGCAAGGGATATATAGCTGTATATTAGTATATCAGATGCTGGTATATCAGGTCAGGTAGATTAAGAGTAAGATTTAGATTTAGATTGGTAGATTTGTATTCGAATAGATAGACAGACGGATGGATGGGTGGATGGGTGGGTGGGTGTATTGCGTTGCGTTGCGTCGTGATTCGGGGGCGCTTGTGGCTGTGGGCTTGGTCGTGGTCGTGGTGAGGTTTGTTGGGGATCGCGGATTGTGTGCGCTTTATTTTGTAGGTGATAACTGGATTGGGCGTCGCTGGAATGGGAGTCGTTAGCATGGGCATTCTGCTCTGCGTGCTCGGTCATGATGGCGTACGTACTATCGGTAGGTGGGTGGGTGGAGATACCGTTGTATTTTCTGCATGGGTTTGCGCTTCCGGCCTGGGATCGTTACGTGTATGCGGGGATGACGTTTTCTCGCAGTTGACGGTTGCGCAACGGACGATGTCTGCGGGTGATGGCGTGAGCGTGCTCAGAAGGTTGCGTATTGGTGGATGTACTGGTGGGAGTGAGGTGGAGGGTTCGTCGTAACTTACTGTCTACCTTATGTTAGGATGACCCGTATGCGAGCATAGCCTATGCTGTTTTGATGGCAGTATGCCACCATTCTTGCAAGTGAGGATAATGGTGGTGGACATGTAGTCTGAGCTCTTGGAGGGAGGCCATGCGGGACAATTTCCTGCATGGATACCTCTCAAGTCTCGAGATCCGGCGTCGGAAGGGAGGCCAAGTATGCCGTGAAAGACACCCTCGGCCGCGCCACCGCCATCGCCTTCTCCCTCTCATACTCAGCCTTATTCTCAGCCCGGATTCTCGCAGTTTCGGCATCGCAAGCCCGTCGCATTTCCCTCCACGCTCTCTCGTACGGAGCCTCTCGTTGCCGCTCAAGACGGACCGCACGCTCAGCCACCCGTTGCGCACGCGTCTCCGGCGTCATGGTGTGGAACCGGACGTAGCGCTTTCGTTGCCGGCGCTCCTCTTTCCGAAGGGTGCAGCGGTAGCTTTCGTGGTAGGCGTCATCGTATTCCGCGGCGCCGACACGACGACGTTTGCTGCTGTCTTGGGCCTCTTCCGTCAGGGGTACCGTTCTCTCCCGTTTGCTGCGGGAGGTGGCGAAGGCTGCGGTCCTGGAATTTTTGAAGACGCGGCAGCGGCGGCAGTCGAGTTCTCCGTCGTGGTCTTCGAGCGTGGGCGTGCTGCTCGTCGGCTGGGCACCGATGCTAGCGGGATCGGTTTGCTGCGTCAGTTCCCAACAAGCGCTTCCTGCGTGAGGGACGAGGTTGACATAGGTGTTGCCGTGACAGGTTATGTCGCGGGTGGTGGTCGTGGTCGCGGTGGCGGCTTCGCCTTCGTCATCGGTCGATTCATCTACGAACCCATTGCTGGACTGCCGCGTGTTCTGGTAGGAAGTATTTTCCTTGTTTTCGATAGGTGTCGGGCAATTCCTCGTACTCCGTCTCGATGATTGAGGTGTTGGAAGAGTTTTGCTGGGCGATATGGATGAATAGGCACGGTCTGCAGCACTTTGGCCTGCAGAAGTCAAGGTCGTGACACGTTCTGTCGCTGACCTTGCTGGTGATGGCAATGCAGGAGCATAAACGATGGGTTTGTCTGCAGCCAGCGCAGAGCGGAATTGGAGACTCTTCAAAATCTCTGCAGCCTCTGAGACCGAGAAATCGAGCGCTTGAGAGCTCATGTTTGCAAGGATGTAAAAGACGAGATAATGGAGAAAGAGACTGATATCCGGTTGGCAATTGAAGTCTTAAGGTGTGAATTTGTGCTAGGATAGCTGATAGTATAGCTCTTATAATAGGATCGCTGACGTTTGAAAGTTGATGTAGTATCACAGTGATAAAGGTCTCAAAGCGTGAACGAAAAGCAAGGGGAAATCTAGGTACTTGTGAGCTTTGATGGGGAGAGCATGGAGTCATCCCAATTGCAAGGGATTATTTGTAGGCTGGGGGCACTTGGCATCTTGACATGAACCCCAATTGGGACAGTTTATCAAGCTTTTGGGCGCCATACTTTCCCAACCTTCCGACGACCAGATTTTGATGAGCCACAGTCTTTCACTTCAATAAGAACAGCGGAAAAGGGTAGGTGTAGGCTCTCCCGAAACTCTCTCAGTTGGATTTGCGACTTATGAGCTGGGAGCATTCCGCTTCTGTGTTATTATTCGCACTGGGATTGGAGCCATCGAGATCGATGCTTAGCAGACTAGCTCACAGGGCGTAACATGGCGAGTCATAAATAACCTTCAGAGGTTGATGTTTATATATATGATGCTTTGCCGCCTGATGGAATTGTCCGGTCCCAAACTCTGCGCGGGGCTATATGCTCGAGGCACCCCTGCTTCATGAAGTGGAGACCGTGGTGGGCGTGACGAACGAGTCAAAAATTTCTCATGAGATGAGGTTTTCAAGTATGCTTTGAAAGTCATGTCTAGTTGCACAGTCAGCTGTTGCCCCAAGGTACGGCAAGGAAGCTCCGAGATTCCCGTGGAGCTTGATCATAAGCTTCCGCATGAAAATAAGATCAAGGAGACAGGAATTCAAACGCATCCATGGTTTCCTTACACCTCCCTAAAGTTTGGCTGACTAGCTATGTTATAGCTCAAGTAAGAGTAGCGAAAGCTGCGAGTTATGTGAATACGGCGATTCGGATAGAGATACCTTTTTGTTCATAGGGTAGCGGTCATGAACTTGAAAATAAACTATCGGTACATAGATAAAACCAAAAGAACTGGCAATGGTGGCAGCGAATTGGTTGCCTTGGTAACGTTCAGATCTTTGCGGATTAAAGACTGTAATGCGCCCCTATTCCTGTTAACTTGCCATCTGAGCCGTTCTTCATCGAGATAATATTAGCATATCATGAGTGAAAATGCGAGATGGAGTACATATCATCATGAATTGTGAATTAACACAAGACAAGCCCAAGAACATACTGTGATCTGACTAAGCTTCGTACTCCGGCCTGTTCGTCGAACAGACGCACCGCTGTGGTAACTTAGATATGAACAATATGAACTAAGGACAATCTCTCATCCTACCCACAATATGAATTGCATCGTGTTCTCCTTTGACGCAACATGACAGCCGTCGCAACGCACGCACTTGAAGAAGCCTATGCAAGGTGAAAGACTGTACGACCTCCAATGCCGCTTCGCTATGACTGAAGAAAAGTATCGAAGTATGCCGATGGCGCTATGATGCGCAATGTCACGATGGCCAATTCCCTTCCATGAGGATCAGGATGGAGCCTCTGCGTCTCAAGCAAGCTCAGAAGACAGTCTCATTGCGTCCCATACGAGGGCGATGTGAATGGAAGTTAGAGCTCAAATACGCATCACGATCCACTTCGTCTGAGCCTCTGCGACTATACGACTTAGCGTAGCGACCATTGTCGTCAGGATGTACCTTGGGTGGATGTCGATGTTTGAATGCCTCTTCTGTTGGTGACTGTTCTCCGAAAAGCCTGTCGTTACGAGGTGATTGGTGTGCTTTAAGTGGTGTGGGTCGGGCAGACTCTGTGCGTGAAAACCCTGGTCGAGATGATCGGTCGTCTTGTGGGAAAGCATACGAGTTTGCACGTGGCAATGGAGGTATCCGAGCGTTGGTAGAGCTCCGCGAAGCTATTGGACGATCGGAGGAACGACGCGCTTTGGGCGAGCCCTCTCGTGGTGGTCGGGTTGGAAAGATCTCCTGCGGCTCTACTTTAAACTTATCCTCGTCTTGATGAACTCGATAGCTTGTGGATCTTTGACGAGGACTTGGCCGTAACGGCATAACAACATCCTCGGTGGTCTCTGAGCCCGATTCACTAGAGTTGGTGTAGTCTGAATGCGCTTTCATGTTCTTGAGGTTGGACGACTTTAAAGGAAATGCGTTGCCAGGCCCCATGCGGTCGATGGGCGTTGTTTCCGATCGGCGCATGGGTGGATGTTTGGAGTCGGCAGAGGGTTGATGAGTGGCAGACCGGGCTGGCTCCCTCCTCGGCGTTACTACCTCTCTCTTGGACGATGATGTGAAGAAGCCCTTGATCCCTTTGGGGTCTGATGAAGCATTTGGTAGGCTCGACTTCCGACCCGTTGGCGGGTCCGCAGCACTGATCTCAGGCGACCGTCTGTCCTTCTTCGACGACCGAATCGGACTCGGCTGCCGGCTGCCCTGTGCGCGTCGTAAAGGAGGGCGTTTCTCGGAGCTAACGGGTGGAGGCGGACTTCTCTTTTGAGTATCGAGATTGGAAGTAGCTCTGTTACGTTCGGTTCGGCGAGCGGGTTCAATTTCCACAGCTTCGCGTGACCTGTTGATATGCTCCTGGTAGGCAGAGATCTTCAAATCCAATTCATCATCGTGATACCGAGGATCAAATTTGCTACTCTTCCTTGGATCCTCTCGGCTTCTCCTAGGAGGCTCCTCAGTTCTGTATCTGGGGGTAGATTCCCTCTCCTTCTTGCTGGAGTACCGCCGATCATCCACCTCAGAATCCGTCTCAGTGTCCATGTGAGGAGAGAATTTGCTCTTGGACTTGTTTTCGGTATCCCATCTCCTGTCTTTGTCTCGTTTCTTAGTTCGCTGGTCCCTAGCGAGGGACTCCGCCTCACGCTCTCTTCGTTTCCGTTCACGATCTTCTTCGATGTCGCGGTCCTTCCTCCTCTCTTCTGCTACACGACCCGATGTTCTCCTGGCCGATGAAGGATAATAATAATCATCGTGCTTTTTGAATGGAGGTCGGATGTCGTATTTCGAGGGAGGATAGTCCTCGTCACTAGAACGACAGCCCTTGGGTTCCCTAGTCTCGTACATTCGACCCCCTCGCATCTCGTTCTTAGGTGGAGGACCACTCCTTGGTGGCCCGTAGTCGTAATCCGTTGTTCTTCGAATTGGCGGGCCCCTCTCCGTCTCCATCTCAGCTCTCAGCTCCTCCAACTTGACCTTTTCATCGTATCGTTGCCTGCGCTTGTCGTCACTCAGGATCTCATATGCCTGCTGTACTTGATGAAATTGCTCGGCCTTGACCTTTTTCGCCGTCTCATCCTGGACTTTATCTGGATGACATGACAGGACAAGCTTTCGATACGAGCCTCTAATCGTGGCAAGCGTTGCGTCTTTGGGGATACTGAGCGTTTTGTAAGGGTTAGGTGGTAGAAGGTCGTCCATATTCGTGTATTAAGTATGAGTGACCCTCAGGGAGGCAGATGCATCGAGCGGTGGAATATGGCTTTGCAAAAGATGCAAAGGAGGCTCATGCGGTTTATTCTCACTTTGCGTGGTTTCTTGCAATGTCGTCAAACCATGCGTGGCTGGTAAGCGCAAGAGATCTGTTTGCTGGACGATGGATGAGCCCCGACCGTTCGGATGGGCTTTTGTGTCTTTTGAATAAGGATGAAGGGTGAGTAAGCAGGGCAATGTATTGATGAAAGATAGTAAGTTCTGGTTCAAGAGGCGCGTCAGGCACAGGGCAACGGCCTCATAGATCTACGGCCGCCGGAGTGACAGGCGCCTGCGAGTTTGGGGGTATTGGGTGGCAATAACAAACCAGTGATTTGCTGACAAAGCCGGATGGTATAATTCTCATAGAAGACAATAGATGGCAGCCGATATTCGTGGCCAACGACTTGCTGGAATATCCTTATTGTTACTTTTGTTGTCGTTATTGTTATTGTCGTTGATGTGTTGCAAGTATGGCGGTGTGCTGATCAGGTCCTGCCAAGTGCCTAAGCATCTGACTCTTAGCCTCTCTTTGGCAAAGTCCCACAACTCTCTTCCTCTGACTTCCACCTGTAACACTCGGAGACAATCCCAATGACAGTGAAGTTGAGTAGACCTCGCTACTATCTTCCAGATCTGAGAATAGAACAGTGAAGCGTTGGGAATGCGCAGTTCAGGCACCGAGGGGCCTTAGCAAAAGCTGAGAGGGGGCGTTCGTCGATCCTGCTGGGGCGTGCAGCGATTGGGGATGAAGCCTCCAATGAATCGAACAGTGGCCAGGAGCCAGATGGACAAGGACCAGCGTGTACGGACGTATGCTTACAGTCAGGCTTGGTTGGGTTCCAAACGGCCGGACAGGGAAGGGACCTTTACTTCTTCACTTCTTTCCACCCCACCCTTCGAACGCTACTACTGGCAAAGCTTCTGAAACAGTTTGTCTACGGATCATCAAGCTATGTTTCTCGGCTGGGGGCTTGTTGCGTGCAGACAGTTAGCCCCGTTGTACACATCAGACTCACCTCTAGGTTACGGGCCGGCTGCTTGGGTGATTTGCGGCATGGACGGAAGAGGGGTCTATCGTGGTGTGCTTGGTGGGGTGCAAATACAGAATAGCGAATAGGAGGTTTACGGCGAGAAAGTAGGCCGTTGAGCTGGCCGAGTAGTGCGAAACTCACAGGTACGGAGGCATGTGGCCAGTGTCTGCTGGTGCTCGACTCAGACTAGAATATGTCGACTTGACACGGCGGTTACGGAGAACGTTCGGCCCAATGGCATTGTAGGTCATGTCTTTCACCATGCAGAATATGCAAAGCATCACACATGGATTGCGATTCCCTTCTATTGAAGGTGTGCTAATATGCTCATGAAACGGTCTGAATATACAACATATTGCCTCAGAGGAGTGAGATATTTTTGCGCCTATGAAACTCAATCCAGTCCCGGCAGGGCTGACTGCTCTAAGTCCGCTCTATGCAGCATCTCTAACCGCCAGATCATGCAGCTTTCGAACCCTATCAGCCATAGGTGATTGTGTCGAAGTCTTCAGGCTTTCTGGAAGCTGACGCCTTCGGCTGTCCGCCCCTCGAGACCCAAGGGGAAGAACCTACGCCCAAGCAAATGCAGTAGCGCCAATATATGCAGCTAAGGCCATGCATAGCGACCATTCAGCTTAAGACGCTAGCCATGCTTTGACTTGACGACGCAATGCTGTTCGGCGTCGGACTCTTTCTTTGACGCCACAAGCTGTCCGGGCGGTGTACTATCCTGTTCCTCTTGCCACGCCGGCAAATCTTCATCAACAACCATGGGTTTAGTGTACCTTCGGTTGTTCTTTAACCAGCTGGAAGCCATTATGGCAGCATTCATCCTGCACGCCTCTCTCCTACCCGATCGCCCCACGAGGGCTCCCAAATAGCATCGTCCAGACAGTGGTATTTTGCCTCAGCCCCAAACCGCACCCACCACGTTTCGATCTTCAAACCGTGATACAGGCCAGGATGAACCGAAGATGGCACACATATCCCCGTACCCGGTAGCGCATTCTTTGTGCCTGACGTTCCGCGTTTCCAGATCCCAAACAGTCCAATCCACGCCTCTGCCTTCGTATACATGGCCACAGATCACTAAAGAAGGGCGAACGCGCCGAAGCTT
>JAABUX010001748.1_pt1 | contig 32045 bp, 9 predicted proteins | sample 5561851 | NCBI WGS metagenome assembly JAABUX01 (sample SAMN10711883, study PRJNA513361) | rock metagenome | isolation source: Antarctica rocks | place: Antarctica: Victoria Land, Richard Nunatak red sandstone | collected 2016-01-03
ATAATAGTATTACTATTATTTTACACCTAGGGTATAAGATTTAATAGTATAATCCTAGCTATCTTCTCCTATAAAGTTACTTTCTATTTAACTAGAGTTAAAATTAATATATATATTTTATAATAATGTAATCCTATTATTTTATTATATAAACCCTTATTTATTAATATCTTCTATCCCTTCTATTCCTTCTATCTCTTTTATTACTTCTATTCCTCTTAATCCTTCTACGCCTCCTACTTATTTTATCTCTTTTTTATCTTCCTATTCTTTATTATCCCTCCCCCTTATTCTTTTCCCTATTATAAAAAAGTCTAAGCCCCCCTAATAAGATAATATTAATAAGGATATACTTAGCGCGTTAAGCTAAGGATTAGCGCTCGCCTATAAAATTACTAGATATCTTATTATTACTTAGAGTATAGAGGATAGAGATATAGAGCTTACTATCTAGTAGATATTTAGATAGTAGACTAGGTAATTAACTTAAAAAGTAGATAGTAAGTAGTCTTAGTAATTAATAAATAGTCTATATTTATAGAAAGGTATATATAATAGAATTTAAAGTATATATCTAGAAATAGCGACGTAGTTAATAATTATAGGGGTAGATAGCTTAGTAGTATATTTTACTATTCTAAACTTCTTAATCTAGACTAACTTTTATAGGTAGGTAGTTTAAACTAGTAATATTTAATAATTTTATTATAAGGGCCTAATAGACGCGTAGCTTTAATAGAATAGAGCTAAATAGGGAGGCTATACCTACTACTTACTAGATTAGCCTTATAACTAAATATTAGATAGACCCTACTTATTCCTCTTATAAGCCGCCTCTTTTTTAGTAGTAGAATTTACTATTACTTACCTATTACTATTACTATTACTATTACTATTACTATTACTTACCTATTCCTTACCTATTACTTATATATATATTACTACTACTATTATATTACTACTACTTAATATCTAGGGTAGAGAAACCTTTAAAAGTTTAGAGGGGCGCTAAAAACTAACTATTAATAGTAAGGTATTATAGTAAGGAACTTCTACTATTTATAAAACTAAAAACACTTATTATTTAAGAATTACTTTCTAATCCTCTTTATAGAACCTTAAGACTATATATATTATAGTTAATATAGACTAATATTAATTTAGACTTATAACTTAAGTATATCTTAATACTTTAAGCCTAGAAGATTTTATATTAGCCCCTAATAGAGAAGGTTATTATTCTCTATTTTATAAGCTCTTACCTATTATAGCCTATTAATTAAGTATATTATCTCTTACTATCTAATTAGGTTTAGTTAAGTAGCTTATAGTCCCAGGTTCTACCTTTATTTATTAAATTAATTTAAAGGTACTAGAATTAGTTATATTATAAGTTATAATAAGTATAAGAAGATTAATATAATCTAGAGCTTTAATATACTCCTTAATTAAGTTCTAGATAAGATTTATAAGATAGGCTTTATTTAGGACTTTAAATATATTAATAATATTTAGTAGATTAAAGAAAGATAAGTTTAAGAGGCTAGGACTAGAGATATTAAGATAGATAATATTTAGTAGGAATTAAACCTAATATATATAGTCTAATAGAGATTTTCCTAGCTTATACTTTTATAAGAGTTACTTAGATTATATATTATTAATTAAGTACGCTCTAGGGTATCTATTATATTATCCTTTAAGGTAATATATATAAAAGGATAATCCTTACTATTTATATCTACCTAAGGACTTAAAGGCTAAGCCTTTATTATATACTCTTTTAGGCTACTCTAATAGATATACTTAGTATAGAGGAAGACTTTATAACTCTATTAGTCTTTTAGATTAATATATTTTATTAGATTAATCTCTAGTAGGTATTAAGTATATATACCCGTACTTTATAGAGCTTTAATTCTACTTATTCCCTTAATAAGAGAACTCTTTCCTATACTTTAATTACTAATTATAACTATCTTTAGGAGTAGTAGATCTAAATCTTTTATACCTAGGTAATATAATACTTAGATAGCTTAAATAAGCTCTTTTACTCCTTAACCTAAAATAGATAATAGTAAATTTATATACTTTAAGTTAAGGATAGTATATATAATAGTATTAATATAAGTAGGAGATATATATTTATAAAAGTAATCTAGCTAAGTAGTAGTATATAATAGGTAGTAGAAGGGCTAAGTATTTTATCTTTAATATCTAAGAGTATTACTAGCTCTTCTTTATTACCTCTTATCCGCGTACTAGTATCTTAATACTTTATATTAGCCTCTCTTATATTCCTAGTAAGTAGTTTAACCTTTAAAGCTCGCTTTATAATTATATAGTAGTAGGAATTTTTAAGTATAATATTAAGGAAGATAAGAAATCTATTAGTATTAATAGTAAGTCGCTTTATAATAAGTATAACTATTAAGTCTTAAGTCTACTATATAAATAGGGCTATAATAGGATAGATATATTAATAAATCTATAGCCTTATATCTACTTAAGTAGGTTTAGTACTTTATATAAGTATAATACCTAGTACTATTATAGTTATTATATAGTAGATATATTAGCGTAGTATAATTTTTAGTTAGGGAGTAGGTATCTCTTAGAAGCACGTAGTAGAATATAAGTACTAGGTTATACTTCCTAATTTCTAGAAATATATTATAACTAGTAGTAAGTTAAATACTTTAGTAGTTCTATTATTATAAAGCGCGTTCTTTTACTAATTAATTATATAATATAGTTAAGTAGTTATTATTATCTATCCCTTACTAGACCTACTACTATTATACTTATTATAGACCCCTAGAAAACTTAAAGGCCTCTAATAATAGTAATATGAATAGTAAACTTTAAAAGAGATTTATATATCTATTATCTTAATAGTAGAAGTTAGTTAATTATATATATAATAGTTACTATTAGAGCTTAAACTTAGACTTAAGTTATATTAAGGTAGGGTTTACTAAACCTATTCTAGTTAGATATTTCTAGAAGTATAGCCTTAATATAGAGTAGCTAAGTAAATATAGTTATTCTACTTATATACTTATACCTATTCTATAATATATATAAGGAAAGACTAACTAATAAAAGATTATAAAAATAAAACCTATTTAAGGCCTTTAGATATAATAGATTAAATAAGTAATAGTTTAATATTATTAATACTTTACTCCTAATACCGCGTTAATATAACTAGTATCTACCTTATATTTACTTATATTAGGGATTATAAATTATTTACTACTTATAGAAATTTAATAATTTATCCTTTATATTAGAATTTCTATTAATTATCTACCCTTACCTAGTAAGAGCTTATCTAATACTAATACTTAAACTTAATAATAAAAGATAGCCTCTATACCTTTAAAATATCCTTAAGTAAACTTACTATTATTTAGAACTTAGTAATAAAAGCCTTAGTAAAATAAGTTATACTAATAATAAATAGGCTTATTGTTTTACTTTACTTAACTAGTATATAACGTAGTTATATAAATATTACCTAGAATTAACTTATATAATACTAACCTCTTATTAATAATATATTACTTATTATTTCTCCTTAACCTTTAAGAACTAGAGTAGTAGTAAGTAAGTATTTATAGCTTATATATATAAATACTCCTTATTATAAAATAATATTACTTACTAATAAATAGACCTATAGCCTTATTATAGACCTCTTACTTTAAATATTTAGCCTTAGGGTATCCGCTTCTAGTTATTCTAATATTAAGATAATACTAGGTTTTAAGTTATAAATAGTAGTAGGTAAATTTACTTTATTTATAAGTTTACCCTTACTTATATAATATACCTTATTTAATATTCCCGTAGGCTTTTACTCTAGACCTAAGATACCTTTTTATAGAAATATTATAGCTACTTATATATAAGATAAGGACCTAGGTTTAGCTAGTAGTAAGGTCTATATAAATCCTAATACTTACTAGCGCTATAAGGATAACTACTTTAAAGGTAATTATAAGCCTATTAAAGATATAGTAGGTAATAAGGTTATAATAAAAATTAAAAAGTTACTTATATATAAAGTAAAGCTCCTCTTTCTAGGCTAGAAGTCCCCTATTAGCTAATTTAAAGATAATAGTAATTAGTTAATATCTAGGATCTCTATAATTAAATATAATAATTAGTTATTAAGCGTAAAGATTAAAATTAAGGCCTTAGTAAGTAAGAATATACCTACTCTAGAATATAAGCGCGTAGAGGAATTACTTTATACTTAGGTAATTTAACTTAATACTATATATAATATCTTAGACTAGCTAGTTATTTATATATATCTTATAACTTATATAGGATCTATAGTAGGTAATATAAATAAAAGCTATATTAAGAAAGTATTTAAAGACTTCTATATTATAATATATAATTAAGAAGTAATTACCTATTATTAAAAGGGTAGGTCAAGTTTCCTATCCCTAATATTCTACCTTATAAAGGTATATATTAAAGGAAATCTTTAAGAAGCTAGAACTCTAAGTAATTATTAATATATTTAAGACTAACTATTTAAAATATTTAATACCTTTAATAATATAAGAGTTAAGCTATTTATATTATTTATTACTTTAGAGCCTAATTTATTTTTTATATCCTATAATAGAATTATAAGGGTATTTATACTTAAGAAAGCCTTTCTACTTTATACTTACTAGTTTAATAAACTAGCTAATATAAAATATAAAGTTTAAAAGGGTTAGATTATATTATATATAAATTATCTACCTATTAAAATACTAATATTATATATATATATAGATAGTAATAAGTACTAGATTATAAAAGGTATATTAATTATCTACTAGGAAGAAAATAATATCTAAGATATTATATAATATTAGACCTAGGAATTTTAATTATATATCTTAAAAGTTATACCTAGAAGTAATTATATTTATATAGGCCTTCTCTAATTACCCTCTAAGTTTAAATATTAGTTCCTAGTTAAAGACTCCTTCCTTATTAAATTTAAAAATAAGGAGTAGTTAGTATATATTCTCTTATAGCCGTTCCCTTTTACTAGTTTTATTAATTATACTATTATACTTTATTATCCTATTAAGGAAGGGGTCTAGAGTAACTTATAATTAGGGTTAGTCTTTAATTTAATAAATACTACTAAGATACTATTAGCCGCGATTTAAAACTACTATTTTTATAGATAAGTAATTATAATTAATATTAGACTAGTCCTATCTAATATACTATATAAGTTCTAGTTAGCGGCTATTAAGACCTTAAATCCTATATATAAAGGGGATAGAAATTATATTTATAACCCTAGATAATAATAACTTATCCTTAGATAAGATATCTAGATATATATTATAAGTAACCTCTTTTATAAAATTAATTATAAGGAGAAGCTTATAACCTAGGGTATTAAGCTAAATTATTCCTAGATAGGTATATTAGAGTACTTAGTATACTTACCTAATAACCTTAAACTTATTAAGGGATTATAGGGAATAGGAAAAATAAAAGTTAATATAATTATTATATTACTACGCTTATATTAAAGTAGTAGGGGTAATAGGTAAGGTAAATTAACTTATACTTCTAGGGGGTAAAGCTTACCTTATATATTAAAGCCTATTTAAGGTAGATTTTATATATTAATTCTAAGGTCTTATAATTTCTTTTTATAATTTTCTTATATACTAGTAGGTAGATATTATTTATAAACCCTTTAACTTATAATTATAATTTAGTAGTTATATACTCTTTAATAAGTAGCGCGTTAAAGAATAGGAAGAGGATAAGAGAGATTAATAACCTCTAGGGGATCCTTATCTCTATTAGTTCTATTCTACTTATTATCCTTCTAATGGTAATAGATAAAGACCTCCCCTTTAAGAAGCTTTCTATCTAGCTTATAATATAATAGGGGATCCCCTTTCCCTTAAGGTTATAAATAAGTCTCTAGTAGGAGATATTATTAAAAGCTCTTATAATATCTAGTAAGAGAAGGCTAGTTATATTAGCCCTATTATAATCTTATATGATATATATTACTTTTATAATAATCTCTAGTATAATCTTAATTAACCTCTTTCTTTACACCCCTATCTATTTTTAGGGGAGGAGGCCTTAGCTCTTAATATAGTTATTAAGTTACTTTATAACTATTAATTTTAAGGCCTTCCTAAAGATACTTAATAGTATTATTAGATAATATACTTTAAGTTTTATATAATCTTCCTTCTTTAGTTTTTTTAAGATAATTATATTAGCCTTCTTAAACTCCCTTAAGTAATAGCTAAGGGAGAAGTATATATTAAATAATTAGGCGAGCTCCTTAAGGAGCCTATCTACTATTAGCCTAAAGAATTAATTTAGGATCCTATTAATCCCTAGGGCTTTATCCTACTTTAGTTTATAAATAGCCTACTAGACCTCCTTATATATTACCCTATTACTAGGGTCCGCTAGTAGTAGTAGGTACTCTACCCTCTTAATATTATTTAGATTAACTTATAAGGGGGGTAGGAAGAATATTACTTATAAGACCTCTACTTTCTCCTTAAAGGTCTTAGCTACCCCGTCCCTATTATCCCTTTTTAAAGGACGAAACTTAGGGAGGGGTTATAATAATAAGCTGTTATTCCTTACCTACTTAATAAGGCCTTATATATCCTTTTATAATTTAGTAATATTATAAACTTTCCTCTTAAAGTTAATTACCTTCTCTATTTATAATATCCTATCTCTCTCTTTAATAGCCGCGTTTTTAACTCCCTTTATAATAGTATCCTTATTTTATTAAAATACCTTTATACTTTTTATAACTTTTTCTATAATAAGCTGGTACTTTAAGTTCTAGAAGGTTCTCCCCTTACCTCTAGGCTTTACCTAGGGGACTATCTCCTCTATTATCTCCTTTAGACCCTATTAAAGTTATAAGAGGTAGTTATCTATCTAATTTATAGTCTTTAATAGCTTAAGGCCTAGCTTTTAGCTTAGTATATAAGCCCTATTCTTAATCTCTCCTAGGTCTACTATTTTTTATAATCTCTTAAGTGTATATTACTATTCCTCTACCCTTAGGTTAAGCTCTATATATATAAGAAGGTAGTTAGAGTTAAATTATAACTTAAGGTATACTTAATAGGCCTATATTATATTAAGGAGCCTAAGTATAATAAAGACTAGGTTAATTATACTTTTAAACCCTCTTACCCTCTAGGTAACTATCCTATCTAGTAGAGTTAGGTCTATCTTATTATTAGATATAATTCCTACTAGCTAGTCTACTTTAAGGTAGTATAAAAACTATCCTAAGTTATTTTAATTAAAGTAATAGAGGTTAAAATCTCCTATTATAATATATTCCCTAAGGTAGCTAACCTCTTCCTCTACTATTTAAAGGCTTAATAGGTTCTTACCTATTATTAGTAATAGGCTTAGGTTATATATATTATATAGCTAGAGGCGTACTAGGTATTCCCCCTCCTCTTAAGTATAAAGTTAGAGCTTAAGGGTATTAATATCTTTTATAAGGAACTCTATATTCTAGCTATTTATCTAGAGTCTTTTATTAATATAGAAATATACTTATATACCCTACTCTACTTTATATACTAGAAAGAATACCCTAGAGCTAGGGTTATATAATAAGTAGTTCCTAGTATTATAATATAGTTCCTAGATTACTAAGATATTTATATCCTAGATAGCCCTATCTTTTAATAGGGCTATTATTATACCTATTTTACCTTTAATATTATATTATAATATCTTTAGGGTTAATATACTAAATATCTAGGTCTAAGATACTACTACTTTCCTCCTATATATCTATTTCTTCTAGGGTAGCCTATTTACCTTCCTTAGCTAGGTAAGTAAGGCCGCTTACTACTACTTCTATAAGTAGCTTATTAATACTATATAATAGCTCCCTACTACTACTTATTATTACCTCTAATATTTTCTAGCCTAGCTCCTTTACTAGGAGCCTCTTAAAGATAGGTAGTCTCCCTAGCTTATACCTAGGTCTTTATAGTCTTAATTACTCCCTACTATCTAGTATATTATATATTACCTAGTTAGTTATAACCTTCCTCTTTTTCTTTACTCTTATAATTATAAATCCTTTAGTATCTATTATTATTATTATACGCTCCTATTTAATCCTATAAAATAGGGTCTTATTCGCGACCTATTATTTAGCGCGTTACTTCTCCCTAGCCCTTACTAAGTATTTATTAGATTAAGAGGAGTAGCCTTATTATTTATACGCGGCGTACCCTTATAAGGCGCTTATAAGCTTTACCTTATACTCTATTATATTATAACCTTAATTATAGTTAATATATTATATATTATTAGGGTAATTATAATATATATACTTATATAACTAGTATTTAAAGTATTATATTAATCTAGCCCTTTATTTATATTACTTTATAAGCTTTATCTCTTCTACCTTTATTAAACCCTTCTTAATTAACTTATCTACTATTATTAATAACGCGACGCTTATTATAAAGGAGGAGTAGGCTTTTTTAGGTATATATATACCTATTAGCTACCTCCCTTCTATTATATTTAAATTAGGATAGAGGGCCCTATTCTCTTATTAAATCTTCTCTTTAATTACCTACTAGTTTTTTATATTAAAGATAGATACTTATACCCTATATACTACTATATTAAATAATTTCTTAACTATTATTATAGAGTAGTATATTATATTTACTTATAACTACTCCCTCTCTAGTACCTCCCTTACCTCTATTAAGGTAACTTATAATAGTATATCCCTACTCTTTATTTAATTTACTACTATAATTTCTAACGCGTATTTATAGCTAAAGGCCTAAAATATTATAACTAGCCTCTTACCTACTACCCCTACTATTACTTCCTTCTCCTTCTTATCTTTTAATACTACTAGTATCTATTAGATCCTCCTAGCCTTAACCGCCTTTAGTATCTATATATATAGCCCTTATAAGGGGGGGGTAGTATATTCCTTATAAAAGGGTTCCCTTAGCTTTATTAGCCTTATAAGGAGTCTTATCTTATTAGGGTACTAGCCTAGTTAGTAGTCCTAGGCCTATTAAGGTCTTATACTCTCTCCTTATATTCTCTCCCTTTTTATTAGAGTTCCTTAATATACATTTATATTAGGTTAATACCTACTATTAAAATCTTCTATTTAAACGCGTTTAAGTCTTTAAATTAGTTATTCTTTATAACCTTAAGGGCTATTATTATTATAATAGCCTAGCTACTTAATTTATTTATAATCCCTATAGTATATATATATTATAATCTAAGTATTATTATATTTATTAAGCTTATAAGTAGAATAAAGGCCCTTATAACCCCTACCCTAATACGTAGCTCTTTATACTCTCCTCCCTCTCTAGCTTTACTACCTTTACCCCTAGTAGTCTCTTAATTAGGGCTAGGGCGCCCTACTACTCCCCTACTCCCCTCTTATACGCGTTTTTTAAATACTTTACTACTTAATACTTATATATTTAAGTTACTCTCCGCTATTTTTTTATTAATTTATAACCTTATAATTACTTATTTAAGCTAGGTATAAGATAGGAATATAGTCTCTTAGAGTAATATAAGTTCTATATCTGCTTAAAGCGGTTTTTTACTAGGGGAGTAGGTAACTTTTATATTAGCGGTTTTAATCCCGCGTAGAAGCTAACCTATTAAGGCTTAATACTTAAATTATCCTACTTTAAAGAGGCTAGCTTATTTAATTAAATTAAATATACCTAATATAATTTATAATCTAATTATATACTAGTATTTAATAAATACTTTTATTATTTATTAAACCCTATTATACTTAACCTTTATTCCCTAAGTAGATAGTTATAGATAGTAAGCTTAAAATAGGATATCTATCTAGATCTCCCTACTAATATAATATATATTAAAGCTAAATTATAATTAATTTATTATAATAAAAAGGGGTAATAAGGCTATATATATATAAATATTATAAAGAAGGGTTTAAGAATAGTAGTAGATTTAATAGATATATCTTATATTATAAGGTTTATATTTATAACTACCTACAGAAAATTCTATAAAGCTTACCCTTACTCCCTTCCTCCTCTTAATAATAATAACTATTATAACTAGTTATAAAGAGTTAGGAGGATATTAAGGATATAGATATTAATATTATAATAGAAATTAATAAAGACCTACTTACTCCTATTCTAAGAGATACTAATATCTATATAGGGACCTTATTATAAAGCCCGCCTAATATTAATATTATTAGGAGTAGGGAGGAAGAGGAGTTAATATACTTATTACCTAACCTTATATATTTAAGCTAGTAGTTAATATCCTTATATATTTAAGTTAAGATATTTATAAAGGCTACTAGTTATTATATAAATATAGGTTATAAATCTATAAAAAAGGATAAAGATCCTTTAAGGCTTAGCGAAGATTTAAATTATATTAATAAAGATAGAGGAGTATATTACCTATTCTTAAGTATATATAACTATATATTTATATAATAGTTATATATAGAAAAGGTAATTAAAGGTAATATTAATAGGTTTTTTTATAATAATTAACTTAAATATATATATAGCCTCTTAAGTTATAAGAATACTAATACTATAATAGAGTTATAAGATAAGATTATACTAGGTATTAATAGGAATAAATAGAATAAATAAACCTTTAAAGTTATATCTAATATTAATAATATAGAATTAAGAGAATATAATATTATCTATTAAGATATTATTAAGACCCTTAGATTCCTATTAGGTTATTACCTATTTAAGGAGGATATAGTATTTAAACCTATATACTAGTTTAATAGTAATAAAAGGCGTATATATACTAAGATATATACTAGTAACTAGTAGTAAGAGATATAAGAGAAGCTTCCTATTAGAGCTACTATAGTACTACTATTAATTTCCTTAGATAAAATAGTACTTATATAGTATAAGGGTAATCTAGTTATATAGCTAGTCTATATTATTATAGGAAATTTAAAGGTATAAGTATATTAAGCTTAAAAGTAACTAGGATTAATACTCCTAGTATTTCTACTTATTATACCTAATAATAGTAACTATATTAAATCTAATATATAATATAAGTCTATATTAATTATCTTAAAATATAAGTATATAAGTAGTATATCTAGTATAAGCTTATAATATTAATACCTTCTTAGTAATTTAAGATATTATAATTATAGGTCTTAAGATTTTATATATAGATTAGATAATATAATACTATTATCTAGTTATTATAAGCTTTATAATAGATTATAAAGAATAAATATTAATTATTAATATTAAGAAGGGCTAATAGTATATAATCTATATAGTACTATTAAATTAATAATAGAACCTTAGCGCTAAGTAGCCCCCCTAAACTTACTCCTCTACCTATTCCTAAATCTAGCGCTAGAAGGCTAAGGATATACTAGAAAATAATAATATATAGGTATATCTAATATAAAACTTTACCTAATTATATATAATAGTAGATATATATATAAAAATACTTATTAATCTATTATATTAACTCTTAAAAGGCGCGGTTAACTATTTACTTAAATAGATTAATCTTACTATTAAGGGTAGTATACCTAGTACTAGGAAATTAAAGGGGTCTAAGGGGATATTAAAGGAGGTACTAGGGAAGGTATAATTAAATAAAAGATTCTATAATATTCCTCCCTTTTATAACCTAAAGATTTTTAAGTATTATAGCGCTATTATATAGTAGATAGGTAAGGACTAATAAGCTATTATATAATAACTTATATTAGTAATTACTCCGCTATTTATAAACTTATATAGTTTAGAACTTAAATATACCTAAGTACTAGTAAACTTTATCTTAATTACTTAATACTATTTATATAATAATAAAATACTAGGATATCTTAAAGACGCGCTATATTAATTTAATAAATTTAAGACCTATTTTAACTAGTATAAGCTAGTTAATAAGGCGAACCTAGGTAGCTATTTTAATATACTAAAGCTCTACGTAATAATATATTATATAGAGTAGATTTAGTAATTTAATATTATAAATAACTATAATGGTAAATATAAAGAGGTAGTATATTACTATCTAATTAAGGCTTTCTTTAATTTAACTAATAAGTAAGAAAACTTTTAAGAATAACTTATATACTATACTACCCGCTACTTATAAATATTAGCTATAAAGGATAACCTATTTTAGTTTATAATAAGGCTATCTATCCTAAAAAGGGTAGACCTTATAACTAAGGTACTAATACTTAGTCGCGAAGTTAAATTATTATATTTTTAATATAAACCTAATAAGTAGTAAATATAAATAATTTTAGCTACTAGACTAGATAATAAGGTCTAGTATATACCGTCTATAATATAATAGTATCTATAAGTAGAGGGCCTTATTAAGATACTAGCCGTCTTTATATACTAATACTAAAAAGAGATAGATAGGAGGACTATAATTAATAGAAATATAGATGGAAGGGAATATAATCCTAAGTAGGTAGTTATATACTTTATCTACCTATATCTATTAATAAGATACTAGAAACTAGATAGGAAAGATCTAGAAGATATAGATAATCTTATTATTAATAATATAATATATATAGTAAACTAGTAGAATTAAGGAAAGTAAAGATATAATTATATCCTAATATAGGAATTAAGGCCTTAAGCTTATATAGTATTACTTTATAACTAAAGGCCTACTAAGTTTTAGCTTCTTATAATAGTATTAGATATAAGGTGTCTAACTATAAAGGGTTAACTATTAAAGTATAATAGAGCCCTTATAAATTTCCTAAGAATTTATAAAGGGGGGGCTCTGTATAAGATCTATAGAATAGTAGAAGTAGAATTATAACTAATTAATATAGCTATTAACTTAAGGATACTTAAAGCGCGTTAACTTATCCCCTTAATAGGAATTATAAGGAGTATATATATTATATTAATATATATAAGAAAGGGTATAAGAAATAATAATATAGCTTATATTAATAATTATACTAACTAGGACTTATATAATATAATATATAATAAGAAATCTCTCTAATAGACTAGATAAGTAATAATATAGAAGGCTATTCTCTTTAAGCTAATAAAAGATAGTAAATTATTTACTAGATAAATAAAATTATAATTTAAGTATTTTTCTTTTCTTAACTACTAAATATAAGAAGGCTTTATATATAATACTATAACTATAATATAATAATATCCTACCTTTTATTCTTCTTTAGTAAGGATACGGAATATAGTACTCTATATTATAATACTAGAATAGCCCTAGCTATAAAATAATATAATAGATACTTTAAATATTATAATAGGGAAGTAGTATAATAATACTTAAATAATAATATATTTAATATTTATATTTATAAGCTACCTAGAAGTAGGGATAAAATATAAGTAATAGACTTTCTATAATATATATATTACCGCGTATACTACGTAGGTTTACTAATAAATAATACTATAATATTAATATATATACGACTATTTATCTAGTATATATAAGATAGCTACCTAGACTAGACTTAATAGGAATAAATCCTAGGGAGTTTAATAATATAAGATAATCTACTAAGATTATAAAGGATATACTAGAAATTAATAAAACCGCCTATATACTTCTTCTTACCTAACTATAAAAGTAATTAGAATCTATAAGACTATTAGATTAAAGATTAAATATAAAGAAGGTAAGAGACTACTTATAATCTAGGTTTATTAATATATATAAAGATTTTACCTATATATTTAGTAATATCCCTAAATAATAGAAGGATTAATACCTCCTCTTCCTTACCTAATAAAATAATTATAATTAGAGGAGATAAATAAGGGCTAAACGATGCTATAAGGATAATAGAGAAGATTATAAAATATTAAGTACTAAATTATTTAGGGATTTAAGTAAGAGACTAGAATATATATACTTAGTTAGGGAACCTAATTAGTATATAGCTTCTATTCGCTATACCTTATTATATATTAATAATAATACGGACTAAAGTATAATATATATAACTTAGGATATTTAGAAGAGTAATATATATATATAACTACTAGATATAAATAACCTTAACTTTAGAAAGTTTAAGGCCCTAATTAAGTCTAACCTAGGCTATAATAAGATAAAAGACGCTATTATTTATACCTATCCTAGGTTACTAAGTATTATTATTACTAATAAATAGGAATAGAGGGTAGTACTAGTAGAAATATATACTTAAGGTACTAAGCGCTTTACTTTTAATATATAGGGTTTAGTAACTACTAGAAAATATATAATATATATTAGACTAAGTCCTATACCTAGTGTTAATAAGTAGTTTTAACTAATTAAAGTCTAGATAGTATTTATAATAAGGCGCCCTACGCTTAAATATAATAAAGATATTATATTTAAGAGTAATAATAGATATTACTAGTAATAGTTTTCCCTATAAATAAGTAGTATAAGTTACTAGTACTAATATACGTAATATAGATTAAAGTAATATTAGTTAATTTATTAAATCCTATCTAATTTAATTAACTTAGCTTAGCCCCCTAATATTATATAAAATAGGTTAATTTCTTAATAATTTAGGGGATTTCCCCTTCCCCTATTATTTTTAACTTTACTAATAATATAATCTACTACTTCTTCCTTCTATCTACCTATAGGAATATAATACCTATTCTCTATATAATATTAATATAGCGTATAAGATAGTAAGACTACTACCCCTAGACGCGTAGTACTTAATTACTAATATAACCTAACTCTAGAATTATAGGATAGATAAAGGACGTAATTATAGTAGGTAGAATAATAGGTAGTCTATTAAGTTATTAGTATCCGCTAAGGATAATAACTATAAGTAATTAAGTAATAAAGAGAATAAGTAACCTTTAATTAGAGAGAAGTAAAAACGCGTAATATCCTCTATTAATAATAGATATATAAAGATAGGGGTATTTATTCTATATTATACTATAACTATCTATTAATATAGTCTAAGGAGAAATTAACTATTAATAAGTCCTCTTATAAGAAATCTAGTAGGGGGAGTAAGTAGTAAGATAAGTAATATCCTATTAAGCCCTAATACTAATAAGGATTATTATAGTAGTAATAGAATAGGATTATATCTCTAGGATAGTATCTATTACTATTTTAAGGTACTCTCCTGTAAGATATATACTATTATTATCCCTAATTATATAAAGTATCTAAAGGTAATAATTCTTTCTAGTACTATTAAGAGCCTAGGGAAGGGAAGAGAGATATAGCTAAAAGATAACCCTATATAATTAAATAGTTAAATAAAAGTTATATAAGATAAGGTAACTAAAAGGTTAGGGCTTAAGATTAAAAGTAAGTTAAATAGGGTTAATAGTATACCTACTATACTTAAAGCTTAAAAGGTTAATATAATATTTATAATTACCTCCTATCTTAACTAAATTAAGTATTAGTTATTTAACTTATTTAGAGAATAGCGCTTATACTCTTTAATTATTATATAAGTTATAGTATTATCTATATATAAATAGGATAGCTTATAAATAAATATAATAGTATAAGCTAATATATTATTAGACTACCTAACTTTTATATATAATAATATAAGTTACCTCTCTATCTAATATTACTTCTAATTAAATATTAGGTTTATAAGAGGAAGGCTAAATAGTTAAATCCTATCTTAATAAAAGTACTTATAAATATAGTATTTAAACTAATAAAGACTAGTTTTACTAATAAGGAAAGTATAAGGAAGTTTTTTAACCCCCTACCTAATATCCTATTAATTTATATAGTAATAATAGTAAGATATTATATATCTAAATATAAGTATAATATTTACTATATTAAGAAATTTAAGGGTAAAAAGGCCTAGGGTATATAGCTAACTATCTTACTATTATATATAAATATATAACTAAGAGCTAATTATATACTATTATAAGGCGCTAGTAAATAATATAGTATACGTAGAATAACTTAGAGTTTAACCTTTATAAGAGGCGTATCTATAAGCTTTATTTAAAAGGGGTAAGGGATATACTCTATAATATTATAATTATAAATAAAAATAATAATAAGGTAAATAGAATAGATATTAATACTAGTTAACTAAATAACCTACTACTATTAAATAATTTAGATAATAATAAATATCCTAGTCCTTTAAGTATTTAGGGTATGTATTCCTATCTAATTAATATAAAGAGAGATATAATAGCTAACTTAAAACCTAATTAAAGTAATAATTCTAGTATTAATTAAATATTATAAAATAGCTCTTTAGGATATAAGTATTAAACCTTAATAATACTATCCTTATATATTAATAAGGCTTAAGAGGAAATAGTTAATAGTATAATTCTACTTACTCTATTTATTTATATATAACTAACCTCTTAAATTAGGTAGGATAATAACCTCCCTCTTAACCCTTATTCTACCTTTATACGCGGATATATATCGCTAAGTATACTAAAGATAGATAGTAGGTAATAACCTATAAGACGCTATATATTATATATAATAGAAGGAGAAGATCTACTTATAAATTAAAGCGCTTATAGATCCTAGTTAATAGAGGATTTCTAGGGTATATTTAAGCTAGTATAACTAGAATAGATATAGTATAAGATACTAAAGGGTAGTAATATAATTATAATAAATAGTAATAAGGTAGAATATATAGGATTTAAGAAGTAGGTTAGAAAAAAGCTACGCGTGGAAATTTAACTAGAAAGTAGTAAGATTTAAGAAGAGAATCTATAATATAGGGAGGTTAAGTAGGTAGGAATAATTTTATTAAAAGGTAGTTTATAAATACTAAGTAAATAGCCTAATAAATATATATTAAGTACTATAAGTATAATTTTATATATTATTAATAATAGTACTAGTATTAATATAGGTAATAAATTAGGGTAGCGCGGATAGACTATTATAGTTAGAATAGGTAGATAAGTAGTAATTCCTAATAATAATACCGCTTATAATAATAGTATAAACGGCGCTCTCTAAGGAATATATAAGATAGGTAGATATAGTAATAATACTACCTAATAAGATTATAATAATAATAGTATAAATTCTAAAAAAGATATATTTATTAAATATATATAAGTAGGTAGTAGAAATATTAGCTATAATATTTAATAAACCTTTTCTAGGAATATTATATAAATTATAATATCTAATTTATATATAATAATAAATAATTGGAAAACTAAGCGCGCTTTTAGTATTATAAAGGTGTAAATAGTAGCTTATAATAATTAGAGGTATTAAAACGAGCCCTAGGGCTAATATATAAGCGCGCTTATTATATATAGAAAATACGCATTTTTCTATAGTATATAGGCTTCCTAGTTTACCGATATATATTACCTTAAAGAATTACCTAGGTTAGGCTAGGTAATAATAATAATAATACTTAGTAATATAATAGTAAATTATAGATATAATAGTAAATACTACTATAAATATAAAATATTTATAATATTATAGTTATTATTTCTATAGGAATAGTTATTACTTTTCTAATTATCTTATTTACTATTAAGAATTACCTAGGTAATAATAATTATAATACTTAGTAATATAGTAATAAATCTTTATATAATAGTAAATATTACTATAAAAAGAAAATATTACTAATATTATAATCGTACTTTTTCCTAGAGATATATATTACCTTTTTATATTACCTTATTTACCCTAGGTAATAATAATAATAATAATTAGAAAAAAAATTAGAAAATATAGTAAGAAATACTACTAAAAATAGAAAATAACACTAGAGAAAATGTCTTAGTAATTCGAGTCAATACTTCGGTACTAATACTCGGTACCAGATTTTGGTATCGAATCGCCAAGACTCGAGTCGGGTACCCGACTCGAGTTCGAAGTACGTACTGACTCGACGCGGTCAGTCTAAATATACTTCGCAGGGGCGCTCCATACGTGTTCTCTGGAGCTGATGAGGGGTAATTGGACTAGCGTTGGAAGCATGTATTTAGGGAAGGGAAATGCCCCTATTCTTCCTACTCCTTAGCAACCCCCATGGTAGCAAATCAATATCAGACAACGATATCATAAATCCTCCCTTTTCTCCAGGCTTCACCGCACAGCCTATCTCCGTCCTTCGTCTCAGCACAACATTGCTGTTGTCCCTAATCCATCCCTCTATACGATATTATTGGTGCAACTGCGAGCGCCGGATTTGTCCAACTGATTGATTCTAATTCCTCCTTCCTTTCCGAAGCGGGGGACTATGGTCAGTGGCCTAACAAACGTTCGTCTGACTCTAAAGCTTCCACTGACAGATATCTTCCTACCAAACAGGACGCGCAAAAGTCGCTGACGCCGCTGGGTGAAATCGAAAAGCGTTTCCCTCCACGTGGCTCCTTGTGCTTGCATCGACTCGTCAAGCGTGCCAACTTCGTATGCAGCCGCTGTAGCCTTGAAAAGACGTCAAAGTTAGTGGCCTACGCCAACGACAATTGGGACGAACCTTTATGTAATGGCTGCTATGGGAATATCCAATCTCAGAAAGAGTGAGGGCAGAGCACGGAAATACTTTTGTCGAGTTCGTCTTTGGGAAAATTCTCTACACCTGTTATGTTGAGATACAATTTCATCGGCGCCTCTCAATACCTACGAATAACATTCAATCCAGTTTTTGCTCGCCAACGTTATGCTGTTGCTCACCATTTTTCCAGATTTTCGTTGAAGTAATGGTTCAGCTTTGCTGGAGTGCCATCGAGCTTTATCTTTAATAGAAACTTGACGTGGGAAGTTGCGGATTGGTATTTCTCCAGCAGAAGATCCATAAGCAGAGCTATAATGCCCGTTTAAACTTTTTTAATGGGACACATCACACGTAAGAGATTAACGATAGAGTTAATAAATAATCATTATAATATCTGAAATATAGCCTAGAGCTAACCCCTCCTACTTTATTAACTGACGCTTTATAGTTACTACCAAGAGAGAGGGATTGAGAGTGCCGATTCTAAAGCCTTGAAAATTTCGGTAAATATCTTTTGGCCAGACGTGAAAGCTCTCGCTGCGCGGTTCGGGCAGCTTTTGTGTAGCAGAAATTAGATCTTCAAGCTCTAGATAGTCTGGAACTGTACGGATCTTAACTATGCCTTCTGGGTTGCCGTCTTTGATATCTATTGTAGTAACATCAACGACTGGGAGGTCGGTATCGGCGGAGCCGTTAGATTTCCCTTCGAATTCCGTATCTACCTATCCCTCTTTCCTTTCTTCTCGTTGGCTGTACCGCCTGAGGGCTTGACCGTTCTATTCTACCTAAGATCACTCTTACCATTAATAGCCGTTTCGGCGTTAGGCTCGTCATATACTTTACCTTGAAGTATCCTAGATTTTCGCTCTAGGCCTATATTATAGATATAATACTTTTCTATATTAATATTAAAGTCCGCCTTTTTATCGCGTAGCCTAAGAGGTAAACACTTTATATTAATAATTAGGATATCTGCTATAAATAGTATAAGGAGTACTAGAAGATCTTTATCTAATATCTTAGGCTTTATAGTAAAGGTAAAGATATTAGTTAAAAGTCTTCTAAGTAGTAATCCTTTAAAGGCGTTTTAATAAGTATAATAGATAGTAGTAGAAGTAGCTAGAAGAAGGTATATTACACCTAGTAGCTTAAAATCTAGGCTTATTATTGGTAGGATAAATATAGAGGGTAGGATAAATAGAAGATACCTAATAGTACTTTATAACTTTAGAGGTATAACTTAATCATAAATTATATTAAGAGTAGTATTTTTATTATAAAAATATATACCTTATATATATTATTATACCTTTCTTATTAGTTAGGTAAGTACTTATAACTAGTACTTTACTAGATAGTAAGGTAAGCCTTTATATACCTATTTATCTAATAGTACCTTTACTTTATATTACTTTTACGACGTGATTTCTACTATATTTGATAGTAATACTATTATATACTATTCTAATAGGTTAAGAGATAACCTAATAGGTAGTATAGATTAGGAGTCCTCTACTAATAAACCTAGCTATAGGCTACTAAGTTCGCTATTCTATACTAGTTAAATTAGACCGGATTTTACCTTAATAATTATAAGGTAAAATAGAATAATTATAATATATCTAGATCCTTACCTCTTTATAATATTAGGTAAGACGCCTATCTAATATCTTAACTACTAGATTTAGTATTTAGCTTTTACCCCTTACTAAGAAATTAGCCTTTTAAAAGTTAAGGAAAGCCTAGCTATTATCTACTAGCCTTTTAATAGGGAAACTATTATAACTCTTAAAAAATAGTAATAACTACCTACTTTCTATCTCTATTTATTTACTACTTTCTATTACTATTTACTTACTTATTTACTAGTCTTTGACGTGTTTTCCTTCTTTAAGGTTTATTACTATTATTTATTATAATCTACTCTATCTTATTAAGGAGTAGACTTATTTTATCTAAAGGATTAGTAAATAGCCTCTTATAATAGTATCTTTATAAGCTACTTTAGAAGAAAATACTATCTTTTTACTTTTTAATTAGACGCTTTTATTAAAATAGGGTATCTATAAATTAATTTAATACTAGAGAGAATTTATAGAATTATATATAAAATTATAACTACTTCTTCCTAGCTAGTATAATTAGCTATTAAATACTATAAACTATTAATAAGGGATACTTATACTTACTCTAAGACTTAATTTATAAAGCTATTAATCTAGCCCTTAAATTAGGTTATTAATAAGCTAGCCCTTTAACTTATAATAAAAGGGTTTACTAGAGATATATAGGAATTTATCCTATCTACTCTTAAAGAGGTAGCTTAGGTTAAGAATAGACTAATTATATTAGTTCTATTTAGAACTAAATTTATAATTATTATATAATACTAAACCTATATAAGTAATAAGCTAGCTGTAAGTAGTTTAGTAAGTCGAGTTAATACTAAAATCCTAGCCTAAGTACTAAAAAAATAGTTAGTCTAGTTAAGAACTCTACCCTAATACTTATAATAATTAATAGAAAAGATATTAAAGAGAGTTCTTAGTTAAAACTAACTTATACTCCTATTACCCCTTACTCCTTATTACCTATATTTATCTAAGCTTTATAGAAGGTACCTCTAACCTTTATTACCTTTAAAGTATTAATATCTATCCCTTTTAAGATATATTTATACCTTAATTAGGAGTTATTAGTATTATAATAGCCTAGCTATTTACTAATCTTAGTAGAATTAGAGTCTAATAAAGCTACTTAAATAGAAAATACCTTCTAGGAGCTTAAAGTTATCTTAAAATTACTAGAAACTATTTAATAAGATACCTTAAAGTCTACTAAAATAAAATAGCCTAGCTACTTAATAGACTTAAAGTCTAGTAAGGCTACTTAAGTAGAAAATAGCTCCTAAGAGCCTAAATATAGTCTAAGTCTACTAGAGACTAAGATACCTCCTTAAGACTCTAAGTTAAATCCGCCTACCCTGTTAAAGTCTAAATAGTATAATTACCTTTAGCCTTAGGTAATTAGTATTAGAATAGGTACTTTAATATAGAATATCTAATTAATTTATAAGGAGGGGTCTTTCGTCCTTCAATGAGAGCGCACTTTGCAGTAGACGGATTCAAAAAAGCTGATGGAAACGAAAGTTCATAAAGCCAGAGCTGACTTAGTAGGCAGCAGCGAGACGTTGCTTCTCCACAAAGCTGCATAATGCCCTGTGTCTTTGATCCAATCAAGGCTTTCCCTACTACACGCTGGGTGCTGTACCTCATAAAGGACGGCAGGGAAAGTGGTGTGATAAGAGCCAGCTAGCAATTCTAGGCGAATGCGTTCCATCGTCCAAGCTTTCATCAAAGCGTGCCTAGATTGGATCTAGATATATAGCTCATGCATAGTGCTTGGAAGCTTTTTGAGATGCGTACAATTGTCGAAGCTACAAGATGAATCTCATGCGTATATCTATACAACAGGACCAATTGCCTTCTGTTGGGGAAATACACTCTAAGTTTATGCCAATATTGTACATGAAGGGAAGACCAAATGAGCCAGGAAATGCCTACAAATGCCTACAAATTGCGAAAGCCCTGTTCCGGAAAGTATCGAGAGTGATGCTATCGACAGCATCTGAGACAGGCCACGTAAATCCGAGGCGATTATCAAGTCATGATGCAAGTTGTACGACTGCTGAATGACAGGCTTTGCCTGCTGTACAGACAAAGCCATAGGTGCGCCACGCCCGGGTTCTGCGTCAGAATCACGGGCAAGTTACCCTCTGACGATCGTGGAAAGACCGTCTTTGCTCTGAATGTTCTTCCAACAAAGACAGTTTTTGGAGGACTTGGTCGAGGTCTGCATCGCTGACGGAAATTGCCTCATTGTCGCTTTTCCTCTGTAGCCTCTGCACATTGTACATATATAAATCTTCGCTTGGTGGAATATAACTGTCAACACATGCCGCCCTGTTCAAGAAGTGCATTATCGGAATTTCCAAGTCCTTAACTGCCTGGCAAAATGACTGGAAAAGCTCAAGAAGCAAGATATGGCTTTGTTTAAGGGCCTTGGGCATCGAGAGGAGTCGCCCTAGTCCTATCAGATTTGCAGGCGCTGACGGTGACTCATCCTCGTCATCAGGTCCATCGAGGCACCAAAAGATCAGCATGTCAGTCAAAGTCAGGGCCAGCTCTTCGGGCGCCAGGGAGGTCTGAAAGATCCTAAATAGTTGCAACTTAACACGCTCTGCATCTCTTGTCTTCAACCATTCTTGTAGCATTGTAAAGACCTCATCGTCCTCGGAACTGTGGTAGAATTGGTGGAGCTGCACAATATCGCGATATTCGGGTTTTCGGAAGCTTGGGAACTGCTCACAAATGTGTTCTCTAGCGCCGTTAGCCCAAGAGCCTTATTTGCAAAGTGATCACTAACATGCCCAATCGAACCGCCTCTTGGTCTGTAACATTCATCCTATCCAAAATTGCAGTAAAATTTGGCGTTAATATCTGCTCAAAGTAAGCCTATGGAAATCCCATTAGTTTTCCCTACTCACCTCATTGTTCCGAGGACAATTCGATCAGTAAATGATATCGCAGATATCTATCCCACATTTGGATCTGCGAGAACATGTTGTTTGATCGAGGGAAGGCCAGACCACTTGAAAAGCTCGAGTGAGCTTTACTTTGTCAAGCGGCTGGAAAGCTTCTGCCTCTCTAAATGAAATGACCTAATACAACTGGCCAAGAGACAGAAAATACCTGAACAGTACCAAGGAGTTAAACCGGGAGTATGTAGCTAGAACGGGGGGCAATCCAAAAAGCGTCAATAGCTCAGGGGCTACGTCACTGTTCCTAGTCTTTGATCTTCTTGGTCTTCGTCTGAGTTGGCAGATTCAAGGCCACTGATAATTCATCAATTATCTCGCTCGTTACATCTTTCCAGCTGCAATCCGAATTTGAAGCGTGGATTTCTCCCGTACATATTTCAAACCTGTGGCCAGCCCAAACTCCACGATTAAATCCCGCACATGGAACCGTAGAGTCGCTTGTAGACCAGCATATTCGACACATGACCGCCTCGCCAAATCCGGGATATCCAAGATGGGGTCCGCGTTGACGTTCTGACCTATGAAATGCTGCGAAGAATTTGTCGCCTTGAACGAATTCGGCCGTGGTTAAGTTGCGAAGAATCCAGTTTTCGGTCTCGGGATAGTAGTTTGCCGTTTCCTTTCCATTAGCAAACGACCGTGCTTGAGAACGTTCTGATTTAGGGAGATGCCTGGCTTCATCAAGCGCAGTACGGGGAAACTCCCGTGGTCCAAAGCGCTTTGAATAAACTAGATCTTCGGCCTGACCAGGTACGGGATCAAATAGTATTTGAAAAGGCTCAACTTTAGAACTGATTTCGCGAAATCGACACATAACCATGGTAAGCAAATTTCCTGGATCTTGAATAAAGCCTTCGTCGGGATCCACTTCGGCCTCATCCAAACCTTTGTTGACCACGTTCTCCTCTTCTGCCGTTAAAAGGCCCGCCGGCCAATCACCAGATTTGCATTCGTCGCCCAAGCAAATGATTTTCGCGCCAGCCCAAGGACTCATGAATTCGGTAGCTTTCTGTTGAAAAAATAGCCAGCCTATTTTCCAAAGTCGTTTCGAAACCAGGCTTAGACGAAAACAGGACAGAAAATCCAAGTCGTGAAAGATTTCCAAAATAAGCTCGTCGGGGATGGTTGCCAAATAGGGTTGGATCTGGCATGTTGGCTCTAGGTCCTTTTCAGTTGGAAAAGATTTAATCCCTGAAATTTCTATCAGGTGCTTTGGTGCACATGATGATTGCACCGGACCTGGCTTGACTGGCACAGAGAGAAGATCTACTAGGCAGTCGGCTTCTTTTCCCCACAGAAACTCCCCAAGCTTGCCGATGCACGACAGAATCTCGGCATTGTCCATTGAGAAAATGTACCAATATTGACCCATAGTGGACGCCTAGGTAAAGGACAGAGATCTTTGTGAAGATTGTGATTGGAAGCGCTAGAATTTTAGGAGAAAAGATTCCAGTAGTCGGCCCGACTTCAAGACCGAGAAACAGCAAGTAGCAAGAAGTGAATGTGGGATTCGATATTGCTGTAGAAAGATGGAGGCGCACTTGTCACGGCAGTACAAGTGTTATGAACCGTAAATAATTGGAATTGAACTATGGAGGAAGGAAAGTTGAATACACGTAGGAAGAACTCCAACTAGTCTTCGGATCGGGCCTGTTCCGTCGCGCTAGCCCTTTTGCGGAACTCAACAGAAAACTCTTCCTTTACGTGTTAAACTTAGGGCGGCGGTACGCGTACACCTTGTCCTAGTCCGCGTGCACCCCGTCCTAGTACGCGTACGCCTCCCTCTATATAGTATAACAGCTTCCTAGCAGCTTATATCATGTTACTACTTATAATATTCCCGCTAATAAATAGATTTTAAAGACTATTAAACTATTAGACTTCTAATAGAAATATATATACTATAAGTATAATCTATATTATAATATACTAGGAAGTCTTTACTATTAGAATAGTATAGTAGTACTTTAAAGTACTAAGATCTAATAGCTTTCTATTATACTACTTAGATACTCTTTAAGTAGGTCTTAGTTAGCTTAGCTAACTATTTAGAATACTCTTATAAGCTAACTACTAGGCTAAGTAGGAGGAGGTATACGCGTACTAGGATAGGATATATATATATACTACTACTCTAAGCCTATTAACTTAGCTATTAGTCTAAGATAAATAAATAAAAATTATAATTATAATAGTACTAAGAGAAATTTAAGGAGGTTAGTAGAATAGTTATATATTAGGACTTTATATTAAGATAATATAAATTTAAAGTATTATAAGTAAAATATCTAATATTCTTAAATATAATATATTCTTAAGCTAAAAAAGCTATTAAGGACTTAATAAGAAGTATATTAAAATACCTTTTTCTATCTTTATATATAAGGAGTATCTATTCTAACTCCTACTTAAGGGTAATATCTATTATAGTACTAATAAATACTTTAATAATAGAGTTATATAACTTTTTAAGTAGATCCTCTTAAATCCTTCTAAGAAGTATTCTATCCTTTTAAAGAGGAAAAAGAATAGCTTATATATCTATATATATAGACTAACTATTTATTTAGTACTTAGGGGTTATTTTTAGTAATAACTCGAATTACTAAAATACTTATAACTAGCTTATACCCTATATAGGTTTAGCGTTATATAACTTTATAAATTTAATTCTAAATTTAATTCCTTGTAGTTAGTCTATATATATATAAGGGCTTAATATAGTTAAAAGCTTATAGAAATTCTATTAAGATTTTCTAAAATCTATCTATATTTATATAATACTCTTTAGTATTAATAATTTAATTAAGAGTACTTATATACTAGTTTTTTAATCTACTTTCTTTAAGTTAGCCCTTTAGATTTCTATATAAATCCTACTTATATTAAGTATAAAGCTAGATTAGTATATAGAAAAATAATTTAAGGTTATATTAGTAGGTATAATTAATACTAAGTAATACTTTAATAGTTATAAGTTCTATTATACCTATTTAATATTATATCTTAGAAGTTCTTTTTAATCTTAACTTAATATATTAAACTACTTATAACTAGCTTACTACTTATATAGGTTTAGTATTATATAATAATTATAAACTTAGTTTTAAATAGTACTAATATAATTATTTTAGTTCTAATAAGATCCTACTTAAATAAAGTTATATAGCTATTTAATATTCTTTAAATATTAGTATTAATCTATTAGTTTAGAAAAATATTAGAATAAATAGATTTATCTACTTAATTTAATACGATTATAATAGACTAGTATTAAAAGGATTTATTTAGAGAGGGAAATACTCTTATTCTTTCTAGTTATTAATAACTCTTATAGTAGTAAGATAAATTAGAAGATAATAATATAAATCCTATCTTTTCTCCTTACTATTATATTAGTAGCTTAGTCCCTTAGTAATGCCTTGGCGATTTAATCGGTCTAACGCTTCGATTCCTTGGCGGGTACTAGCCAGTACCGAGTCACGAGTATTCGGGTTGGTACCTATAAGTTGGTACCGATACCCGACCCGACAGTCAGTAACCTTCGTCGACGAGCTGAAAGGTTTGCGAGAAGGTTGAAAGAGAATGAATTCCTGATTTGGGGGTTGTAACTGTGACACATCCCTAAACGTCTCCGATTATCAGAGCTTTATAGTGGCTTACCCGCCGGTCTTCCAGCCAGTAATGTTTGGTGATCTCTTCTTTCTCCTGAAACACATCCAGGGGGGGAGCGAATTTTTCATGCATGAGGCTGGGCGTCTTATATTTGGAAAAGCGTCGCTGTCAACGGTTTCACGCCGTAACGCTCGGAACGAATGGCGAGTTCTTTGTTTCGTTGTCCTATCACGACAACCAATAGTTTCTGCTTGTAATTATCTAGACTGGATTTGATGCTCGTTCGGTATCATTCTCGCCACCGACTCGCAGCCATAGCATCTCTTGTCCGGAATGGTTGCACGAGGGAGGTAATCAACGGCCGCATGTCAATTATGTTTCTAGATTTAGATTATCAAACACGAATGATGCATAACATTGTTACAATACTCGGGCTACCGCTCTGGGCAACACATCTCGTGAGGTGGGACATGTCTGCACTGTTGATACTTAAACTTGCCTCTTCAACCTTGCGATACCATATGAATTTCTTTAAGTGACACTTAGCCTCTGAAATCCGAAGAAAGAACCTCTCGATGGAGTCTGTCTCTACCGTTCCTATGGTGATTGGACTCGTGGGAAGCCTTGAAACGACGTTACCGGTGCTTCATCAGTTTGCCTCCCGGTATGATTTGGAATTTTTCGGAGAAAGCATCGAACACCTCACGACTGCCCTGAGCAATTCGTACCAGGAGCTCTCAAAGGGTCAGAACCGCTGGGGGACGAATTGGATGCATGCCCAAATGGATGAACTTTCGGTTACACTTCAATCAATTTGTCCACGCCTCGATGATCTAGAGGACAGTATTCAGGATATGCAAAATCCTCCTTCAACGCTCTTTCGTCGACAGCGTGGCCGATTTCCTCTAATACAAGATGTGGAGGTTGCCATGTCGAGCATACTTGTTGCTAAAAATTTGACTGTCATGATAGGTTCCCTGAACGCCAGAGATCAAGATTGGAAGAGGCTTTCGGAGACCACGAGGTAGGCTAGGATGACAAGTGAAAAGCTTCTCCGCGAAAATTTGTAAGACTGATCTATATACCAGACCATATGCTCAGAAGCTAAGAGTAGCAACTTACTACGATCCCACGGTATCCTGGCCGCAAGCAGAAAATGTGGCCTTGTTATCGTCAGCAATGACCAAGGGTGAACAAATATTCGCGTGGCTTGCAGGTCCCAAAGACCAGGGTACTTTTCATGAGCAGCGTCGAGCCGAGCGGATAACAGGAACATGCGAATGGCTGATAGACACGAGACAATTTCAGTCATGGCTTCGGCACCCGTTCGATGCAGGGGATGAGAGTACCTTGTGGTGTCAAGGAAAAGCTGGAATAGGGAAAACCATGCTCGCGTACGTCAGGCCGAGCTCAATCATGATCACGAGTCGCTGACACAAAATTCTAGCTCCAAAACAATCGACGAGCTTCGTGGTAGCCATGTAGTAGCCTACTTCTATATGAGTAGCGGCAGATTGCATTCTGCATCAGACGTGACTGCCAGTCTGTTGAGACAGCTTTGTCTGCCACGCAATCTGGTACCCAAACGTCTGAAACATATCTACGACCGATCGAACGGCGCATCGAGTCACCTGGTAACACTGGACGATCTGATCGAGGCCCTTGAGGAGACTTCGAGGGATATCCACTATCCAATTATTATTGTACTAGATGCTCTAGATGAGGTTAACATGCATGATCAAGGGGATTTTGCGAAGTTGATTAGTAACCTCAAGGGAATTCCGTGGAAGTTTTTGGTTACTAGCCGGTCCGCTCAGGACAGCTTGTCTAACGATTGTGATGGTTGCTCTCATCTTTCTATTACAGACAAAGATGTGGCGACAGATATCCGTCATTACGTAGGTGGTGTACTCAAAGACAATGGGGCAGTAGATGGGATATTGTCCCGTGATCCAAGATACCGAACCGAAGTCATCGATACGCTGACTACTCGCTCGAATGGCATGTAAGTTCTGTTCTTGCTAAAACATAAGGCCCTGCGAGCCGTAATATCAATTGCTAATAGATGATAGGTTCTTCTGGGCAATATTACAGACCAGACTCATACTTGACCAAATCCATCTATCGGGGATCCGGAAAGCTGTGCAAGCAATTCCTAACGACATTACCGGAGTGGTAGGCAATGCCCTGTATATGTTGGGCTTGCAAGATATAGCTCGGACTCAATTGGCAAAAAGGACTTTGGCATTCCTTGCAGCTGCTCGGGCGCCTTTGACTGCAGAAGCATTATGCCACGCACTGGGGATCGCTTTTGTTCTCGATTCTCACGCAGATCCGTCAGAGCTTATTGAGGAAGAGATTACGAACCCTGCCGCTGTCTTTGAGTGCTGCATGGGTCTTGTTGCAATTGACCCCGTGAGTAGAATCGTAACGCTTGCGCAATATGACATAGAGCAGCACTTGCGGACGCGATGGAACGATGTCTTCCCTCGCTACGCGGAAACAGCGAGGCTTGCGAAATGTTGTATGGCTTATATCTCACTGGCTGCTTTCTCGACCGGTCCCTGCTGTGAAGCGGAAGCCTTTAGCCGGCGCCTCGAGCAATACCCTTTTCTGGACTATGCCTCGCGTCATTGGGGCCAGCATGCCAGGGAGCTTTTACCGCATCAGAAGATCGATGGTGGCATCTTCAACAACATCTATCGACTACTGAGCAGGGAGAAACGGAAGAACCTCGAGTCATCCCTTCAACTGTGTGAAATTGATCCAGATTTGCATGAAAAAAAGCTTATGTACGGGACAGCAGCGCTTGATTGGAGTGCAGATAGGTTTCAGAGCATATCCTCGCTACAGGTCGCAACTCGATATGGACTTACCCGAGTCGTACAGAATATGATGAGAACGAGTCCAGGAATGATATCGAAGCAAGACTCGTACGGCATGTCAGCGTTGCATGAAGCTGCAAGAGCGGGCTGGGATGACCTTGTCCATATATTGCTTGAGGCTGGAGCCAAGCCCATCCTGACAAACGATCAAGAGGATTCGGCGCCGAGCTATGCTGTCGGAGGAGATCATGCTAGGATAACGCATATTCTACACGAGTATCCCGAGGACGCAAACAGTCGGTATCCGGAGGGTGTGAGCTCGCCTGTTCGACAGGCTGCCAAGCGTGGGCACAAATCTGTTGTTTCGATGCTGAGAACCCGAAGCGGGCCCTTGGAGCTCAAAGAAGCTCTTTGTGACGCAATGGAGGCTGGTGAATCTGGGGTGGTTGAAATGCTATTGCAAGGTGCGGACCGAGTCAGTCCGAATGCAGAGAAAAATGGCGTTCCGATAATGATCATGGCCATTAGAGGAGGGAACCGAGCAATTCTTCGCTTGCTCTTGCAAGCTGGAGGTTCGCCTTCATGCAAAGAAGGTTCGCCGAGCGACTGCATCCCCCTTCACCAGGCTATCAGGAATGATCGTGCGGACATGGTAGCCGATCTGCTACATCATGGGGCTGACATCGAGGCGTGCGATAGCCTTGGTCGAACAGTACTGTTTGAATCGCTAGATGCACCTGACACCGGTGGAGCACTCCTACTATTGACGAACAGTATCGACATATCGAGCCGTGACCCCATGGGAAACTCCGTCTTGCACGAAGCTGCAAGGAGAGGCGCTGTCGAACACGTATCCGTGTTCGTTAATCAAGGCATAGAGCTCAATGTTACCAACCACGACGGATCGACGCCTCTACATCTTGCGGTACAACATAGTCATTATGAGATAGCAATCCTCCTCATTCGAGCGAGCGTAATCAGTGATGGTTATGATACTGCTGGACAGACTCCGTTGATGTACGCCGTATCAGCACGGAATATCAGAATGGTCAAGTTACTGGTCAAATCTGGGATGCCAGTCTCTTCAGTTGTGGCCAGTCAAAGGACGCCACTCATACTAGCAGTAGCAGGTAGCCATGATGAAATGGTCAAAATACTCCTCGAGCATGGAGCAGATCCTAATGAACACACTGATCTGGAAACACCACTTATGCTAGCAGCTTCAGCTGGCCATCACCAGATCGCGGATTTACTATTGGAGTACGGGGCAAGCCAATGACCAATGATCTAGGAACCCAATGCGCTGGGAGCAGATCTCAAAGCATCGAATTAGGATAGCGAGGCCTCACATCCTGGTACTGCATAATGTTGGTATTCAGCCCGGGTCAACCTCGGCTGATGACAAATCATGGTCTTGGCAGACACTAGAGTAGATTTTCCTTTCCATGTCTCCTTTCCTACATAGCTACTATCAGCATATACACCTAATCAAGTGCATATGACTCATGCTCATCATATCATTCAACAGAGTTTTGTTGTGTTTGAAAAACATCCTTTCAGATAAGAACTGTAACGGGACGTAAGCTATCGACAGCCACGTTCGATTTGATGTTTGACATCTGAGATGACCGTGGCAGCTTCCCTTCCAAAGCTCGATAATGGCCGTGGCGCTGTTGTCCCCATGTTAAAAGGGCTGTGTCTCACCAAATTATCGACTTAGGGATGATCGATCGCCCCGCTAAAGAAACCAATGTGGACGGTGTGAATTTCCCTCCAAGCAGCTGAGCAGTAGACCTGCCCCCTTCTGCTGTCATTGGGCTGTGGCTTCCCATACGTGCTCAAGGTGCTCGCTATCTGACAACAATTCGCGGGCTTGATACTTATGGTAGCCAGCATCTTCTCATGAACTGAAAACAGCTGACATTGCCGTCTCATTTTTATTCTTGAAGGCATCGCTGATCCATTTTGCAACTTCAGATGTTCATCAGGATGAGGAACCCATCGAATGCAAGCTTCGCATGCATCGTCAAGTATATTTTCAACGTACATCATTCTTCGATGAACAAGGGAATTTGAGCTGGGGCGGAAAGAGCAACGACACTTCGAACAACCACGACGATGGATGACTTGGAATAATACTGAAAAGAATTTCCATCAACCAACAACCAACAACCAACAAACAAACATGAACATCAGCAACCAATCAAACAACATCACCAAAACCTACCCTCCCCTCCCCTCCCCACCCCAATTCCCATAACCCCAATCGCCCTCCCCCCCCTCCCCTCAACAAACACCCCCTCCGCCCCCAAGCCCTCCCCAACCCCACCCAAAAACCCCGCCAGAACCCCAATCCCCTCCTCCAAAGTCCCATACGTCAACCTCTTCTCCTCCTCAAACC
>JAABUX010001751.1_pt1 | contig 32014 bp, 39 predicted proteins | sample 5561851 | NCBI WGS metagenome assembly JAABUX01 (sample SAMN10711883, study PRJNA513361) | rock metagenome | isolation source: Antarctica rocks | place: Antarctica: Victoria Land, Richard Nunatak red sandstone | collected 2016-01-03
CGAAACTCATCGGATCGTGCTGACCAGGGGACTTCGCGAGTCTGCGCCGACGACACCGTCCACCACACAAAACCCCAGGTCAGGACCATGATCAACAAGGCGGCTCAAGATAACCTCCGCCCGATTTTGGGCGAACAGTGCCTGGTTGGTCTGCGCGACGATGGCCTTCAACCTCACCCGCACCGCCGGCGTCCTCGCCTCGACGTTCCACGCCAAGGCCACCACCGCCACCATCCGGGCTCAGCTCATCAACGTCCCCGCCAGGCTTGCCCACTCCGCCCGTCGGATCGTGCTGCACCTGCCTGTCGACTGGCCGTGGGAAACCGCCTGGACGCGCCTGACCGACAGCGCCCGACACGGACCACCGATCGCGGCCTGACCCGCCCACCCCGTCCGTCCAGGACCAACCAGAACACCACGTGGAGACCACCGGCCAGCCCGGCCCGACAAGCACGCCCACCCTCACGCGGGACCCCGCACGCCGCATCTCAAAGACTCAACCGATGCCTGACGGTGGATCCGGGCTTATCCGGGGTTGAGGACTGCGGGGAGCTGGCCGGAGACGAACAGTCTGCGAAAGTTGTGGCAGGCCAGATGAAATGACCACTCGAACTCGGCCTTGGTCAGGCCCCGTAGCCGGAGCTGGCCGCCGCCCTGGCAGGTATGGAGCTGTCCGAACGCTGGTCTATGATCGCTTTACGTCTGGCGTAGTCTGCCTTTCCTTTCTTCGTCCGGCATTTTCGGGCCATCCGTTGTTTCGGGGTCGCTGCGTTCGGGATCCGGCCCCGCGGGGCATGCGGGAGGAGTTCCCCGTGGCGCAGCCGTCCGGTGGCGAACAACGGGTCGATTCCGGCGTCGGCTGTCGCGCTCACATTGTCGGCGGAGAAGTAGCCGGCGTCGGCGAGGACGGCCGGCGATCCGTACCGCGCTCAGCGTCCCGGTCAGCGTGTCAAGCATGCCCCGCCAGGGCGTCCGCCGCGCACTGACTCAGTTCGGCCGCCACGATCACCTCGGATCGCTCATCGACGATCACCTGATCGTTGTAGCAGTAGTGAAACGACCCGTCGGAGGTCTTCATGATCCGCGAGTCGGGGTCGGTGAAGTTAAGTTGCGCACGCTCGGGCACCCGGGCCGCGGGGCGTGTCTGATGGTCTGTGGTGCGCCACGAGACGCTGTTGTTTCGAATGGAGGTGAGAGGACTCCATCGCCGTCTTGTCGTGGCGGGGCGGTGAAGCTGGTGGCAGCCTGGTCCGGGAGACGCCGGGGAGGGTGGGAGCAGCCGCGACGAAGTCGGGTCGGCCTAGTACTACCGGTGGGTCGGGCTCGGTGAGCAAGACGGGACGGAACCGGTGTTGACCAACAGGCTGGCCACCCACCCTCAACCGCTAATCACCCATGAAGATCAGCAAGAAGGTTTGCCCACGGATCCAGGATTAGGCAAAGTCGGTCTCCATCTCAGTGCCGTGAACCCCTCTGGGCGCTAGATGCTGTGGCTATCGGGCGGTCTCAGGCCCAACATCTTGTGGTACTTGATGGTCTACGGCACCGAGATGGAGACCACTCTAGGCAAAACCTTTTGACAGCGCGGCGAGAGCTTGGTCTAGGTAGACGGTGAGGTCGGCGTCGGCGTGGCTGACCCAGTGGTCGAAGGCTGCGCGGCAGGTGGCGAGGGTCGCCCGTCCGATGGCGAGCGGGATGAGCGACGTGTTTGCGAGGTCGAGCCGTTGGGCGGCGAAGGCGCTGACGGCGCGTTCCCACGCGTCGTAGTGCGGCGCGGCGCTGGCTTGTAGTGCGGGTACGGATCCGATGAGGTTGATCCGGGTTCGTAGTTCGGCGACGTTATCAGTGCTGTAGCGGTTGACGCCGACGACGACGTGGCGGATCGCGTCCATGATCGGCAGGTCGGGATCGACGCCGGTGAACGCTTCGTTGAGGGCGGACACTTCCTGGTCGAATTCGTGCCACAGCACGGCGGCCTTGCTGTCGAAGTAGCGGAAGAAGGTGCGCCGGCTGACGCCGGCTCTTGCGGCGATCTGCTCGACCGTTGTCCCGTCGAATCCTTGAGCGGCGAACAGGTCCAGCGCGATGAGCTCCAAGGTGCGGGAGTCAGTGCCCGGCGGTCTTCCTCGCCGGGTCGTGTTGTGGTGGTGGTGCGGCTCGGTCATGTGTTGCCCACGATGCCCGAAGCTCTTGATTTTGTCATCGAGTGACGTTATCGTCTTCGAATCTGGCACGACGTGTCGAAAATGGCACATCCACATCGATAGGGGAGTGCGATGGCTGAGATCACCACGGCGGCGGCGGAGGACACCGCGGTTCCGGTGGACGCTGCGTTGGTAGAGGACTTACTGGTCGAAGAGGTCTCGATCGACGGCATGTGCGGTGTCTACTGAGCCGGTAGGTCAGGTGGGTAAGCGGCGGTCGTTCGATGTCGACGCGGCCTGGCAGCTGCATCCGCAGGTATCGATCCGTCCCGAGCGGTTCGGCGCGCTGCTATATCACTTCGGCACCAGACGGTTGTCTTTCCTCAAGAACGCGACCCTGGTGAGCGTCGTCGAGGCCCTGACAACCCATCGCTCCGCCCGCACCGCGTGCGTCGCCTCAGGTGTGGCCGCGTCGGAGATGCCGACCTACGTGCAGGCGCTCGCCACGTTGGCGGCGTCGGAGACGATTTGTGAGAGGACGAGCCGTTGACCACACTCGCGCCGACCGTGGTCAGGAAGCTGGTGGAGGAGTTTCAGTTCGGGCTGAACGCGCCGATCTGCCTGACCTGGGAACTGACCTACGCCTGCAACCTGGCCTGCGTGCACTGCTTGTCGTCGTCGGGTCGCCGCGACCCGCGTGAACTGTCGACCGCCGAGTGCAAGGCGGTGATCGACGAACTGGAGCGGATGCAGGTCTTCTACGTCAACATCGGCGGCGGCGAGCCGACGGTACGTCCGGACTTCTGGGAGCTCGTCGACTACGCAACCGCGCACCACGTCGGCGTGAAGTTTTCGACCAACGGCGTCAAGATCACCGGTGAGGTCTCTCGGCGACTGGCTGCCAGTGACTACGTGGACGTGCAGATCTCACTCGACGGTGCGACGCCCGAGGTCAATGATGCCGTGCGCGGCGCCGGCTCGTACGACACCGCCCTGCAGGCGATGCAGAACCTCGCCGACGCCGAGTTCAACGGCTTCAAGATCTCGGTGGTCATGACGCGCCAGAACGTGGCTCAGCTGGATGCGTTCAAGGCCATAGCCGATCGCTTCGCCGCGCAGTTGCGGATCACCCGGCTGCGCCCGTCCGGGCGCGGAGCGGACGTGTGGAACGAGCTGCACCTGACATCGGCGCAGCAGCGCGCGCTCTACGACTGGCTGGTCGCGAACGGCGAGAACGTGTTGACCGGCGATTCGTTCTTTCACCTTGCGGCATACGGGGATTCGCTCCCCGGACTGAACCTCTGCGGTGCCGGACGGGTGGTGTGCCTGATCGACCCGGTCGGTGACGTGTATGCGTGCCCGTTCGCAATCCACGACAACTTTCTCGCCGGTAACGTCCGCGGCACGGGCGGTTTCGCCGCGGTGTGGCGCGAGTCAGAGCTGTTCACCGAGCTGCGCGCCCCACAGACCGGCGGCGCGTGCACCTCGTGCTCTGCCTTCGACTCGTGCCGCGGTGGTTGCATGGCCGCGAAGTTCTTCACCGGGCTGCCGTTGGACGGACCCGATCCCGAGTGCGTCAAGGGGCATGGCGAACAAGCGTTAGCAGCAGTGACGGTCGGCTCGGCACCGAAGCCGTCGCTGGATCATTCGCACCGCACGAGGCGGCCTGCGGTGCCGCTCACGATCGGCCTTCGCCCACCACGAGCGGGAACGGCGGCGCCGGCATGCGACGACAACCCGCTGGCCGGCTTCGTCCCTCCTCCGTCGTGATCGAGTCGGCCTATCTGACCGACCTGCCGTGGCCGCAGGTCGAAGGGCGTGCAGCGCGCGTCATTCTGGTGATTCCGGTGGGCGCGACCGAACAACACGGCCCGCATCTGCCGCTGTCGACCGACACCGACACCGACATCGCGCTCCCCCTGTGTGAACGGCTGGCCGCTACCCGCAGCGATGTGCTGATCGCCCCGGCGGTCGCCTACGGATCCAGCGGCGAGCACACCGGACTTGCCGGCACGCTGTCGATCGGCCAGGACGCGACCGAGTTGCTGCTGGTCGAGTTGGGACGCTCCGCGTGCGACACGTTCGCGCGTCTGCTGTTCGTCTTGGCCCACGGCGGCAACGCGATCCCGGCCGCCCGCGCCGTGCAACGACTGTGTGGCGAGGGCCGCGAAGTGCGCGTCTACGCCCCGCACTGGGACGAGCACCCGCACGCCGGCCGTCCGGAAACATCGATGGCTCTTGCCGTGCGTCCCGAGCGGGTGCGGATGGAGTGCGCGGAACCCGGCGACGAGCGTGACCTCACCGACGTGCTCGCCGAGTTGCGCACCGACGCGGTGCGGGCCGTCAGCGCCAACGGGGTGCTCGGTGACCCGCGCGGAGCGAACGCAGCCGAGGGGACCCGCTGCTTGACTCGCTCACCGCTGAACTCGCACGCTTCGTGGACGATTGGCTGCCATCGCTCCGTACCGAGCCCTGCATGAGCACCCCGGTACGCGTCGATCTCGTCGCCGGGGCAGCGCGGGGCATCGGCGCCGCCACCGTCCTCGAACTCGCCACCGCCGGCTGGTCGGTCGTCGCAGTCGACCTCGCCCGTGACGACCCCACGCTGCCTTACGCGTTGGCCACTTCGAGCGATCTCGCCGCCGTCGTGGCCGAGGCCGAGCGTGCGGCCGGCGCGGGCACCTGCCGCAGCTTCGTCGCGGAGGTCGGCTCACTCGACGAACTAGCCCGGGCCGTCGCGTTCACTGAGCGCACCTTCGGCGGGCTTGACGCCGCGATCGCCTGCGCCGGGGTGATTGGCCGCGGCGCAGCGCACTGGGAGCTGCCCGTTGAGCACGAGCGGACGGTGCTCGAGGTGAACCTGCAGGGCGTGCTGAACCTGGCTCGCGCTGCCGTGCCCGCGCTGTTGCGTCGCCGCAACCGCGCACCGGGCGGTTCATCGCCGTCGCGTCGACCGCGGCCACCCGCGGCCTGCCGATGCTGACGGCATACTGCGTCGCGAAGGGCGGCGTGCCCGGCGCGATCCGGGCGCTCGCGGTCGAGCTCGGCGATACCCGAGTGACCGCCAACGCGGTGAGCCCCGGCTCCACCGCGACACCGCTGCTCGACGAGGGCGCCCGCCGGTATGCCCTGCCGAACGCGACAGCGTTCGCTGCTCAACAACCGCTGGGCCGCCTGCTGCAACCACAAGAAGTCGCCGCCGTGCTCGCGTTCCTGGCCAGCCTGGCCAGCCCAGCCAGCCCGGCCAGCCCGGCCCGGCCCGCTCGGGCATGACCGGCGCCGTCGTGCCGGTCGACGGCGGGCTCGCCCCGTGAGCGCACCCGTCCTGCCGCTACCCGCTGGCTTCGGGGTGGCCCTCGACCCCGACACCAAACTCCTCGACGACCTGACCCTGTTCGGCGCGTCGCCCGCACGGATCATGCGCGTATCACCGTCGGGCCGAGCAGCGCTCGACGAACTGCTAGCCGGTCAGGTGCGCAGCCCGACCGGCGCCGTACTTGCCCGACGCCTCACCGATGCGGGCCTGCTGCACCCCCGCCCCGCGCCGGCCCCGCATCGGCTAGACGTCACTGTCATCGTCCCGGTGCGCGATCGGGCAGCGATGCTCGCGCGCTGCCTCGACGCCGTGGGCACCGACCGTCCAGTCGTCGTGATCGACGACGCATCGCGCAACGCCGACGAGATCGCGAGAGTATGCGCGGCGCGCGGTGCCACCGTCATCCGGCGCGACGTCAATGGTGGACCGGCCGCGGCTCGGAACACCGGCCTCGCGCGGATCGACTCCGAGTTCATCGCCTTTCTGGACAGCGATTGCGTCCCACCGGCCGACTGGATCGATCGGCTCTCCGAGCACCTGACCGATCCCGCTGTGGCCGCTGTCGCTCCCCGTATCGGTGCGGTCGGGTCCCCGACGCTGGCCGGGCGATACGGAGCGGTTCACGGCAGCCTGGATCTCGGCGACCGCGAGGCAAAGGTCGCGCCGTTGACCCGGGTCGCCTACGTCCCCACGGCCGCGCTTTTCGTGCGCCACTCGGCACTCAGTGACATCGCGGCGGGCGGCAGAGTCTTCGACCCCGAGCTGCGCTGCGGCGAGGACGTCGACGTGATCTGGCGCCTCATCGAAGCCGGCTGGCGAATCCGCTACGACCCGTCCGTCGTCGTCGCCCACGACGAGCCGGACACCCTGCGCCACCTCCTCACCCGCCGGTTCCGCTACGGCACATCCGCCGGACCGCTCGCGCGCCGCCACCCCACCTCGATGCCACCGTTCGTCATCCACCCCTGGCCACTAGCGACGGTCATCGCGCTACTCGCCTGCAAACCGATGCTCGCCGCCGGGTCGTTCAGTAGCGGGACTGCCGCGCTGTCGCGAACGCTGCGCGCGGCCGGCGTGCGCCGCGTCGGTGTGGCGCGCGCATCGGCCACATCCGCATACCAGACCTGGCTCGGTCTCGGCCGGCTGTCCACCCAATTCGCCGCGCCCGCGCTGCTCGCCGCCGTGGCCACTCCAGGACGGCCGACACGTCGGTGCGCTGCGCTAACCCTATTGCTCGGTCCGCCGGTCACGACCTGGCTCGCACGTCGTCCGACCATTGACCCGCTGCTATTCGCAGCCATACACATCGCCGACGATATCGCCTACGGCGCCGGCGTCTGGGCCGGGTCGATCCGCGCACGCACCCCGGTCGCCCTGCGCCCCATCCTCTCCCACCGCTCACTGACCTCTTCGCCGGAAAGGCACTCCCATGGCTAACGACTGGTTCGAGACCGTCGCCGTCGCGCAACGCCGCGCGAAGAAGCGTCTGCCCAAGTCCGTGTATGGCGCGCTCGTCGCCGGTTCCGAGCGCGGCCAGACGCTCGAGGACAACGTGAACGCGTTCACCGAACTGCAGTTCGCCCCCCACGTTGCCGGGCTGTCGGCGCAACGAGAACTCGCCACCACGGTGATGGGCCAGGACATCTCGATGCCCGTGCTCATCTCACCCACCGGCGTGCAGGCGGTACACACCGACGGGGAGGTCGCGGTAGCGCGAGCTGCCGCTGCACGTGGCATCGCGATGGGGCTGAGCTCGTTCGCCAGCAGACCGATCGAAGAGGTCGCCGCCGCCAACTCCAAGACGTTCTTCCAGATCTACTGGGTGGGCAGCCGCGAGCAGATGGCCGCGCGGATGCAACGCGCGCGGGAAGCGGGCGCGGTAGGCGTGATCGTGACCCTCGACTGGTCGTTCTCGCACGGGCGCGACTGGGGCAGCCCCTCGATCCCGGACAAGGTCGACCTGAAAACCATGGTGAAGTACGCACCGGAAGCATTGGCCCACCCGCGTTGGCTTGCCGCGTTCGTGAAGGCGGGACGGATACCGGACCTCACCGTCCCCAACATGGTCGCCCGCGGGGAAACCGGGCCGACGTTTTTCCGCGCGTACGGCGACTGGATGCAAACACCACCGCCCAGCTGGGACGAACTGCGCTGGATGCGCGAGCAATGGGACGGCCCGTTCATGATCAAAGGAGTCACCCGCGTCGACGACGCCCATCGAGCGGTCGACGTCGGCGTCACGGCCATCTCGGTGTCCAACCACGGCGGCAACAACCTCGACGGGACGCCAGCTACGATCCGCGCCCTGCCCGACGTCGCCGAAGCCGTCGGCCACCAGGTCGAGGTGCTGCTCGACGGCGGCATCCGGCGCGGCAGCGACGTCGTCAAAGCACTCGCCCTCGGCGCGCGTGCGGTCATGATCGGCCGCGCGTACCTCTGGGGCCTCGCCGCGAACGGCCAAGCCGGCGTCGAGAACGTCCTCGACATCCTTCGAAGCGGCATCGACTCAGCCCTGCTGGGTCTCGGCCGGGCGTCGGTGCACGAACTGTCACCAAGCGACCTCATCATCCCGAACGGATTCCAGCGACGGCTTGGCGTGCCGACGACCTGACGTCCGACGGCAGACGACTTCGCGCAGTCATCCTTTTGGCCTCGCTGTCGCCACGCACTCCGAGCTGGCCACTGTCATTGCCCCGGCTGCGCCTTGACCGTGCTCTCGCAGAAGCCGTTGCGGCTGGCCGCCCGGCCGTTCCGGGCAGTCTGCGGCACGCTGAAAGCGGGCGCGGCCGAGGAACACATCGACCTCGACCGCGGCGTTGACGATCAACCTGGTCCCGGTCGGTAGGTGATACTCGTGCTGTCGGTGCAGTCCTTCCTTCGATGAGTGGGTAGTCTTGAAGGAACCGACGTCCGTCGTCACTTGCACGGGGGATGGACACGACCTCACCGCGCGGTACCGTTCCGGTGACCATCGGCTCCCGTCCGCGGCCGTGCGCGGTGGATCGCCAAATCCGAAATCTCTGAGAATCGCTGGGCCGCGACATAGGACGGATTCTCACGGATCGTCCTCAGATGAACTCGTAAGCGGAGGTCACCGAAGCACACGGCATCTACGATCTTGTCGGCGGCGCGGATGCACCATCCCTGGTTCGCGCTGGCGTCCATAAGGCTGCCGCACGGTCGAGAGGGATGCGGGTCAGCCGGTCCCCACCGGGCCCCGACCAGCACGGCGGCTCCTTGCGTCTTTGGTATGGCAGCCCATGGGCCCGTCCAAGATACCGATGCAGGCCAACTCCGCCGTTGACCTGGCGCTCCCCGCCACGACGAACGTGGCGGCGCTCAGTCCCGTTCGACGCAGGCGATGGATGAGTGCGTGCCGAAGTCACGATTGGCGATCAGGTAGTAGTAGGACATGATCTTTTTGGGTTTGGCCCACAACGCAATGTCAATGATGTTGGCGCGAAGAAGGACCCCGACTCAGTCCGCGTGGACGCCGAGATACCCGTCATTCACTGCTTGATCAACCCCCCTGCGGGCCGCGGCCCGCAAGAAGGGCAGTGGGTCCGCCCCACCCGACCCCTTGAACATCGCTGGGCAACGGGCAAATTTTGCACGATCCGCTCATCGGGCTACCGCCCGGCTTCGGCATCGACGAAAAGAATTCTAGCGTGCCTGGCGTGCCCCGGTGTGCACGAGGTCGGCCCCGAGAGCTTGGAACTTCGGCTGAAGGAACTTCGCCGATGTATACGCACGGGATTGTCAACGGCAACTGAATTTTGACCCCCTATCGCCTCGCCGCACCGGGGTCAGTTTTCACGTGCCGCTGACAGGGATCAGCACCCGGATCAAAGTGCCCAGAGCCGAACAGCACGAACTTCGTCGGACGACGCGTGACGAGGTCCCCTCCCGCGGATTTAGCCAAGCCGAGCAATCCTCCGACGGCCCAGTAGGCGCAAAGTGCGCGAAGATCAAATACCACGCGTCGGCCAGTCGTCCCCAGACTCGGCGTGGGTACGAAGGCCGCTCTCGGGTGGCACCCTGCCACGCTACCGAGCGATACGTACCGCCGATGGTCACCGCCCAGTCGCGGTCCGCAGTCGCAGTTTCATACGTTTGTCCGGCGTCGTCCGCTCCGCAGACAACTTCGACGTGAACCCCGATGGGCACGCTCCCGGCAACGCAAGCGACAACCTGGGTGGGCCGCCGGGTTAACTGGATGCACGGCGGGCTCGTCGATTCGACGAGGTGGCCTGTCGTACTGCCGCGCCTCGGCGCAGCGATCCGGAAACGTCAGGTCCTCGGCGGCCTGATCAACGAATACCACCGAGCGGCATGAGGCTCGCGCCTACCGCCGGCCAGCGCCATGCCGTGTTTCGGCACGGGACAGGCCTCGACGTCGACCATCGCCCCCGCACGAGGGCAGCGGCGCGCATGAGTGATGTGGCTCGATGGTCACCTGGCCACAGCAGGCTGCTCATACGCGATCTCGATGGCTCAAGAACGTCGTCTCACTCTCACCCTGCAGGACGATGTCGAAAACGAACCCGTCCGCATCGGGAGTCGCGAGGAGTGTGCGCCGCCGTTCGGGCGGCAGCGAGGCAAGGAGCCGGTCGGTGGTCAGCGCCACCTCGCCGGCCGGCAGGTAGGCGCGCGTGAACAGCCGGTCGAGCAATCCGCGCGCGAAGACGGTGATCGCGAAGAACGGCGCCGCTCCGTCCACGCCGCCGGGCGCGAGCGTCGTGAGCGAGTAACGCCCGACGTTGTCGGTGGCCGCCCGCCCCCAGCCGGTGAACGTCCATCCGTCTCGCCGCAGGGAACCGGCTTGTGCGATGACGTTGCCGTCCGCATCGGCTTGCCACAGCTCGACCAGCGCGTCGGGAACCGGCTGGCCATCGCCGTCGATGACCCGGCCGTGCAGTCGGATCGCGCCCGGGCGGTCGCTCGGCACGAGGTCGGAGGCGCCCGGATAGGGAAGCGCGTACGCGAAGAACGGGCCGATGGTCTGGCCGGGAGTCGGCGCGAGAGTCACTCGTCGTCCTCGGTTTCGGTCCGGGTTCGGCCGCCCCCAGTGAGGACGATGTCCCAGCGGTAGCCCGTGCACCATTCGGGTTCGGTGAGGTCGTGGTCGTAGCTCGCGACGAGCCGGTCGCGCACCGCCTGCTCGGTGATCGACTGATAGATCGGGTCGAGGCCGACCAGCGGGTCGCCCGGAAAGTACATCTGCGTGATCAACCGCTGCGTGAAGTTCGTACCGAACAACGAGAAATGGATGTGCGCGGGGCGCCAGGCGTTGCGGTGGTTTTTCCACGGGTACGGGCCGGGCTTGATCGTAGTGAACTGGTACGCGCCGTCGTCGTCGGTCAGGCAGCGGCCGGCGCCGATGAAGTTGGGATCGGTCGGCGCCGGGTGCTGGTCGCGCTGGTGGATGTAGCGACCGGCCGCGTTGGCCTGCCAGACCTCGACGAGCTGGTTGCGGACCGCCCGCCCCTCGCCGTCGGTGATCCGGCCGGTGACGATCATGCGCTCGCCGATCGGGACGCCGCCGCGTTGGATCGTTAGATCGGCCTCGAGCGGGTCGACGTCCTGAGGGCCGAACACCGGCGCGTGCAACTCGATCTGCTCGGGGTCGACCTGGTGCAGCTCCTTTGTCGGCCGTCGCAGCCGGCTGCTTCGATAGGGAGGATAGTCCAGCAAGGGCTGCGGATTTGGGCCGGCCCGGGCGGCGACCTCGGCGATCTCGGCCGTGATCTCGCGCTGGCTGCTCAGGGTCGCACTCGCGTTCGCGATGCTGCGATCGGTCCGCGACGTCGGCGTGATCACCCGTCGAATGATAGGGCGAGCGGGTGGGGCTGTGGAAGCCTCGACTTCCACTGAGCTGAGTGTAAGGCCCACGAATGGGCGGCAACACTGCCACGGCCGGCGAGCTTCGCCTCGCGGCTGCTGGCCCTGCTCGGCGCCTTCGACGAGCACCATCGCGCGCGGTACCTCTCGCAGCTGGCCCGACGCGCCGGCCTGCCGTTGCCAACGGCGCACCGGCTCCTGGCCGAGCTGGTCGAGTGGGGGCGTTGGTGCGCGAGCCGTTCGGCGGTTACGTGGTCGGACTGCGGGTCTGGGATCTCGGCCTGCTTGCGCCGGTTCTGGCCGGCCTGCGCCAGCTGGCGCCGCCGTTCCTGCAGGACCTCTACGTCGCGACGCGGCGCCACCGTCCACCTCGCCGAACGTGACGGGTTCAGGTGCTCTACCTCGACGGGCTATCCGGGCTGGCGTCGGTAACGGTAGTCAGCTAGAACGGATCACGGCTGCCGCTGCACACGTCCGGCGTGGGCAAGGTGCTCCTCGCCTATGCACCAGCGGACGTCCAGGGCACCGTCCATGCGAACCTCACCCGCATCACCCCCTACACCGTCACCGCGCCGGGCCGGCCGCGGCTGGAACTACGGCGCGTACATCGCGGCGGCTTCGCGCAAACGAGCGAGGAGATGAGCCTGGGCGCTTGCTCGGTCGCCGTCCCGATCTTCGAGGCGGACGGTTGCGTCGAGGCGGCGCTGGGCATCGTCGTCCCCACGCTCAAGCGCGTCCGGGCCGGACTGGTCTCCGCTGCAGATGGCGGGGCAGGGCATCACCCGCAGCCTCGCGGCAAGCACTTCCGTCCAGTGAAGGCGACTCGTAGCGCCTTCGGCACCGGACCGCGTTGACTCGGCGACATGCGCGCCCAAGTCGCGATCATCTGAGCCGGCCCGCAGATTCTCGTGCGACTGGCCGAAGCAGGCGCTCACCGAAGGCGGGCAGCGGGTCGCCCACCCCAGACCGGCGGCCGCGGTCTGAGGACCCACCCGGTGGCCTACCGCCCGGCTGCTCCGCGGCCGGGTACGACTGACCCACCTCGCCTTCGAGGCCATGTGGAACGGGCTGATCAACTAGACCACGACAGGACCCCTCAGGTCCTGGTCGCCCCATCGCGAACGAAGAGCTTCGCGCGCTGCTGGCGACAGCGAATACCGCGCCGTCCGCGACGTCGCGCAACGGCTGGCCCGCTTCCACACCTGGTGCGCCGGTGCCAACACCCCGAGGTTGGTGTCACCGAAGAGCGTATAATTCGTAGATTAATGACATGCCCTCTCGGCGACCCTTCCCGACGGCCTGAATTGCGTTCAACCACCCATACCGCTCATCGGCGGTCTCGAACCGGGGCGTGGTGAAGATCGTGCCACCCTCGGCCGGCGACCGGTCGGCCTTCCCAAGGTAGGTCAGCGCGATCGTTGCCCCGTCATGGGTCTGCAGCAGGATTCGGGCATCCACGCTCATCGAGCCGTCGGCGTGGATGCGGACCCAGTCGCTGGCACTTCTGCCAAGCTGTCGGGCGCTGATGCCGGGTCCTTCCCAGCGGCAGTCGGCGGCCTCGCCAACCAGCCTACCGCCGGCGGGCGTTGTGCTTAGCAGCGTTTGGCGCTCGATGGTAATGGCCAACGTGCCGAGCGACTCCAGTTCTATCGACATGCGGCCTCCGCTCCTCGAGCACCTCGCGGGCTGCGGCTAGCACGGGTCACTTGGGTGCGACCCCGCAACTTGACACCTTCAGAGAAGAGGACCACTCTGCACAGAAGAAGTCAAACTTTCACTTGGGGGGACCAGGAGCGCGCCTGATGCAACTCGGATTCTCCGTGGCCACGCGCAGCGGGCTGGGGCCGACCGAGATTGCGGCCCTCGCGTTGACCGCCGAGCGGGCGGGTTTCGATGCCTATTTCGTTGCCGAAAGAGTTGCGGATTCTCTCTCCTTGTGCCATTCGGCGCTTGCTGCTACCCATTCGATCACTGTCGGCACGGCCATTGCGAATGCCCGATTGCGCCACCCAGCGCTGATGGCGATGACGGCCGCCACCATCGACGAGAGCGGCGGCGGTCGCTTCATGCTGGGTCTGGGCTCATCCAACGCCCACCTCAACGAAGCTGTCTTGCGACTGGCCCCTGTTCGGCCCGTGCCTTTCATGCGCGACTACGTCGGCCAACTGCGCTGCGCGCTGGCCTGCGGGCCGAAGAGCCAAGCCGATGCCGCCCCGATCGATGAGGTCCAGTTTGATCGGCCGGCCGGCCGGCGCACGATGCGGATTGTGTTGGGTGCGCTGTTACCGAGCATGTTGCGCCTTGCGGGAGAAATCGCCGATGGCGTCGTGCTCAACCTGACAACTCCGACCCTGCTGCCCAGCATTTTGAGGAGTGTTGCGGATGGGGCGTCCATCTCCGGCCGGAGGCTGCAGGATCTGGTTGTGGCGTGCGTTATGCCGTGCTCGGTCGATGGCGATGATGAGGTCGCCAGGCGGGCAGGGCAGGATTTGATCGTGGGCTACGCCCAGCATCCCGCGGCGGCGCGTGTATTTACTGCGAGCGCCTATTCGAGGGAACTTCAGGAGATCGCTGAGCGTCTCTCCGCGGGGGATCGCGCCGGAGCACTCAGGATGGTCAGCGACGAGATGATCGATGAGTTCTTGTTGCACGGCGATGCCCGGGCGTGCCGTGAGCGCATCGCTCGCTATCGCGAGGCCGGGGTTGTCCTACCGATCCTGTTCCCGATCGCCGCCGGCGGTCATTGGACGGCGACCTTGAACAAGACGATTGCCTTTGCGGCCGAGAAACTCATCCAGCCAGTATCCCTCACATGAGGAGGTCAGATTGTGCCTGTTATCGCCCGTCCCAGTGGACTTAACCACGTTGCCTATGTCACCCGTGACACCGCGGCGACGAGGCGCTTTTACACCGAGCTGTTAGGCATGCGTCTTGTGTCCTATGCAAAAGACAGCAGCGTGGGAAGCACCGGTGAACCTGTCTCCTTTCTGCACACCTTCTTTGAGATGAACGACGGTTCCTGTATCGCGTTCTTCGAAATTGACGGACTGGAACATGACCACCGCGAGTCCCCACTCCCTCGATGGGCCCCTCACCTTGCCCTTTCAGTATCTAGCCGGGAGGAGCTCGAAGCGACCCAACAGCGCCTTGTCGCGGCCGGTCTGGAGGTCAAGGGGATCACCGAACATGAAGGGGTCTGGTCCTCGATTTACTTCTTCGATCCGAACGGCGTCCGTCTGGAGTTGACCTACCAGAACCGTGCGCTCACCGATCAGGATGCCCGTGGTGCGGAAGCCGCGGTCGACCAGTGGTTGAGCGAGCACGATGCGGGCGCGCGATGATACATGCCGGGGCGGTGCATCTGTGCGGGGCGTGGCCGTGGCTTTGACCTCCGATGCCTACACGGTTGCCGACCTTCAGGAGGTGCAGGACCTGTTCCTGCAACGGGGTTGGGGCGACGGCTTCCCGGTCGTTCCCCCAACACCTGGTGTCGTTAACCGGTTCGTCGAGGCATCCGGTCTTGCCGCCGAGCAGGTGATCGGGGTCATCGCCGAGCAGGCACGTGAAATTACGTTGGAGAAGATCGCGATCAACGCCGTTGCGGCCGGCTGCCGCGAGGAGTACATGTCGGTGCTGGTCGCGGCGGTCCGCGCGCTGAGCCGGGAGGAGTTCAATCTGCACAGCACGACGGTCAGCGGCGCGACAGCCCCGCTGCTGATCTTGAGCGGACCGATCGTGCATCAGATCAATATCAACACTTCTTTCAGCCTGTTCGGTCCTGGCCACCACGCGAATGCAACCATCGGCAGAGCGGTGCGCTTGTTGCTGCAGAATGTTTGCGGGGGAGTTCCGGGGGTCCTGGACAAGGCTACCTTCGGCCATCCGGGCAAGTTCAGTTACTGCATCGGCGAGAGCGATTCGGCCAACCCATGGGCGCCGTTGCACGCCGAACTCGGGATCGACGATGATGCCAGCGCGGTGACGGTCTTTTCCGGCGAGGGACCGATCAATGCCCGCAACGACTGGGCCAGCGGCCCGGGACCCATCCTCGCCACGATTGCCGACGCGATGCTGCCCTCCCATTACACCGGTGGCTGTTTCGTGGTCATCCTCGGCCCGATGCACGCCGCCACGCTCCACCGGGCCGGCCTGGGCAAGCAGGACATTCGCGAGGAGCTGTGCCGGCGCGCCTCCCGCAGCGTTGCCGACATTAAACGGGCCGGCCGGCTGCCCGGCCCGGTCGTCGATGCCGACGAGAGCGAGATGCGTTCAGCGGTCCGCAGCCCGGCCGACATCGTGTTGACCGTGGCGGGGGGCAACCTCTACGGCTACTCGGTGGTGATCCCGCCGTGGGTAGGCGGGCACGAGTCCGTGCCGGTCACCGAGGCGTTATCGGTCGAGGAAGCCGGGCGCTGCCAGCTCGTGACGAAGGGGGAACCCGATGATTAATCCATGGACAGTGCTGGATCCGAGCAGCGGCGCGGCCGCGGTGAGCACCGAGCTCGTCGCGCGCCCGGCTTCGTTCGCCGGGCTGGTCGTCGGTTGCCTCGACAACGGAAAGCCCAACACCGACCGTTTCCTGGCGCAGCTCTTCACGCATTTGCAGCAGGAGGGTATCAGGCATGTGGTGCTGGTCCGGAAGCCGAATATCGGCCGGCTCGCGCCGCGGGCGATGCTGGACGAGCTCGCCGAGCGCTGCGACGTCGTGGTGACCGGGGTCGGGGACTGCGCGGGGTGTTGCTCGTGCATGGTGCAGGACGGGATCGCCTTGGAGCGCCGCGGGATCCCGACGTACGTGGTGTGCACGTCGGAATTTCACACGACCGCGAGGATCTCGGCGACCGCGGCCGGGGCACCCAACTACCCGTTCACCGTGATGCCACACCCGCTGGGCTCGCTCACCCCGGAGCTGCTGGCCGAACGGGCCCTGGCGGCCTACCGGGCGATGCGCACTGCGCCGGCCTAGCCTTTAGTGCCGGATGATCCGGCCTTCGTCGCGCCGACCTGACGGAAAAACTCCTCGTCGGCCTGCGCCGGAACCATAAAGATCACTAATTCGCATGGCCGGGCGGCCAGCCCGCGCAGCGGATCGCCGGCCAGGGCACCCCGATCCGCTCAATGGGCACCAGGGTGTGGGCGACCGCGAGGTGGGCTTGATACACCGTGATGTCCTCGCGCAGGACGCCTACCGAGGAACCGCCCTGCACGACCCCGAAGCCGTAGGGCGGCCGGTAGCGGCCCTCGAGGATCTGGCGGCCCGCACGACCCCAAGGGATCCAGCGTGAGGGTCCATCTGTCGTGCGATTCCCTGATGCTGACCGCCCCGTTGTGGCCGATCGCCATCTTCGCGGCCCAATTGCGCAGCCGTCAACCGCTGCGCACGAGATGTCCGCGGTCATCCTGGGCACCCAGATGGCCTCGGTCGCCGCGCGTAGGCACTCCTCGAGGCCGGCCGCACCGAATGCGGCGTTGATGAAGGTGAGCTGCGCGGTGACCGTGTCCCTCAGGGCCGTCTCGGCCTCGGCGCAGGACTGGTGGATCTGCTCCCACAACACCAGAAGTGCTTGCTCGCCGCCGGAGTGGGCTGTCGAGGAGACCAGCTCGGCGATCTCGTTTCCGGTCCGCTCATGACGTGATGGGCGATCGCCGCCCGGGGCGCCGATTGGGCCGGGACGGCGCCGGCCGGCGGCATTCCGAGTTGGGCCGCGTCGGCGGTTGCTTGCGTGAAGCCGTGGCATTCGATGAGCCACCCGCGGTTCAGTGCGGCCCAGCGCCGGTACAGGTCGGTGATGTCCCTGACCGGGAGCTCCATGGCGTCGTAACACGAACGCGCTGACTCGGCCCCGCCGGAGCGGAAGGCATCCTGCAGCAGCTGGCGCGGCGAGCGGTACAGTTCGTCGAGTTCGACCTGCGTGAAGTGCGGCACGGAATCGTCCCTTGAGCGGTCACGGGTGAGGAGAAATGTATCCGTGCGTCTTTACGCCATCTCCCGCGATCGCTACGGTGCAGACAACAGTTCTGGAGAGAAGATAGCCGGTGCCGATGTAGGCGTCGAGCTCTCCGCCTCGAGGGAGGCTCGATGCCGGTGCGTCCACTGCCTTGTCGCACGGATCAACGTCCTGGCGGACCCCATCGGGCATTGGCGTGGACACGGGGTCAAGGACGCGCAGGACGCGCTATTGCACTCGCGGTGGTTATTGCGCCGCCGCCCGCTACTGCGTCCGACGCCCAGCGGATCGCCGGTGGAACCTTCTCGCCCGAAGGTAGGCAGCGGCAGCTCTCGTGCGTGCTGAAGGTCAAGGCGATCAAGGCAGGTTCCGGGTCACTGACCAGCGACCGCGTGTCGGTAGCAGAGGGACTCAACGCGATCAAAGACGACAAGGGCAGGGCGGCGACGACCTCCTTTAACCCGGACGGCACCGCGACACGGCCGCAACTTCGCTCAGTCGTCAGAGGCGGCCACTTCGTCATCGTGTCGGCCGGCAGCTGACCGGGTCGACCGGTTCAAGGGATCTGGCGCATGATGGTTCAGCAGTTGTTCAACGGGGTGTTGCTGGGGGCGACGTTCTGCCTGATCGCCCTCGGCTTCAAGCTGGTGGTCGGCGTGCGGCCCGGGATGATCCACGTCCCTGAAGGGCGCCGGGTCCTCCCTCGGTTGACGGTCGAGGAGGACCTGCGGCTGGGCGGGTTCACCCAGCGACGCAGGTCGTCGGTTGCCGCCGCGATGGACGATGTGTCCACCCGCTTCCCGCGGCTGCGCGATCGCCGCCAGCAGAAGTCCGGCACCCTGTCCGGCGGGGAACAGCAGAAACGGGTGATCGGTCGGGCCCTCATGGCCAGGCCCAAGCTGCTGCTCCTTGACGAGCCCTCGCTCGGCCTGTCCCCACTGCTCGTTGCCGAGGTGTTCGAGCTCGTCGCCGGATTCGCCCGCGACGGGGTGACACTGATGCTGGTTGAACAGAACGTCTCGCAGGGGCTCAAGGTGGCCGGCTGCGGCTACGTCCTCGCGACGGGGCAGATCAAGGCATCGGGGAGCGCGGCGCAGTTGCTGGCGAACCCGTCCCTGCTCCGCAGCTATCTGGGGGGCAAGGACTCGTCATGACACGCAGCACCGAACAGGGCCGGTCCCGATTCCAGGACAAGGTCGTCATCGTCACGGGGGCCGCCTCAGGCATCGGCCGCGAGACGGCATGCCAGTTCGCCAGCGAGGGCGCCACCGTGATCGTCGCTGACATCGACGAATCCGGCGCAGGCGCGACGGTCAGCGCCATCGCCGACGCGGGCGGCACTGCGCGCGCCGCCGTGGTGGATGTCGCCGACGAAACGGCGGTCGACCGGATGGTTCAGGAGGCGGTGGACTCCTTCGGCCGGCTCGATGTCCTGCACAACAACGCGTATTGGGCTCCGCTCTACCGGGCGGTCACCGAAACCAGCATGGCGGAGTGGAGCCGGACCATCGCCGTCACCCTCACGGGCGTTTTCCTTGGCTGCAAGTCCGCCATTCCGCACATGGTGGCTGGCGGCGGCGGAGCGATCGTCAATACCGCCTCCACCGCGGCCCTGGTCGCTTCCCCCCGTTTCGCGGCGTATATGGCAGCCAAGGGCGGGGTGGTGGCGCTGACCAGATCCGTGGCCTTCGACTACGGGTCGCAGGGCATCCGCTGCAACGCGGTGTGCCCAGGGCTGGTTGAGACCGCGGCAACCGAGCCGGTCTTCCGCGACCAGGCCCGGCTCGAGTGGCTCACCAGCAAGATCGTGCTGGGCAGGGCGGGCCAACCGTCCGACATCGCGAGCGCCGTGCTTTACCTGGCGAGCGAGGAGTCGAGCTTCGTCACCGGCCAGTCGCTCGTTGTCGACGGTGGCCGCCTGCTCGGCTGACCCAGCATCCACCAGCCCCGATCTCACAGAAGCTGAGGAAGCCTTGCCAACGGTCGAGCTCGTCGGTGTACCCATGATCGCCACCGGTCAGGTCGATGTCTATTCCGGCGTTGCCCGGCTCGCCGGCAAGGTGTGGGGCTCGTTGCATCGGGCCGCCCGGCCGGCCAAGACCGCTGTCGTCGTGGTGCACCCGAGCTCGAACTTCCTTGGCCATTACCTGTTGGGGCCGCTGGCCGAACGTGGGGTTGATGCCATCGGCCTGACGACCCGATACATCGGCAACGACAGCACCCTGATCATGGAGAACTGCGTGCTCGACGTGGGGGCGGCGATACGCTTCCTGCGCGGTCGCGGATACGAGAAAATCATTCTCGTCGGCAACTCCGGCGGCGGCGGCCTTACCGCCTTCTACCAGAGCCAGGCCGAGGCACCGTCCGTACGCCGCACCCCCGCAGGTGACGCACCCGACCTCACCCGGGCGGATCTGCCGCCGGCCGACGCCCTCGTCCAACTGATGGGACACCCCGGTCGCGCCATCGTCTACACCGAATGGCTCGATCCGGCGATCACGGACGAGAAAAACTTCCGGCAGCGTGACCCTGACCTGGACATGTTCGGTGCGCAGCACGGGCCCCCGTTCTCGGCCGAGTTCGTCGAACGCTACCGAGCCGCACAACTGGCCAGGAACCGCCGGATCACCGGCTGGGTCCGCGCGCAGCTCGCGGGCCTGGCGAGCGATCCCGACGGCGGGCAGGACCTGCCGTTCGTTGTCCAGGGCACCGTTGCCGATCCCCGGTTCCTGGACCTTCGGCTCGACCCTTCGGATCGGGAGCCAGGGACGATGTGGGGGCCCCCGCACAAGGCCAACCTGATGCCGGCGGCGCTCGGCCGCTACACGAGCCTGCGCTCATGGCTGAGTCAGTGGAGCATCGATGAGTCCCATTGCGACGGTCCGCTGCACCTCGCGCGGACCAGCGTGCCGACCCTCGTTATGTACGGCACCGCCGATCAGGTCTGCTTCCCGAGCCACGCGAAAATGATGTTCGACGCCGTTCCGCACCCCGACAGGCAGCTGACCGCGGTCGCGGGCGGAACGCACTACCTGCAAGGACAGCCCCACCTGGTCGACCTCGTCGCCGACACGATCATGACCTGGCTCGACGCCCACGAGCTCAGGGCATGAGCCGCTCACCCATATCTGTGCAGCCCTGGAGGCGATGAACGGTGTCCATGCGAACCCCCTTCGCGACCCTTGAGGGCAAGGCAGCCGTGGTCACCGGCTCCGCCCGCGGTATCGGGCGGCAGATCGCGACAACCCTGCTGGGTGTCGGGATGTCGGTGGTGCTGTTGGACCGGGACGGCGACGAGCTCGCCGGGACCGCCGACGAGCTCGCCTCGCTCGGGCAGGTGACCCCGATCGTTGCCGACATGAACGCCGCCGGGAGTGCCGCGCAGGTGGACTCGGCCCTCAGCCAGTTGCCCGAGCTGGCCGTGTGGGTCAACAACGCTGGCGGCGTCAGCCACCAGGCCGCCGAGGAGGTCGACATTGCCGAATTCGAGGCGACCCTCCGGAACAACACGTCGAGCGCGCTGCTCGGTTGTCAGGCGGCGTTTCGCACGATGACGGGCAACGGCGACCGCGCGATCATCAACATCAGCTCGGGTGTCGTGAACAAGGTGCTACCACAGCGCCTGAGCTACGCCACCTCCAAGGCCGCCCTGGAAACGGTGACCCGCTACGCGGCCCAGGAGTGGGGGCACCGCGGCATCCGCGTCAACGCGATCTCCCCTGGCTACATCGAGACCCGGCTGACGCAGTGGCCGAGCGATGATCCCCGCCAGATTGCCAAGCAGAAGACGGCGGAGTCGCTCGCGCTGAGGCGCACCGGCACGGTCGAGGACATCGCGCATGCCGTGTTGTTCCTGGCCTCGCCTTTGTCCGCCTACGTCACCGGCCACGTCCTTTTCGTGGATGGCGGCTTTCACCTGACCTAACCCGGCCTGGCTCGCGCCACACGTTCCGGCGGCTTTCGCACCGGCCACTTCACATCCGAGGCAACAGGCAATGACCGACGCGCTGCACGCAGATTTCGGGTCCTTGGCGGCACACCCAGGCGAGGCGCACATCACTGACCGCCATGAACTGTTCAACATCGTCAATGTCATCGAGTTCGGCGGGGGGGGTGTCGAGCGGGCCACCCACGTGCCGACCGAGGTCGGCGCGGTCGGTCCCGTTGCCATCTGGGAGTCCACGGGGGCAGCGGACGGCCTGCCGTTCTGGAACACGAATTTCCAGAGCGATGTCTACCTCTACCTGGTGCACGGGTCGGTCCGGGTTGAGTTCAAGGAGCCGGGGGCGAGAAGGGCTACGGCCACTACATCGGCCGGACCGGAGACCTGCTGCTGTTGCCCAAAGCGATCGCGCATCGGACCTTCTCGGCCGATGGGAAGCGCCGCATCTCGCTCGAGCTGGTGGAGCGGAACCCACATTGGGCGTCGATCGGCCGCACCGAGGTGCCGTCCGATGACAGCGGCCAGGTCGGCAGCTTCCGATTCGGGGTACGGGACGAAACCGTGGAAATCTCCTGGCCGGGAGGTGCCGCGACGACGCCTCGCTCCTTCTTCCGGCGGGGTCCGCAGGCACTGGTTGCCTACGAGCTCCACCTTGAGCACAACGAGTTCGAGGGTGGCTTCAACGTCCACGACCTGGGCGAGGACGTTGCTCTGAGGGCGCACGGCTACGAGGAGCGGCTGCCGGGGGTGCGGTGCTCGGCGTGTTCAATGCCCTCGTCGGGCGGCTGGCCTGAGGGGCCGACGAGACGAGCCGAACTCTAGCCAACAGAGGAAAACTCTGTAGGATAGAGAAGCCAGTCTACGCCGTTTGGAAACCGACCTGGGAGCGCCATGCCAACGGATCAATCGTCCATCTATGCCGCCATACGACGGGGGATGATTCCGGCCCACATCTACAACGACGAGGCCATCTTTGCCTTGGAGAAGGAGCGCGTCTTCGGTCGTTCGTGGCTGTTCGTCGCGCACGAGTCCGAAGTGCCGAAGCCGGGGGACTACGTCGTGCGACGGGTGCTGCAGGACTCGTTCATCGTCGCGAGGGACGAGAGCGGCACCGTTCGAGTGATGTTCAACATGTGCCTGCACCGCGGGATGCAGGTATGCAGGGCCGAAATGGGAAACGCATCGCACTTCCGCTGCCCGTATCACGGCTGGTCCTACAAGAACGACGGGCGCCTGATCGGACTCCCATTTCACGGCGAGGCCTACGGCGGGGAGGCGGGGTTCCAGAAGCGCGGCCAGGCCCTGCTGCCGGCGCCGGCACTGGACACCTACAACGGCCTGATCTTCATCAATCTGGACCCGGATGCGCCGCCGCTACGCGAGTATCTCGGCGATTTCGCCTTCTACCTGGACTTCTACACCAAGCAGAGCCCGGCCGGGATCGAACTGCGCGGCCCGCAGCGCTGGCGCATCAAGGCCAACTGGAAGATCGGCGCCGAGAACTTCGCCGGCGACAGCTATCACACGCCGCAGACCCACGCGAGCGTCGTCGAGATCGGCCTGTTCCGCGAGCCGAAGGCCGAGAAGCGCAAGGAAGGCGCCCTCTACCAAGCCGGCCCAGGAGGGGGGACGACATACAAGCTCCCCGAAGGCGATTTCCGGGGCCGGATGAGATACGTCGGCTACCCGGACGAGATGATCGACCGTATCGAGCTGTCCTGGAGCGCCCAGCAAAGGCAGATGATCGGGCAGGACGGTTTCATGATCTCGGCGGCGACGCTCTTCCCGAACCTGAGCTTCGTGCACAATTGGCCGAAGGTCGCCGACAACACCGAGGACGTCCTCCCGTTCATCTCGCTGCGCACCTGGCAGCCGATCAGCGCCGACGAAACGGAGGTGCTGTCCTGGTTCGCGGTCGACAGCCAGGCGCCGCAGGGGTTCAAGAACCTCTCGTACAAGGCATATTTGATGTGCTTCGGCAGCAGCGGCATGTTCGAACAGGACGACGTGGAGAACTGGACCTCGCTGACCTCGACGGCTGCCGGCTCCATGGCCAGGCGGCTGCTGCTGAACAGCCGGATGGGGCTCACCGCTGACGACAAGCCGGTTGTGCCGCCACTGGCCCACTTCTCCGGTCCGGGCACGGCATACGTCGGGTTCGGCGAGTACAACCAGCGCGCCCTCCTGGCGCGGTGGGCGGACAGCATGCAACGGCCGGTTCCCCACGCCGATCGGGCCATGGAAGAGGCCGCGCGGGCACCCGTTCCCCAGCCCGGACCCGATCTGGAGATCGAGCCGGACCTGCGTCCGGCGCACGACATGGAGGTGCCCTAGTGAGCTCGGCCCCCACTGTCCGCGGACTGGGGCGCTCGTTGCCTTTCACCGATCCGCGCCACCTCGAGGCACATCACTGGCTCGTCGATGAGTCCTACCTGCTAGATGGGCAGGAATACAGCACCTGGTTGGACCTGCTCACCGACGACGTCCACTACGAGATGCCGGTTCGGGTCACGACCGCCCGCGGCGCCGGCTTCGACACCTCGCCAGGAATGGCCCATTTCCACGAGGACAAGTACTCCCTAGGCCGCCGCGTCGCGCGCTTCCAGACCGAGCACGCCTGGACCGAGGATCCCCCCTCGCGAACCAGGCACTTCATCACCAACGTCCGCAGTTTCGAGATGGCCGCCGAGAACGAGTTGTTCGTGCAGTCCGCGGTCCTGCTGTTCCGCAGCCGGGGCGACGTGCGCGAGCCCTCGCTCGTTTCCGCTGGCCGCCACGACGTGCTCCGGCTTACGGCCGACGGGTGGAAGCTGGCCAGCCGCTACATCCTGATCGACGAGTCGGTGCTCCGCACGCAGAACCTGGCGATATTCCTGTGACCCCCTACGGAGGTTCCAGAATGTCCCCGGCCAGGGCGGAGTCGGAACGGGCCGAGATGCAGGCATCGACAACCGGACCAGCGATCGAGGTGGCCAACGAGTTCGCCGAGGTGCGGGTCCAGAAGATTGCCACCCGCAACGGGGTCCGGCTGCTGGTCGAGTCACCACGCTCCGGACAGTGGATAGCGCTGTGCCCGCTGCAACTGGAGGCGCTCACCCGGCAGGACGAGCAGGTCTACTCGGCGATGATTGCCAATCCGTACGGCCCCATGGAGTTGGGGGAGCAGTGAGCGACGGCTGGCTGACCGGCCGCCGCGCTCTGATCGTCGGCGGCGGCTCCGGTATCGGCCGGGCCGTGCTCGATGCGTTCGGTCGCGAGGGCGCGCGGGTCGCGGTCCTCGAGCGCGACCCCGCCAAGTGCGTTGACATCGCGGCTGAGCTACCCGATGTGCCCGTCGTGGAGGGAGACGCCACGACCAGGGAGGCGAACGAGCGCGCGGTTGCGGCTGCCGTGGCGAACTTCGGCGGTCTGGACATCCTGGTCAACTGCGTCGGCATCTTCGATTTCTACCGCGGCGTGAAGGACCTTGACGCCGAGGTATTGGACGACGCGTTCGACGAGATATTCGCGACGAACGTCAAGAGCCAGTTGCATTCGGTCAAGGCAGCCCTGCCCGCGCTGACCTCGGCCAAGGGCTGCGTCGTGCTCACCGAGTCGACGTCGGCCTACTACCCGGGACGCGGCGGCGTGCTCTACATCTCGTCGAAGTTCGCGGTGCGTGGCCTGGTGCTCGCCCTGGCCAACGAGCTGGCCCCCGACATCCGGGTCAACGCCGTCGCCCCTGGTGGCACCCTCAACACCGACCTGAGGGGGCTGACCGCGCTAGGGTTGGCCGGCAAGCGGCTGGACGACACCCCTGGACGTGCGGCCGAGCTAGCCGGCCGGGTGCCACTGCAGGTTGCCCTCACCGCCACCGACCACGCCTGGAGCTACGTCTATCTCGCTTCCGAGCGGTCCCGAGGAACCACCGGCGACGTGCTTCATGCCGACGGCGGCATTGGTGTGAAGTCATGAGGCGAAACCGATGACCGTGGTGCGGGCAGACCTGGCAATCTGCCAGGGGTACGCGAACTGCGTCGTGGCCGCGGACAGCTACTTCGACATCGACGACGACGGCGTTGTGGTTGTCCTCAAGGAGACGGTCGACGAGGTGGATATGACGCTGGTTCAGGAGGCGGTTCGCAGCTGCCCGGTGTCGGCGCTGCGCCTCGAGCAGCGATGACCACCACAGTGATCGTGGGCGCCTCGATCGGGGGAGTCCGAACCGCGCAGGCGCTGCGCAGCGAGGGATACCAGGGCCAGCTGGTTCTCATCGGCGCCGAACACGAGCTGCCGTATGACAAACCGCAGCTGTCCAAGGCGCTGCTGGCCGGTTCGATCGATCGTGCCGCGGTGTCCCTGCTCAGCGCGGAGGGCGCGGCCGCTGCCGGCATCACCATGCTGCTGGGCCGGCCGGCGCAGCGGCTGGACCGCCAGGCGCGCGAGGTGGTGCTGGCCGATGGTGAGCGGGTCGGCTACGACACCCTGGTCATCGCCACCGGCTCGAGCCCACGGCCGACCCCGTTCCCCAGCCCGGACGGGACGCATCTGCTGCGCACCCTTGCCGACGCGCAGGCGCTACGGGAGGACCTGCTCGATGCGGGCCCGGTCGTGATCGTCGGGGCCGGCTTCATCGGATCGGAGGTGGCTGCCACCGCCCGCTCGCTCGGGTGCCAGGTCACGCTCGTGGATCCGCTCCCGATGCCGATGGGCCGGCTCGTCGGCCCGGAACTGGGTGCGCTGTTCGGCCGGCTGCAGGCCAGAAATGGTGTGCACACCTGCTTCGGGGTGGGCGTACGCGCGATCGAGGGGCGCAGCGGGGACCTGCGGGTGAGCCTGACCGACGGCGCGGTGCTGAAGGCCGGCACCGTGCTCATCGGAATCGGCGCCCGGCCCAATGACGGGTGGTTGGCGTCGTCCGGAATCGCCACCCAGGATGGGGTGCTGTGCGACCAGTGCTGCCGGGCCAGTGCGCCCGACGTCTACGCCGTAGGCGATGTGGCGCGATGGTGGCATCCCCGACACGGGCGGCACGTCCGGGCCGAGCACTGGACCAACGCCGTCGAGCAGGCCGGCTGCGTCGCGCACAACATCACGCATCCGCACGACCCGCGCAGCTACGCGCCGGTGGAATACATCTGGAGCGACCAATACGACTGGAAGATTCAATTCGCCGGCGTGCGCCCGGAACCCGCGACTGGCGAATTCGTCGGCGACCCGAGCGCCGAGCCGCAGCACTTCGCCACCCTGTTCGACAACGCGAGGGGAGAGTTGACCGGAGCCGTCACGGTGAACTGGCCACGCGGGATGCTGACCGTCCGGCGATTGCTCGCCGGCCCATGCAGCACCAGCGAGGCGCGAAGCCAGCTGGAAGGCCTCCGGTCCAGGTCCGCCGCGAAAAGGGAGCTCGCACCGTGAGCCCGGCTGCAACGGGCGACGGGCCGGGTCGGTTCGATCAGCTACGGCGGGAGGTCGCGGATGCCTGCCGGGTCCTGGCCGCGCGTGATCTGGCCCCCGGCATTCTCGGGCACATCAGCGTCCGGGTCGGCGAAGGGCAGCTGCTGATCCGCTGCCGCGGGCCCCGCGAGCGGGGGCTGGCGTTCACCGAACCCGGCGACATCAAGCTGCTGGATTTCGCCGATGGTGGGCGCGCCGAGCTCGAGGGGGGGTACCGCGCACCGAACGAGCTCCCCATCCACGTCGAAACCTTGCGGACACGCCCCGAGGTTGCGGCAGTTGTGCACGCACATCCCGAGTCAGTGGTGGCGGCCGACCTGGCCGGTATCCGTCTTCGTCCCATCGTGGGTGCTTACGACATTCCGGGTGCGCGCCTGGCCGCAGGCGGGATCCCGATCTACCCACGCGGAGTGCTGATCCGGAACACCGGGCTGGCCGCCGAGATGCTGGCCGCCATGGGCGATCGGCCGGTTGTCCTCCTCCGCGGCCATGGCCTGACGAGCACCGGCGACACCATCGCCCAAGCGGTGCTCCGCGGGCTCAGCGTGGACACGCTGGCCCGCATCGCTCTCACCGTCGTCGGCGCCGGGGGCACCCTGGTTGATCTCCCCAAGGCGGACCTCGACGAATTGCCCGACCTCGGCAGTTCCCTCAACGAGGGCACCGCGTGGCGGCATGAGCTGGCCCGGCTGAGCCGGCTGAGCCGGCTGACCCGGCTGGGCGGCGACCGCGGCACAACGCCGGTACTGTCGGGACCATGACCTTGTTTGCCGAACGCGAGGAGTCCGGCGCCCCGAGACGCCCACCCCAATATCCCATCGAGTCGGTGGACAATGCCCTGCGACTGCTCCTGCTGCTGCGCGACAAGCAGCGCCTGCGGCTCACTGACGTGAGCGAACACCTCGGCGTCGCCTCATCCACCGCGCATCGGTTGCTTGCGATGCTGCAATATCGAGGCTTCGTCCGCCAGGACCCTGACTCGCGCGCCTACGAGGCCGGCCCAGCTCTCGGCGACATCGCGTTCGCGGTACTCCGCCGGATCGACGTGCGCGCCCGCGCCCGCCCCGTGCTGGAGCGGCTGAATCGGGAACTCGACGAAACCATTCACCTGGGTCGGCTCGACGGGCAGCTGGTGAACTTCCTGGATTCCATCGAGAGCACCCGCGCGGTTCGGGTGGGCGCCAGGATGGGCCGGATGATGCCGGCGAACTGCACCTCCACCGGGAAAGCGATGCTCGCCATGCTCAGCGATGACCAGGTGCGCGCGCTGTTCCCAGATGAGCAATTGGAGGGGCTGACGGCTCATTCGATCCGGACCAGGACCCGCCTGCTCAAGGATTTGCGGGATACCCGGCGGCACGGATATGCGACCAGCAGCGAGGAGAGCGAGGACGGGGTCATTTCGTTCGCCGTGGCGATCCGCAGTCGCATGGAGGTCTCCTACGCGATCAACACCTCATTGCCGACGACCCGGAACACACCGCCGGTGAGCGCCAGAATCATCACGACCCTGCTGGACGCCCGCGCCGAAGTGGACGCACTACTTGCCTAGCTTGCACCTGCATGCCGCGGGGGAGTCGCGGTGAGTAGCCCTGTGTCAACCTTGGTTGGCTCGATTTTGTCGGAAGCGTTGTTGAGCGGCTTGTCGGGTGATGTTGAGTTCGGTGCCGATGGCCGTCCAGGTGTGTCCGTGGGTGTGTGCGCGTTGGGCCGCGGCGGTGAGTTTGAAGCGTCCCCGGTTTACTGCCGCTTCCATACGTGCGAAGGATGGCAGTCATGCCGAAGAGGTACCCGAGGGATCAGCGTGAGCGGACGGTCCGGATGGCGATGGATCGGCTCGGGGAGTATCCGTCGTCGTGGGCAGCTGCCCAGGCGCTGGGCCCCAAGCTGGGGGTGGGGGCCGAGACGCTGCGGAGGTGGATCGTGCAGGCCCAGGTCGATGGGGGTGTCCGGTCCGGTCCCACGAGTGAGGAACTCGCGGAGATCAAGCGGCTCCGAGTAGAGGTGCGTGACCTCAAAGAGGCCAACGAGATCTTGCAGGCGGCGTCGATTTTCTTCGCGGGGCGCTCGACCCTCGTCGCCGTTGATCTGCGGGTTCATCGACGCGCAGCGCGTCGTTGGGCATCGGGTCGAGCTGATCTGCGGGGTCCTGCGCGAGCAGGGCCTCCCGGTCCCCCCCGCAGTTACCGATCCTGGAAGACGGCCACGGGGGTGCCAGCCCGGACGCGTTCGGACGCGGACGTGATCGACGTGCTGCCAACGGGGGTTGCGGACCGGCGGCCCGACCGGCGGCCCACTCCCGGCAGTGCTCTACGGCCGGCGGAAGATGACCAGATGGCTGCGCCGCAACGGTTTCCCGGACATCGGTAAGCGGACCGTGGACCGCCTGATGCGCGATGAAGGCATGCGCGGGGTGATCCGGGGAGCGCGGACCAGGACCACGATCGGGGCAAAGCCGGGGACCGCGATTCTCCGGGCGCCGGACCTGCTCAAGCGGAACTTCCGCACCGGCGCACCGAACCGCGCCTGGGTGACAGATTTTACGTAGCGACGTGGGCCGGTTTCGTCTATGTCGCTTTCGCGATTGACCTGTTCTCCCGGGCGGTCGTGGGCTGGTTGATCGCGCCCATCAAGGACGTCACGTTCGTCGAGGCGCGCCTGCACATGGCGTTGTGGCGCCGCGACCAACACGCCGGCCGGTACCGCCTGGGAAGGTGCATCACTCGGATGCCGGCAACCTCGACGAACAGCGATGCCCCGACTGCAGCCTGTTCGCCCGCCGTATCGGCGAGGGCGGGAACTGCCCCCACTGCGAGGAACCAGTCGCGCTCAGCGACCTGAGCGCCACCGACGAGGTGAGCCAAATGACCTAAGCCAATAGCCGGTGGTGGCCACCCAAGGCAGTTCCCGTGACCACCACCGGCCAGTTCTCGTGACCGTCACGGGGCAGCTCTCACGGCCGCCCCCGGGCATATCTCAGTGGCCCTTGACAAGCTGGCTGGCCGACTGACGAGGTTGCACCGACGATCAGCGCACGGAAGAGATTCGCCGCTGCTTAGCCCGGTGCCCGGTTCCTTTCGTGGTCTGGGTCGGCCGAAAGCGGAACTGGGCGTTCGCAACCGAACTCTGGCCGATGTGGGGCCGATGTGGGGCCGCACGAGCCACATCCAGCCAGCACGAACTGCTACCAGCCGGATGGACACGTGCCGGTTGACCTGCACAGATGGAAAGTTCGGCACGAAACTCAACGGTCCCGAATGGGAGTGACCGCCCTTTTAAGGCGCGGACTCGGCGCAAGGGTCGTCGTCAGGGCAGGCTCCATCGTCGGACGTTCAATTGCAAGGGCAAGCGATTCCTTGTCCTAACTCTTGTCCCGGTACCCGACCTGCGGCGATGCGGACACGGCCCCGGCGGCATGATCCGTCCGGGCATCGTCCTGGGCAAGGTTGGCCCTGGTTCTGAATGCTCCGGTGACATCCTCTGAACTCGTGATACTGGCGGCACTTCGCGCGGGGCAACACCTTGGGCAAGGTGCGTCCGCAGACTCGGCGACAACTCATCCGGGAGCGGAGAAGCCCACACCATGGAGATCGTCATGTGCATCCAAGTCCAGGACAGCATCAGCCGGAGCCTCACGGGGCGCCCCTTCCATTCGCGAGGTGGCCCGTCCGCCCTCCTCCGGGAATGCCGGGACCGGCCGGCGGCTGGGCGACGGTGCCGATCCTCCTACTGGAAGCCGAATCATCGGGATTTCCTCATGCGGGCCGGGGAGGCCACGGCAGGTGGGATGCAGTCCATCGTCGGCTTGGGCGCGAAGGCCCAGCCAGCAGGGATCAGCGTGTGATGGACGTCAATGAGGTTCGGATGGCACCCCGGCCGCTTCCCTCCGACAGAGCCGATGCGGCTCGGGAAGTCACACGTCGCGGCCTGAACCGAGACCAGCTCCGAGCTCTCCCCGCAACGATTGATCTTGCGGTTGCGGCCCTCGCGCTCGGCATCGGCAGGAGCGCCGCCTACGAGCTCGTCCGTACCGACAACTGGCCGACGCCGGTCCTCCATCTTGGGCACCGGATCAAGATTCCCACACAGCCGCTGTTGATTCTCCTCGGGCTGTCCCCAGATACCCAGCCGCTGGACCCGGGCCCGTCGTCGGGGCCGCACCATGCCTCAGGGCCTGATCCCCACTGGTGACGATCTCGCTTCCCTATCCGCACTGGGTGCTCGATGAAAGGCAGGGAGGCTATGAAGGGCTCCACATTCAAAAGGTGCGGGTGTCGCGACGGTGCCGGCAAGCCTCTCGGCGGGAGTTGTCCGCGACTTAGGAGCAAAAACCACGGCACCTGGTATTACAAGGCCGAACTACCGATGGGACCGAAGGGGGAACGGCGGATTAAGCGCAGGGGTGGTTTCGTCACCCGACAGGATGCCGATGTGGCGTTGACGGACCTGTTGGACCGAGTTAACAAGCGCACCCACATCGACGCAGGCCGGCAACCCGTCGGGGGATATTTTGAACAGTGGTTGGCGGGCAAGGCGCAAATTCGTTCGACAACCGCCCGCTCGTATGCCGAGCACGTCACGCTCTATCTCACCCCGGTCCTCGGGCATCTTCGCCTGGCCGACCTGAGCGTCACCGACATCGAGGAGCTGTATGAGGCGATGCGCCAACTTGGTCGGACCAAAGCGGGCGCCTCGAGCTCGCCTGAGCTTGCTCAACTGCTGGCGGCACGAAGCTCCCCGGAGCTGGCGCGACCGCTTAGCGCGGCCCGAATCCGCCGGGTTCACGCCACGCTACGGTCCGCGCTGAACAGCGCGGTCAAACGCCGGCTCATCCCGTTTAACCCGGCACTTTATGTTGAACTCGCTCAAGCCGGGCGGCCTAAGGCGCTGCTGTGGACCGGCGAGCGCACGGACGCCTGGCGTGCCTGGGAGGCGAAAACGAGCGCCGCTGCGACCGCAGTGCAGACCGCGGCCCACCGCTTCAAGATCGCCGAGCGCCGAGCTCGCCAACACCCCGCCGACGGTCACGCTGCGGCGTCCTGCGCGAAGCTCGGCGGAGCACTCGTCGCTGCAAAGGCTGGGCTCGCGCAGATCACCACCACCTACCAGCCGCCGAAGGTCGCGGTCTGGACCCCGGAGCAGACCGGCCGGTTCCTGGACAGCGCCGTCAGCGACCGGCTCTACGCCATGTATCACCTCATCGCCTTCCGAGGCCTACGCCGCGGCGAGGCGGTGGGCGCCTCGTGGACGAACGCGAACTTGGAGCGAGCCGAGCTGACAATCTGCTGGCAGATCCTCCAGCTCGGCTACGACACCGTAGGAGCCACCCCAAAATCCGGCAGCGAAGGCACGATCGCACTGGACAAGCAGACCGTCGCCGTGTTGC
>JAABUX010001753.1_pt1 | contig 31996 bp, 30 predicted proteins | sample 5561851 | NCBI WGS metagenome assembly JAABUX01 (sample SAMN10711883, study PRJNA513361) | rock metagenome | isolation source: Antarctica rocks | place: Antarctica: Victoria Land, Richard Nunatak red sandstone | collected 2016-01-03
GACCGTCGGCCAATGGCTTAAGCAGCCCGGCGACGCGGTGGCTGCCGACGAGCCGATCGTCAGCCTGGAAACCGACAAGGTCGCGGTCGAGGTGCCCTCGCCCTTGGCGGGCACGATGGGCGAACATCTGTTCAAGGTCGGCGACACCGTCGCGGTCGGCCGCGCCATCGCGCGCATCGAGGCGGGCGGGGCCACGCCCGCCGCGAAGACCGCGCCCACCCCCGCCGTCCTCAGGGATGCCGAGCCCACCTCGCCCGCGTCCGACACCGACCAGCCCATTGTCACTCGCGCCACCGCCGACACCCCGCTCAGCCCATCGGTCCGCCGCGTCGTCGAGGAGCGCGGCCTCGATCCCGCCACCCTCCCCCACACCGGCCCCGGCGCCCGCATCACGAAGGCCGACGCGCTCGCCGCAGCCCCTCCGCTTCCTACGCGGGAGGGCGCAGAAGCGCCCGGCCCCACCCTCTCCCGCAAGGGAGAGGGACAGCGCGAAGCGCAGGGTGAGGGAGGGGCCGAGCGCCGCGAGGAGCGCGTGCGCATGACGCGCCTTCGCCAGACGATCGCCCGCCGCCTCAAGGAAGCGCAGAACACCGCCGCGATGCTGACCACGTTCAACGACGTGGACATGACCGCCGTCATGCGCGCGCGCGACCTCTACAAGGACGCGTTCGAGAAGAAGCACCAGGTCCGGCTCGGCTTCATGAGCTTCTTCACCAAGGCGGCCGTGCTCGCGCTGCGTGAAGTCCCCGCCGTCAACGCGATGATCGACGGCGAGGAGATCGTCTATCGCCAGTACGCCGACATCGGCGTCGCGGTCAGCTCGCCCGGTGGCCTCGTCGTGCCCATCCTCAAGAACGCCGACCATCGCAGCTTCGCCGACATTGAGAAGGCTATCGCGGACTTCGGCAAACGCGCCCGCGACGGCCAGCTCAAGCTCGAAGAACTCCAGGGCGGCACCTTCACCATCAGCAACGGCGGCGTCTTCGGCAGCCTGATGTCCACCCCCATCCTCAACCCGCCGCAATCGGGCGTGCTCGGCCTTCATCGCATCGAGCAGCGCCCGGTGGTCAAAGACGGCCAGATTGTCGCCCGCCCGATGATGTACCTCGCGCTCAGCTACGACCATCGCGTCGTCGACGGCCGCGAGGCGGTCACCTTCCTCGTGCGCATCAAGGAAGCCATCGAGGACCCGACACGCTTGCTCCTCGATTTATAGACGCGGAGCCGTTCGTGACGCCTGAGCGTTCTGCCCGCTGCACTTACCCCAATACGGAGTTCGCCGATGTTCGGTCGCCTGATCATGATGATGCTCGTCCGCCGTGTCGTCCGCATGGTCGGCGAGCGCCATGGCGATGTCGCCAGCGCGGCGATCGGCGCGGCGCTCGCCTCCCGCCGCACGCGCGCGCTCGGCATCGGCGGTGCTGCCGCGCTGACCGCCTACGAGATGGTCAAAAACCGCCGCGCGCAGCGTCGCCTGCCCGCGCCAAGATCGGGGCTAGCCGCCCGTCGCTAGATCGGTCACCGAGACGTTGCCGTTAGCGGCGGGCGTGATGCGCGCGACAGGCAGCCCCCACGGGCTGAACGTCGTCGCGCTTGGTACGAAGGGTACGCCCACCGCTGGCGCACCCGGTACCCACCGCGCGCTCACACTCCGGGTGTAGAAAATGTGCCGCCCGATGCGCGCCTCCTCGTGCATACGCGCCGCCCACAGCGGCCGCACATAGTTTGCGTGATAGTTGACCGCCGCCAGCCCCGGCAGAGCCTCGGGCGACGCGAGCGCCGCCGTCGCCGCGACCCCCGCCCGCGCCCACAACACCGCATCGGGCCGACGCGACAAAGCCCCGTCGCAGGTGAAGGTGAACTGGCATCCCGTGCGCCGCGCCGATCCCTCGAAGATCACTGCGCACACCGATTTGGGGTACGCCGGATCGGCGAGCCGATTGAGCACGACGCGCGCCACCGCCTGCTGCCCTTGATCGGGCTCGCGCGCAGCCTCGTAATAGATCGCCGCCGTCATGCAGCCGAGCGCGTCGGTCGGCGCTGGCTGCGCGCGCGCGGGGCCGACCACGGGCGTGCTGGCCACCGCCACCGCCCCGATCAATCCCGCGCGCATCCTCATCCCCGCCGCCATGCCCATGCGCGAGCGGTCCGGCAAGCGTGATACAGCCGCGTAAGCGCACGGAAGCGATCAGAATGTGACACTGTTCCTCAGACGTAAATACATTAAGAGCTAAAACTTTCGCCCTTGGCGGAAACTCCCAATTGATTGGCATTCGTCCTCCGTTCAGCGCATCTACCCCAACGCCACTTCACCAATTGGTGCGATAGGATGCAAATGCCCGGCTCCGCGCTCGACACCCTCGTCCTCGACCGCAACCTCGCCTCGCCCGAAACCCTGGCGCGCGCCCGCCTTGTTCAGACGCAAACCGGCGAGCGACTTGATTCGGTGCTCACGAGATTGGGCTTCGTCTCCGAACAAGCGCTCGCCGACGCCATTGCTCGCGCCACCGGCCTGCCCATCGCCACCGCGCGCGATTACCCCGTCGCCTCGATTTGCCCCGGACAGGTCGCGGTCCGCTTCCTGCGCGACGCCAAGGTGATGCCCCTCGCCGAATCAGACGCGGGCGTCGACGTCGCGCTTGTCGATCCGCTCGATCCGTTCACGTTGGACGCGATGCGCTTCGCGCTCGGTCGACCGGTCCGTGCCATGGTCGCGCGCTCGTCCGATCTCGAAGCCGCGCTCGACCGCGTCTACGGAGCGTCCGCCGCCGATTTCGCGCCCGATGCGCAAGCCGACGATGACGATCTGGAACGCCTCAAGGACCTTGCCTCGGACGCCCCGGTCATCCGCGCGGTCAACCGCCTGATCACCCGCGCGGTCGAGGCGCGCGCGTCCGATATCCACGTCGAACCCGCCGAGGAGGCGCTCGGCGTGCGCTTCCGCGTTGATGGCGCGATGCGAGACGAGGAACCGTTGCCCGCGCAGATGAAGGCCAGCTTCGTCAGCCGCGTCAAGGTGATGGCGGGCCTCAACATCGCCGAGAAGCGCCTGCCCCAGGATGGCCGCCTACGTCTCGCCGTACGCGGCCACGAGATCGATCTGCGCGTCGCGATCAGCCCGACGATCCACGGCGAATCGGTTGTTCTGCGCCTGCTCGATCGCTCGAACCTGCAGCTCACCTTCCCCGCATTGGGCTTCGACCCACCGACGCAGGCGCGTTTCGACGAATTGCTCCACCGGCCGCACGGCATCGTGCTGGTCACCGGCCCCACCGGCTCGGGCAAGACTACCACGCTCTACGCCGCGCTCGCGGTGCTGAACACGAGCGACCGCAAGATTCTCACGGTAGAGGATCCGATCGAATACCGATTGCCCGGCGTCAACCAGACGCAGGTCCAGCCCGGCATCGGCCTATCTTTCGCCGCCGCGCTCCGCTCGTTCCTGCGCCAGGACCCCGACGTCATGATGGTCGGCGAAATCCGCGACTTGGAAACCGCGCAAGTCGCGGTTCAAGCCGCGCTGACCGGCCACACGATTCTTTCCACGCTCCACACCAACACCGCCGCCGCCGCCGTGACCCGTCTGCTCGACATGGGCGTCGAACCGTTCCTGATCACGTCAACGGTCAACGCGGTCCTCGCGCAGCGCCTCGTGCGCCGCTTATGTCCGAATTGCCGCGAGGCTTACGCTCCCACCGAAGCCGAAATAGCTGCGTTCGGGGTCGGCGATGTCGGCCACACGCCGCACACGCTCTACCATCCGCGCGGCTGCGAGGCGTGCGGAGGGACAGGGTTCCGCGGTCGTATCGCGATCCTCGAACTCTTGGGCATGGACGATCGCATCGCGCACCTCGTGCTCGAACGCGCCGAGGCGCGCGAGATCAACCGCGCCGCCACCGGCGCGGGGATGCGGACGATGCTCGTCGACGGGCTGATGAAGGCCGAAGCGGGCGAGACCACCGTCGAGGAAGTCCTGCGCGTCACGAGAGAAGGGTGACCCACTTCCGCTACCGCGCGGCCACTCCGTCGGGCGACCTCAAAACCGGGACGCTCGAAGCGCTCACCCCCGCCGACGCGCTCGCCCGCGTCCGCGCGCTCGGCCTCAGCCCGATCGAAGCCACCACGATCAAAGCCGTCTCCGCCAACGATACCAACGGTGCCAAACCTTTCAAGGCCACCGGCTCCGCCCGCAAGGCCGCCACCCGCGCGCTCGGCGAACTCGCGGTCCTGCTCGCCGCCGGGCTTAGCCTAGACCGCGCGCTGACCGTCGTTACCGACAATATCCCAAACCGCCCCGCCGCCATCGCTTTCACCGCCATGCACGCGCAAATCAAGGAGGGCGTGCCGCTCTCGCGTGCGATGGCCGCGCAGCGCGGCCTGTTCCCTCCCGCCGCGTGGGCGATGGCTGAGGCGGGCGAGTCCAACGGCCGCCTTGACGTCGCGCTCACCCGATTGGCGGAAACACTTGACCGCGCCGAGCAATTGCGTTCGACGATCGTCTCCAGCCTCATATACCCCGTCATGCTGCTCACCATCGCCACCGGCGTCATCCTCGTCATGTTGCTTGTGGTGGTTCCCCAGTTCGAGTCGCTGATCGGCTCGAACGGCGCGAAGATCCCGCCCGTCACCGCCGCCGTCATGGGCGCGAGCCGGGCTTTGCGCGACAACGGTCTCGCCGCCGTCCTCGTGCTCGCGGCGGCCGGGGTCGCGGCTTGGCAGGCGCTCAAGCAGCCCGCCACCAAGACCGCGTTCGATCGCCTGATCCTCCGGGCTCCGCTGATCGGCTCCATCGTCACCAAGACCGAAACCGCTCGCTTCGCCCGTGTTCTGGGTTCCTTGGTCGAGGGTGGTGTCCCCGTCCCCGCCGCGCTCGCCATCAGCCGCCGCTCGATCGGCAACGCGCATATGGGAGCGGCCGTCGACCGTGTGTCGGTCGGCCTCAAGCAGGGCGGCGGCCTCACCGGGCCACTAATTGCAACAGGCCTGTTCCCGAAAATCGCGATCAGCTTCATGCGCACCGGCGAGGAGACCGCCCGATTGGGCGCGATGCTCGAACGACTCGCCGACGTGCTCGACCGCGAGGTCAAGCAGGCGATCGGCAACGCCATCGGCGTGTTGACACCCGCGATCACCGTCGTCATCGGCGCTATCGTGGGATTGGTGATCGCGAGCCTGATGTCGGCGATCCTCGGGTTCAACGAACTCGCGACGGGTGGAGCGCAATGACCGGTTGGCTGAAGACCTTGCGCGCAAAGGTCGGCGCGCGCGCCCGGGTCCGGGGACGCGCGCGCGGCTTCACGTTGCTCGAACTGCTCGTTGTCCTGGCGATCCTGGGCCTGCTCGCCGCGATCGTCGGTCCGCAGGTGCTGCGCTTCCTTTCGGGCGCGAAATCGCAAACCGCGCAGGTCCAGGTGCGCAATGTGGCTTCGGCGATGGACCTGTTCCAGCTCGACAACGGCCGCTACCCGACGCAGGACGAGGGCCTGCGCTCGCTGGTCACCCAGCCGCCAAATGCGCCGTCGTGGAACGGCCCGTACTTGCCGCGTCCCGATGCGCTCAACGATCCCTGGGGCAGGCCTTACCTGTACCGTGTGCCTGGCAAGGACAGCAAACCCTACGACGTCTACACGCTTGGCGCGGACAACGCCGAGGGCGGCTCGGGCGAGAACAAGGACATCAGCAACTAGAGCCTGATCCAACCAACTTGGAAAACGGTGAGCGGATCAGGCTCGAAAATCTTAGTCTCGCGCCAGCTGCTTAGCGCGGCGAAGTTCACGAAGTTCACGGCGCTTAGGGTGTGTCGCAAACGCATGTCCTTGCCCGTATAACCAGATAGGTTACACAGAAGCCGCTCGGCGTCAAGTGGGCAATGGGGCCGGGCAGCAGCGCAGTCGCCGACCGTAACGCGTCACGCGTGGGCGACCAGCCTGATCGACCGGGCGGAACGGGAAAAAGGTGGTTCTTGAAACGCGTTTGGGATGACGGTTCCATTGCGATAAGCAGACCCAAAGCCAGCCCTATCCCTGGGAGGGGACGAGTAATGAGCCTTAGCGAGCCTGTTGCGAGCTTACGCGAAGTTGGGAGAGGGTTCTCTCCGGCCAAGGAACCATGACTCTCCTCGAAGCTCTCGTCGTCATAGCGATCACCGCGCTCATATCGGCGATCGCGTTTCCGAAGCTGCACAACTTCGGGGACACCGCGCGCCTGCGTTCCGAATCCGCTGCGCTCGTCGCCGACCTTCACCGCGCGCGCGCCGCTGCGATCCACCTTGATCGGCCGATCACGCTAACCGCGCGCGCGGACGGCTGGCGCTGGGACGGCGGCGAGGAACATCTCGCTCCGCCGCTCCGCCTGACCATGCCGGAGCCGATCACTTTCTACCCCGACGGCAGCGCGAGCGGCGGCGACGCCACGCTCGCCTCCCCCGGCCGGAGCGCGCGGGTGTCGATCGATCGTGTCACCGGCCTCGCCACCGTGTCGGGCCGCTGAAGCCATGCGCGCGCGCGGCTACATCTTGGTCGAGACGATGGTCGCGCTCCTCGTCCTCGCGCTCGTGCTCGGCGGCGTGCTCGAAGCGATCTCGGGCTCGGTCCACCGCCAGCGCGTCGCACTCGGGACCCGGCGCGCGTTGATGGTCGCGCGCTCGCAGATGGACGCGGTCGGCAACGCGATCCCGGTCGCCGCCGGACCCACGACCGGCCTCGCGGAGGACGTCGCGTGGCGCGTCGACGTCGATCTACTCGGTGGTCCCACCCCCGTCGGCACGCTCGCGCGCATCACCGTCAGCGCGGGACCACCCGCCGGACCGCCCGGTGTGCGCCTGTCCGAATTGCGCCTGTTGCCGCCACATCCGCCCGGCCGATGATGCGCGCGCGCGGCTTCACGTTAGTCGAGTTGCTTGTCAGCCTGGCGATCCTCGGCCTTGTCGCCGTCCTTCTCATGGTCGCCATCGGCACCGGCCGTCGTGTCTGGGAGCGAATGGACACCGCGTCGGTCAAGGTCGCGAGTGTCGAAGCCGCGCAGACGATCGTCCGCGATCGCCTGACCCGCGTCGTCCCGCTCACCCGCTACGACGCCTCCGCGCCTTACGCGGACATGGAGGGCAAGGGCGACGTGCTGTTCTTCATCGCCCCCGCCTCGCCCGAACGCCAGCCCGACGCGCTGATGGACTACCGCCTGTCGCTCTCGACGGGCAGCGATCTCGTCCTCTCGAGCACGTCGGACATCGCCCGCGTGAAGAACCCGCCGCGCGACGACCGCGTCCTGCTCCGCAATGTCGCTCGGATCGAGTTCGCCTATTTCGGCGTCGCCCCACCCGACAACACACGCCGCTGGCGCGACACCTGGTATCAGCGCGCCTCCCCGCCGGTGGCGGTGCGGCTGCGCCTCGCCTTCGCGCGCGGCGATGCGCGACTATGGCCCGATCTGATCGTGCGCCCGGCTGCGAGCGTCGATACGCAATGCGTCCTCAACAATCAGACCGGGCAGTGTAAGGGGCGCTGATGGCGCTCAGCGACCTTCTCAACGCCGACATGGCGACGACCGGCGCGCAGTTGCGCGTCGGATGGTCGTGGTGGCTGGGCGAGCTGGGCGGCATGGTCCCGCACGCGCTGCGCGGCGAGGCGGCGCGTACGCGCGCCGTCGCCGAACTGCACGGGGCGGAGGCGATTTTTTGGCGGGACGGCCACCGCCTCGCCGCCGCGCCTGCGCGTGCCGCGATCGCGTTGCCGCGTGCGCAGGCGCTGGTGCGCGATGTGATGCTTCCGCGCCTGCCGCGCGCCGATACGCGTCGCCTGCTCGCGCTCGACCTCGACCGGCTGACCGCGCTCGATCCAGCGGCGGCGGTGTTCGACTTCGTCGTGCTGCCGGGTGAGCCGCCCGGTGGTCGCCAGCAGGTCCGCCTCGCCGTCGTCACGCGCGCCACTGCGGTCTCGGCGCTTGCGCGGGCTGACGCCTTGGGGGTTACTCCGCAAGCGCTTGGATTGATGGATGGCGTCGGCGGGGTCCAGTTCGATTTCCTGCCCAACCTGGATCAAGACGCGTCGCGCGGGCCGCTCTGGGCACGCGCGAGTAGCTGGTGGATCGCGGCGGGGGTGCTGCTGCTCGCCAACCTCGCGTTTGCGATCTGGCGCGATATGGCCGACGTCTCGCGCCTATCGGACATCGTCGCCGCGCAGTCGGATGCGGTGCAGCTGGCGCAGCGGGCCAGATCGCGGGTGCGCGCCGAGGATTTCAAGCGCGCCGCGTGGAGCCAGCGTCGCGCCGTGCAGGACCCGCTGCCGCCGCTCACCGTCGCCACGGTGGCGCTGCCCTCGCCGGTGTGGGTCCAGCGCCTCGCGTGGGACGGCCATGCGTTGCGGCTGACGGGCTACACCACCGAGGCCATCGACCCGATCGCGCTCTTGCGGCGCTCGCCGATGTTCAGCGCGGTGCACGCGAGTACATCGGATGTCGCGCCCGCGCTTCCACAGTTTCAGTCGTTCGATCTGAGCGCGACCGTCGCGGTGCCGACCGCGACCACAAGCGTCAGCACGACCACCACCACCCGGGGTCGCCGATGACGCTGGCGCGGCGGGAGCGCAGCCTGATCGCGCTCGGCCTGCTGGTGCTGGCGTTCGCGCTCGTGTGGTTCGTGATCGTCCGCCCCATCCAAGCCGGGTTCGCCGACCGCGAGGACGAGCGCGAACAGCTGCTCACCACCTATGCGCGCGGCGAACGCGTGATCGGAGCGATGCGTGCTACGCGCGCGGCGCTGCGCCGGCAACGCGCGGGCGCGCCCGATTGGGCGCTCGACGCGTCGTCGCCCGCGCTCGCCACCGATCTGCTGCGTGAGACCGTGCTCAACGCCGCGCGCGCGCAGCACGCGACCGTCGCCAGTGTGCAGGAAACGCAGGCGCAACCCGGCACCGTCGCGGTGCGCGCCGATCTGACCACGACGCCCGACCGGGTCGCGGCGCTGGTCGTGGCGCTCGAAAACCTGCGACCGTGGCCCGTGGTCGAGCAGTTCAACATCGTCGCCGATCGCGCGCTCGAAGCGCCGAACGGTGCGCCCGTCGACGTGCGCGTCGATCTCTCGGTCCGGTTCAATGCCAGCCGCCGCGCGCGCTAGGCCGCCGCTGCTGCCCGTACTCGCCGCGCTGGCGGGGTTGGCGGGGCTGGTCGCGCAGGTGCTGATCCCGACGGCCACGTCGCTGCCCGATGTGCCGCCGTCGCGGGTGCGCACGCTCGACTTGACCGCGCCGAGGGTGGGCGAGGCGATCGCCAATCCGGTTATCGCTGCGCGCACGCTGTTCGCGCCCGCGCGCCATTACACGCCTGCGCCCATCGGCGCGACGGGATTAGCGGGTGCGCCGAGCGTCGACCCATTCTTCGGCTCGACGCTGGTGGGCACCGCGCGCGCGCGCGGGTTCGCGGTCGCGCTGCTTCGCGATCCGACCGGCAAGGTTCGCACGCTGCGCCCCGGCGATCGGGTGGGCGCGTGGCGCGTGCTCGGCGTCGCGCCCGATTCGGCAAGTTTCCGCGAGGGCGCTAAGGTGATCAGGCTCGGCGTCGGGGAGACAGCGCAGGTTCAGCGCGACGCCGGACAAACCCGTCCCGAGGTGCCTAGCCAATGACCGCTTCCGCCCGCCGCCTCGGTGGCCGCTCCGCCGCGATCAGCGCGATGGCGTCCGCCGCGCTCCTCGTCTCCTGCGCGCGCCAGGCTCCGCCGCCCGTGCTCCAGTACGCCGAGCCGACCCCGGCGCGCTCCTCCCCGGCTTATATCCCGCCGTCGTCCAGGCCTCGCGGGGATGTGCGCGCGACGATCGTACCCGGCACCGCCGCGCCGACGTTGGTCCCGACGCCCACTCGCGCGCCCGCGCACGGCGATGTCACGCTCGACTTCCGTGGCGCGGAGGTGGCGGACGTGTCGCGCGCGGTGCTGGGCGGCATCCTCGGCCTCCAATACACGCTTCAGCCCGGAGTCGCCGCGCAGGTCACGCTGGCGACGCCCTACCCCGTCGCGCGCGGCGAGGTGTTGCGATTGTTCGAGGACGCGCTCAGGCAGGCCAATCTCGCGCTGGTGCCGCAAAACGGCGTCTTCCAGATCACCCCGCTCGAAGCCGCGAAGGGCAGCGCGCCGAGCGGCAACGGACCCGGGTTCGAGCGGGACACGGTCCAGCTCCAGTTCGTCAGCGCGGACGAACTCAAGAAGCTGCTCGACCCGATCCTGCCCGGTGTCGTCATCGCCGCCGACGCGGGGCGCAACGTGCTGACCGTCGCGGGCACCACCGGCCAGCGCGCGGCGGTGCGCGATCTGGTGCGCCAGTTCGATGTGAACTGGCTGCGCGGCGTATCGTTCGCGCTGTTCGTGCCGCAACGCACCGATGCGCGGCTGATCGTGCCCGAGCTGGACAAGCTGCTCAATGCACCCGGCGCGCCGACCAATGGGCTGGTGCGCCTGATCGCGATGGAGCGGCTGAACGGCATCCTCGCCATTTCGAGCCAGCCGCAATATCTGCAGGATACGCGCCGCTTCATCGACATCCTCGACCGCGAGGGCGAGAGCAACGAACCGCGCATGTTCCTCTACCGCGTGCAGAACGGCCGCGCGACCGATCTCGCCAAAGTGATCCTGACCGCGCTAGGCGGCGGCGGCACGGTGGCTTCGGGACAGCCGACTTCAGTCGACACGATCGGTAGCGGGCGGCAGATCGGCGGTGGCGGCAATCCCGGATTTGGCGGGAGCAATTCGAGCATCGGAGCGACGGCGGCGAGCAACGGCATTCAGGGCACGGGCAACAGCTTTGGCGGCAACGGCATTCCGGGAGGCTTGGGGAATCAGGGCAACCAGGGCCTTGGCGGTGCGCGTGGCGGCTTGGGTGGCGGCGGCCAGGGTGGCTTCGGCGCGGCTGGCGGCGGCGGCAACCCGCTCAACAATGTATCGGCGTCGCAGCGCCTGGCCAACCCCGCGCAGGGGCAGGCGGGCGCGAGCGGGCTGGCGCTGAACGCGACGATCACGGCGGACGAGAGCACCAACTCGATCCTCGTCTACGGCACCAGCCGCGATTATGCGGTGATCGAGGATGCGCTGCGCCAGCTCGACACCCCGCCCGCGCAAGTGCTGATCGAGGCGGCGATCAGCGAGGTGACGCTAACGAATTCGCTGCGCTACGGCTTGCAGACGATTTTCAACTCGGGCCGCACCAGCACCGTCCTGACGGACAGCACCACGTCCACTATCGTGCCTGGGCCGGGCGCGGCGGCGACCGTGCTTCCTTCGCTCGTCCGCACCTTCCCGGGATTTTCATTCCTTTACGCGAACAGCGACATCTCCGCCGTGCTGAATGCGCTCGAAGGGCTGACCAAGGTCAACGTGCTGTCCTCGCCTAAATTGCTGGTAATCAACAATCAAAGCGCAAGTCTGCAGGTTGGGAGCCAAGTTCCGGTAAGCACGGGCTCGGTTCAGTCGGGTATCGGGCTCGGAATAACCAACTCGATCGACTATCGCGACACGGGCGTGATCCTCAAAATCACTCCGCGCGTCAACGCGGGCGGTCTCGTGCTGCTCGACATCGCGCAGGAAGTTAGCGCGGTGCAGCCGACATCGAGCAACAACGGTGGCGGTCAGGTTGGCGCGCAGTCGCCCACCTTCACCACACGCCGCATCGCGACGTCGATCGCGATCCAGGACGGCGAGACGGTCGCGCTGGGTGGACTTATCTCGGACAACACTTCGAAGACGCGTAGCGGCATCCCGCTCCTGAGCCGCATCCCGATCATCGGTCCGTTTCTGTTCGGCAACACCAACAATAACAGCGAGCGGACCGAGTTGCTGATCCTGCTTCGGCCCCGCGTGCTGCGCACCGTCGATGATGGTCGCGCGATCACTGCGGAGCTGCGCGATAAAATTCGGTTGGTTCCGCCGTTCAAGCGCGGCCAGACGCTTCCGTGATCCGTCCGCGCGATCGGGGTTTCGCGCTGATCGCGGTGCTGATCGCGTGCGCGGCGCTCGCGGGGCTCGCCTACGACATCATCCTGCAGAACCGCACCGCGATCGTCGAGGCGCAGGCCGAGGTCGATCGCGCGCATCTGGAGAACGCCACGAACAGCGCGATCGCGCTCGCCGAGGCGGGGCTGAGCGCGCCCGACACCAATGCGCGCTGGCCGATCGACGCGACGCCGCGCGAGCTGACGGAGGACGGCATCGCCCTTACGATCGCGGTCGAGGACGAACGCGGCAAAATTCCGCTGAACGTTCTTTCGGAGACCGAGGCGCGCCGCATGTTCGAACTCGCGGGGGCGCGCGACCGTGGGCTCGACACGGTGACCGACGGCTTTCTCGACTGGCGCGACGATGACGATGAGCGCCGTCCGTTCGGGGCCGAAAGCCCGGACTATGCGGCGGCGGGCTACCGCGCGCGCGACGGGGACGTGACCGCGGTCGGCGAACTGGCGCGCATTCACGGAATGACGCCGCAGCTGTACGCGAGGCTCGCGCCGGTGGTGACGCTGTGGTTCGGCGAGAGCGGCGGCTTCTCCGAGCGCACCGCGAGCCCGCTCGCGGTGGCGGTGATGACCGGACCCGACGATGCGAACCTGAATGCGGCGCCGCAGCCGCTCGCGGTCGCGCGGCGCGGCGCGCAGCCGCTTCCCGAAGGCGATCTGAACCTACGCGGCCGGCGGCTTACGGTCCGCGTCGTTGCGCGCGATGCGCGTGGCGGGGTGCTCCACCGCGCGGCGGTGATCGAGTTCACCGGCAATATGGCCAATCCCGTGTGGATACGCGCGATCGAGTGAAATTGGGTTTGATCCGCCAAGCTCTTCGGGGAGTGTCCGGCGCGCACCATTGGAGCTCGCCATCGTCTCGCGGCGTTGTCAGTCGAGCGGCAACTCGTCGGCGCGGGCGGACGGAACCACGCCGATGTGACGGTACCCCGCTGGCAGCAGCGCTCTGCCGCGCGCGGTGCGCGCGATCAGCGCCTGCTGGATCAGATAGGGTTCGAGCACGTCCTCGACCGTGTCGCGCGGCTCGCTCAACCCCGCCGCGAGCGCCTCGACGCCGACGGGCCCACCGCCGTACTGTTCGGCGATCATGAACAGGTAGCGGCGATCGAGCGCGTCGAGCCCGGCGTGATCCACGCCCAACCGCGTCAGAGAAGCGTCCGCCATCGCGCGGTCGATCGCGCCCGCGCCATCGACCGTCGCGAAATCGCGGACGCGCCGTAACAGTCGGCCCGCGATGCGCGGCGTGCCGCGCGCGCGGGCGGCGATTTCGCGCGCGCCATCGGGCGTGATCTCGACCGCGAGGAGACGGGCGGCGCGGGTGACGACGGCTTCGAGTTCGGCGACCGTGTAGAATTGCAGCCGGATCGGGATGCCGAAGCGGTCGCGCAGCGGCGTTGCGAGGAGGCCCGAGCGGGTGGTGGCGCCGACCAGCGTGAACGGCGGGAGTGCGATGCGCACGCTGCGCGCCGACGGCCCCTCGCCGATCATGATGTCGAGCGCGCGGTCCTCCATCGCGGGGTAGAGAATCTCCTCGACCACGGGCGACAGCCGGTGGATTTCGTCGATGAACAGCACGTCGCGCGGTTCTAGGTTGGTGAGCAACGCCGCGAGATCGCCCGGGCGCGCGATTACCGGGCCGCTGGTGTGGCGCATCTGCACGCCGAGTTCGCGCGCGATGATGCCCGCGAGCGTCGTCTTGCCGAGGCCGGGCGGCCCGAGCAGCAGCACGTGATCCAAGGCTTCCTCGCGGGCGCGGGCGGCTTCGACGAAGACCGCGAGGTTGGCGCGCGCGGCTTCCTGGCCGATGAAGTCGGCGAGGCGCTGGGGGCGCAGCGCCTGGTCGGGATCGCCGGGCGCGAGCGCGGGGGTGGTCAGGCTCACCGCGCGGACCGGCGCAGCGCGGCGGCGATCAGCGCATCGACGGCGGCGGCGGGGCCAAGCTCGGCTTGCGCCTCGGCGACCGCGCGCGCGGCTTCGGCGGGGCGAAAGCCTAGGTTGGCGAGCGCGGAGAGCGCGTCGGCGGCGGGGGTGCCGCGTGGCGGCGCGGGCGCGGGGACTCCGGCGACCGCGCCGCCGAACGCGGGAACCTTATCGCGCAGTTCGTTGACGATGCGCGCGGCGAGCTTGGGGCCGACGCCGTTGGCGCGCGCGACGAAGGCGGCGTCGCCCGCGCCGATCGCGCGGGTCAGCTCGTCGGGCGAGAGCGCGGAGAGGATCGCCAGCGCTACCTTCGCACCGACGCCCTGGACGCCCTGGAGCAGGCCGAACCAGCCGTGCTCGGCCAGATCGAGGAAGCCGACCAGCGTGATCGCGTCCTCGCGCACCAGCATCTCGGTGTGGAGCGTGACGGGCTCGCCGAAGCCGCCGAGTGCCGACAGCGTGCGCGCCGAGCAGCCGACGCGCAGGCCGACGCCGTGAACGTCGACGATGGCCCAGTCCGCACCGGTGCGGCCGACCTTGCCCGACAGGTAGGCGATCATGCGGCGTAGGCTCGGTGGGCGGAGGCGAGGTGGTGCGCGTGGCAGATCGCGACGGCGAGCGCATCGGCGGCGTCGGGGCTGGCGGGGGCGGAGCCGGGCAGCAGGATGCGGACCATCGCGTGGACCTGCGCCTTGTCTGCGCCGCCGGTGCCGACGACGGCCTTCTTGATCGTGGCGGGCGGGTATTGGCCGACGACCGCGCCGGTGCGCGCGGCGGCCAGAAGCACGACGCCGCGCGCCTGGCCGAGCTTGAGCGTCGAGCGCGGGTTGGCGTTGACGTAGGTCTCCTCGACGGCGGCGGCCTCGGGTCGGTGGTGGGCGATGAGCACTTCGAGCGCGGCGAACAGCGTGGACAGACGGGCGCAGAGCGGCTCGGCGGGGCGGGTGAGGATGTGGCCCGAGGCGAGGTGGGCGAGGCGGTTGCCGTCGGCGGCGATGACGCCCCAGCCGGTGCGCTCGAGACCGGGATCGAGGCCGAGGAGGATCATGCGGCGGGTGTAGCGGGGTTCGCCGGGTGTGCGAAGGTCACGAAGGTCGGCCTGGAGGCGGTTTTCGTGTCGATTTCTTCTTGGGCGGAACAGGAACTCAAGGTTTGGCCGACGTAGTATCCCAAAGGCGATCCTACATTGCAAGCTCCCCGGACGAGCGACGTTGCGCGAGTGCCACAGCGATTGACGAATGTCCGGGTGCGACAAACCGCCGTTTAGCCGTCAGCGGATCGTGAGCGCAGGATGAACGAAATGGAGTAAATTAATTGATGCGAACTCACATCTATGCCGCGTCCAGCATCGCCGCGTTGGCGCTGGCCACCTCCGCTTTCGCGCAGACTGCGACGACAGGCCCGCAGACAGCCACGACCGCAGCTACGGACGCCGCGACGAACACCGCGCTTCCGACCGCGAACGGCGTCGCGCCCGCCTCCAAGGGCAATCGGGACGATCTCATCATCGTCACCGGCTCGCGTCTCAAGCGCGCGCTGTCCGACACGATCGAGCCGACGCAGATCATCAACGCCGAGCAAATCGAAACGCGCGGATTTACCAACGTGGGCCAAGCGCTCGCCGAGTTGCCAGCGATCGCGCCAGGCATCAACGGCGTGGGCTCGGCCCAGTCGGGCTTCGGCGCAGGGCAGACATTCGTCGACTTCTTCGGGCTGGGCACGCAGCGCACGCTGACCCTGGTTAACGGTCGGCGCTTCGTCTCGTCCAACACCGCCTCGATCTTCGGACCGACGGGATCGGGCGGCCAGGTCGATCTGAACACGATTCCCGTCGGCCTAATCGACCGCATCGATATCGTCGCGGTTGGTGGCGCGCCGATCTACGGCTCGGACGCGATCGCGGGCACGGTCAACATCATCCTCAAGCATGATTTCCACGGGCTTGAGATCGAAGGCGAGAATGGCATCTCGGACCGAACCGACGCCGGGAACTATCGCATCCGCGCGCTTGCGGGGACCAACTTCGGCGGTGGGCGCGGCAATGTGACGGCCAGCTTCGAATATAACCGGCAGGAGGGACTGGTTTACAACGATCGCCAGACTTTGGCAGAGCAGCGCTTCTTCACCACTCCGCCCGCTGGCTCTCCATTCCAGCAGATCCTGATCAAGAACCGTACGATCCCCTCATTGTCCGAGCAGGGCATTCCGTTCGTGCAGGACTTCTTCGCGCTGAGCCCGGCGCAGGTTCAAAATCCCAACCTAGGCGGCGGCGTAAACCCCACCGTCACTAACGCGGCCGGACAGTCGGTACGCTTCGGTCCGGGCGGCTCCCTGGTTCCGATCGATTTCGGGACGGCGACGGGCAACCTGATCAATTTCAGCGGCGGCAACGGCTATAGCCTGTCGCCCGTTTCGAACCTGCAGACCCCTGTGGATCGCTATCTCGGCAACATTCTTGCCAATTATCAGATCACCGACGGGGTGAGGGCGTTCTTCGAGGGCTGGTACTCGCGTACCATCGGCGTCAACAACGTCGCGCAGCCCGCATACAATACCGCGCTGTTCGGTGCGGCGGGAACGCAATCGGGCAACTTTATCGTCAGTGTCGACAACCCGTTCCTGACTCCCACCGCGCGCGCGGCGATCCTGAACAGCATCGCCAACGATGCCGCGATCCCCGGGTCGGGCGTCAGTCCGACGCAGAACATCTTTTATCTCGGCCGTGCCAACACCGATTTACAGAACGGATCGTCACGCGCAGATCAGGCGGTCTATCGCTTCGTCGCCGGGCTGGATGGCAGTTTCCACCTCGGCAACCACGCCTTCACGTGGGAACTCGTCGGCAATTACGGCCACAGCCTCGCCGACGCGAGCAGCCCCAACCTCATCACGCGCAACCTGAACAACGCGATCGACGCCGTGCTTTCGCCCACCGGCCAGATCACTTGCCGGCCGGGCATCAGCAACGCGGCCACGCCATCGGTGAGCCCGGTGTGCGCGCCGATCAACCTCTTCGGCCAAGGCGGCGTCAGCAAGGCCGCGATCGATTACATCACCGCGATCGCGCATTCGCGTTCGGTCAATACGCAGACGGTGATCACCGGCTCGGTCACCGGAGACATTGCACGGCTGCCCGGCGGCAATGTCGGTCTCGTGCTCGGTTACGAGCACCGACACGAGGACGATCGCTTCGATCCGGGGCAGTTCTACTTCGGCCAACCCAACCCCGATGGCACACGCTCGCCGTTCGGCGCGTCCGCGCCGATCGATCCGGTCCAGGGCGGCTTCACCACCAACGAGGGTTTCGGCGAGCTGAGCTTGCCGGTCGTCAGCCCTGACATGGGTCTCAAATACCTGAGCGCGTTCGAACTCAAGGCGGCCGCACGCTACGTGGACAACAATATCGCGGGCGCGGATTTTACCTGGACGGGTGGCGGGCGGCTGGCACCGGTGCGCGGCATCACCTTCGTGGGCAACTTCACGCGCGCGATCCGCGCTCCCGCGATCACCGAGCTGTTCAACCCTGCGAGCCAGAACTTTCCGCTCGCCAACGATCCGTGCGACTCGCGGTACATTACGGCTGGGCCCAACCCCGCCAATCGCGCGGCGAACTGCGCGGCGGCGGGGATCACGCAGCCGTTCACGTCGAACATCGTCGATTTCAGTTCGATGGGAACGGTGTCGGGCAACCGTAACCTCAAGAACGAGATTTCCGACAGCTGGACTGCGGGCGTGCAGCTTCGCCCCACCTTCGTGCCGCGTCTCGCGATCAACGTCGACTGGGTCCACATCGATCTCAAGCAGGCGATCGTCTCGCTGACCGCGCAGGACATCCTGCGGGCTTGCTACGACGGCACCAGCTACCCCAATTCGTTTTGCGGACGGTTCGATCGTAGCCCGAGCGCGGACCCGAAACTCCGCAATCAGGTGACTTTCGTGCGTGCGGGCTATCTGAACGCGGCCGAGCTGCGCTACGAAGGTCTACTCGCTGCAGTCAACTACCGCCTACCTACGCCGATGTTAGGAGCGTCCAGCTCGGTCGCGTTTAACGGCAGCTACCAGTATCTGCGAACGCTCCAGCAGCGGGTGGGTACGGGTGACGCGAACATCATGGGAGGCGAAATCGGCTTTAGTCAGCACAAGTTTACGGCGAACCTGAACTACGCGAGCAATCGACTGGGTCTGAACTTGGAAGCGCAATATTTCGGTCCCGCTGTCTTCGATCCGAACGAGAAGCCCGGCAATCGCGACATCCCAGGGGTTGGCGGGGTGGTGTTCCTGAACAGCTCGATCGCACTGAATGTCGCCAAGCGCGCGACCATGCGTCTGGCCGTGGATAATATCCTCGATCAGGCCCCGCCCTATCCGTCGCCCTCGGGTCCGGCGAACGGTGACGATGGAACGGTGACTTACTTTTCGGGGATCCTCGGACGCTATTACAAGATTTCGATGACGACGCGGTTCTAATTTCCGTTGCCTGCTTGGGGCGGGGAGGGATTAATCTCAATCGCCCCTTAGCTTGGACCCTACTCCTCCCGGCCCTACACTCGCGCGCGATGCTCTCACCCGCCGTTCATGTGTTGGCTTTACGGGTTTACGCCGCTGACACCGATGCGTCCGGGATCGTTCACCATGCCCAGTACCTCGTCTTCGCCGAGCGCGCCCGCACCGAGATGCTGCGCGATCATGGCCTCGCTCTGGATACGCTCGCCGATGTGGCGGCGGGGTTCTGGGTGGTGCGCAGCGTGAGCGCGGCGTATCGGCTGCCCGCCAGGCTGGACGACGAGGTGACGATGCTGAGCCGGGTGGTCGCGGTGCGCGGGGCGTCGTGCGATCTCGAGCAGCGCGCGACGCGGGGGGCGGATGTGCTCGCCGAGATGCGGCCGCGCGTGGCGTATCTGAGCGCGGACGGACGGCCGCGTCGGCAGCCGCTCGCGTGGCGCGCGCGGCTGGGTGCGCTCGTGATCGACGCGCGCGGGGCTTGGTAATGCCGACGACGACATTGACACCGACGCTGGTCAGCCTGTCGCCGATCGGGCTGTTTCTCGCCGCCGATCCGGTGGTGAAGGCGATCATGCTGGGGCTGCTCGCGGCGTCGATCTGGTCATGGGCGATCATCCTCGACCGTGCGACGCGGCTTTCGCGGTTGAAGCGCGAGGCGACCGCGTTCGAGGAGCATTTCTGGGCGGCGCAGTCGCTGGAGCCGCTGGCGGACCGCGCGGCGAAGGCGACGCATCCGCTGGCGCGCATCTTCACGGCGGGGATGACCGAGTGGCGCAAATCGACCGCGCGCGCGCCCATTGACGCGGACGCGACGCGGGCGCGGCTGGCGACGCTGATGGGGAGCGCGATCGAGCGCGAGGTGGATACGCTGTCCGATCGGCTCAATATCCTCGCGACGGTGGGGTCGGTCGCGCCGTTCGTCGGGCTGTTCGGGACGGTGTGGGGGATCATGCGCGCCTTCACCGCGATCGGGGCGACGCAGAACACCTCCCTTGCGGTGGTCGCGCCGGGGATCGCGGAGGCGCTGTTCGCGACCGCGATCGGACTGTTCGCGGCGATTCCTGCTGTGATCGGGTATAATCGGCTGTTGCATGGGCTGTCGCGGTTCGAGGCGCGGCTGCGGGCGTTTGCGGACGAGTATCATGCGCTGTTGTCGCGGCAGCTCGACGCGCCGGGGGCGAAGTAGGTGGCGATGGGGCTTGCTTCCTCGGGCCGCAGGCGGCGCGCGGCACCGATGGCGGAGATCAACGTCACGCCGATGGTCGATGTGATGCTGGTGCTGCTGATCATCTTCATGGTCACCGCGCCGTTGCTGGTCGCGGGGGTGCCGGTGGACCTGCCCGCCGCGCGCGCGGCGGCGTTGCAGCAGAAGCCCGACAAGCCGTTGGCGGTGTCGCTGGATGCGCAGGGCGGGGTGTTCATCGGGGATGAGGCGGTGGCCGAGGACGCGCTGACCGATCGGCTGGCGGCGTTGCACGCAGCCACGCCCGATACGCGCGTGCTGGTGAGGGCCGATCGGTCGTTGGCGTATGGCCGGGTGCTCGAGGTGATGGGCGAGATCGCGTCGTCGGGCTTCACCAAGGTGGCGCTGGTGAGCCAACCGCCCAAACGCCGGTGAGCGAGCGTCGGACGCTTGCGGTCGCGGGGGCGGCGCATCTGGGCTTGCTGGCGGCGCTGAGCCTGGGGTGGAGCGCGATGACCAAGCCGCAGCCGGTGCCCGACGCGGTGGCGGTCGATTTGCTCGATATTTCGGACACGCCCAAGGCGAGCGCGGAGGCGAGGGAGGCGACTGCGCCGCCGCCGACGCCCGCGCCGCGCGCCGAGCCGCAGCCCGCGCCCGATCCGACGCCACCCCCGCCGCTGCCGACCATCTCCCCGCGCGCGGCTCCGCCCGAACCCGTCCCCGACGCGGTGACCGAGGCTCCCGCGCCGCCGCCAAAGCCCGCGCGCCGGATGAAGCCGCCCAAGCCCGCGCCCGATCCCGATCAGTTGGCGAAGAGCCTCGACGCCGCGCTAGGCCCGACGCCCAAGCCCAAGCTGAAGCCACGCGCGCAGGCGGACCCCAAGCAATTGGCCAGCCTGCTCGACCGCGCGCTTGCCCCCGCGCCGCCGCACGCCAAGCCAGGTCCGCAGCAGACCGCGCAACCCGCGCACGCCGCGTTCGATGCCCGCGCTCAGGCCAGCCTGGTGCAGGCGATCCGCGCGCAGATCATTCCGTGCTGGAACGTGCCCGCCGGGAGCGAGGGCATGACGGTCGATCTGCATATCCGCCTCGCCAAGGATGGCTCGGTGAGCGGGCCGGTGGATATCCGCTCGCAAACCGGCGGGGCGAACGCGATGGTGGCGCGTGCCTTCGCCGAATCGGCCAAGCGCGCGGTGAGCCGCTGCGCTCCCCTCAAGTTGCCGGCCGCGCTATACGAGCAATGGCATGATATCGACCCACTGCACTTCGACCCCAAGGACGTGACCTGATGATCAGTCGCCTCGCCCTGCTCGCCTTCGCCGCCACTGTCGCCACTGCCGCCCCCCCGGCCGCAGCCCAACTGCGCGTTGACATCACCCAGGGCATGAGCGCGCCTCTGCCCGTCGCGGTGCCCGGCTTCGCCACCCCCGCGCCCGCCGATACGCGTGCGGGCAACACCAGTGCGCTCGGCAAGCAGGTCGCCACGGTGATCAATGCCGACCTCAAATCGTCGGGCCTCTTCAAGCCCGTCGGGCCGACCGATGCCGTCACCTTCGCGCAGACGACCGCGCCCGCCTACGACACTTGGCGCGCGGCGTCCGCGCAGGCGCTCGTCACGGGCGCGGTCACGAAGAACGACGATGGCACGATCACGCTCGCCTGCTACCTCTACGATCCGTTCGCGCAGTCGCAGCTCTCGACCGAGGGCTTCCGCGTCCCCCCCGCCGCGTGGCGGCGCGCCGCGCACAAATGCGCCGACAAGGTCTATACGCGGCTGACCGGCGAGGGCGGCTACTTCGACAGCCAGATCGTCTACATCGCCGAGAGCGGCCCCAAGACGCACCGCCGCAAGCAGTTGGCGATCATGGACCAGGACGGCGCCAACCACCGCTTCCTGACCAACGGCCAATCGCTGGTGCTCACCCCCCGCTTCGCCCCCAACCAGAGCCGCGTCGCCTACATGAGCTTCGCGGGCAACCGTCCGGCGCTGTGGTTCTACGACGCCCTCACCAACCGCAGCAGCATCGTCGGCACCTTCCAGGGCACCAGCTTCAGCCCACGCTTCTCGCCCGACGGCCGCTATCTGCTGATGAGCCTGATCGAGGCAGGCAATGCCAACATCTACCGCTTGGACGTCGCGGCGAAGGTGCTTGACCGGCTGACCAGCGGGCCGTCGATCGACACCTCGCCGAGTTATTCGCCCGACGGTTCGAAGATCGTCTTCGAGAGCGATCGCGGCGGCACGCAGCAGCTGTACATCATGAATGCGGACGGCGGCGGCGCGCATCGGCTGAGCTTCGGCCAGGGCCGCTACGCCACTCCCGCGTGGTCGCCGCGCGGCGATCTGATCGCCTTCACGCGCATCGGCGGCGGCAAGCTGCGCGTCGGCGTGATGCGCCCCGATGGCGGCGGCGAACGGCTGCTGACCGAGAGCTTCGCCGACGAGCAGCCGAGCTGGTCCCCCAACGGCCGCGTCCTCGTATTCTTCCGCACGCCTGCGGGCGGCGCGCCGCCCAAGCTGATGAGCGCCGACCTGACCGGCCTTAATTTGCGCACGATCAACACGCCCCTGGGCGCGTCCGATCCGAGCTGGGGGCCATTACGTCCTTGAACCGAACGCCGTTTTCCCCCACGCTGTCCGCTGTCGGACCGTCCCCGGAGTGATCCTCATGCGCGCCACCAAATACGTCCTGATTGCCGGAGTGGTCTTGGCCGCCGCCTGCGCCAAGAAGCCCAAGCCCGCCGACCTGCCGCCACCGCCGCCGCCACCCAGCCAATCAGCGCAACCCGCGCAGCCGCCGGTGCTCGACGCGGGTCCGGTCGGATCGACCAACGCGCCCGGCAGCGCGGCCGATTTCGCCGCGAGCACGCAGGGGCAGATGGTGCACTTCGGTTACGACAGTTACGAGCTGGATGGGCCGTCGCGCGCGATCCTCGATTCGCAAGGCCAGTGGCTGAAGAAATATCCGAGCACCAAGATCACCGTCGAGGGCCATGCGGACGAGCGCGGCACGCGTGAGTATAACTTGGCGCTGGGCGAGCGCCGCGCCGACGCGGTCAAGAGCTATCTCGCGGGCCACGGCTTCGCGTCGGGCAATATCGCGACGATCAGCTACGGCAAGGAGCGCCCGCTGGCGGAGGGCTCGGACGAGAGCGCCTGGGCGCAAAACCGCCGCGCGGCGACGGATATCGGCGGGCCTACGGGCTGATCCGTCCTCTCCTTCTGGGGAGGTGCCCCGAGGGAGTAGGGGGTGTTGCTGCAGAGGCTGCGAGATAGCGCCCGGCCACCCCTCCTCGCCTAGATCGGCCAAATCACCTTCAACGCATCGTCGGGCAAGATACTTGGGCCTTTATTCGTAAGCATCGCCTGTTTCCATTCGTCTGGAATCGGAAATTGCGAAGGCGCGGGACGGGGTCCACCGCCCCATCCGTCAAAATTTATAGCAAAAGCGTTGTACCCCCGCACCGCTGGCGATGCGATAGCTTCAAGCCCGGACTTTAATAACCGCAAAACCTGCGGCTCTCTGCTACGCTCGCCGAGAACGATCCACATACGGGACTTCGCGGGTGGCTTCAGCGCGAACACAAGGCTACCAGAAACGCCAGCCTTTACTGGCGTGCTGGCAACTAACGTCTTAGCTAGTCTAGCGATAGACTGAATGTAGCCTGTTAGTGCTTCCACAGGTGGACCGCGCAACTCCATTTCGTGGCTGGGCAGGTAAAGAGTGATGGAAGTAATCTCGAAACTCTGCTCTGCGCTGCGAGCGACGACCGTGGGGCCAACTGTCAGCGCCGCTGTGAGGCCGGCAATCAGCTGCCTTCGACTGACCAGATCTCCAGCGCCATTCGCTTTTTGCTTCACCACCAGCGCTCCGCCCGCGCGCCGAAGCCCGCCGCGCGCTCGATCGCGTAGCCCGCGTTCAGCACTCCCGCCTCGTCCATCGGCCGCCCGATTACCTGCAGCCCCAACGGCAGCCCGCCCTCGTCGACGCCCGCCGGGACCGAGATCGCGGGCAGGCCGGCGAGCGAGGGGGGGACGGTGAAGACGTCGTTCAGGTACATGGCGATCGGGTCGGCGCTCTTCTCGCCGAGCGCGAAGGCGGCCGAAGGGGCGGTCGGGGTGAGGAGCAGGTCGCAATGCTCCCACGCGCGCTCGAAATCGCGGGCGATCAGCGCGCGGACCTTTTGCGCCTGGAGGTAGTAGGCGTCGTAATAGCCCGCGCTGAGCACGTAGGTGCCGATCATGATGCGGCGCTTGACCTCGCGGCCGAAGCCGGCGGCGCGGGTGGCCTCGTACATGTCGGCGAGCGTGCCGCCGGGGACGGGGACGCGCTGGCCGAAGCGCACGCCGTCGTAGCGCGCGAGGTTCGACGAGGCCTCGGCGGGGGCGATGATGTAGTAGGCGGGAAGCGCGTATCTGGTGTGCGGCAGCGAGACCTCGACGATCTCGGCACCCGCGCCCCGCGCCATTTCGGCGCCGCGCGTCCACAGCGCATCGATCGCGGGGGGCATCGCGTCGACGCGGTATTCGCGCGGGATGCCGACGCGCACGCCGCGCAGGTCGCCCGTCAACGCGGCTTCCAGATCGGGCATCGGGGCGTCGAGCGAGGTCGAGTCCTTGGGATCGAAGCCCGCCATCGATTGGAGCAGGATCGCGCAATCGCGCACGCTGCGCGCCATCGGGCCCGCCTGATCGAGGCTGGAGGCGAACGCCACGACCCCCCAGCGCGAACAGCGGCCGTAGGTGGGCTTCATGCCCGCGATCCCGACGAACGCGGCGGGCTGGCGGATCGAGCCGCCGGTGTCGGTCCCCGTCGCCCCCGCCGCGATGTTCGCCGCCACCGCCGCCGCGCTGCCGCCCGACGAGCCGCCCGGCGTCAGCGCCTGATTGCCGCCGCGCGACCGCCAGGGCGAGAGGACCGGACCATAGGCGCTGGTCTCATTGGAGGAGCCCATCGCGAACTCGTCCATGTTCAGCTTGCCGAGCACGCCCGCGCCGTCGGCGCGCAGCCGCGCGGTGACGGTGCTCTCATACGGCGGCCGAAAGCCATCGAGGATGCGGCTGCCCGCCGTGGTCGGCACGCCCTCGACCGCGAACAGGTCCTTGATGCCGAGTGGCACCCCCGCGAGCGGCCCCGCGCTGCCCGCTGCCAGCGCCGCATCCGCCGCGTCCGCCGCCGCGAGCGCCAGTTCGGGCGTTTCGACCAAGTAGGCGTTGAGGGCGCGCGCTGTCTCGATCGCGGTTATGTAAGCGCCTGCCACTTCGCGCGCGGAAAACTGGCGCGCGCGCAGGCCGGTCTGGAGTTCGGCGATCGTCAGCCCGGTCAGGTCGCTCACTATTCGATCACCTTGGGCACCGCGAAGAAGCCGTGGCGCGCGTCGGGCGCGTTCGCCAGCACCTTTGCCGCCTGCTCGCCGTCGCTGACCACGTCGTCGCGCCAGCGCAGCGCGATTGGCATCACGGCCGTCATCGGCTCGACGCCGCTGACATCGACCTCGCCCAACTGCTCGATCCACCCCAGGATATGGTTCAGCTCGCCCGCGAGCGGCTCGACTTCGCCCTCGTCGAGCTTGAGCCGCGCGAGGCGCGCAATACGACGGACGGTGGGAGCATCGACGGACATGCGCCCGCCTACCGATGCCGCGCGGCGGGTTCAACTGGCGCGGTCTGCTGCGCCGGCGACTCCGCCATCAGGCGACTGTCGGACAAATGATCGTCAAATGGCGCGGCCACGACCGGGCACGCCGATATGCGCTCTGGACGCGCCAAACGCGCGCGGTCGTCCCGCAGATAGCATTCGTCGAACACCGAACAGTAGCACAGGCGGAAGCGCAATCCGCTGAGTTTTGGCACAGCGGACAAGACAGAGGCATCGCTCATCGCGGGCGACGCAAAGGTGAACAGGTCCACATGCCCGTCTCGCGGCAGCATCGTCCCGTTGATCGGCGCGAATCCCGTGCGGCCTTGCACGCCCGGAAAGGCTGCGCGCGTCAGGCGGATCAGATCGTCGAACCCTCGAAGGGCGCGCGCGCCATCGAAGACTTCGAGCGATCGCACCTCGGCGGGCCCGATCCCGGAGTTGGCGAATCGGATAAGGAGCATGTTCCCCTTTGCCTCCCCTTGGTTTCCGATACTTAAATTGCCGCTGACGTATGGCCAGCTATTCGCTGCGACCAGCTTCTCCATCGTCCGCCCATGCCCGACGGCGACCGACAGGCTGATCACCGAAACCAGCAGCGCGGTCCCGGCAATCACGTAATCGACCCATTGATGCCCCGTGTGGTGCGGGTGGACGTGGACTTCGGGCGTCTCCATAGCTTTCCCCTCTGCACGCCCATGCTAGAGCGCCCCTCCCGATAAGAGCAACACATGGCCGCCCGTCGCTTCCTCTGGCTGATCGTGATCGCGATCGCGATCCTCGTCGCCGCTGTGATCGCCTACACGCTCGCGGGGGATCGGCTGATCCGCGCGGCGACGACGCCGTCCACACCATTCGCGAAGAGCGAGCAGGCGCCCGCGCCCAACTATGCGCCCGCCAACGCGCAGGCGTGGCTGGCGCGTCCGGGGATGCCGCACGATCCGTCGCGCTTCGATCCGCCCGGCTACGCCGCAGCGCCGCATCCGGCGGCGGCGGTGTTCTATGTCGCGCCGACCGCGTGGATTAGCGGCAGCCGCTGGAACGCGCCGCTCGACGACCGCGCCACCAACGATCGCCTCAACGTCTACCTCCTCGCGCAGGCGAGCGCGTTCAACGGCGTCGCCAACATCTGGGCCCCCGCCTACCGACAAGCCACCTTCGGCGCGTTCCTCACGTCGAGCGCGGACGCGACCAAGGCGATCGATTTCGCCTACGCCGATGTGGCGCGCGCGTGGGACGCGTTCCTCGCGGCGAATCCCAGCGGGCCGATCATCCTCGCGGGGCATAGCCAGGGGTCGCTCCACCTCGCGCGGCTGATCGCGCGGCGGATCGCGGGCCAGCCTGTGCAGAAGCGCATCGTCGCGGCGTACATCCCGGGCTTCCCGCTGTCGGTCGAGGCGGACCTGCCCGCGCTCGGCCTGCCGCCGTGCGCGACGCCGACGCAAACGGGCTGCCTGCTCGACTGGATGAGCTACGCCGAACCCGCCGGTCCCAAAGGCTTTCGCGCGTGGGCGGCGCGCAGCCCGGGCCTGACCGGGCGCACGCGCGCGGGCACGCACCTGCTTTGCGTCAACCCGATCCGCGGCTTCGTCACCGATGCGCCCGCCGTCGCCGCAGCCAACATCGGCGCGCTGCGCCCCGCCCCCAACCTCACCGATTTCCCGACGATCCAGCCGCACGCGGTCGGCGCGCGATGTGTTGGCGGGCTGCTGCTCATCGGCCCGCCGCCCGACGGCTACGGCAAATTCATCCTGCCCGGCAACAACTACCATGTGTATGATTACAACCTGTTCTGGGCGAACATCCGCGCCGACGCCGCGCGCCGCCTGAGCGCGTTCGCGCCGCCCGCCACGCGAGCGACCGAAAGCGAGGAGTGATCGCCGCCGACCTCGCCGCGTTCGCCGCCGGGCTGCCGCGGGGCGGCAGGCTGATGGGGCTCGATCTGGGCACGAAGACGATCGGCGTCGCGCTCGCGGACGCGGGGTGGAGCTTCGCCTCGCCCCTGGAGACCGTGGCGCGCACCAAGCTCATCCCCGATCTCGCGCGGCTGTCGGCGATCATCGCCGCGCAATACATCGTTGGCATGGTGCTCGGCCATCCGATCAACATGGACGGCACGCGCGGCCCCCGCGCGCAGGCCACCCGCGCCTTCGCACGCGACGCCGCGCGCGTGCTGGCGCTACCGCTGCTGTTGTGGGACGAGCGCCTGTCCACCGCCGAGGCCGAGCGCGTCATGATCGGCCAGGACCTGAGCCGCGCCAAGCGCGCCGCGCGCATCGACGCGCACGCCGCCGCGATCATCCTCCAGGGCGCTCTCGACGCGCTGGCGCATGTCGAGCGGACCGGTGTGGCGGCTTAGCAAGGCCGGGGCGGCTAAACCCGAGACTAACCAGTTTAAGTGATGCGACCGGAACAATCCGCCATACACTTATCCACAAGCATCCTCACAGGTCGGGAGCAAAGTCGATCGCTCGCGCGCGGATCATCGTGGTCATGGGCACCCGGCCCGAGGCGATCAAACTCGCCCCCGTGGTCGCGGCGATCCGCGCGCGCCCCGAACTCGAACATCGGCTGATCGTCACCGGCCAGCACCGCGAATTGATCGACGGCGTGCTCGGCTATTTCGATCTGCGCCCGCATGTCGATCTCGATCTGATGCGCCCCGGCCAGGACGCGGGTGATCTGACCGCGCGTGCGATGTTGGGGGTGGCGGACGTGCTCCGGCGCGAGCGCGCGGCGATGGTGATCGTCCAGGGCGATACCGGCAGCGCACTCGGTGGCGCGCTCGCGGGATTTCACGCGGGCGTGCCCGTCGCGCATGTGGAAGCGGGCTTGCGTACCGGCGATCTCGCCTCGCCGTTTCCGGAAGAAGGCAACCGCCGCGTGATCGGCCAGGTCGCCAGCCTGCATTTCGCGCCGACCGCGCACGCGCGCGCGTGCGCGTCGCTCAAACGCGAGGGCGTGCTGGCGTATACCATCGAGGTCACGGGCAATACGGGGATCGATGCGCTGCTCGCGGTCGATGCGCGCGTGCGGGGGAACGCGCGCGCGCCCGGGCTGCCCGATCTGCCGGCCGATCGCCTGATGGTGCTCGTCACCACGCACCGCCGCGAGAACCAGGGCGCGCCGCTCCTGCGCATCTGCGACGCGGTCGAGCGCATCGCACGGCACGAGGAGTGCGCGATCGTCGTTCCCGTCCATCCCAATCCCGCGGTCGCCAAGACGGTACGTTCGCGCTTGGGCGGGGTGGCGGGGGTGCATTTGATCGAGCCGCTCGCCTACGACGCGTTCGTGTGGGCGCTACGCCGCGCGAGCGTCGTGCTGACCGATTCGGGCGGTGTGCAGGAGGAAGCGCCCGCGCTCGGCACGCCGGTGCTCGTGTTGCGCGACACGACCGAGCGGCCCGAGGGCGTGCGCGCGGGCGTGGCGATGCTGGTCGGCACCGATCCTACCACGATCGCGGGCGCGGCGCGCGCCGTGCTGCGCGATGCGCAGGTGCGCGCGTGGATGTCCCGGCCGTTGAAGCTTTACGGCAAGGGGGATGCCGCGCCTAGGATTGCTGCACGGATTGCGGCATATCTCCGGCCGGGGGTCGGTCGAGAAGACGATGCCGTTGGCGCGTTCTGACGCGCCCGGTCGCACCCTCCCTCTTCCTGGTGCTCCGCAGCTGTCCCTCTCCCCTGTAGGGAGAGGGTTAGGCTGATTCTTCTTACGACCCTCCCCCGCAGGGGGGAGGGAGATGCGACCGAAGGGAGCGAGGGAGAGGGAGCGCCGTTGCCGCGCCTGCGGCTTACGTCGCCAGCCGCGCCAGCCCCGCGACGGTGTCCGCCTCGGCGGCGGGTTTGTCGGTGCGGATGCGCAGGATGCGCGGAAAGCGCATCGCCAGCCCGGACTTGTGACGCGCGGACATGTGCACGGAATCGAACGCGATCTCGAAGACGAGGCTTTTCTCCACCTCGCGCACCGGGCCGAAACGCTGCGTCGTGTTCGCACGCACCCATTTATCGAGCCACGCCAGCTCGACATCGGTGATCCCCGAATACGCCTTGCCCACCGGCGACAGCGTGCCCTCCTCGGTCCAGCAGCCGAAGGTGTAGTCGCTGTAGAAGCTCGACCTGCGCCCATGGCCGCGCTGCGCGTACATCACCACGCAGTCCGCCGTCAGCGGATCGCGCTTCCATTTGTACCACAGCCCGGCGCGCCGCCCCGCGACATAGGGGCTGTCGCGGCGCTTGAGCATCAGCCCCTCGATCGCCGCGTCGCGCGCCCCCGCCCTGATCTCGGCCAACGCGTCCAGACTGGCGGCCTCGACCACCTGGCTCAGATCGAACCGCTCCGGCGGCAGCCGCACCGCGAAGGCCTCCAGCCGCGCGCGACGCTCGGTCCACGCAAGGCCGCGCAGGTCTTCGGGGCCGTCGAACAGGATGTCGTACAACCGCACGAACGCCGGGCTTTCGGCCAACGCCTTGGCGGAAACGGTCTTGCGGTTCAGCCGCTGTTGCAGCGCGTTGAAGCTCCCCGCCTCGCCCGCCTGCGCTTGGCCGCGCACCATCAGCTCGCCGTCGACCACCCCCGCCCCCGCGCACGACGAGACGATTTCAGGGAACGCCGCGCCGATCTCCTCGCCCCCCCGGCTGAAGAGCCGCGTCTCGCCACCCGCGCACGCGACCTGCACGCGGATGCCATCCCATTTCCACTCCGCCACATATTGCGTGAAGTCGATCACCTCGTCTTCGAGCGGATGCGCGAGCATAAATGGCCGGAACACGGGCCGCTCGCTGTGCTCGGGGCGTGGACCGCGTCCCTCGCCCCAAGCAAACAGCGGCGCATAGGGCGGAGTCAGGCCGTGCCACGCCTCCTCGACCTCGTCCAAAGGCAGCTCGAACGCCTGCGCCAGCGCGGTCTTCGCCAGCCGCGCCGACGCGCCTACCCGGAGCGACCCCGTCACCAGCTTGAGCAGCGCATAGCGCCCGCCGTCGTCGAGCGCGTCCAGCATCCGCTCGATAAATCTCGGTGCGTCGGCGCGCGCCAACCCCTGCAACGCGTCCACCACCCGCGCGAGCGTCGGCTGCCCCTCGCGCGGCCCCGGCTCCACCGGCCAGATCAGCGCCACCGTCTCCGCCAGATCGCCGACATAATCGTAGGACATGCCGAACAGCACCGGATCGACGCGCGCCTCGACCGCCGCCCGGATCTGCCCCGATTTGACCGTGGGCAGGCTCAGCTCGCCCGTCAGCGCCGCCATCGCCCAGCCGCGATCGGGATCGGGTTGGCCGCGCAGATATTGCGCGATCAGCTTGAGCTTGGCGTTGCGCGACCGCGTGTAGCCCAGCGCATCGAGGAGATCGGCGAACGCGTGCATGTTGCGGTCCATCTAGGTGCGCGGCCGCGGATGCGCTATTTACGCGGCGATGGCCCTCGCCCAACCGCTGCTCCACCCCGCGCCTACGCCCGGCAACGCGCCCGAGTTCACAGTGACCGAGCTATCGGGCGCGCTCAAGCGCACGGTCGAGGACGCGTTCGGCCGCGTCCGCGTGCGCGGCGAGATCAGCGGCTACAAGGGACCGCACGCGAGCGGGCATATGTACTTCTGCCTCAAGGACGCGGGCGCCAAGATCGACGCGGTGATCTGGAAGACCGGCCGCGCCGCGCTCGCGGTACGCCCCGAGGAGGGGATGGAGGTCATCGCCACGGGCAAGCTCACCACCTTCCCGGGCAAATCGACCTACCAGATCGTGGTGGACCGGCTCGAGGCCGCGGGGGTCGGCGCGCTGCTGGCGCAACTCGAACGCCGCAAGGCTATGCTCGCGGCGGAGGGGCTGTTCGCGGCGGAGCGCAAGCGCCCGCTTCCCTTCCTGCCCGGCACCATCGGCGTGATCACCTCGCCCACCGGCGCGGTGATCCGCGATATCCTCCACCGCCTCGCCGATCGCTTCCCGCGCCGCGTGCTGGTTTGGCCGGTCGCGGTCCAGGGCGAGGGCGCGGCCGCGCAGATCGCTGCTGCGATCGCGGGGTTCAACGCCGCGCCACCCGCGCTGCGCCCCGACCTGTTGATCGTCGCGCGCGGCGGCGGCTCGGTCGAGGATCTGTGGGCCTTTAACGAGGAAGCGGTCGCGCGCGCGGTCGCGGCGTCGGCGATCCCGGTGATCAGCGCGGTCGGCCACGAGACCGATACCAGCCTGTGCGATCTCGCCGCCGATCGCCGCGCGCCCACCCCCACCGCCGCCGCCGAGATGGCGGTGCCGGTGCGCGCCGACCTGCTGGCGCAGGTGGCGAGCCTCGCCGCGCGGCGGGAGCGATGCGCGACGCGCTATCTCGAACACGCACGCGAACGCGCCCGCGCCGCCACCGCGCGCCTGCCCAACGACCGCGCGCTGCTCGCGTTCGCCACGCAGCGGCTCGACGATCTCACCCAGCGGTTGCCGTCCGAACGCGCGCTGCTCGGCCTTGCGCGGCACCGTCTGGATGCGCTTGCCGCCCGCCTGCCGGGTGCGCTTGGCCAAGCCGCGCGCGCGTCCGGGCTGCATCTGGCGCGCTGCGGCCGCGCGCTCGTCCCCGCGCTGCTCGCGCGCCGCGCCGCGCTCGCCGCGCGCGATCTCGGCCAAGCATCCACCGCGCTTGGCACCGCCGCGCAGCACCGCCTGTCCGCCGCCGAGCGGGCGCGCGGCCGTTCCGCCGATCCGCTGCGCCCCGCGCTCGTCGCCGCGCGCGGTCGCGCCGCTACCGCGCGGTTGCACGCCGCGACACGCCTGCTGAACTCGCTTTC
>JAABUX010001754.1_pt1 | contig 31985 bp, 35 predicted proteins | sample 5561851 | NCBI WGS metagenome assembly JAABUX01 (sample SAMN10711883, study PRJNA513361) | rock metagenome | isolation source: Antarctica rocks | place: Antarctica: Victoria Land, Richard Nunatak red sandstone | collected 2016-01-03
CGCCTGCCCGATTGGGCAGGCGGAAAGGGGTCAGTTTTGGACGCCGATGGGGGTCAGATTTCAATGCTGTTTGACAGGCACGACCGGCTCAGGGGCAGAACCAGGTTGCGTGCGGCGCAGGCTTTTAGCCCGCCCCGCACGCAACCTGGTCCCGCCGCCGCTCATGCCTACGGACCTGACCCAGCTCCGGGACCGCTTCTACCCCCAATGCTAGACCCCCATTCTTGGGGGTTGTCGCTCAGGCCTTTCGGGAAGCGAGGGAAGCCCAGTGTTCTTGGCGCCGACACTCATGCGCCGTGGCAGTCCGCTCCAACAACCACCAAGCCTCGGCCAGCAGTCTCGGCTCGATCGGCGCGTCCCTATGCGTTTTTGAGCATAGTCCCGGTAGCCGTGTCAGCCCGACAACAAGCGGCTCCAGCTCCGGCACGAACTCGGCTGTCCCAGCAGAAACGACATAGCTACGCACCGGAACCTCCAACCCAGCCTGTTCGATCAGGCGACGCACAGCCTCACGATGCCGGAAATTCTGCCGCAATGGGTTCTGGAAAGGCGTGCACACCGATCCGTCCCGCAGCAGCTGCCACCACTCCATAGCCCGCGGATCGCCAGTAATCCGTCCAGCGTAGTTCTTGGTCTCCAGCACGATCACCGCATCCGCACCAAGCACGAGGTGATCGATCTGCGTCAGCCCGGTCTCGTCCGGCAGGATGACGTCGTGCAGGGCTTCCAGTCCGTTCGCCGCAAGCAAGGAAGCGACCGCCGTCTCGCCTTTGCGACCCTGGATCCCCGCCTTAAGCAATCGAAAGGCGGCAAGCATCTGGGCATCGGTAAACGGCTCACGGACTGGGTCCTCCGGAGCTCGTCTCGTCTGGCGGCGCAGTCTCATCGACCTGGCTTCTCCTCTCCATCCGGTAAGCAGTAGAGTTCCTTGACGCGACCGGATAATGCGACGAACCGACGCGGCGGTTGCACCGATCTTCCCGATATCTTGTGGATGATCCTGAGCGAGACCCTGGACAGCCCGGAAACCCATTCGTCAGCTCTCTCACGAGAGCCGGTTGGTTGTGTCCATTTTGGTCACACGAATGCCGGGTGTGACCAAAATGGTCACATGCGGCCGATGTCGCCGCGACGTCTTGCGATCGTGCTGATGACCCTCGGCTGGTCGGCTCGTGAGTTGGCGCGGCGCAGTGGCGAACATCGGACAACTGTCATGCGCTGGCTCGACGGAACGGCCGTGATCGATCATGAACGGGCGGAATGTCTGGAGCGCCTCGAAGCCTCTCACCTCGCCAACCCCCTTACGCGGCGGTCACTGAACCCGTGGCTCGGCGATCCGGGTTCAGTGGCGGTTCCAGTTGAGGAAGAGCAGGACCATCGCAACGGCAACCGCGGCCCCCATGATGCCTACATGAGCGTAACCCGCAGCCCCTACGCGTGTGAGCATTCCCGATCCGGTCAGGAATAATACCGCACTCACTGCGAGTAGCACGATCCCGATCGGCATCCTCGACCGCAATCCTTTCGCGTTGTTCGTCATCGGCCGCATCCTGGTCAAACTCCACCGTTCTGGGCGCACCGACGCTGACTAGCCCGTCTTATTCACCGGTTTGACGCATCGGCAGCCTCCTGAGCGGCGGGCGCGGTTCATCGGTGCGCTTTTTCATCGCGTTTTCGGACCATATTTGGCATGCGCTGGGGGTTGGCGGGATCGGGTGAGGTCGGGGCACATGCCCCTTTGGTCACGGTCCGGCGGGTTGCAGGCAGCGCGCGAGGCTGGCGAACAGCGCGGCCTCCGGATGGGCGGCGGCAAAGGCAATACGGACCCGGCTGACCGTCTCTGTGATGCGAGCGGCAATCTTGATCAGGCGCAGACGCAGCGTTGTGAACTCGGCGCGCGCCAGAGGCTGGGGTTCGGGGATGGCGTCACGCAGCTTGAGCAGCAGCCAATACGCCCCGGTGTGGAGCACCAGGCGCACCTGGTTGGCCAGGGCTGAGCGGCAGCTTGTGCGGTCCGATGCGAGCTGGCTTTTGTGCAGCTTGATTAGGTTTTCCGCTTGGCCGCGGGCGCAATACAGCGTCTCGTAGAGCCATTGCGCGCTGCCGCCTGCGATGTTGGTCACCACGTAGCGGATATCGAAGCCTTTCGGGGTGGCTTCGATCCTTGCGGCCACGCGGCGCTGGCAACGCCAGGATTTGGCGCCGTAGCGGGTTTCGGTAAAGCCGCGCACCACCGGCGCCGGACCCTCTGCGCGCCGCACCCGAACATCGTCGGCGGCCGGCTCCACAAGACGGTCCAACACGGTGTTACCCGGCAGGCCCAGGATGTAATCCACGCCATTTGCCTCGCACCAGGCCATCACCTCGGGACGGCCGTAGTGCCCGTCACCACGAATGGTGATGCGCGTGGTTGGCCAGTGCGTGCGGATACGCTGCACCAGACGCCGCAGATAACCACGCACTTCCTTGCCCGATGGGGTGGCGCCGGGGCGCAGCAGCACGGCCACCGGCCGCGACGTTGCGGTGTCATACACATGGATCGGCAAAACGCACCGTTCGTCATAATGCGCGTTGAACAACGCGAGCTGCTGATGCCCGTGCACGACATCGACGGTGTCATCAATATCCAGCGTCACTGCGCGCGGCGGTGCGGGGTAGCTGGCGCAATAAATGTCGATCATCGCATAGGTCATGCGGATCACCTCGCGCAGATCGGGCTGGTTCTCCCAGCGCGATAGGGTTGGCTGCGAACACAAATCGGCACCACTATCGGGTAGCCGCCCGCAGGCCAGTTTGAAGCCTGGATCATGGCGGAGATGATCGAGATCATCGCCATCCTCGTAACCGCAGGCGATGGCCAGCATACGGGCCCGCAGGATGTCGGCGACGCTGTGGGTGATGAACAACGGGTTGCGGGGGTCGCTGATCTGGGCTGCCAGTGTCTCGGCGATGCCGAGCGCCTTCTCAATGGCGCCGAGCAGCATCACGCCGCCATCGGAGGTGATGCGTCCGCCATCGAAAGCGGCGGTGAGTTTCTTGCGCTGAACCGATGGCAGCGAGAACGCCAACATAGTATCTTCGAGCATGGCGGGTGTGGCAGCGTCCGATTCGGTGGAATTTGGCGTCGACACCCAAACTTCTGCGTCAAATCAGGCGCTTAGACCATATCCGCCAACGAATCCCTGCCATGCCGTGAATAAGATGGGCTAGTCCGACAGCGTTTGGTCATACGTGTTAGGTATGGGGTCTATGTCCGCACCGACTGCTGCGTGGCACTGCCGGATTTTGGTGCCATCCAGCATAGGTTTCCGATACTTGTGGCGATAGGAGAGAGGATCGACACGGAGACGAGTGTTGAGGCACTCTGCAAGGATTTCTGCCTTTCCGAACGGCAACTTCGGCATTACCTCAGGTTGCTCACTATGGCGGGGAGAATCGAACGTGTAGGCCGATACCACTATCGGCCTGCTCAACTAAACCTCTTCCCTCAAACCGAGTAAACCCTGATACACTACCAATTATATCGTGAGGCTTGGCCTACTCAATGTAGTCGATAGGTTAGCCCTCCACCACCGGTCTCCATCACGCTACATACCTTCGCTGGTTGACGAAGGTTGTGATAAGGCTGAACGCTAGCCGCTTTGACCCATCCGTCTTTCCCATTGAAGAGTGTTGCTCTCAGATACCCGTTTGCTTCGCTGTCCCGCACGACAAATACGATGCGGGTAGCAACCCCAATCTTTGGTGATTGGTCATTCGGTCTAGCCTTAATCGATGGAAGCTCTTTTACGTCAGAAAGCCCTGGGTCTGCCGTAATCGATATCGGCTCCATACAAAGATACCGCGAGGATGGAGCCTCGGCCGCATGCGATGGAACAGCGGCGATAATCAATACGGCGGTCTCGATCATTGCGAGAAACTTGATCTGCATATCATCTATCCTGTCAGTGCACTTTGGCTCGCGGCGTTTCCGAGTTTTGCAGAAACTTTCTGTCTCCACTCCCCAACCGTTGTCGTGGAGGTTATCCCGTTGTTTTTTAACGTCGTGGCGGATTCTCCATCCAGAACGTCTGACATAAGCTGACTATCATTGGCCTCTGCAAGAGGGGCTGCATATCCAAGTCCAAAGTTATACCCTCCACGCACGTCCAAGACTGTTGGATCAGATACGCCAGCCGACTGTAAGGACTGGGCCGTGTCTTTAAGATATTGCGCCGCCGCTATTGACTCTGTCGCGGGGTCCATTTGGCCGGCAGTGCCAGACACGATGTTGTCGGCAAGACTTGGATCGCTCGCCAATGCCTGGGCTAATGATGACTGATACGTCGCTGACGTCATCTGAAACGCACCAGCGACGGTTCCGGTTCCGGTCACGTTTTGGCATTGACTTTCGATGACGCAAGTCGCGGCGATAGCATTGGGATTTACACCCAAAGCCTCCGCATTTTGTGCTGCCACATACCCCCAGGATTGGCTCTCCATCGTAGTAAGATCGCTGCTCGTAGTCGTGGAGGTGGTTCCTCCACCAGTTGTCGTGGTCCCACCATTGATAGACGATGTACCGGTAGATGGCGTGTAGCTACCTACGCCGACCTCGGAATAGGTCGGAATGACCTGTTCGGGTGTGCCGTTGAAAATCACGGGAGCAGGATCGGCAAAAGCGGGTATGACCGCCGAGAGCCCTAGAACTCCACCTGATAGAAGACGCCTGGTCAGGTGAAAGCATGAATACCGCCTGATGTTGGAACGGTTTATGAGAGCAAGGGACACATGGGGCTCCTGATTAATGTCAGGTCGAGCTTTCCTCATTCCGGTGCAACCGGATTGATCAATGTAAACCGGCCTGCAAGCGGTTTAGTTGGCAATAGGCTGTCCCCTTCCCATCGGTCACTGGGTTTTCGGCGCATTGCCGGATCGCCAGCTCCGTCATCCCCGGCTTAGCCGCGTCTACCTCCCCCATGATCAGGCCAGTGAGCAGGATACCGATCCCGGCTACCCCGGCCATCATGTATCGGATCCATAGTCGCTCCGTGTTGAGGTTCGTAGCCCGGACCATCATCGGCCGTTGGAGGCTGGTAGTGATGTCCTTCGACATCGTGGAAACCGCCTCACGGATCAACTGCTCCCGGTCTGCCCCTATCTTCGTAAGTGCCTGCTTCGCATCGCTCAACAGCCGAGCGCTTTCATGCAGGGCTAATTGCAGTCCCTTGACCTCGGATTCCGCGACACGAACGCGCTTCTCTACTGCAATCTCACCACGATAAACGGTCGCCTCCAGTCTTGCGCCGATCGATAGCGCCATCGTCCCGAGTTCAGCGATCGCACCGATCATCGCCCCGATGAATGCTCCCTCGGGGGTGTATGGACGCACACCCCACTCAACGGCGGCCTCACGAAGACGTTCGAGCTTGGCCTCATAAGCACCCTGCGCCTGTTCAAAGCCTTGCAGCGGCGGGTTTACTGGTTCGGTCTGCTTAGGAAGGCCGTCCATCAGAACACCTCACCCTCAGCGAGACGCGGAAGCCAGCCAGGCTGTATCTTGCTGAAGAACGCCGGCATGTCCCTCTCGAACCACCGTCGAACACGGGCGCGGTCGAACATGGACGTGTTTGGAAAGCCGGCGACTTGCTTGCCGTTCGCGAAGTCGGCAAACGAGAGGCCGCGATCGGTTACCGCAGCCATACAGGAAAGAGCAGGCATGAATGCTGCTTTTGCCCCTGCGTTTAATGCCTTTTGCACGACGGGGTGGTTTCCGATCGGCTCGAACGCACTTGCTGGGTCACGGCCAGAGCCGACCAAGCCCTCATTCAGGACAATCAGAGACTTCTTGGGCAGGAACATCTTGATGCTCTGGAGGGTGTCCAGGTAGTCGATATCGCCGGCTTCAGTGCCCAGGACGTAGACCGCCACCAGCGATAAGTTGGCTTCTTCGAGGACATCGATGAGAGGTGTTTCCTCGATCAGGTGATGGAAGGCTGTCCATCCACCACCGACATCAAGGACGGCGTCGCGACGGCTTTGGACCTGGGCTTCAAAGCGGGCCTCAATCCAGTTCCGTTGGTCCACCATCAGGTTGCTGTCGGGCACAAGGGCCTCCTGATGGAACGTCGAGAGGCTGTGGGATTTGTTGAGCAGGTCGGCGTTCCAGACGTCGATCTCAGCTCCATGTCCTCGCGCTAGCTGGACTAGGGTATTAAGGAAAACAGTCTTCCCGACACGCTGCCGCCCGATAGACGTGATGACAACTGGATTAGCTGGCGAGAAACTGCGCGCGGTATCGTCTGAACTGTTGCTCACGACTTTGAGAGGCGGCTTGTTCATTTCATGTTCCTTTGATGTGGCCTGTTCGGCCGTTGGTCCGTTCGTGCGTTTTGCGGATCGGCTGCTTCATGGATTTCTGCCCGGGCGATGACTTTGTTTGCTTTCCGGCTCTGTCTTGTTTGGGCTCGGGCGTGAGGGTCCGGCTAATCGATGCGACCGGAACGGAATCTGGATCGGCGGGCGCGGCTCTTTTTATCCGCTGGACTGGATTTGGATCGGCCTCAATGGCCCGACCACGCCAAGCCCCTGGAGCGGGCCGTTAGTCGGTGGGTGCAATTCTTTTTGTGGGTTCGACCGGCTGTGGCTGGGGATCGTAACGGGTTTCACTGTGTGCCCTGGCCTGACGCATTGCGGCGGCCTTCGCCTTTGCCTGCCTTACTGCCATCCACGTCTTCGAGGCGCGCTTCGGTGTGGGAGGATTGCCTGATGCGTCACACTTACCCAGCTCGGCAGCACGCGCGCAGATGCTCTTCCACATCAGCCGGCCGCCGTGAGCGGCCAAGTGATCATGTAGCTCCAGGAGCCATTCGTAGAACGGCGAGTGGTCGGGCCCATTCTGCGCTTGCATAATGGCCTCATGGGTAAGTTTGTCTGGTTCAGGGCTCATAGCTGGAGCCTATTGGCATTCGGTGCGACCAGAACCGAACTTCGGGGAATTCTTATAGGGCTGGTCCGTTACCTGCTCCGGGTCTCCTCAGGGCCTGCCCGATGGACCGCGGAAAGCCGGTGCGTCGGGTTGAGCACGTCGCGGTTCCAGAAGCCGGTCTCAGATCCATGCCCTCGGGCAAACAGGCTCCAGGTGTTGAGGATGATCGCCTTCCCGGCGCTCGGCCGCCAATTCGAAATGTTGAAAACAAAATAAGCTGGCAAGAGATCGCGCGCTGGTTCGTCTGAACGGGTTAGAGGACTGTTGGTCACGGCTTCGGGAGGTGGCTTTTTCAATTTCATGTTCCTTTGATGTAGCCTGTTCGGCGGTTGGCCCGTTCGTGCATTTCGCGGATCGCTTGCTTCATGGATTCCTGCCCGGGCGATAACTCTGTTTGCTCCCCGGCTCTGTCTTGTTCAGGCTCGGGCATAAGGGTCCGGCTAATCGATGCTACCGGAATGGCATTCGGGTAAGCGGGTGCAGCTTTTTTAATCGGATCGGCCGGGTCTGGACGGCCCTTAAGGCTCCGACCAAGCCAAGTGCCTGGATCGGGCCTTGGGTCGGTGGGGGCAATTCTTTTCGCCGGCTCGACCGGCTGTGGCTCGGACCTGCTCGCATGTGTTGCTGGTGGTCGCGCGTGATCCTGTTGGGGACTGTCCCGGGCTAGGCTCACTGGCTCTGTCTTGAGCCTCCCAACCTCAACTGCCTTGGCGGTTCGCACGGCTAACCATGTCTTCGCGGCGCGTCTTGGCGTGGGAGGCTTGCCTACTCCGTCGTGCTTGCCCAACTCTGCAGCGCGCTCGCAGATGCTCTTCCAAACCAGCCGGCCGCCGTGAGCAACCAGGTCATCGTGGAGTTCAAAAAGCCATTCATAGAACGGCGAGCGGTCGATACCGTTTTGTGCTCGTCTAATGGCATCATGGGTTCGTCTATCTGGTTGCATGCTCATAGCCAAAGTCTGACGGCACTCGGTGCGACCGGAACCGACTTTCTTAACATGTGCCGACAGATGTGCCGGTACATGTGCCGGTACGTGTACCGACAGATGTACCGGGCCTGTACCGGGGGTTATAGGGCTCCCATACACCATTGCACCCGAGGTGCAGGCCGCTTCGCGGACGGTGCTGTTTTCCCGGCCTGCAGATGCGGTCGCATCGATTGATGTGAGCCTGTTGCCTTCACACGGAGGCAGCGGCAATGGCCACGCAGGCGACGGCTCTAACGGCACTCGAGACGCAGATAGCCGAGATCCAGGCAACCCAATCCGAACACGGCGAGACCATGCGCGCGATCCGCAGCGACATCGCGCGCATCATCGAGATCCTCACACCGACAGCCGCGGACGGGCCGACCCTGGACGACATCCTGGCGCAGCTGGTGGTCCAGCTTGGCGAGCAAGGGGTGGTTCTGCGGCGGATCGACGGGAGGACTGTCGAGATCAAGACCCTTGTCGGCGGCCTTGATGAATACGAGGAGCAGGAGGGCCAGGATCCCGCGACAGGCGTCGTTGGGACACACGTTCGGGCGAACGGGAAAGACCCGCGCGCATGATGACCTTCCGCAAGCTGAGCGCCAGCTCGGTAGGCAGGCTCATCGCGGCCTACTTCACCGAGAACGCCCCCGATCCGGTCCATGATTTCCGGCTGAGCGCCGACAAGGTGGCCGACAGCGGCGGCAGGCTGACCAGCTACTACACAGCACGCGACAGCCGGGCGACCTGGGGGCCGGATATGAGCGAGGCCGTCGCCAAGGTGCTCGGCGTCGACCGCCACCATATGCCCAAGGCCGATGACCTCGCCCGCCTGTTCGAAGCCAAGCGTGCCGACACGGGCGAAGCCTGGTCGGAGCATAAGCGTACGGTCAGTGCCTACGATCTGACGCTCGCGCCGCACAAGTCGATCACCCTGGCGGCCGAGTTTGCCCAGACGGCGGCCGAGAGCGCGATGATCCGGCATGCGGTCGACCGCGCCAACGACGAGACCATGCGCTACGTCGCAAAGGAGCTTGGATGGGCACGAAAGGGACGAGGCGGCGAGGACGGAGCCGAACCGGGTCAGGTCGGTTTGGTCTCCTTCCGTCACCACACGGCTCGGCCGACGGTCGAGGTCCGGGACGGCGCCACCGGCGCGACCTATCTGGTCGACAGCCCGGTCGGTGGCGATCCGCACGACCACATCCACAACGCCTTGTTCAACATGGTGGTCACCGAGGACGGTCACGTAGGCTCCCTCGATACCCAGCGCCTGCATTCACGCGTGCATGAGTTCGGAGCATACTTCCAGGCCCGGCTCGCCGACGAGCTCCGCCGGCTCGGGGCACGCATCCGATACGACAACAACGAACAGGCCGTCGTCCTGACCGCGATCCCCGATGAAGCGGTTATGCTGTACAGCAAGGGCCGCCGCCAGGTGCTGGGGAGCGCCAAGGACTATGCCAAGAAACAGGGACTGGACTGGGAGACGCTTACCCTGGAACGCAAGCAGCGCATCCTGGCCGTCACCGGCATGGCATCGAGGCTCAGGAAAGACGGCAGCGCCAATGACCGCGAGTTCTGGGAGGAGCAGGCGGCCGGGATCGGCTGGAAACACAAGACCGTCCTGAACGAAGAGAACCATGAGCGGCTGAGCGATGCCGAGCGGCTGGAGCAGGCTTACGCCTTCGCGGCCCGCCACGTCGGCCACGAGTTCCATACCGCGGCCGTCATCGACTATGACAAGCTCCGGACTTACGCGGCCCGCGGCTTGATCGGAACCGGGATCGGCAGCGGCGCCGGCGACATCACCCGCGTCACCGACATGCTGGAGAGCCGTGGCATCGAGCTGCATGGCGAGCATGTGGCCTTGGTCATCGGGCAATCGGGCGACAAGGTCCGCGTCACCAACAACGCGCAGATCCGCATCGAGGAGAGCCTCGCCGCCGAAGCGCGCCGCGCCGCTCTCGACAAGACCGGGGCGCTGTCCGAGGACGCACTGCGCGCCGCGATGCGATCCTCCGGCCTGGACCTGAGCGGTGAGCATGGCAAGGCGCAGGCGGCCGCCATCTATGCGCTTGGGACAGGGGGTGGCCTCAGCCTGCTGACCGGTGTCGCCGGCGCCGGCAAGACCGCGCTGCTCAAGCCTCTCGTCTCGGCGTGGCAGGCCGACACCCGCCTTGAGGCGGGCGGACGGCAGGTCATCGGGGTGGCGGTGGCATGGCGTCAGTCCGGAGCGCTGCGCGATGCAGGCATCTCGCAAACGATGGCGATATCGCCCTTCCTGAAGAGTGTCGAGAAGGGGGACTTCCAGGCCACCCGCAACACCGTCCTGATCATCGACGAGATCAGCCAGGTGGCCCCACGGCAGCTGCTCAAGCTACTTGAGCTGCAGCGCGAGACCGGGATGACCATCAAGGTCCTGGGCGACCGGGAACAGGCACAGTCCATCGAGGCGGGCGATGTCATCGAGATCATGCGGCGCATGCTGCCCAAGGAGGAGATGCCCGAGCTGCTGTCCACGGTTCGGCAGGCGACCGCGCGCAACCGCGAGATCGCCGGCCTGTTCCGCGGGGAAGAGCCATCGTTCAACGAGCTGGAGGAGATCGGATCGAAGCGGCGCGGCCGCCGCATTGAAGGCATGCGCGGAGGAGCCGGCAATGCCGATGCCGATGCCGAGGCCGCAGCCCGGCAGGCTTACCACCTGGACGAGGTGAAGACCGCGCTGAAGATGAAACGCGAGGACGGCACGGCACGGCTGGTAGGCGGTGACCATGACGAGGTGCTCGGCCAGATCGCGGACCTCTATATGAGCCGGCGCGACGCGCTGCGCGCTTCCGGAGCGAAGAAGGGCATCACCATGTCAGCCTTGACCAATCAGGATGCGGCTGACCTGAGCCAGGCCGTGCGCGAGCGCATGAAAGCCCGGGGAGCGCTTGGCAGCAACGAGATCGTGGTGCAGGCGATCGACCAGCGAGGTGAGCAGTATGCGATGCCGATCGCAGCCGGCGACAAGATCCGGCTCTACCGACGGACCTGGGGCAAGATCGATGGCAAGGGCGGCTACGTTGGCAGCAACGGCGACATCGTGGAGGTCGTCGATCATAACAAAAAGGGGCTAATACTGCGGGCGGCGGACGGACGGACGGCAGAGGTCGACTGGGAGCGGTTCCGTGACAAGAAGACGCAGCGCTACCTGCTCGGCTTTGGGCACGCGATGACGATCGACGCCGCCCAGGGAATGACGTCCGACGAGCATATCAATGCCCTGCCGAGAGGTGTCGGCAGCATGACGGGTTTCACCGGCTACGTCGCGGAGAGCCGCGCCAAGGGGACGACGTGGACGATGATCGCCGACGGCGCCACCTTCGAGGCGGTCCGCAACAAGCGCGCGATCGGCGACATCACCCCGATCTCCTCCCAGATGCTCTGGGACCATGTCGCGCAGGCGATGGCCAGCAAGCCCTACAAGGCTCTCGGCATGGACCTCTCGGCCGCGGCCCGGCGCGATCGTAACCAGGCCGTCGAGAACGCCATGCGTTTCGACCACATCAAGGACAGCATGGCGGCCGAGGGCCGCAGCCTGGGGAGGGAGGCCCGCATGCAGATACAGGCCAACGCCATCCGGCAGCATATCCCGAAGCACATCGCGGCTCTTGACGCCGCGATCGTCGCTGGACTTCAGGTCGGAACGGCGATGAGCGCGCGGGAGAAACATCTTCGCCAGGCACGCGTGGAAGCGGAAGACGCAAGGCGTCTGCTGGTTGCGGCACAGCGCAGATCCGGACCGTCTCCAGGCCCGATGTAGGCCCGGGACATCGGGCCACCTCTCATCGACGGAATACGCATTATCGTTGATAGTCGTGGCTGATCACGCCGGAATATTTGCCGGACAAAAGGGTTTTTGATGTCCCTGACGGAAGACGATATTGCTCGCCGAACCGAAGCGTTGCGCCGCGCGCGAGTGGACAGCCTGAGTGAAGGACTGCGTTCGTCCGAGGAAGATGACGCGGTGCTCGACACGTGGGCGCGTGGCGAGATCGACGGGGACGAAGCCAGACGTCGCCTGCATACCAAATCTGGAGAAGGACGAAAAGGGGCCGGTAGTCGAAGCGGCGTGACGAACGTCGATGGCCAATCCCTATCTCCGGGATGATGGACGGACGCCCTGCAACAGGCTCGGGATCGTCGATGATCCCGGGCATCTTCAAGACGGGTTAGCGCGGATGTTTCCAACTCATCGCTGCCACGGTCCAACTCCGGCCCATGCCTTGTTCAGGGCGCTGCTCACGACGCCCACCCTGACCATGTTGTCGAGGTAGCGGGCGTCGTTGCTGAAATTGTAATATGCTTCCTGCATCGCCTCGAGTTCCAGCGGCTGCATTTGTTCGGCATAGGTCCGCAGAAGCGACATCGCGATGCGGATGCTTTCGGCATGCGGCGCCATCACAGCTCGATAGGCTGCCTGGCTGCTGATCGTGTCCGGCTGTGGTTCGAGCGCGACCAAAAGCTCCAGTGCATGATGGACGTCTTCCTCGCTGACTTCGACCTGGATGTTCATCGTAACGGCTCTCTCTGTAGTCCAACAACAAGCGGCTGTTGCGCCTGCTGTCTCGGGAGATCGCAGGGTCCAAGAGAACGATGCGACCGACAATGGCGACTTCGGCAACCAAGCGATCAGACAGAAACAAGACCCCTGACCTTCTCGATCCGCCGCAGCATCTCCGGCGCATCGATCTCGGGGGGTGTCTCCTGCCCGGTGGCAGCCAGGGCAAGATCGCGCTCACCGATCAGAAGGAAGGCGTTGCGACGCGCCTGCTCGGCCGACGAGGTGAACAGCCGCTCGATCGCTGTGAGGCTACTGACGAGGTTCATATCCACTGGCGCCCGCGGCGGGACGGCGTGGGCCGCCGGAGGATGGGAAACCTGTGCCGCATCCCGTAGCATCCGGCTCAAGGGTGTTTCCGGAGGCTCATCCGCCGCCTTGCCGATGCTGTCGGCCTGCGGTCGGTTATCGATAGCGGCCTGCAGCGCCGCGGCCATGCTTTGCGACGTGCAGTCCTCAGCGGTTCCTCCAGCGAGTGCCGTTTCCTTGAACGCTCGGAGAAGGGCCATGAAGACCGGATCGGGGTCGAGCGCCATCATGTCGTGAGCGCCCGGCGCGCGCCTGAACTCCTCCATCACCATGCGCACCGGAGCTCCGACGTCGCGCACGGCGTCCGGAGCAGGGGCGGCGAGCATGATCGGCTGCACGCGGCGGATCGGACGCCCGGCGACCTCGACCATCGCGTGGAAGACCTTGGCGTAGATGCGACGGCCGCCATACAGCAGGATGGCCTCGCCCTCGATCAGCCGCTGCAGCTCGAGCCAGTCGATACGAGCGGTCTGCCGGATCTCGGCGTTGCGGCCCTCGCGGTAGTTGCCGGTGCTGCCGCCCTCGAAGGAGGTGGCCTGCGCCACGTTGGCCTGGCCGGCGGTCTTCTCCAGCCATTCCCGGGTGCGGCTGACGTCCTGCTGGCGCATGGCCATCGTGAGATTGGCGTTGCCGAGCAGGGAATTGGTCTTCTCGCCGATGCGCGCCCACATGCCGCTGATCTCCTGGAAGGAGAGCCAGAACATGACGTTGAGGCCGCGGCCCATGGCGAGCATGCGGTCCATGCCGCTGGTCGCGTAGTAGGCCAGCTCGTCGAAGACGATCTGGAACGGCGCGTCGCCTGTGCCGGGCTTGAGGTTGAAGATCTCATCGGCATTGCCGTCCAGCCTGGCGCCGAGCAGCTGCGCCAGCACGCCGCGCAACGCGGCAACGACGATCTTGCCCAAGGCGGCGAGCGTATCGTCGGAGTTTTCCAGTGCGGGCAGGTTGACGACCAGGATGCGGCGGTTGAGCACGACGTCGCGCATGTCGATGTCGCCGTTAAGCGTCTTGAAGATGTGGCCCAGGGAGACCGCAAGCTGCGTGAAGGTGCTGGTGAAATACATCAGCGCGTAGCCATGCTGCTCGGCCGGCTTGTTCTCCTTCTGCTGGTTCCATTCGATCGAGGAGTCATAGCCGGGCAACTCGCCGAGATACGCCTGCAGCGGGTAGACCAGGTCCTCCGGCATCTCGGGGACCTTGTACTCGAATGGATTGCCGCCGAGGGTGTTGCGGACCATGAAGATCCGGTGGCGGGCGAGCGTGGAGATCCAACGCAGCTCCAGGCAGAAGCGGATGGTCTCGATGCTGATCGGCACGCCGTAGTTGTCGCGCATCCAGGTCAGCACGGGTGCCACGGTGCCGATAAGCGCGGTGGCGCGGGCGCGGAACACGCCGTTGGAGTCGTTGCTCTGCTGCTCGCCGAGCTGGCTGACCAGCAGTTCCCGGATGGCGTCGGCGTTGCCGACCGCGAACGGATTGAAGCTGTTGCTGTCCTTGTCACCGGAGGCAACGAGGAAGTTCAGAGCGAGCACGTCATCCTCGCGGCCGAAGCGGCGGGCGAGCGCCAGCACGTCGCCGTAGAGCCGGTTGTCCGCCTTGCCGTCGACCAGGATGAAGCCCGAGCCATGCGCCAGGGCATTGGCCAGCATCGACAGGATGGCGGTGGTCTTGCCGGCGCCGGTCGTGCCGGGAATGGTGCCGTGCTGACGCGCGGCCTCGCAGGAGAGCCAGAGCTCCTGGCCGGTGATCGCGTCGCGACCCAGGAGCACGGCACCGGCGGCCTGACGCGGCTTTCGATCCTTGGGATCAGGGTTGTTGTAGTCCTTGCGCCTGGCGCTGAGCGGCAGGTGCAGAGGCAGGAGCACGCGCCGGGTCAAGACCCACGTGGCGTAGGCAAGGGCGGCCGGAACGGTCAGGTCGACCAGCGCCGGCCACCACCAGGTGGCCCCGGCAACGCCGAGCAGGATCAGGCCGGAGCCGGATGACTTCAGCTCGCTCGCGAGCTTCACGGTGGTTGGGCGGACGTCGCGGTAGATCGCCCCCGCGCGTTGCTCGTGCCGGTCCTGCGGACCGCTGAACTCGCGTCTGACCATGTCCTATCCGGCTGCTCGCAGGACTGCCGGCTGCGTGAAAGTGCCGATGAAATACGTCAGCGCGTAAACATGCTGTTCGGCTGGCATGTTCGTCCTCTGCTGGTTCCACTCGATCGAGGGGTCGTAGCCGGGCAGTTCGCCCAGATAGGCCTGCAGCGGATAGACCAGGTCCTCCGGCATCTCGGGGACCTTGTACTCGATAGGATTGCCGCCTACGATGTTGCGGGCCCTGAAGATTCGATGTCGGGTCATGGTGGAAATCGAACGCAGTTCCATGCCAAGCCGGATGGCCTCGAGGCTGATAGGCACGCCGTAGTTATCGCGCATCCAGGTCAACACGGGTAAGACGATGCCGATCAGGGCGGTGGCGCGGGCGCGGAACATAACGTCGGAATTGTTGCTGTATTGCTCGCTGATCTTCTCGACCAGAAGGTTTCGAATGGCGTCTGCGTTACCAACCGCGAATACATCGAAGTTCTGCGAACCGTTAAACTCATATTGGGTCATGTCATAGCCACCTTCTATCAATGTGGTCTGCAGATTGCCTGCTGGGTCGCGGCATAGGCGATACGGCGGTTCCAGTGGTCGCGCGGCAAACTCAGGTAGGGAAAGAAATACATCGCGGCGTAGCCATGCTGCTGGAACAGGATGCGCTTCTGCCGGCTGATCGAAAGGCCCGGCTGATAATCGGGCAGCGCTTCGATGTAGCGTCGCATCGGTGCCAGAACCGATGCCGGAACATCGGCCAGGATGCGTTCCTCGATCACCAATGGGTTGAGGATGCCTTCGGTGTGTATGGATACCACCTGCCGGTAGAGCAGGTCCTCCATCCACCGAAGATCGAACGACGCGCGCAGCATCGGCGCGTCGCCGATGTAGATGCCATGGTTGTCTCGCATCCAGGTCAGGGCGGGGAAGACGGCATCCGTCAGCGCCCTGGCTCGTCGGCGGTGGGCACCATCGAGGTCTCCCGGCCGCCGCGGCCGCCGGAACCGGCTTAGATCCGCACTGAGGGCGGCGGCATCGAGCAGGATGAAGCGGTCGTGCCCTCTGTAGACGTTGCCCCTGAACAGGCGGACGGGCAGCTCTGTCGTCTGGATCTCGGGCATCGTATCAGTTCTGCAGGCCGAAGGGTGGCTTTGCCGATGCCGGTGCGGCATCCTGCGGCGGCGTTACCGTCGGCGGCATGGCCAGCTCACGCTGAAGAGCGGGAGGTATGCGCGCAGCCTGTTGCGGCTCGAACGCCTGGTCTTGCGGCGCGATCGGGAGATGGATGGAGGAGACCGCCGGATCGGCGCTGGCCTGCTCCCATCGTCCGCCGATGAACCCGGCGGACACCAAAAACAGGCCGAGCCCCGTGATCGCCAGCCAGGAAAATCCCGAACGACGCGGGGCCGCGGCAGCCGCCACCACTGGCGCCGACGGCATTGCGACCGATGCCACCGGATCGCCGAGGTGGATGTGGATGTGCATCGGGCTCGATGTGGATGACGAGGGATCACGCAGCGTATCGGGAAGCGTGAACTGGAAGCTGGACGGGTTCATTGGGCCTCACGGATGTCGGTGGGAAAGGTCAGTCTGCGGCAGGGCGGTGCGACCGGCATCGACGGCCGACTGCACGACCGGAATGCGCAGCGGGCTACCGGCAAGGCATTCCGCCGACCAGTGACAGCGCGCACCGGCAGCCTCGATCCTCGGGTTCGGATGCAGGTTCTGGCCGGGACCGTCGCTCGGGTAGCCAAGCGCGTGCAGGGCGTACCAGAGCGGGCGGTCGATCAGCTTGGTGACCAGAAACGCCGCCGGCGCCAGCACACCGGAGCGCCGGCGTGCCGCGATCAGCAGGCTCATCAGGGCCGGATGGGCGAAGGCGTGTCGGGCGCCGATCGCGCGCGGATTTCTGGTCAGCTCCGGATCGGTCAGCAGCTGGTCGGCTTCGGCGAGAACGTCCTCTGGAACATGAAGCGGATGGTCCGGCCCTTTCTCGCCCAGGCTTCCGGCGCGTCGGAGCTTGGTCGAGAGGTCGCCGAGCAACCGCATCGCTTCCTTCCTCCTGCCCGCCAGATGCAGCGAGAAGGCGGCGAACAGCACGCGGACGATCGGGCTGGCATCTTCCGGCTGCCCCCATAGCGGCCCGAGCTGGCGGATGAAGGCCTGTTCCGCCGCATGCGGGTTGAACCGGCCCTTGCTGTCCCTGGCGAAGCGATCGACCCATTCGCTTGCGGTCAGCGCGGGATCGGCCGGACGCAGCTTACTCTTGTCGAGCGGCACCAGGCGAAGCTCGCGGTCGGCGAAGGCGCCGAGCGTCGGGAAGTGGTCGGCGAGCTCGCGTATCAGTCCGGTCAGGTCGAACTTCCGGGTGAACTGCGAAGGCGCGGCATATAAAAAACAGGGCACGGCGAGCAGGGCGATCAAGGTGACCGCGGGCGCGCGGATCGCACCGCCGATGGCGCCGAGGACGCTTACCATCTCGCCCAGCGTGACGAGGCTGTAGTCCGCGTGAACGATGATCCGGTCGAGCGGGTCCAGATCGGAGGTGAAGTGGCGCAGGAAGCCGATCTCGTAATGCGCGAACAGCGCGAAATAGTACGAGATCATAGTGTGATAGAAGTGCCAGGCACCGAACAGGCCCAGGGCAAGACAGAACACGATGATCGCCACGCTGAAGGCGAGATAGTCGTCCGGCGACGACCAGGGTGCGCGCTGACCGCTCATGGCTGCTGGCTCAGCTTCTGCAGGCGCAAGGCGACCATTAGCACCTTGCGCAGATACTCGGCTTTGTAGGCGGGGGCGTGCGAGTGGTAGAGCCCGACACCCTCCCAGAAGTCGCCGTGCGCCTCATCGAGGTTCTGGCGCAGGATCCAGGTGCCGGCTTCGACGTTGGCACAGAAGCTGTCGCGCAGGACGGCAAAGGTCGTGGCGGGAGGCGCGTGCCAGTGCGCGGCAATCTTCGAAACCCATATCGAATTGACCTGCATCGGGCCGATATCGACGGTGTCGTTGCTGTTGCGGCTGATGCCGCCCAGCGAGCCGCCCTCGACCTGCAGCAGGATCAACAGCACGCTGAGGGGAACGTGGTAGGCGGTCGATGCCGCTGTCAGGCAGCCGGCCAACCGGGTTCCTGTTCGCGTCGGATCCTCAGCCCGTGCGCCTTGCGTGCCGGCAATCACAGACGCCATGACAAGGGCGGCCGCGAGCCGATGGCGAGCTGTCATGGCCTAGGGGTCGGGGAGGAGGCGGTTGGGTCCGGCTTCGGGATAGCCAGCTTGACCTGCTGCGGCGTCGGCGACTGCTGCCAGATCTCGAGCAGGCCGTTGCCGAACAGGCTCGGTCCGTCGGTGTCCAGCTGGTGCTGGACCTCCATCATCGACAGCATCAAAGAGGAAAAGCTGCCGCCGGCGACCTTGCTGACGACGTAGCCGAGCAAGCTGCCCGGCTGCTCGACCACATCGAGCGCGAAGCCGTTGCCGGTGGCGCGCAACCAGACGGAATCTGCCGCGATCAGGAAGGCTGGCAGCAGACCCTTGGGAGAGGCGACCTCGTCCCATTCGAGCGGAAGGTCCAGGCCCGATACCGCATCCCGGAAAACATATGGCTTGCCATGACGACGGAGCAGCTGCTCGAAGATGCGGCTGACGTCGGCGAGCTCGACCCTTGAGACGGGGATCGGCATGCTCATGCGAACCGCCTCCGTTTCCAGGGCGGCAGGCCGGATCGCAAGGAGCCGACCAGCCAGCACCGCGTCATCCGCGTGATCGCCGGCAGGGTCAGACCGAAGAAGGAAATCGTGCTGAAGAACACGATGCCGATGATGGCGATGTAGAGTGTCATCCAGCTCCAGTGCAGGACGAAAAGCAGGGCCGGGAAACACGCGCGCGCGTCAATCACCGCGAGCTTCACGGGAAAAGCGGTGGCTCGCCACATCAGCTGTCTCTCCTCAAGGCTTTATCCGCCACGGCCTGCGTGATGCGGCCGGCTTCCAGCGCCTTGGTGATCGCCTTGGCGTAGGTCTGCCCCTGATGCTCCACGCCCCCCGCGACGATCGTCGGCCACTGCATCGGATCGGAGCGCAGCAGCTTCATGCGCAGGGCGCGGTCGAACACCAGGAACTCGCGGATGGCGACGCGCTTGCCGTCCACGGACGGGATCAGGCGCTGGTTGATGACCAGACGCATGGACTGCGCCAGCACGCTGACTAGGTTCTGGCGGTCCTCGGGTGGGCACAGCGAGGCGGCACGCTGCATCATCAGCGGGGCGTCGTCGGCATGGATGGTGGTCATCAGCACACCGCCGATCATCGCCGCGTTGAGCGAGGCGACCATCGTCGGTCCATCACGGCATTCACCGACCAGGATGTCGGTCGCCTCGCGCCTAGTGCAGCCACGGATGAATTCCTCGAAGCAGGGCAGGCTGCGGAGGATCTCGGTCTGGTTGATCGTCGAGCCGTTCGGGCTGCGGATGCCCTCGAGCAGATACTCCACCGGCGCCTCCCCGGTGACGATGTGGCAATGCATCGAGGGATCGGTCAGCTTGTCGACCAGCAGACCGGCCTGCAGCGTGGTCTTGCCCGAACCCGTCGCGCCGCCGATGAAGATCAGGCCGCTCTCCGGCCGGGCGGCTTCGCGGATCTCCGGTTCGACCATCTGTTCATCCAGCGATGGCGGCAGGTCCGAGATCGGCCGCAGCACCAGGTTGGCGCCATCGCGGCGGCGGGTGATGGTCGGCGTGCCGTTCACGCGGAAGCGCAGCTGCCGTGTGCGTGTCAGATTGATCGAGTAGGACAGGTCGAAGTCATGCCCGTTCTCGAGCCGCGCCGAGCCCGCCGCGCCGTAGAGGTGGTTGACGATCTCCACCAGCGTCATGTGATCGACGTTGCCCCGCGTGCCCGGCCGGTTGCGGCCGTGGATCCGCAGGGCGACCGGATGGCCGGTCTGGAAGGCGATACGGGAGGCGCCCTGCTCGTAGGCCCAGGTCAGCAGCCCATCCAGCCCTGGGGCGAGGCGGCGGGCTTCCTTGACCCAGATCTGGCCCTCACCCGGCCAGGTCTCGGGTCCGATCGGCGCGATGGTATTCATCGGCAGCCCTCCTGGTTTGCAGCCATGTGCTTGCGCGCTTGCAGGCCCCGCTGCTCGGTGATGCGGATCGTACGGTCGCCAAGGTGCAGCGTGTCGCGGCCTCCCTCGGCGGCGCGGGTCTGGAACACCACGCGGGGTTCCTCGACCCGGCCGGCGCGCAGCAGCACGCGGTAGCGGGCCATGCCGGTGATGTCGCGCTGGATCCGGCCGAGATCGGACAGGAAGATCTCGACCGCCTGCTTCTCGCCGTCCGCCCAGCCTTGGGCGACGGCCTTGTTCCAGTAGCCGACCTCGGCATCGGTGTGCGGCATCGAGCTGTCGGACGGGCGGTGCGGGGCGGCCCAGACGCGCACCAGGTAGGTGCGCCAGTTCGGCGGTGCGGATGTCAGCTGCGCCTCGCGCGTGATCTGGTAGACGCAGGCCGTCTCGCGGGCGACCAGCCCGTTGTCGCCGAGCGCGAACGCCATCTGTGCCTGGCTGACGGTCGGCGGACGCATCAAGGTCTGGCCGCCGCCGACCGGCAGGACCAGCGAGCGGAAGTCGAATGTGTCGTCGAGCTGGGCTTCGTAGCGCCGCAGCATCTCGTTGATGGCGAACGAGCGTGCGGCGAGGCCACCCTGCGCGCCATAGACATGCGCGGCCGAACCGAGTTCCTCGGCGCGGCCGGGCTTGAGGTCATTGCCCTTCTGGTCGCCGGGTCGAACGTCTTGCAGCGCTTCCAGCGAGGGTGGCGCGTCGCCGCCGACGATCTTGTCGAGCTGCATCGCCCCGGTTACGGGACTATTGACAGGATTGGCGGTGGCGGGTTCGTTCGCATCGATCGTGGCGGGAGGTATGTCGGGCGGCAGCGGATACGCCTGGATCGAGCCGTCCGCCCGGGCATGAGAGAAGAACGACAGGCCGGCGAACAAGGTCGCGGCCAGTAGAGCCGTGCGGCGCTCAGACATGATGCAATACCGAGATCTGATGATGCAGCGGATCGACCGATACCGTCGCCGACGTGCCGGCCTCGTTGCCGACAGCGCGAAGCACGTCGACCGCCGTTCCGGAAACATCGACCACGATCTTGAGCGGGCGAGAGCCCGGCGGCCCGAACACTGTCACATGGTAGCCGATCTGCGCGCCGAGCTTGCTGACCGCACCATCGAGCGGACCACTCCAGGTGAAGGCGAGGCGCTGTTCCAGTTCGGCGGGAACCACCGACTGCGAGACTGGTGTTATCGCGGCGGGTGCTGTCGACGCGATGGCTACCAATGGCGACGGCGGTCGGGCTGGTGGTGGAGGCTGTGTCGTGGAAGCTCTGGGTGCAAGTGCGAGCGGCTGCCCGGGCGTGACAACGCCGGCAATGGGTGCTGCGACCGCATTGTCGGGACGCCACCCGCCAAGGTTGCCCATGTCGTTGTTCACCTGGTCCATGGCACGACGCAGGGCAAGCTCGGTGTTGGGCATGCCGGCCGTCTCGACGGTCGGCGGAACCACGTCAGGGGTAGCGCAGCCGGCCAGCAGGAGCACTACGCCGACCGCAGGACGTGTCAGGCGCGAAGAGAACGACATGGGGGTCTCCGATCATGTCGGGATAACTTTCCTCATGTCGGTGCGACCAGAAACGGAAAATCGGCCTTCAAAGACCAATCTCTCCGCCAACTTATTCAAGGCCAATTAATCTATCTGCTGGAACGCGCTTGTAGCGAGGATGGCAATCCGTAACTGGCAAGGTCAAGCTTATGGTTCTGAGCAGCCATCATTGCAGAGTGGAGGCTACGGTCGCGCCATGCTTGATATAAAAGTACTCTTGCTCCGCGCTCGTAAATCCGGCCCGGTTCATGTACCTCGCCCAGCGAGCGGTTCGCGCATCCAAGCTATAAAATGTAAGAGTTTCGCCGTAGAACTTATGGCGTCGGCGCTCATCCAACATCCCAATGCCATCCAGGATCAAACAGTCCCGCACAGCGCGCGGACTGACAACTGGCCCGCTCACCCGGGCATAACAGCCCTCGATGTCCTGGATCCCGCGACCCATACCCCACTGCACGTCACCGTTGTAGCGTGTCACCAGCTCGCCGTAACGCATCATCGAGTCCTCCGGATCGTCGGCTGCGACAGGCGCGGAACCTTGATTCGTTCCCGATGGTGGGAGGTTGCAGCTGGCGAGCATCAATGGCACGAAGCCTGCAGCTGCCAATCTGATGAACTGAATTCTCATACGTGCATCCTCGTCCTACTCGGCCGCCACGGCATAGCCGTCCTCATCATTCGCCCAGGTTGAGCCGTCGCGCAGGCGGATGGCAATCCCCTCGCCGTTGCTGAGCTCGGAGGCAAGCTGGTCGACCACGCCCTCTTCGGCATCGGCGTCCATCTGACCCTTCTTGATGCGCGCCTTCTTACGCCGGTCGATCTCGGTCATCGCGGATCCGGCCGGGAATATCTTCGACAGACGACGTAGGGTCTCGCTGGAGCCTAGTTGCACGTACAGACGGTTGCGAAGATTTGCGTCGCTTGGCGTTGTGCTGAGCGACCAAAGTTCGACCGGCCCGAGCGAGTTGATGAGGAGTTGTTCATAATTGGTCGCGTTGGCGTTGATGATGGCGAAGAAGGGCGCCCCATCGGCACCGGGTCCCGGCAGGCCGTAGCGAACAACATGAGCCCCGGTCTCGTTGAGGTTGAACCGGGCGATGATCTCCTCGCTCTCCTTCTCGTCACCGGTCTTGAGGATGAAGCGCCCGGTCGACTGGGCGATGATGCTCTCTCCAAAGTCGCTTAAGCGTTGCGAGGCAAATCCCAACTGGACGTTGTGCTTGCGCCCTTCGCGAACGTCGAGTGCTGCCTGTTCGCGAACCTGCGGGCTACCTTGGGTGCGGTGCCACTCGTCATAGTCGATGCGCTTGATCGTCTCGACGTTCTCCGTAAAGCGCGCCAGATGATAATCCTGAACAGGCAGGGGCACCTGGTCGATATAGTCCGGGTGCAGGAACCAGTTCCGTGCCAGGATATAGCGGCCCAGCATATACATCATCTCGGTCTGACGATCGGCCAGGTCGGACCCGGTTGGCGCTACGGCCGCGAGGTCTATGACGATCACGCGGGCCGGGCCGAAGTCCAACCGCGTCGGCTTGCACAGCGTCTCGTAGCTGTTGATGATCTCGTAGATATAGCGCTCGAAGGTAGCGCAGACATTCTCCGTGGTCTCGCCGATCTTCAGCTCCTTGAAGGCATCCCTCACCTGCTCCGTGCGTGCCGCAGCGATCAGATCCTTCATCACCGGAACAGCATGTCGCTGCGCGACGGCCGCAAGGCGGTGCTCACCGACACCGATGAGCAGATTGACCACGTCACGCCACCAGGTGTCGGCGACAGCCATCCCGCCAGGTTCGACGGCGTGATGGGGCAGCGCAAAGCGGTAGCGGCGGATCGCGGCGTCGACGAACGGCTCGACGCCAGGATTATAGACCTTCGGCGAACCGTTCGGCACGTCGGTGCAGGAGCGGTAGGCCTCGTCGATCACGAAGCCGATCAGATGATCCATGCCCTCGAACGGCTTGCCGGTCAGCGGCAGCGTCAGCAGGGCGAGGAAGTTCTGCAGAAACGCCCGCTCGAGCTTGAGCGGCTTCTCGCATCCGACCTGGAGGTCGAACACGTTGATCTCGTAGCCGGGTGTGGTCTGCATGGTGACGAAGATCGCTTCATGCTCACGATCCGGTCCCATGGCGTTGCGCAGCAGCTCGACGAGGCCCTTGGCGGAGGGGCCGATATCGAGCTTGCCGATGAACGGCAGCTTCGCAACTTTGCCGCCCAGCACCGCCGTGCTCAGGCACAGGCCGATATTGATGGTGTTGGCCAGCACGGACTTGCCGCCACCCGGCGGCGAGACGAAGATGTCGCAGACGAGCGGACGCACGGAGCCTCCGGTGGGGTCGTACGGCGCAATGCTGCCGTCGGGCCTGCGGAAGAGGACGCTGCCTTCCGACCAGGGCGACGCCGTGCGGTTCAGCGGCATCATGGCGATGGCGTCGCCGAGCAGCGCCAGCGATGGCGCCGCGGTCGAACCCAGCGCCAGACCCGGAACAGAAGCCATGGCGGCTTCCAACGGATCGCCGGAGATCTGCGTCGCCTTGCAGTTGCCCCAGCCTTCCAGGCGGTTGGAGAGAATGGACGCCCGGCGGCGCAGCTTCTGCGCCTCCTCTATCGGCGCCCAAGTCGCGAACGATGCCCGCATCCGCACGGAGGCGTGGTTGTTCTGCTCGCGCTCCTGGCGAAGCCGGGCGAACGCCCGGCGGATGTCTCCGTTGCCGGGGAACATGTGCAGGAAGCCGGCGCCACCTTCCTTGAACGCCATCGCGGTCTTGCCGCCGCCCTCGATGATGATCGAGGCCCGCCAGGGAATCCGGTCCCGACCAAGCGCCGCGGCCAGCTCCAGGAACGGCCGCGGGTCTTCCGGCCCCACCATCATGTCCACCGGCGCATACTCGTAGTCGCCGATCTCGACGAACCGGCCGCCCTTGGTGTGCGCGTCGGCGTTGAAGATCTGGTCGCGGATCGACGGCCACAGCAGGCCGCCCGGATGCGGATTCGCCTCATCGGGATCGTCGGGCAGTCGCGGCATCACGCGGTCCCCGATTAGCGTCGCGCGCCACTCCGAGCCCGATGTCTCCCGATACAGGGTCTCGCGAGCCAGCTTCAGGGCGGCATGGGCGTCGAGTTCCTCACAGGCGATACCCTGGTTGCGCAGCGCTCCCATCACCCGCTGCACGAAAGCGCCGTGCCGGGCGGCCATGGTTTCGCTGCGCAGGAAGAAGCGCTGGCTCTCGCCGACCTTGTTCCACTGCTTGGCGAGCGCGTCCTGCTCCTGGCGGACATTCTTGCGCTCCACCTTGGTCAACGCCGAGGTCCGGGTCCACAGCACGTAGTAGGCCGCTTCCCAACGCATCAGCTTCGGCCAGCGGGCTGCACGTTCGTTTAGGATGTCGTGGAAATCCATGTTGAGCGCCTTCGCGACGTTGCGACAGGAGCTGAGATTGATGCGTTCGATCTCGACGCTGGACTGCAGGGGGTCGGATGAATACCAACCGACCATCGCATGTCCCTTGTTTTCCAGCAGGCTCTGCAGCTCTACCCGCTGCGCCATGGCGCCGCGCTCGATATCGGCACGGCTGCTCATGCGGCGCATGCCGTCGATGCGAACCAGGGTCGCGTAGTCGGTACGGTTGGTCACCAGCGCGTTGCCGTGCGTGGTCTCGATGTCGCAGAACGAGCATAGCGGCTGCTTCAATGACAGGCTGAGGCCGGCCATAAGATCTGCAAACATGTTCTTGAACATGGCTAGGACTCCGGTTGGAGAGCAGGAGGAGAGGACCAGGCGTCCAGCAGCTGTTCGTAGACATCGTGGCCGTCACGGAACAGCCTTCCTGTCGGCAGCAGATGAATGCCGGCAAGGCGCGCGGATCGACGGTCATACTCCTGCCGGTCGAGCCCGATCAGCGCCGCTCCGAGGACGCGCGGCGAATTCGTGCCAAGCAGCTGCGCCGCCGCCTTCGAGCGGCCGCGCAAGGTCCTCAGGGTGACGTAGGCGGCCTTGGCGGCACGCGACGAGCGCTCGCCAGGCGGCCGTTCCGAGGCAGGAGACAGGCCGTCGCGGAACAGGCTGACGTGCGCGGCGCGAGCCAGTCCGACGACCGCCCGTTGCGTCATCTCCGGTATCCATACCAGCACGGCCTCGGACTCGATGGTCGGCCGGTTCAGATGTTGCGCGAGATGGCACAGCGGGCAGCTGGCAACGAGGTTTGCCGGGCGGTTATCGGCATGGTCATCATTGAGATGATAAGGCTCCGGCCAGCCCTGGAGGGGCTGGCCGCAGTGATGACAAATTGTGCTGTCTGAAAGGGAGGCTTCAAGAACCCCCGACTGGATCTCGGCGTCGACGGACCAAACTGAGGGATGTGCCGAGATCAGCAGCGGAAGGTCTGGCATCGTCTCCGGAACCGTTACTGGCCGAAGGTGACGGCGTTCGAGGTGCTCGAGATGGTGCCGTTGGCGCCGCCGGTCGTGTTGGCCGCCTTCTGGATCCAGATGCCACCGGTGGCGAACAGGCCGCACAGCGCCAGACCGGCGAGGCCCATGCCGAGCTTGCCGGCACTGCGGTTCTGCTCCTGCCGGCTCTGCCAGACAGCCCACGTGCCGAGCACGAAGCAGATCAGAGCTGCGACATACATCGCACTCCAGGCGACGAAACCGCCGGTGGTGCTGGCTTCCTGGGCCATGTTCTGCGTCTGCGCACCGATGCCGGCGGTCGATGCCGTGGCAGCCAGTGCGTGACCTGCGGCAAGCAGGGTACCCGCGAAGGCGAACGCGGGACCGGCGGTGAACCGGACCGCGCGGGCACGGCGCGTGTTCGCCGTCCGCAACTGCTGCAGAGGCGGCGTCGTCTTGCTCGGGTAGGAAGTGGGTTTGTTGCTGTAGGATAGGGTCACGATGAAGCTCCATGTTACGAGGGCGGTTCCCTCTACGGACGAGCTTTGCAAAGTTCGGTGCAACCACGTTTCAGAAAATTCATGTCGGACAAGACTTTTCTAAATCGACAGTGTCGAGACTAGCCATGCGGTCACCGTCCGGGGATTCATCAGGATGACGCCGAACACGAACTGGATGCCGCATCCGCTTCGCGTCCGGTTGGACGTGCCATTGATCGTGGACCGCCAGGCAACCATCGCCAGAAAGCAGAACATCGCGCCCGAGCATTGGAAGAACAGCGCGAAGATATCAACGATGTTGACGATGGCATCGCCAGGTGTGGTGCCGAGCAACGTCTTGGCGGTGACGCCTGCCGTGTAGCTGGTCAGGTCGCCGGCCAGCCCTACCGTCACCGTGGAGCCGCCGCTTATGTTCGCCTTGGTGAGGATACGGTCGAAGGCGGCCGCGGCGCCGGACAGAATGATCGAGACATAGGGGATCCAAGGTTTGCCCCGGAACGGATTATGTGGCTGCGCCTGCTGCCAGAGCCCCCATGCGCCGAACAGGAACCAGCCGAGTGCCGCGCAGTAGCAGAATGTCGGCAGGAGCACAGCAAGAACGACTGCGACCTGATCACCGAAATTGACAAGTCCCTGCATGACTGGATCCCGCTCGCTACTGGATTAGACCATGGTCGGTCTTCACCACCCATTGCGTCCCGCGCTGGCTGATCGCAGTGACATGGCCGAAGCCCGGCACCGGATCGCCGACCGATACCGCAAGCCCCTCCGCCTCCTGAGGCTGATCGACGTCGGCCAGCATGGCGAGATGCGGCGATGCCGCCTGCACCCGATATTGATGCGGACCCTCCGACGGCTCGATGGGCAAAGGTGCGACGGGCGGCATGACATGCCGAACTGGCGCCTGCGCCCGTGCCGGCGGCGGCGCGATAGTCTGGGGACCGCCGGCGTCCGCCACCGCGCGCGTGGCTTCCGCCAGTTCCAGCCGCCGCCCGAAATCGGCGATCACGCCATCCACATGCTCGGTCAACCGATCCTGCTCGGCATGGAGATCCGCCAGCTCCTGCCGCTGCCTGCGGATCATGCTGGCCTCCTCCGTGACCAGATGCAGCACCGAGACTTCCTGTGCAGACGTCATCGGAGCCGACTGCAGCCTTGCCGCCTGGTCCGCCGCGTCCTGGTTCGGCGCGCCAAGGGCTGCTGACGATGCGATCGGCGATGGCGTTGCGGCAGGCTTCCGCGGCGAGGTCTGATCCGGAGCGCGTGAGGGGGTTGTTGCCGGTGGGGGCACAGCGGCCGGCTGTGGAACCGGGGCTGCGATTGCCGGAGCGGGTGGCAGTGCAGCCGCTAATCGGGCCGGCGGTGGTGCTGGATCCGGGAAGGCTGAAGGAGCCTGTCCGACCACGACAGGAACAGAGATGGGAGTTCCCGAATTACGGGCGGCGAGCATTTCTTGCAGCTGGTCCTTCGGTTGGCTGGGGTGGGAACGCGTGTCGACGAAATGCGGGACCGCGGGTGCCGGCACGTGGGCAATCTGGGCACTCGGGGCCATGAGCGGTGCGGGCGGAACAGGCCCCGCACCAACTTCGCTCGGTAGGGTCGCCCGGGTGGGTCCCTTGTTCATCTCCCAGACCATCGTGGCCATGCCGGCGGCGGCGAGCACGACCACCGCGGCGCTGGCGTACAAGACGCGACGCTTGCCGAGAAGCGGCTTGGAGGAAGAGGCCTTCGTCGCAGTCGGCGATGTGACCATTTTGGACACATCGCCGTGCTCGGGAGGAGACGGAGCAGTGTCATTGGGCCTATCTGCTACGGCATGGTTGCCCGGCACAGAATGGAGCTCAACGCCGTTCTCGGCATGGGGCTTCCGGAACTCGGGTTCCACGACGATGTCTTCAGCGAGCTGGTTGTTGGGTGGCCGCCTGGCATTGATAAATGCCGGTTGCGGCAGATCGACGACGGTCATGGTGAGCGATCCTGCTGATGGGGCTCGCAGGATCGCCCGGGTTGACGCGACCGGATGCTAATCTTTGTCGGTAAGCTTGACGTCGGTCAGAAACATCACGCCGACATTGGCATGCGCTGCCAGATGAATTGTCGGGCCAGTCGGCGCCTGCTGCTGGAGGGCTGTCGCGACTTGCTGCGCGGCAGCCCCGGCACCAACGCCGATTTGCTGCGGAAGGTTGAGCGAGGTGACGTAGCTCTGGTTTCCGAGCGGGCCGATCTGGCTGAACGTGTTGGACGTGGTACCGATCGCCGAACCGAGGCCTTGCACGAATGCGGCCGCGGCCGGCAGCACGAAGCGCGAGACATAGTGCTGGTCGACGCTGGTGGCGACCGCGGTCTGCATGGTCGCCGGTGCCAGCACCAGTCCCTCGGCGCTGAGCTCCTTGCCGTCGTGGACGACCTTGCTGATCTGCACGACCAGAAGGTTTTCGTGGCCCCCAGCCTTGCCGAAGGACCCAATCATCCGGTCACCGGAGAGAGGCCCGGAATCCGCTTCCAGCACCACGGGTCCCCCGGTGTCGCTGTCCACGGCCACGATCGTATGGGCGTAGATGCCGCGTCCTGCCGGTATCAGCACGCGCGCCGACGCCTGTTCGTTGCTGCGAGCGGTGGCCTGGGAAACAGAAGCGACCTGCGTCGGCCGCAGGGCGTCGCCCCGGCTCTGTGAGGTGGACGTGGCTGCCGCGTCGTGGCTCGACGGAAGCTCCTCGACCGTGGTTCGAGGCGGACGCCCGCCCCACCTTCCCACCAGGTCGTTCGCGGCCTTCTGGTAAGGCGCCAGCTCCTCCGGCGTGACCGCAACCTGTTGCACCGGGTTCGGCCGAGCGAAACGCTCGTCCGTCTTCACCGGCTGAGGCGCCGGGACCGGCTCGACGTGAAACCCGGCGGGAGGTTTGGCGACCGTATCCGTGGTGCCGCCTGGGGGCGTGTTGATCCCGGCCTCCGCGGGAGCGGCCGCGTCGGACGATCGTCCCGCCGCCATCTGCGGGGTGAAGGACTGGCCTGCCTGAGCCGCCTTGTTGGCGGCCTCCCGGTCGGTCAGGGCGCCGAGTCGGTCCTGTTCCGGTGTGCCGTGCATGCCGCCCGGCAACGGATTGAACTCCGGTGCATGCACCGTGCTCGACTGCGGGAGCAGAGACCTATGGTCAAGGCTGACGTAGCCGACGGCACCGACCACCACCACCGCAACCCCGGCAATGCCGAGCAGGCGGCGTGTGCCGCCCCTGCCTGCCTCACTGAAGATCCGTGGGATGCTGAACTTGGGCGGCTTCATGGCGTGCCCTCCTTGAGGCTGGCTGACACGGTGCGGTTGGCGATGTCGAGCAGGACGACCGGCGTGTTCGGCAGGGCGTAAAGGGTGACGCCCCCTTCCCCACTCTCGATGCCGTCCCAGGCCGGCGACATCAGCGTGTAGCGCGTGCGGATATAGGTCTCGTTGCCGAGACGCCATGCGCGCATCTCGTCAGGCGAGACCCCCTCCACCGACAACGGCACCGCCGATGCGGGAGCGATGCCGGAAAGCATGTCGTTCATATACGGCTCGCCGGTAGGTGGCGCGCCTGGTCGGGTGTCGATGTTCAGTCTGGCGTTCGGGCCATGCTCGGTCACCCGGACGCTCAGATTATCGTCGTAGCTGTGCCGTCCAGGCACGAGCAGGAACGACAACGGCTTGGGTGCTCCTTGCAGGTTCACCAGCAAGCCGCCGCGAGGTGTCAGAGATAACGGCGTGATCTCGATCGTGTTGGAACCCTTGGCCGGAACACAGACGTAGAAACCGACCGCTTCGACGGAGGGCGCACCGCCGCTGCCGCCGCTCGAGCTGCAATTAGTGCTGCCTTCCGGGTTCGCGGCGTTGCTGCTGGTATTCCAGGCAATCGGCCAGGGGGCACCCGTGCTGTCGAAGAAGGAGACAGCTGTCGGATAGCCCTTGACCGTCTCAATCAGGCTCGTCTGCTGGCCGGGCGCGTAGGAGACGTTGATCGCCGGACGTGTTGCCGGGGTTGCGATCTCTGAGGTGACCGCCTCTTCCGCGCGCTGATTGTCGCGGAAGCGCTGGCCGAGCCTGCGGATCATCTCCGGCGTCAGCGGAATGGCTTCCTCGGTCGCCTGCGCGCGAGCTGCCGCGATGGCCTGTTGGCGGTCGACGTGAGTGTTGGGATTCTGCGGATCACCGTTCGACGCCGCCTGCGCCAGGGCATCGACGGGAAGCACGATGCCGCACAGGAAACCGGCCGTGACGATCAGCCTGAGCATACCGTTGATCCGTCTAGCGCAGGTTGGCGACGAGTTGGACGATCGCGAGGCCATCCGGATGCCCGATATCGTCGACCCGTTCGACGGTCGCATCCATCATCAGGTTCGCGCTGTTGTCCTCGTTGGAGTTCTGGCAGGTCTGCACGATCGGGATCTGGATCGCGTAGAACAGGTGCCCATTCTTGATCTCGGTGGCGCGCACCACGGCGGCGCGCGTGGCCTGGGCGTAGCAGAGCAGCCGCGCCTGCTTCATTTTATCGAAATTGCCCTGGTTGATGTAGCTGGTGGCGAAGCTGCGCCACCCCTCGATCGAGTAATGCTCGCCGGCTGTGTTCAGCTGGACCGGATAGTCGTGGTAGTTCACGTTGTATGGTGCCAGGACCCAACGCACCGTCCACTGCAGCATGTCCTGGTCATCGACGATCGGACTGTCCAGAGGCACGGCCCGTTGGAAGTTGCTGCGTCCGTCGGTCAGAAAATACTTGGATTGCGGCGGGTGGCTCCAGACCCAGGCATCATGGACAGCCATCACCGCAACTACGAATGCCAGCACGAGGGTGATCGTCAGGCAGCGTGCCACCACGGCACCCTGAAAGTCAGGATCGGAAAGGCGACGCGTCGTGGCACTTGCATAATTCTTCACGGGGACATCCTCACCCACTTCGATGCGACCGCTTCTAGGCAGTCGCGATGCGGTCCTTGTATTCCCGGGTCGCCTTGTAGCGCCGGCTCGTGATGCTGCCGTTGCGGATCGGCGACCAGAACCACCAGTTGGCAATCGAGTTGCACTCGCGAAAGCGGATCTGCAGCTTCTCGATGTTCGCTTGCGCCCGGTCCGGATCGTAATGGTGCACGAGCTCGATCTGAGTGCGACGCTCCAGCTGCAGGCGGTTCGCAACCGACTTGATCGTGCTCAGCGTGGTTCCAAAGTCGCGCGCGATATCGGCCATGTATTGTCCACTGAGAACACGCAGGCTGATCTCTCTATATCTGGCGTGGTTCCAGACAAGCTCGCTCCGGCTACGATGAAACGTCATCGTCAGATCATCGGGAGCGTTGTCGATATAATAGCTGCGGCCGCGCCGCTGCTTGTCCGGAAGAAGTTGCAGCTCTTGAATGTGGATAGGCGTGGAAAATTAACCCCCTGGGTGGGGTAATCGGCGTCCAAAATTGACCCCCCCCTTGATCTGTGATGATGCCGCCTGTGCAGACGGGTGGTGGGGGAGATGCTGGAATTGGATATG
>JAABUX010001755.1_pt1 | contig 31968 bp, 27 predicted proteins | sample 5561851 | NCBI WGS metagenome assembly JAABUX01 (sample SAMN10711883, study PRJNA513361) | rock metagenome | isolation source: Antarctica rocks | place: Antarctica: Victoria Land, Richard Nunatak red sandstone | collected 2016-01-03
GCCCCGGCGTTCTGCCCGGCAAACGGGTTCATCACCGCCGACAGCGCGAAGAACGCCACCATCGACAGGCTCTCGATCCGCCCGGCCACGCCGAACCCGGCGACGGCCTTCGCCCCGTATGTCGCCAGGATCGCCGTGACGATGGCCGCGGATACCGGGATGATCGTGTTGGTGCCCGCCGCCGGCAGCCCGACGTGCAGGACGCGCCGGGTGGAGGCCAGGAAGCGCGCGGGCGTCGGCAGCCCGTCCGCCAGCAGCCCCAGCGACCGTAGCCGCCAGAGTGTCGCGAGCAGCAACGGCCCCCAAGATAGTGCATTGGCCACCGCCGCGCCGCCCAGGCCCAGGCCGGGCACCCCGCCCAAACCGAAGATGACCGGCGCCGCCAGGGCCAGGTTCAGCAGCGCCGCGCCTGCCATGGCGATGCCCTGGAACCGCGCATCGCCTGCCGCCCGCGCCGCGCTCAGCCCCACCATGGCCGTCGTGAACAGGGTGGCCGCCGGGAACCACAGGCGCAGGTAGCCGGCGATCAGCGGCAGCAGCGCCTCGGGCGCCCACAGCGCACGGAACAGCGGGCCGACCACGACCTCCCCCAGCGCCGCCGCCGCCACGCCCAGGACCGCCGTCAGCAGCAGCGCGTCCACCACCAGCGCGCTCGCCGCGGCCTCTCCGGCGCCCAGCGCCCGTGCCACCACGGCGGAGGTGCCCGCGCCGAGGCCGATGGCGAGGCTGATGACCACCATCGTCACCGGGAACGTGAAGCTGACGGCCGACAGCGCCTGCGGGCCGAGCTGGGCGATGAACCAGGTCTCCGCCACCGAGTAGCCGATGGTGGACAGCACCGCGCCGACCATTGGCAGGGTCAGGCTGACCAGCAGCGGCCCGACCGGCCCAGCCGTCATGGCGGCGCGGCTGGCGGGGGCGGCTTGGACGGGCAGGGTGGCCAGCGTCGGCGTGTCGGGCATCAAAATCCTGATGTGGCGGCGGAGGCGTAACGCGCCCGGCGCGGCAAAAGATACCGGCTTCACGGAATGAACACACGCAACCCGGTTCGATTACTGCACGTTATCGCACCGATGCAGCGAGTCCGGCTTGCCCACTGGCCCCTGCCGGGGCCACACTTGCCAGGCGACCACAGGGGGCATGCAGATCATGGCAGCAGACGGCGACACCGCAACCCGTCCGGGCGCAGGCGCCAGCACCGGTCCAACGGGGATCGACAAGCTGTGCATCGACACCATTCGCACCTTGTCGATGGACGCCGTGCAGAAGGCGAAGTCTGGCCATCCCGGCACGCCGATGGCCATGGCGCCGGTTGCCTACACGCTGTGGCAGGACCGGCTGCGGTTTGACCCCACAGACCCGACCTGGCCCAACCGCGACCGCTTCGTGCTGTCGATCGGCCATGCGTCGATGCTGCTGTATTCGCTGCTGCATCTGTCTGGCACAAGGCGCATCGGCGAGCACGGGCCGACGCAGCAGGAAGCGGTGTCGCTGGACGACATCAAGCAGTTCCGCCAATTGAGCAGCGTGACGCCGGGGCACCCGGAGTACAGCTATACCTCGGGCGTCGAGACCACGACGGGGCCGCTCGGGCAGGGCGTCGCCAACTCGGTGGGCATGGCGATGGCGCAGCGGTGGTTCGAGACCCGCTACAACCAGCCGGGCTTCGAGCTTTACACCTACCGCATTTACGCCCTGTGCGGCGACGGCGACATGATGGAGGGCGTCGCCAGCGAGGCCGCCAGCACCGCCGGGCACCTGGGGCTGTCGAACCTGGTGTGGATCTACGACAGCAACCGCATAACCATCGAGGGCGCGACCAGCCTGGCGTTCGACGAGGACGTAGGCGCGCGGTTCGCATCCTATGGCTGGCACGTCATCCATGTGGCCGACGCCAACGACACCGCTGCCATCGACGCTGCCCTGACCGAGGCCGAGGGCGTCACCGACCGGCCGACCTTCATCATGGTGCACAGCGTCATCGGCTACGGGGCGCCGAAGAAGCAGGGCACGCGCGAGGCGCATGGCGAGCCGCTGGGCGACGAGGAGATCAAGGCCGCCAAGCGCTTCTACGGCTGGCCGGAGGACGAGAAGTTCCTGGTGCCCGACGGCGTGCGGCAGGAGTTCAGCCGCCGCATGGGCGCGCGTAGCGCCAACCTGCGCAGCTTGTGGATGGGCAAGCTGGCCGAGTATCGCAAGGCCTACCCGGCGCTTGCGGCCGAGCTGGACCAGATGGACCACCACCAACTGCCGGACGGCTGGGACAAAGCGATCCCCGAGTTCCCCGCCGACACCAAGGGCCTCGCCTCACGCGACAGCTCGCAGAAGGTGCTGAACGCCATTGCCCAGAGCGTCCCCTGGCTGATCGGCGGTGCGGCCGACCTGGCGCCGTCCACAAAGTCCAACCTGACCTTCCCCGGCGCCAACAGCTTCGAGCGCGACGATTACGCCGGCCGCAACCTGCACTTCGGCATCCGCGAGCACGCGATGGGGTCGATCTGCAACGGCCTGGCCTTGGCGGGGCTGCGCTCGTATGCGGCGGGCTTCCTGATCTTCAGCGACTACATGAAGCCGCCAATCCGCTTGGCGGCGATCATGGAGTTGCCGGTGATCTACATCTTCACCCATGACAGCATCGGCGTGGGCGAGGACGGGCCGACGCACCAGCCGGTCGAGCAGCTTGTTGCCCTGCGCTCCATCCCCGGCCTGATCGTGCTGCGCCCGGCCGATGCCAACGAGGTCGCCGAGTGCTGGCGCGTGGCGATGAAGCAGCACGAGAAGCCGGTTGCCCTGATCCTCAGCCGCCAGGCGTTGCCGACCATCGACCGGTCCAAGTACGGCGCGGCGAGCGGCGTGGACCGCGGCGCCTACATCGTGGCGGACAGTGACGGCGCCCCGGATGTGATCCTGATGGGCACCGGCAGCGAGCTGACGCTGTGCCTCGGGGCGCATGACGCATTGCAGGCGGAAGGCGTGAAGTCCCGCGTGGTGTCGATGCCGAGCTGGGAATTGTTCGAGAGCCAGGACGACGCCTACAAGAATGAGGTGCTGCCGCACTCGGTCATCGGTCGAGTGGCGGTGGAGCAGGCGGCGGTGATGGGCTGGGACCGTTACGTCGGCTGGGGCGGCCAGGTGATCGGCATGCATACCTTCGGCGCCAGCGCACCGGCGGGCGACCTGCAGAAGAAGTTCGGCTTCACGCCTGACAAGGTGCTGGAAGCGGCACGCGAGCAGGCCAAGCGGAGGGCAGCAGCATGAACGACATGCCACTCGGGAACGCGCTCAAGCAGCTTGAGGCGTTCGGGCAATCGCCCTGGCTGGACTTTATCCAGCGCAGCTTCACCGCGGACGGCAGCCTGAAGAAGCTGATCGGCCAGGATGGGCTGAAGGGCGTCACCAGCAACCCGTCGATCTTCCAGAAGGCGATGGGGGAAGGCACCGACTACGACGTTGGCTTCAAACAGTTGGCCGAACGCGGCGACCACGACGCGCAGGACATCTACGAGGCGCTGGCCATCGAGGACATCCAGCACGCCTGCGACGTGATGCGCCCGGTGTGGGAGGCGACGGGCCGGGTGGACGGCTACGTTAGCTTGGAGGTGTCACCCTACCTGGCGCTGCGGACCGACGAGACGGTGGTAGAAGCCCGCAAGCTGTGGAAGGCCGTCGGCCGCGAGAACCTGATGGTCAAGGTGCCCGGCACCGACAAGGGCGTCGCCGCCATTCGCACGCTGATCGGCGAGGGTCTGAACATCAACGTCACCCTGCTGTTCGCGCAGAAGGCGTATGAGGCGGTGGCGGAGGCGTTCACCGCCGGGCTGGAGGACCGCATGGCGCGCGGCGAGCCGGTGGCGGGCATCAGCAGCGTCGCAAGCTTCTTCGTCAGCCGCATCGACGCGGTGATGGACAAACGCATCGACGAGCGCGTGGCCAAGGGCGAGGCGGCGTTGAAGCCCCTACGCGGCAAGGTCGCCATCGCCAACGCCAAGATGGCCTACCAGACCTACCTGACGATGGTCGGCAGCCCGCGCTGGCAAAAGCTGTCCGCCGCCGGCGCGCTGCCGCAGCGCCTGCTGTGGGCCAGCACGGGCGTGAAGGACAAGGCGTATAGCGACGTGCTGTACGTAGAGGAGCTGATCGGCCGCGATACCGTCAACACCATCCCGCCCGCCACCATGGACGCCTTCCGCGACCACGGCCACGCGCGGGCGTCGCTGACCGAGGACCTGGATGCCGCCCGCGCCGTGATGGCCGCCGTGGCCGAGCACGGGCTGGACCTGGACGGGATCACGGACGGGCTGGTGGTGGACGGGGTCAAGCAGTTTGCCGAGGCCGCCGACAAGCTGCTCGGCTCCGTTGCGGCCAAGCGTGCGGCGATGCTGGGCGACGACCTCGTGCAGATGTCCGCCAAGCTGCCGGAGCCGCTGGACGCGCAGGTGCACGACGTGCGCGAGGACTGGCGCAAGACAGGCAAGCTGCGTGACCTGTGGGCCGGGGACGCCAAGCTGTGGACGGGGCACGACGAGGCGAAATGGCTGGCCTGGCTGCACGTCGTCGATGACCGCACCGCGGACCTGCCGGCGTTGCAGGCGTTCCAGGACGGCATCAAGGCGGACGGCTTCCAGCATGTCCTGCTGCTGGGCATGGGCGGATCGAGCCTTGGCCCGGAAGTCCTGGCCGAGACTTTCGGCAAGCAGGCCGGCTTCCCCGAGCTGCTGATCCTGGACAGCACCGACCCGGCGCAGATCGAGGCGCTGGCCGCGAAGGTGGACCTGGCGCGCACCCTGTGCATCGTCAGCAGCAAGTCCGGCAGCACCCTGGAGCCGAACATCTTCAAGGAACTGTTCTGGGCGCGCATGACCGCCGCCGTGGGCGACAAGGCCGGGCAGCACTTCGTCACCGTGACCGACCCCGGCTCCAAGACGCAGGCGATGGCGGAGAAGGACGGGTTCCGCGCCGTGTTCATGGGCGATCCCGGCATCGGCGGGCGGTACTCCGTGCTGTCCAACTTCGGGATGGCGCCGGCTGCCGCGATGGGGCTGGACCTGCAGGCCTTCTTGCGTGCGACCAGCGAGATGGTGCGATCCTGCGCCGCCGGCACGCCGCCGGACCACAACCCCGGCGTGCAGCTCGGCTGCATCCTGGGCGCTGCCGCCAAAGCCGGGCGGGACAAGGTGACCATCGTCGCCAGCCCTGCCATCCACGACGTGGGCGCCTGGCTGGAGCAACTGCTGGCCGAGAGCACCGGCAAGCAGGGCCACGGCATCGTGCCCGTCGATGGCGAGCCTTTGGGCGCTCCGGACGTGTATGGCTCGGACCGGGTGTTCGCCTACTTGACCCTGGCCGGCGCGGCCGACCCGGCGCAGGACGCGGCGATGGCGGCGCTGGAGGCCGCCGGACAGCCCGTGGTCCGCATCGTGCTGCACAGCACGATGCAGTTGGGCCAGGTGTTCTTCCTGTGGGAGATGGCCACCGCGACCGCGGGCGCGGTCATCGGCATCGACCCGTTCGACCAGCCCGACGTGGAGGCCAGCAAGATCGAGACCCGCAAGCTGACCGACGCCTATACCCAATCGGGCAGCCTGCCGAACGAGACGCCGTTCCTGATCGACGACGGCATCAAGCTGTTCAGCGACGAGCGCGACCAGGCCGCCCTGCGCCAGGAAACCCTGGACGAGGTTGTAAAGGCGCACCTGGACCGTGCCGGCCCGGGCGACTACGTGGCGCTGCTGGCCTACATCGACCGGCCGTCGCACGTTGCGGCGCTGACGGCCATGCGGACCCGCATCCGCGACGCCCGGCACGTCGCCACCTGCGTCGGCTTCGGCCCGCGGTTCCTGCACTCGACGGGGCAGACCTACAAGGGTGGGCCGAACAGCGGCGTGTTCCTGCAGATCACCGCTGATGACGCGCACGACCTGGAGGTGCCCGGCGAGAAGTTCACCTTTGGCGTGGTGAAGGCGGCGCAGGCGCGCGGCGACTTCGACGTGCTGGCGGAACGCGGGCGGCGGGCGCTGCGGGTGCACCTGGGCAAGAACGTGGACGCCGGGCTGGCGCGGCTGGCGCAGGCAATCGACGCGGCGACGGCATAGGAGCAAGACGGATGGAACTAGGGATCATCGGCCTCGGCCGCATGGGCGGCAACATCAGCCAGCGCCTGATGCGCGCCGGGCACAAGACGGTGGTGTACGACCGTAACGAGGCCGTCGTGCACGGCCTGGCCGACAAGGGCGCGCAGCCCAGCACCGGCCTGACTGACATGGTGGCAAAGCTGACGCCGCCGCGCGCGATCTGGATCATGCTGCCCGCCGGCAAGATCACCGAGGCGACGGTGACCGAGCTGACGGACTTGCTGCAAAGCGGCGACACCATCATCGACGGCGGCAACACCTATTACAAGGACGACATCCGCCGGGCGCACAGCCTGCAGGAGAGGGGCATCACCTACGTCGATGTCGGCACCTCCGGCGGCATCTGGGGCATTGAGCGCGGCTACTGCATGATGATCGGCGGCGAGAAGGAGGTCGTCGAGCGGCTGGACCCGATCTTCGCCACCCTGGCGCCCGGCATCGGCAAGATCGAGAAGACACCGAACCGCGAGGGGCATGATCCCCGGTCGGAGCAAGGCTACATCCATGCAGGTCCCGCCGGGGCCGGGCACTTCGTGAAGATGGTCCATAACGGCATCGAGTACGGCATCATGCAGGCCTATGCCGAGGGCTTCGACATCCTGCGCAACAAGGATGCCGAGAACCTGCCGGAGCACGAGCGGTTCACCATCAACACCGCCGAGGTCGCCGAGACCTGGCGGCGCGGCAGCGTCATCAGTTCGTGGCTGCTGGACCTGACCAGCATCGCGCTGGCCAAGGATGGCAACCTGAGCAGCTACCAGGGCGAGGTGGAGGACAGCGGCGAGGGCCGTTGGACCATCGAGGCCGCCATCGAGGAGGCTGTGCCTGCCCCGGTCATCACAGGCAGCCTATTCGCCCGGTTCGAGAGCCGGCGCCACAACAGCTTCGCCAACAAGATGCTGTCGGCGATGCGCGCGGGCTTTGGCGGCCATGTGGAGCCGGGCCACCCGACGATCATGCCGCAGCCGGTGCCGCGGCCGCCTGCAGCCAAGGTGCAGGAGCACGAGCGGAGCGCCTGACCTGTGGATGTCACCGCCCGCACGTCGGGCGCCGAAGGGCTGGCGCACGCCGACCCGGCGCCCGCCGCCACCCTGGTGATCTTCGGCGCGGCGGGCGACCTGACCAAGCGGTTGCTGATGCCGTCGCTCTACAACCTGCGCCTGGCAGGGCTGCTGGACGATAAGTTCGCCGTCATCGGCGTGGACCACAACGAGCGGGACGACGAGACGTACCGCACGGCGCTGACCGAGGCCATGCAGGGTTTCGTCACAGACAAGGGCGGCGAGTTCAGCTCGGACGGCTTGAACGGGGATGCCTGGGGCTTCATCCGGGAGCGGCTGCACTACCAGACCGGGGACTTCACCGATCCCGCGACCTATGCGGCGCTGAAGGCGCGGCTGCCCGGCAGTTGCGTGTTCTACCTCGCCGTCGCCGCCCGCTTCTTCGGGCCGGTCATCGAGCACCTGGGCGATGGCGGCCTGATGGAGGAGACGGATGGCGCGTTCCGCCGGGTGGTAGTGGAGAAGCCGTTCGGCCACGACCTGGCGAGCGCGCAGGCGTTGAACGCGCTGATCCTGGGCAAGCTGCGCGAGGACCAGGTGTTCCGCATCGACCACTTCCTGGGCAAGGAGACGGTGCAGAACATCATGGCGCTGCGCTTCGGCAACGGCTTCTTCGAGACGCTGTGGAACCGCGCGCACATCGACCACGTGCAAATCACTGCGGCCGAGACGGTGGGCGTCGAGGACCGCGGCGGCTTCTACGAGCCGACCGGGGCGCTGCGCGACATGGTGCCCAACCACATGTTCCAGGTCCTGGCCTCGGTTGCCATGGAGCCGCCCAACAGCTTCGACGCCGACGAGGTGCGGGCGGAGAAGGCCAAGGTGCTGCAGGCCATCAAGCCGCTGGACGCCATGCGCGTGGAGCGCGACGTGGTGCGCGGGCAGTATGCGGCCGGGGTCATCAAGGGCAAGCCGGCGCCGGGCTACCGCGAGGAGCCGGACGTGGCGCCGGACAGCGGCACGGAGACCTACGTCGCCATGCGGCTGAAGATCGACAACTGGCGCTGGGCCGGGGTGCCGTTCTACGTCCGCACCGGCAAGCGCCTGCTGGTGCGGCGGACCGAGGTCGCGATCGCGTTCAAGCAGGCGCCCTATGCGCTGTTCCGCGACACGCCGGTCGAGAGGCTGACGCCGAACATCATGGTGATACACATCCAGCCCAACGAGGGCGTCACGCTGAACCTGGCCGCCAAGGTGCCTGGGCCGAGGCTGGAGCTGGGCGGCGTGGCGATGAATTTCCGCTATGCCGACTGGTTCAAGCTGCCGAGCAGCACGGGGTACGAGACGCTGCTGTATGACGTGATGATCGGCGACGCGACGCTATACCAGCGCGCGGACCAGGTGGAAGCCGGCTGGGCTGTTATGGAGCCGATCCTGGACGAGGTCGCGGCCGGGCACTGCGCCGTGCAGCCATACGCCGCCGGCACGAGCGGCCCCGCAGCGGCGGATGCCTTGCTGGAGCGCGACGGACGGCACTGGCTGAGCCTGGACCCGCAGTGAGGGCGCCCCGCCTGTCTGCTCCCTCTCCCGCTTCGGGAGGCGGCTGGGGTGAGGATCGCACCAATGGGCTGGGCCGGGCCGCATGAGCCGCATCCGCCTGCTGGTATCGGACGTGGACGGCACGCTCGTGCAGCCCGACAAGTCGTTGAGCCCCTCCACCATCGCTGCGGCGGCGCGGGTGCAGGCGGCCGGCGTCCTGCTCGCCATCGTCAGCGCCCGCCCGCCCCGCGGCATGAGAGGGATCGCCGAGCAGTTGCACCTGACGGCGCCGCTGGCCGGGTTCAACGGCGGCACCCTGCTGGCCGCGGATGGCGCGGTGATCAGCCAGCAGGCCGTGCCGGTGGCCGCGGTCCGGACGGCGCTGGACCTGTTCGCCCGGCGCGGCGTGGACGCCTGGCTGTTCACCGCCAACGAATGGCTGCTGACCAACACCTCCGGTCCGAAGATCGAATTGGAACGGCACACCGTGCGCTTTGACGAGCGGGTGGTGCCGGACTTCTCGCCCTATGAGGAGCAGGCCGGCAAGCTCGTTGGCGTGTCCGATGACCCCGCCAAGCTGCAGGCGGTGGAGGCGGAGTTGCAGGGCCTGCTCGGCGCCAGTGCGACGGCGCACCGGTCGCAGACCTACTACCTGGACGTGACGCATCCGGACGCCAACAAGGGCAATGCCGTGCGCGCGCTGGCGAAGTACATGAACATCGACTTGGCGGAGGTGGCTGTCATGGGCGACATGGAGAACGACGTGCCGATGTTCGATGTCGCGGGCTATGCCGTGGCGATGGGCAACGCCACCCCGGCGGTGCAGGCGCGCGCGGCGGCGGTGACGGGCGCCAATGACCGCGACGGCTGGGCACAGGCGGTCGACGCGCTGATCCTGCCGCGGGCCCAGGCATGACGGGCTCCATGCCGAGTTCCATGACAGGCGCCGTGACCGATGCCGTCCTGACCGACCCGGCGGCGCTGGCCGCCTACGCGGCAGGCTGGATGGCCGATACCCTGAACGCGCTGCCGGGCCGGGTGGCGGTGGCGCTGTCCGGCGGCTCCACGCCCAAGGCGATGTATGAGCAACTGGCCACGTCCGCCTATGCCTCACGCCTGCCTTGGGACCGCGTGCACTGGTTCTGGGGCGACGAGCGGTTCGTCTCGCAGGATGACGAGCGTAGCAACTACCGCATGACAATGGAGGCCATGCTGCGCCATGTCGCGGTCCCGCCGGGCAGCATCCACCCCGTGCCGACCGAGGGCGTGTCCGCCGAGGAGGCCGCCCGGCAGTATCAGATCGAGCTGCAGACCTTCTACGGCGCTCCCACCCTGCAGCCTGGCCGCCCACTGTTCGGCATCGTCCTGCTGGGTTTGGGCACCAACGGCCACACCGCCTCGCTGTTCCCGGACACCCCGGTGCTGGAGGAGCGCACCGCCTGGGCCGCCGAGGTCACGCCCGCGGGCGAGCCGACGCGCATTACCCTGACCTATCCCGCGCTGGAAAGCTGTCATCATGCCGTCTTCCTGGTGGCCGGTGCCGATAAGCGGGACGCGATGGCCCGGGTGCGTGCGGGCGATGCCGCCCTGCCGGCGGCGCGGGTGCATCCGAGCGGCATGCTGCACTGGTTCACAGACCGGGCCGCCGCGGGGTAATGTCCCCGCCTGGCTGTCCGGGGGTCCCCGCATGACGACTGACACCGCCCCGCCTACCGCTCCCCTGCCAGCCGTCCTGGTCGTGATGGGCGTGTCCGGCTCCGGCAAGACCACCATCGCCGCCCTGCTCGCGGGCCGGCTGGGATGGGAGTTCGAGGACGCCGACGACTTCCATCCGCCCGCCAACGTCGAGAAGATGCACGGTGGCACCCCACTGACCGACGAGGACCGGGCACCCTGGCTGGCCGCGATGGCCGCCTGGATCGATGCGACGCGCGGGACGGGGCGGCATGGCGTGCTGGCTTGCTCGGCCCTGAAGCGCGCCTACCGCCAGGTTCTGGTGGGGGACCGGCCGGACGTGCGGCTGGTGTACCTGCAGGGTAGCCGGAAGCTGATCGGCGTCCGGCAGGCGGCGCGGACGGGGCACTTCATGCCGACGGCGCTGCTGGACAGCCAGTTCGCCACCCTGGAGGAGCCGGGACCGGAGGAACGGCCCCTCGTCGCCTCCGTCGAGCCGCGCCCGCAGGAGGTCGTGCAGGCCGTCATCGCCCAACTTCCCTTTGCCGCGCCAGCCGGAGCCGCCTGATGGACCAGACCGAACTGAAGCGCCAGGCCGCTGCCGCTGCCGTGGCGGAGGTGCAGGACGGGATGGTGCTCGGCCTCGGCACCGGATCGACGGCCGCGCTGGCGGTGGAGCTGCTGGGTGCGCGTGTCCGTGGTGGCCTGCGGATCGTCGGCATCCCCACGTCCGAGCGCACCGCGGCGCAGGCTGCCGGGTTGGGCATCCCGCTGAGCACCTTCGCCGAGCACGCGAGCATCGACCTGACCATCGACGGCGCCGACGAGGTCCACACCGGCACGCTGGACCTGATCAAGGGCCTGGGCGGCGCGCTGCTGCGGGAGAAGATCGTCGCCGCCGCCAGCCGTCGCATGACCGTCATCGTCGATGAAAGCAAGCTGGTCCCCGCCCTGGGTCGCGGCGTGCGCCTGCCGGTGGAGGTCGTGGCCTTCGGGATCGAGGCGACGCTGCGCCACCTGCGCGATGCCGGGGCCGACCCGGTGCTGCGGCCCGGGCCCGATGGGCTGTATCGCACCGATGGCGGCAACCTGATCGCCGACTGCGCCTTCGACGGCATTGCGGACCCGGCTGGCCTGCACGCGCGGCTCAAGGCGATCACCGGCGTCGTGGAGACTGGGCTGTTTATCGGCATGGCCACCCGCGTGATTGCTGGCACCGCCGCGGGTCCCCGCATCCTGGAGTTGCCATGACGCAGCCTGCCGTGACCAAGCCTGACGCCGCGCCGCAACCCTCGGTAGCAGGTCCGCTGACGCTGTCGCTGGACATCGGGGGCACTGGGGTGAAGGCCGGGCTGCTGGACGCGCACGGTGCCATGATCGGCGCCCGCGTCCGGGTGAGGACGCCGCAGCCGGCGACGCCCGATGCGGTCGTGCCGGTGCTGGTCGGCATGGCCGGGCAGCTCGGCGGGTTCGACCGGGTCGCGGTCGGCTTCCCCGGCGTGGTCCGTGGCAGCAAGGTGCAGACGGCGCCGAACCTGGGCACCAAGGTTTGGAGCGGGTTCGACTTGGGCGGCGCCCTGCAGGGCCACTTGGGCAAGCCGGTGCGGATGCTGAACGACGCGCAGGTGCAGGGGCTGGGGGTGATTGCCGGGCAGGGGCTGGAATGCGTCGTCACCCTGGGTACTGGCTTCGGCTTCGCGCTCTACCAGGACGGACGCCTGCCGCCGCACCTGGAGATTGGCCAGCATCCCGCCCGCAAGGACATGACCTATGATGAGTATGTTGGGGTAGCCGCGCTGGAGAAGCTGGGCCGCAAGCGCTGGAACCGCCGGGTCGAGCGGGCGGTGGGCAACCTTCGCATCCTGATCAACTTCGACACCCTCCACATCGGCGGCGGCAACGTGCACCTGGTCGATCTCGCGCTGCCGGCGGACGTCCGCATCGTGTCGAACGCCGCGGGGATCACCGGCGGGGTCAGGCTGTGGGACCCGCGGCTGGATGACATGTTCGCCGCGTCCGCGCCGGCCTGACGCTGCCCGGCGGCACCACCCTCCACCTGGTCCGGCACGCCGCGCATGGCCTGCTGGGCCGCATTCTGGCCGGACGGATGCCCGGCGTCGGGCTGAGCGAGGAGGGCCAGGCGCAGGCGGCCCGGCTGGCGGACACCCTGGCCAGCCGCCCGATCCAGGCGGTGCTGTCCAGCCCACTGGAGCGCGCGCAGGCCACTGCCGCCGCCGTCGCCGCCCGGCACGGCCTGCCTGTCCAGATTGATCCCGGGTTGGACGAGATCGACTTCGGCGCCTGGACCGGCGCCGCCTTCGACGACCTGGACGGCCGGCCGGACTGGTATGCCTGGAACCGTTTCCGCAGTTTCGCTCCGACGCCAGGGGGCGAGACCATGATTGCGGCGCAGGCACGCGCCTTGGCCGCGGTGGCGCGGGCGCGGGCGGCGTACCCCGATGGGGAGGCGGTGCTGGTCGGCCACTCCGACGTGTTGAAGGCGGTGCTGGCGCATGTCCTCGGCACGCCGCTGGACCTGCTGCTGCGGATCGAGCTGCACCCGGCGCACCGCTGCGTGCTGGTGCTGTTTGATGATGACGTGCGGGTCGAGGGCACCAACTTGCCGCCGTAGGATAGAATAGGGGGGTGTCTTTTGCCAGCGCAGGCTATCGGTACGGCGGGAGACACTGCGCCTCACCTTCCTTCTCCGGGAAGGGGAACAGGCAAGCAGCGTCCCGCTGTCATATCAACCATCCTTTGCTCTGACCCTTACGCTATCGCATTGTCATTGCTAGCGGCCCTTGCGGCGTGGCAATCCAGGGCGGCCAGACCTGCTCTTGCCGCGCCTGGATTGCCGCGTCGCTGCGCTCCTCGCAATGACGGAACGATCAGAGCATGAGGCGGTTGGACTCATAGCCGCTGACCCTGCATCGTCGGCGTCAACTGGCAGAAGCCGTTCGGGCGGTCCACCGCGTCCCATGCGTACTTGTAGCTCTCCTGCCCCCGCAGGAAGTCGGCCTCCCGCCGGCCCTCCCTGATCGCATCCTCCAGCATGGCGCCCAGCAGCAAAGTGCCAGGGCTGATGAAGGCGTGCGCCTCGTCGAAGCCGCTGAGGTAGAACAGGATGCGGCGGGGGCCGTCCAGCAGCGCCATGATCGCTGCTACGACCTCGCCACCGACAAGCAACGCCTCCAGTCGCAGCACGCCGGCGCGCAGCAGGCCCGGCGCGGCATCCCGGTGCAGGCCGAGCACCCGGGGGTCGGCCAGCACGCCGGCGTCGCCCTGCCGGGTCCAGCGCGCCTGATGCAGGCGGATCAACTCGGCTTGCAGGCGGGGCAGGGTCGTTTCGGTTGCGCGCTCCCGCGTGACGCCGCCGCCGCGCTCCGCCCGGTTGCGGTTCATCCGCAGTTTTCGCAGTGTCCGGGCCGAGACCACGTCCGGCAATCCCTCCACGGACGCGGGCAGCGCCAGCACGGGGCAGGGGCTGCCGTCCCGCCACGCCATCGCCCAGCCCGGCGGCGCCGACGCCATCCGCAGCATGGAGCCGGGCGGCACCTGGATTAGGTCGCACACGTCCACGCCATCCGCCCGCGCCAGCACGGCATGCAGCAGTGGCGATGGGTCCAGGCCTGGTTCCGCCAGGATGTCCTGGTAATCCGACAGGCCAGCGCCAATCGGCAGCAGCTTGCGGCAGCCCGGTTCATCTAGGACATACAGCGGCAGCACCGCCGCAAGCTGACCGCCCTGCCGCAGCGTGGCGACCCGCGGCTGCCCGGTGCCGAAATGCCGCCACCATGGCAGCAGCCAGGCTGGCGCGGTGAACGGCGTCCGGCCCGGCAGGCGCTGCCACAGCGCCTCCCATTCCGGGGCGAGCGCCCAGAGCGCGGCGTCGCCGTCTAGGACTTGGACGGTCAAGCGGCGGCGGTCATGCGGCCATGCGCCAGGCTGTGGTAACGGTCGATGTAGGCGGCTGCCATGTGTTCTACCGAGAAGCGGCGCCGGGCTGTATCGCGGCATAGCTCGGGGTCGATTTCGTCGGCCCGGGCGATGGCGTCGGCCATCTCCGGCACGCTGTCGGTCAGGAAGCCGGTGCGCCCGTCCTCCACCACCTCCGGCAGCGCCCCGGCGCGGAAGGCGATCACCGGGGTGCCGCAGGCCGCCGCCTCCATGGCGACGAGGGAGCTGGTCTCCGGCACCTGGCTCGGCACCAGCAGGCAGCGCGCGGCGGTCAGCAGGCGGCGCTTCTGCGCGAACCCGACGGGGCCGAGGCAGCGGCGCGACCGGTCCAGCTTAGGCTCGACGACGGTGCTGAAGTACTGCTGGTGCGCCGCATAGGGGAACACCTCGCCGCCGATCAGCAGGGTGGCCCGGGCTAGGTGCGCCGCGTCCAGGCCAAGGTGCAGCCCCTTCTCCGGGCAGATCCGCGCCAGCATCAGGGCGTAGCGGCACTTGCGCGGGTGCAGGCCGCCCAGCTTCGCTACCGGCACGCCGTTGCGGATCGGCGGCAGCATGACCCGGGACGGCGGCGCGCCCTGCACCTGGCTGTCGGACACGCAATGCACCCAAGTGTCGGGGCGTGACGGCTGGAACGCCTCGGCGGGATACCAGTAGGGCGGCAGGTGCAGGGTGGCCAGCACGGGGACGCCGGGCGGCGGCAGGTTCTGGCAGAAGTCCAGGCCGTGCATGTGAACCAGGTCCACCGGCGCCTCGTGCAGCACGCGGGCCATCACGCGGCGGATCGCGCGGCGTCGGGCCTCGCGGCAGCGGCTGTCGATCTGCTTGTCCGTCGGCGGCGGCGGGAATGATGCCAGCTCGCCCGCGACCTCGGAGCCCTCGCACGCGATCACGATGCTGCGGTGCCCGGCGGCGACGAGGGCGCTGTCGAGGGCGCTGAGCACCTGCTCGGACCCGCCGACCGCGTTCGGGCCGACGGGGGCTAGGGAGTAGGCGACGCTTACGATGGTCAGGCGGCGCATGGGGGCTCCATGTTCGTCAAGCCGGGGTTGGCCAAGCCTGTGAGCAATGGGGCAGCCAGGGCACGCCAGCGGGCGCTGGTCATCTCCCAGCCCCATCGCTCGTAGTTCAGGGCGCCGGGGTGCGGCGGGTTGCGAAAATCCGGATGGGCGGGGCGGAATGCCTCGGCTGTGGTGCCGAACGCTGCCAGCACCTCGGCCTGAGTGCGGAAGCAGGCGAACATCGCGCGCTTGCGGGCCTGCTCGGCTGGGGTCAATGCGACCGTTGTGGCGTGCGGCCCGGGCAGGAACCGGCCGGTGGTGAATATCCCATCCGGTGCGGCGTGGTAGCCTGGGAACTCGATGACGCGGCCCGGTGCGGCAAGGTGGGCGGCTAGGGCCGTCGCGTCGTGGTCGGGGTGGCCACCCTCGTAGGCGTGAGTAATGACTGCCTCGGTCCCGTGTTGCGCGAACAGCCGGGCCAGGTCGCGTGCGATGGTTGGCATGTGCAGGCTTGCGTCTTGGTCAGGAATACCAAGCTCCACGGCAGCAGATGAACAGCCCGCCACCGCCAACGCCGCCCTCAGTTCCGCGCGGCGAGCGGTGGCATAGTCGGCGGGGGTCGCGAACCCAGCCCGCGCTGCATCGTCGAGGCTGCGTGGGGCACCGTCCGTAACGTGAATCAGCAACAGGCCCGTCAGCAGGTGCAGGCTGGCCCCGGCGGCAATCGTCTCGTCGTCCGGGTGCGCGACGACCAGCGCGATCCGTTTTCGGGTGGGAATGCGCGCAGCCAGGGCGTCCAGCACGGCGGCGCTACCCTGCGTGCGCCGGCATGGCCATCGCGTCCGCCCGGCCCGGGGCGTAGCGCCGGATCATCGTGGCGCAGAACTCGGCGAACTCCTCGGGGTGCTTGGGGACCGCGGTGTAGTGCGGCCACTGGCCCTTGTCCTCCGGCGTGAAGCAGAAGGTCGCCGTCACCCGGAAGCCCTCTAGCGCCCGCATCTGCCGGTCGAACCAGGCTTCGCAGTCCGGCCGGTACCAGTCCGCCCAGCTCAATCCGGTCCGCAGGTAGGTCACACCCATGTCGCGCAGGTGGCGCACGGCGTCGTCCAGTCGGTGGTCCTCGTAGTGGAACCACTGGCAGATGCCGATCTCGGGGGTGAACTCGTGGAAGATGCGGGCGGCGCGTTTTGGGCGGCCGTGCTCGTCCAGCAGGCCCATGTGGAAGTGGCGGTAGTAGCTGCTGCCCTCGGCCTCGCGGTGCCGGGTGGTGGCGGGCCAGGCGGCGGGCAGGTCGTACAGGCTGTACCAATGGACGCGCGGCACCTGGCCGCGCAGCAGCTCGGCGGTGCGGCGCAGGCCCCACTCCTGCACTTCTTCCGCGCCGAAGGTGCTGATGCCGACCTCGCTGACCCACAGCGGCAGGTCGGTTACGGCGCGGATGCTGTCCAGCTTGGCCGGCCAGTCGTCTAGCATCCAGTGGTTCCAGTCGAGCGGAAAGCCGTGCACCGCGACGGCGTCCAGGTCGGCCAGGGCGCCGTGGCCCTGCAGCACGCGGATGAAGTCGGGGTCGATGGGGCTGATGCCGCCCAGCACGCGCGGCAGGCCCGGCGCCTCGGCGGCGATGGCCTGGCAGGCTAGCTTGGTCATCCGGGCGAAGGTGGCCCAGCCCGGGTCGTTCTCGAAGTCCCAATGGGACTTGTTGTTCGGCTCGTTCCAAATCATCGCGGCTTCGATCATGGCCGGTCTCCTGCGCGCGCCGGGTAAACCGCGCCGTAACGCGCATCGGGCAATTCCGCCCGGCGGCAGATGAAGACCTCGTCCTCCGGGTTGCTCTCGATGGTGAACCCGGCCGCCCGCAGCATCGCCGCCGAACACGCCCGGTTCGGCGCCCACCAGTTGGTGTTGTCGTGCGAGTAGCTGTTCTCGATGAAGTGCAGCTTCGGGTAGCCGGAATCGTCGAAGATCGCCGTTTCCCAGAACTCGTAGTCGTCCGCCAGCGGCAGCACCGCATTCGACCCGCGCTGCAAGGACTGGAACACCATCAGGTCGCCGGCGACGTGCTCGTGGATCAGGTCCAGTGCCAGCAGCGGGTGGCGCAGGTGGTAGAGCACGCCGATGAAGAACACGACGTCGAACCGCTCGCCCAACTGGCCCACGTCATAGACCGACATCTGGCGGAACTCGATGTCCAGCCCCTCGACCTCGGCGGCGAAGCGGGCCTGCGCCAGGTAGTCCTCGTCGAAGTCCACCCCCAGCACCCGGGCGGCGCCGCGGCGCTTCATCTCCATGCTGTAGAACCCGGCGTTGCAGCCAATATCCAGCACGGTCTTGCCCGACAGGTCCGCCGGAAGCGCATCCTGGAAGCGCTGCCACTTCACCATCGGGTAGTCGCCCAGGAAGTGCTCCGGCGCGGTGCGGACGCCTTGCAGCTCCATGTTGTGGAACCAGGGGCCGAGCGCCTTCGCGCGCTCCCGGATCAGGTCGGGGGTCCAGGCTGCGTTCAAACCGGTTTCTCCAGCAGGGCCGCACCCGTGCGGCGTGCGGCGGGGACATGCAGGGGCGCAGGGTTGGCGGCCGCTGGGTTGGCAGCCTGGCCGCCCAGCAGGCGCATGGCCTCACGATAGCCGTTCAGGGTGCCGACATCGACGTAGCTCTCGCCAGCCGGTACGCCCCACGCCTCGCCGCCCTGGGCGAGCCAGGCATTTATCAATGTGCCGATGAACTCGTCGGTGCGGTCGCGCTGGACCCACAGGCGGTGCAGGTCGTGCAGGGTGGCGCCGGGCATCTTGAAGGCGCCCCAAATCCAGTTGGACCGGGCGGCGCCGGATTTCACCTGGATTTCACGCACTCGGCCGTCGCCGTCCATGTCCACGGCGTCGAACAGCTCCGGCCGCTCGACGGGGAACAGCAGGAAGGACAGGCGGTCGTCGGGCAGGCCGCATAGCGCATCGGCGGGGAACCAGATGGTGTCGGGCAGGCCGATGATGACCGGCTCGTCGCGCGGGATCAGCGGCAGGGCGCGGAAAATGGCGTCGCACAGGCCCACGGCGCCGGCCTGGCAGACGTATGCCACGTCCACGTCACCGACTTGGCCGCCGTAATACTGCAGGATGTCGCTCTTCCAGGGCGAGATCACGAAGCAGATCTTGTCCGCCCCGGCGCGTACCATCCGCTCGATCAGGTACTCGCTGACCGCCCTGGGACGCTCGATGCCGCCGGCGTCCAGGCGGGAGCCGACCGGCAGCAGCTCCTTGCTGAACGCCAGCGGCTGGATGCGGGTGCCGGCGCCAGCGGCGGGGATGATGCCCCACATCAGACGGTGCCCCGCATCACACGGCCTCCCGGGTGGATGCGGCCTCGAAGGCGTCCACCATCTCGGCGGCGCGGCGGGCGGCGCTGTGCTCGGACAGGGTGCGGTCGCGGGCGCGGCGGGCGATGGCGGCCAGGTCGGTGGGCGGCAGGCGCAGGGCGTCCAGGGCTTCGGCGGTGGTGTCTGCGACCAGGATTTCCTCGCCGGGCTTGAAGAAGCTGTCCAGGCCGGCCCAGGCGTCGGACAGGATCGGCACGCCGCAAGCGGCTGCCTCGAACAGCCGGCCGGACGGGCACCAGCCCATGCGCGCCATCGCCTCCCGCGTCACGTTCAGGGTCAGGCGGGACGAGCAGTAGAACGCCGGGTGCAGCGGCGGCGGCAGGTGGCGGACGAAGTAGGTGTTGGCCGTCCAGGGAAAGCCGTCCGGGTACTGCGCGCCGCCGATGGCGAAGCGCTCGCCGGGCAGGGCGCGGGCGGGTTCGACGAACAGCCGCTCCAGCGCCGCCTGCCGGTCGGCGGCGTAGGTGCCGAGGTAGGACAGCAGCGCCGCATACTCCGGCCGCGGCGCCGCCGGGCGGTGCAGGCCGGGATCGACGGAGCCGTAGATCGGCGTCACCCGCCGCGCGCCCAGCCGGTCCCGCAAGGCGTCCAGCGCGGCCCCGCCGGTGTAGCTGAGCACCAAGTCGAAGCCGGCCAGCCCGTCCGGGCCGATGTAGTCCACGGTCTCGCCGGCCTGCAGGCGGGCCAGGGTGACGGGGGTGTCCAGGTCGTAGAAGCAGCGCACGGCGGCGCGGCTGTCCCGCAACAGCGCCGTCGCTGTCAGGGCGTCCGGGCAATAGGATGTGACCATGCCCACGTCGGCGTCCGCCAGCGTCCGCCGCATCCGGGGTAGGGCGTCGTCCCAATCCTCGTACAGTTCCAGCGCCCCGCCCGGCGGCAAGGCGTGCAGGTCCCGGTGCTCCCGGTAATACGGCACGTCGCGTTCCCAGAACGTCACCCGGTGCCCGGCCGTCAGCAACGCGCCGATCAGCCCGCGCCACAGCGAGGCATGGCCGTTGCCCCACGACGAGCTGACCGACAGGCCGAAGATCACGATGTTCAGGCGCGTGGCCCGCCCCGCGCTCATGCGTGCAACGCCCGTGTGGTCGCCCGCATGGCCTCGGCCGCGTAGGTCTCAAGCTCGGCGGCGCGGTGGTCCCCGGTGTGGGCGGCCAGCACCCGGGCGCGGGCGGCGTCGGCGATGGCCCGGCGCTCGGCATCCGGCATCGTGCGCAGCAGGTCCAGCACCTCCGCGGCCGAGCGGGCGATCAGGATTTCCGTGCCGGGGGTGAAGAAGCTGTCCAGGCCGGGCCAGGGGTCGCTGATGATCGGCACGCCGCAGCACGCGGCCTCGAACAGGCGGACGCTGGGGCTGTAGCCGCGGCGGACCATGTCGGCCCGGGTCACGTTCAGGGTGAAGCGCTGACCGGCGTAGAAGGCGCGGTGGCGGTCGGGCGGCAGGTGCTCGATGCGCTCGACGTTGCCGGGCCAGGCGAGGTCGCCGGGATACAGCGGGCCGGCCACGACGAACCGGCCCTCCGCCCAGTCCCGCGCCGGCTGGCACAGCAGGGCATCGACCGTGGGCTGACGGTCCCCGCTGTAGGTGCCGAGGTAGCCGAGGTCCCAGATGGCAGCGGCGCCGGGTTCGGGCCGATGCACGTCGGGGTCGGCCGAGCAGTACAGCGCCCGGGCGGCACGGGCGCCCAGCACGTCCTCCAGGTAGTGCAGCGTCGGGCCGCCGGTGAACGACAGATAGAGGTCGAAGCCGCGCAGCAGGTCTGGCGTCAGGTACTCGCACTCCTGGGCGGCGAGGGCGGACAGCGTGACCGGCGTGTCGATGTCGTAGAATGCGGTCACGCCCCGGGCCAGGCGCTGCACCAGGGCGCCCACTGCGACGCCGTCCGGCACATAGGACCCGACCACCACCAGGTCCGCCCCGGCGATGGCGGAGGACCAGCGCCCGGCCAGATCATCCAGGCCGGAGTACAGCCGGGTGTCGCCCCAGGGCGGCGCCGGCATGTCGCGGTGCTCGGCGTACCAGGGCTTGTCGCGTTCCAGGAACAGCACCTGGTGGCCCCGCCCGGCCAGGCCGCGCACCAGGCCGCGGTAGGTCGTCGCGTGGCCGTTGCCCCAGGAGGATGTGATGGTCAGGCCGAGGATGACGATCCGCAATGAGGTTCCTAAGCAGGCGCCGGGCTGATCCGCATCACGCTGATTCGCATGAACTCGTTTGTCGGTTAAGGGTTCCCGCGCCAAGCCGCAAGGTCGTTCCGCACCTGCGCCAGCGGCGTGCGCCAGTCGCCGGGGCTGGATTGGCGGTACAGGCGAAGCGAGGGATACCAGGGGCTGTCCACCCGCCCGGCCATCCAGCGCCAGTCGGCATCGGCCTGCAGCAGCACCCAGGCTGGGCGTCCCAGCGCTCCGGCAAGGTGGGCAACCATGGTGTCCACCGTCACCACCAGGTCCAGGGTGGCCAGCAGCCGTGCCATCTCCGCGATGTCCATGCCGTCATCCCCGGCCAGCAGCAGGGGAGGGGAGCCGGGCAACCCGGCCTGCGCCGCCCCTGGCCCGCGCTGCAGGCTGACCAGGCGGACGCCGGGCAGGGCGGCCAGCGGCGCCAGCATCGGCAGCGGCACGGACCGTCCGGGGTCCCAGCCGCCGGCCTGCCAGCACACCCCCACCAGCCGGCCCGGCGCCGGACGAGGCAGCGGCGCAGCGGTCAAGTAGGGCACCGGCCCCGGAGCGGCCCGCAGCAGGTGCTGCAGCTCCATGATCTCCACGTCGCACCCGGATTCCGTGCTGGGCTGAACCGGGTCGAACGGCACGAGGCGGTCCGGTCCCGGCAAGTCCCGGAGCAGGCCCAGCAACGCCGGCTGCACCTCCAGCGTCAGCCCGGCCACGCGCGGGCGCAAGGCGGCCAGGAAGCGGCAGAACTGCAGGGTGTCACCCAGGCCGTGGTAGCAGCGGACCAGCACATGACGCCCGGCGGGGTCCCGGCCGTCCCACACCCAGCGCAGGTGATAGGGCAGGCGCGGGTCGTCCCGGGTGGCCGGGTCGCGCGCCGCCAGCACGACGTCGCTCACCGCCCAGGCTGCCGGGAGGTCCCCCGAGCGCATCGCCTCCTTCCAGCGCTGCCCAGCGTTCCCGGAGTCGTGCGGCTGCGGCCGTTGAGCCGGCGCGGGTGGCGGCATAGGGTCCTCCTTTTTCGCGCTGCAACGTAGCGGCCAGGGCGGCGTTGCCCAAGCCGCGCCGCCAAGTCTGCGCTCAGGGAGCCGCTGTGCTGCAACCAGTCAAGACCATGACGACCCTGCTGCGCTTTGCCGGCCTGCGGGACTTCCTGCGGGCCGAGGCCGCAGGCGGCGCCGTGCTGATCGTCTCCGCCATCGCCGCGCTGATCTGGGCCAACTCCCCGGCCGGCGGCGCCTATCGGGCGGTGCGCGACATGCCCCTGCTGCACGAGACCGTGCTGGTCTGGATCAATGACGGGCTGATGGCGGTGTTCTTCCTGCTGGTCGGGCTGGAGCTGCGGCGGGAGATCACGCAGGGCGAGCTGGCCTCCCCCGCCCGCTTGGCCGCGCCCGGCCTGGCTGCGCTAGGCGGCATGGCGGTGCCGGCGCTGATCTTGGTGGCGCTCAACTGGCACGACCCGGTGGCGCTACGCGGCTGGGCGGTGCCGGTCGCCACCGACATCGCGTTTGCGCTCGCCGTGCTGGCGGTGCTGGGCAACCGGGTGCCGGTGGGGCTAAAGGTGTTCCTGACGGCGCTGGCCATCCTCGACGACCTGGGCGCCATCGTGGTGATCGCGCTGTTCTACTCGCACGGGCTGAACGTGTGGGAGCTGGGCGGGGCGGCGCTGGTGTGGCTGGGGCTGCTGGGGCTGAACCGGGCCGGGGTGCGGCGGCTGTGGCCCTACTTGCTTGGCGGGGCGGCACTGTGGGGGCTGGTGTTCGCGTCCGGCATCCATGCCACGCTGTCCGGCGTCGCGCTGGCCTTCGTGGTGCCGATGCGCGAGCAGCCTGGGGAGAGGCGCGCGCCGGCGCAGGTGCTGGAACACCGGCTGGGCTTGTGGGTGGCCTATGCGATCCTGCCGCTATTCGGCCTGGCCAACGCCGGGCTGCGGTTCGATACCCTGCCGGCCGGGGTGTGGACGGACCGGCTGGCCATCGGCACGGCACTGGGACTGTTCGTCGGAAAGCAGCTTGGCGTGTTCGGCGCGGTCATGGGGGCGTCGCGGCTCGGCCTGGCGCGGCTGCCGGGCGGGGTCAGCCTGCCGCAGCTCTATGGCGGCGCCATGCTGTGCGGCATCGGCTTCACCATGAGCCTGTTCATCGGCGACCTTGCCTTCCGCGGCGCGGCGCGGGGGGATGAGCTGAAGCTAGCGGTGTTCGTGGGCAGCCTGCTGTCGGCCGTGGCCGGGCTAACTGTGCTGGCGGCTGCGTCGCGCAGGAAAGGCTGAAGGAGGGTGTTCTCATCCGTCCACGACGCTGACATGCGCCGCTACCACGCGCCAGCCCTCCGGCAGACGCATCCAGGTCTGCATCTGGCGTCCCAGCTTGCCAGGCGTCCGGCGGAACAGCGTGCTGGCCGTGGCGGCGTCGCGGCCGAAGGTGGTGATCACCGTGCGCTCCAAGCTGCGCGCCAGCCCGGCAGAAGGGCGGCCGGCGCGAAACGCATGGATTTCGGCGGACCCGTGCAGGACCTCGGCGATGCCGTAGCGGATGGTGTGCGCGCTGTCCCAGAATAGTGCATCCAGCGTCGCCACATCATTGGACATCAGTGCGGCCTCGTAGCGGGCGAAGGCCGCGGCGACCTCCGAGACCACCTCCGGCAAATTGATCTCCATCATGCCGCCATCGCCGGCGGGCGCGGGGCGTGCACAACCCCCGTGGCTTCCAAGTGCCGGGCAATCCGCAGCGCCGTCGCCTCCGTCCAGGGTGCGGTGATGATCTGCACCCCGATGGGGAGGCCCGGAAGCGGCCCGGGCTTCATCACGACAGGAACGGCGACGACGGGCAGGCCGATGAACGAGATTGGCTGCGTCAGCACGCCCATCATGGCGCGGACCGGCACGGCAGCCCCGGCCAGCCGCATCGTCTTCTCGCCGATCCCCGGCGCGGTGCACGGCGTGGCCGGCGCCAGCAGGGCGTCCCATCCGGCGAACATCGCCAGCACCTGGTCCCGGTACCAGCGCCGGAAGCGTTGCGCGCGGGCGTAGAAGGCGCCGGGCACCATGGCGCCGGCGATCAGGCGGTCGCGCACGTCGGGGTCGAAGTCGCCGGGCCGGGTGCGCAGGCGATCCAGGTGCAGGGCCGCGCCCTCGACGGTGGTGATGACGTAGGCGGCGGCGCGGGCGCGGGCGGCCTCAGGCACCTCGACTTCGGCCGTGGCGCCCAGCGCGGCGGCGACCTGGTCCAGCGCGGCTAGCGCCTCCGGACCGGCGTTGGCGCGGAAGTATCCGCCCGCCACGGCGATCCGTAGGCCGTCGATGCCTTCGCCGGGATGCGGATCGGCCGGGCGGCCGGTGCAGACGGGGTCGGCCGGGTCCGACCCGAGCATGGCGTGGTAGGCCAGCGCCAGGTCGTCCACGCAGCGCGCCAGCGGCCCGATGTGGTCCAGGCTGGACACGAACGGGAAGGTGCCGGCGCGTGACAGCCGGCCATAGGTTGGCTTCAGCCCGAACACCCCACACAGCGACGCCGGGACGCGGATGGAGCCGTTGGTGTCCGATCCCAACGTCAGGGGCACCAGCCCGGCCGCGACTGCCGCGCCGGACCCGCTGGACGATCCGCCGGCCATGCGTGCCGGGTCGTGCGGGTTGCGGCAGGCGCCATCATGCGCGTTCTCGCCGGTGAAGTCGTAGGCGTACTCGCCCATGTTCAGCGTGCCGACCAGGATGGCCCCGGCCGCCTCCATCCGCGCCACCGCCGTCGCGTCCGCCGCGGCCGGCGCAAGGGTGCGGTTGATGCGGGAGCCGGCGCGGGTGGGCAGGCCGGCGACGTCGAACAGGTTCTTGACTGCGAACGGCACGCCGGCCAGCGGTCCCTGGACGGCGCCGGCATCCACGGCCTCGGCCCGGGCCAGGGCGCGGTCAACGACGATCTCGGTGACGGCGTTGAGCGGCCGGGCCTGCTCGATCCGGGTGAAGGCGTCGGCGACCGCGTCCACGGCGCGGACCCGGCGCGTGGCGACGGCGTGCGCCACCTCGCCGGCGGTCATCCAGTCGGTTCCCGCGGTCGTCATGCGGTGAACACCGGCGCCGGGTCGGCCTCGTCCGACAGGGGGAACTCGGCCACCAGGCTGGCGGCGGCGAGGCTCAGGTTCCAGTGGAAGCGCACGGCATCGCACCAGGCCGGGTCGAGCGGGATGCCGAGCACGGCGGCAGCGGCAGTCAGGTCGGCGTCGTCCGGCATCGGGCTGCTCCAGGGTTGCGATGGGATGGTAGCAGGCAATGAGCGGTGCTTGACAATGGCCCGTGGCGGCGCAAGTGAATGTTCATTCGCATAGGATGGAACCTTGTTGGACGCCACGCACGCCCCGCCCCGCCAGCGCGTCCTGGAAGCCGCAGTGGCCTGCTTCGCCCGGTCCGGCTTTCATGGGGCCTCGATGCAGGAAATCTGTGGCGAAGCTGGCATGAGTCCCGGTGCGGTGTACCGTTACTTCCCCAGCAAGGTCTCCATCATCGCCGCAATCGCTGAGGCCGAGCGTGTCAAGCATGCCGCCTTCTTCGAGCGCATGGCCGCCGCGGATGACCCGGTGGAGGCACTGGCCAGCATCGGCATCGACACCCTGGAAGAACTGCTTGCCGGTCCGCAGGCGGCACTGGGGGCGGAGACCATGGCGGAGGCACTGCGGAATTCCGACGTGCGGGCCATGTTCGACCGCAATATCCGCGAGGCGCGCGCCGCCGTGGTCTCCGCCCTGCGGCGCGGCCAGGCCCTTGGCTCCGTCGATCCCGATCTGGACTTGGAGACGGCGTGTCAACTGATCATGGCGATGGGCGATGGGCTGATGGTGCACCAGGCTCTGGATCCAACCCTGACGGCCACCCGTTTCCGCCCGGTGCTGCAATTGCTGCTGCGCCGCTTTCTGCGGCCGCAAGGGGCATGATGCCGGTGCAAGGTCGCTGCCTGCTCCCTCTCCCTCCGGGAGAGGACCGGGGTGAGGGAGGCTCGCAGCGCGACCCCTGGCCGATAACAGCCGTGCTCCGGCGGCGGTCAGCGACGCTTTGTTCAGCAAGCAAGTTTCCCTCACCCCGGCCCTCTCCCGGGGGGAGAGGGAGAAGAATGGCTGCGGTCCTGCTTCTGTGCCTGGCAGGCGCTGCGCCTCCCCCTGCCGAGCCGACGCCCCCCGCCGTTACCGTCACCCGCGCCACTCGCGGCTCCATCGCGGAAACCGCCGTCCTGACCGGCACCCTGGTCCCGCGCGAGGAGGTGCTCGTCAGCCCGCAGGTCGAGGGCCTGGCGATCACCGACATCCTGGCCGAGGAGGGCGACCTCGTCACCGCCGGGCAGGTCCTGGCCCGGCTGTCGCGCGACGTACTGGACGCTACCGTGGCGCAGAACGCCGCGCAGGTCGCCCGTGCCGACGCCGCCATCGCCCAGGCCCGCAGCTCCATCGCCGAGGCGCAGGCCAACCGCGTGCAGGCCGACCTGGCCCTGGCCCGCACCCGCGACCTGCTCGGCAACGGCAACGCCTCCCGCGAGACCTTCGAGCAGCGCCAGGCCGCTGCCGGCGGCGCCACGGCCCGGTTCGACGCCGCCACCAACCTGCTGCGCGTCGCCGAGGCCGACCGCGCCCTGGCCGACGCGCAACGGCGCGAGCTGCTGGTGCGCCTGGCCCGCACCGATCTGCGCGCGCCGGTGGCCGGCCGCATCAGCCGCCGCATCGCCCGGCAGGGCGCCGTGGTGATGGGCGCCGGCGACCCGTTGTTCCGCATCATCCAGGATGATGCCGTGGAGTTGGAGGCCGACGTGCCCGAGGTCTCCTTGGCCAAGCTGCGCCCGGGCCAGCCCGCCGCGATCACCACGGTGGGCGGGCCGCGCGCTGGCCGGGTCCGCCTGGTGTCGCCAGAGGTGAACCGCACCACCCGCCTGGGCCGCGTGCGCGTCGCCGTCGCCCCGGCTGCGGACAACACCACTGCGGACAACACCGTCGGCGGCCTGGTGATCGGCAGCTTTGCCCGCGCCTCCGTCGAGGTCGCGCGGCATGACGGCGTGCTGGCCCCGCTGTCCGCCGTGCTGTTCCAACGAGATGGCGCGGTGATCCAGGTCGTGCGGGACGGCCTGGTGGAGACGCGCAAGGTCCAGGTCGGCCTACGCGGCGGCGGCCAGGCCGAGATCACCAGCGGGCTGCAGGAAGGCGATGCCGTCGTCGCCGTCTCCGGCACGTTCATCCGCGGCGGCGACCGCGTGACGGCCGTAGCCGCAGCGGCCGGCACAAGGGCAGAGTAGCGCCATGGCCTTCAACATCTCCGGCGCGGCGATCCGCCACCCGATCCCGCCGATCGTGCTGTTCGCGGTGCTGCTGCTGTTGGGCCTGGTGGGCTTCAACATGCTGCCCATCACCCGCACGCCCAACATCGACGTTCCCATCGTTGCCGTCACCGTGACGCAGCCCGGCGCCGCGCCCGGCGAGCTGGAAAGCCAGGTGACGAAGCGCATTGAGGACGCTGTAGCCAACGTGTCTGGCGTGAAGCACCTGCAGAGCAGCGTCACCGACGGCAGCAGCCAGACCGTAGTGGAACTGCGCCTGGAGGTCAGCAGCGACCGCGCGCTGAACGACGTGCGCGACGCGGTCAGCAAGATACGCTCCGACCTGCCGCGCGGCATCGACGAGCCTGTCATCGAGCGTATCGACGTGGTGGGCCAGAGCATCCAGACCTTCGCCGCCACCGCGCCGGGCATGACCCTGGAGGGGCTGTCCTGGTTCATCGACGACACCGTGCTGCGTGACCTGCAGGGCGTGCGCGGCGTCGGCCGGGTGCAACGCATCGGCGGCGTCACGCGCGAGATCCGCGTCAGCCTGGATCCGGACCGGCTGGCCGCCCTGGGCATCACGGCCGGCGACGTGAACAAGCAGCTCGCCGCCACCAGCGCCGACCTGTCCGGCGGGCGCGGCGAGCTTGGTACGCAGGAGCAGGCGATCCGTACCCTGGCCGGCGCCCGCACGCTGGGCGGCCTGGCCGCCACCCGCCTGGTGCTGCCCGGCGGGCGCGAGGCCCGGCTGTCCGACGTGGCTGGGATCGAGGACAGCTATGAGGAGCCGCGCGACTTCGCCCGCATGGACGGGGCGACGCCGGTGGTGTCGTTCGCGATCTTCCGGGCCAAGGGCGCCAGCGAGGTGAGCGTGGCGGACGCGGTGCAGGAGCGGCTGGCCAAGCTGAACCAGACGCACCCGGAGGTCGCTTACTCGCTGATCGACGACAGCGTGCGCGCCACCCGGGGCAACTATCTTTCGGCGATGCACGGCCTGATCGAGGGCGCGGTGCTGGCGACCATCGTGGTGCTGGTGTTCCTGCGCAATTGGCGGGCGACGCTGCTGGTGGCGGTGGCGCTGCCGCTGTCGGTGCTGCCGGCGTTCGCGGCCATGCAGGTCATGGGGTTCTCGCTGAACTTCGTCAGCCTGCTGGCGGTCACGCTGGTGACGGGCATCCTGGTGGACGACGCCATCGTCGAGATCGAGAACATCGTCCGGCACATGCGGATGGGCAAGCGCCCGTTCGAGGCCGCGGTGGAGGCGGCGGACGAGATCGGCCTGGCGGTGATCGCCATCACCTGCACCATCATCGCGGTGTTCTCGCCGGTCAGCTTCATGGGGGGGATCGCCGGGCAGTTCTTCAAGCAGTTCGGGCTGACGGTGGCGGCGGCCGTGCTGGCGTCGCTGCTGGTGGCACGGCTGATCACGCCGTTGATGGCGGCCTACCTGATGCGCCCGGTGGCCGCCCATGCGGAGCGGGACGGCTGGATCATGCGGGCCTACACCCGGTTCCTGCAGGCGACGCTGCGGCGGCGCGGGCTAACCCTGTTGGCGGGGGTGCTGGCGTTCGCGGTGTCGATCTACTCGACGACCCTGCTGCCGACCGGCTTCATCCCGCCGTCGGACGAGAGCCGGGTGGTGCTGTCCATCGAGCTGCCGCCGGGGTCCACCCTGGCCGACACCCGCGCCGCCACGGACCGCGTCGCCAAGGAGTTCCGGCGCATCCCGGAGGTGACGACGGTGTTCGTCGTGGGCGGCACGACGCCGACCGGGGCGGGCGCGGAAATCCGCCGGGCCAAGATGATTGTCAACCTCGTCGGCAAGGACGCTCGCAGCCGCACGCAGAAGCAGGTCGAGGCCGAGTTGACCCGGCGCCTGGCCGGGTTGCCCGACGTGCGCGGCTGGTACGTGAACGACCGGGGAGAGCGCGAGCTGTCGGTCACCGTCCTGGGCGACGATCCCGTTGCGCTGGACCATGCGGTGGCGGGGCTGGAGGGGGCGATGCGCCGGCTGCCGGGCTTTGGCAACGTTGCGCCCAGCGCCGGGGCGGACCGGCCGGAAATCCGCGTGACGCCGCGGGGTGACGAAGCGGCGCGGTTCGGCGTCAGCACGGCGGCGATCAGCGACGCCGTGCGCATCGCCACCATCGGCGACGTGCCGGCCAACCTGGCGAAGTTCCGTTCCGGCGACCGGCTGATTCCCATCCGTGTGCAGGTCGATACCGCGCTGCGCGGCGACCTCGGCGCCATCGAGGCCCTGACGGTGCAGGGCGCGACCGGCCTGGCCGTGCCGTTGCTGGCGGTGGCCGACGTGTCGCTGGGCGAGGGGCCGAGCAGCGTCGAACGCTATGACCGGGTGCGCCGGGTGGTGCTGGGGGCCGACCTGCAGCCGGGCGTGGCGTTAGGCGATGCGCTGGAGGCGGTTTATGCCATGCCGGAGGCGCAGCACCTGCCGGCCGGGGTCCGCATCCAGAACGGCGGCGACGCGGAGGTGATGGCGGAGGTGTTCTCCTCGTTCGGGCTGGCGATGGGGGCCGGGCTGACCATCGTGCTGGGCGTGCTGGTGCTGCTGTTCCAGAACGTGTTCCAGCCCATCACCATCCTGCTGTCGCTGCCGCTGAGCCTCGGCGGGGTGATCCTGGCGCTGCTGGTGACGGGCAACCCCATTTCGATGCCGGTGGTGATCGGCGTGTTGATGCTGATGGGCATCGTCACCAAGAACGCCATCATGCTGGTCGATTTCGCCATTGAGCGGCGGGCGGCGGGGATGGACCGGGTGGAGGCGATCATCGACGCCGGGCGCAAGCGGGCGCGGCCGATCGTGATGACCACCATCGCCATGGTGGCCGGTATGGTGCCGAGCGCGCTGGGGCTGGGGGAGGGCGGCGAGTTCCGGGCGCCGATGGCGATCGGGGTGATCGGCGGGCTGCTGGTCTCGACGGTGCTGAGCCTGGTGTTCGTGCCGTCGTTCTACACGCTGATGGATGATGCGTCGCGTGGGACGGCTCGGCTGTTCCGCCGGGTGCTGACGCCGCGGGATGCACCGGTGCCGCAGGCTGGCCAGGGGCCGGGCGCACGGCGGGGGGAGCCGGTGGACGTGGTGCAGCAGCCGGCGGAGTAATCCCGGTAGTGGCGGGCAACGGCCCCTGCGTCGTTACTAAAGGCAGCGTCATCGCGAGTTTGGCGCCGGACTGTGGCGGACCCTGTCGACGGAACAGTGGGCATAGTGTTGCCTGCTCGGCATCGTGGGATGTCGGGTGAGGTCGGTCTGTCACTGGAGCCTGTGAGCCTGGTTGCGATGACCCTGGGCGTCTGATGACCCTTGATTGTGCCACGGGGTTTCCCCGTGAGCACGCTTCTTAGCTTTCGTCTTTGCTGACGCCCGTCCGACGCTGTGGTGAGGGAGGGAGAGGTATGGACGTCATCTACGACAGCGCGGCCGGGGCTGGACATGCACAAGGAGACGGTGGTGGCCTGCGTGCGCCTGGCCGAAGCCGGCCGGGCGTCGCCCCCCGTCAGCCTGTCGGGAACAGCGACCCTCCGTAGTTCGCCGTCCCGTTTGCCGCCGCAATCAAGAAGTTCGTGGCCGCAGACGCGTCGCGCGCCTGTCCCTCAGGCGATAGTGCAAGGTCGGCCAGCACCGCCCCGGGCGTGATTGCGTTCGCATGCAGCGTGTCCGTCCACAAAGCGAAGCCGCCCGCATCCGCCGAGCGGCCAAGTACTTTCTGATACGCCGTGTTGACGAATGCCGCATCCGACGCCGCGCTCGCGACCACCGGCGAGCCGTAAACCTGCTGCCCCTCGGGTGACGCCAGGAAATCCCCGGCGATCACGTTCAACGACGTCCCGGCCTCATACTGCTGCACCCAGAACTGCAACCCGGCCTGATCCGGCGCGCGGCCAAGGGTCGTGTACACATCCACGATCGGCACCACGTTGGCCTGCGCTTCCTGCGAGGTGGCGATGGCGTAGCTGAACCCAATCGGCGGCACGCTGCCGCTGCCCAGCCCGTTGCTCCAGAAGGCCAGCCCGGTCGTGTCCGGCGCCCGTTGCAGCACCGCCTCATAAACATTCGTAACCTCGGTGTCCGGATTGGCTCTGGCTGCATTGACCATAATGTTGGTGCCAGCCGGACCCTGGCCGAAATTGAGGACGCTGAAGTCGGAGGACAGGCTGAACGTATCGCCCGTGTAGTTCCCGGCAAGCTGGACCGTGCTGGTTGTGCCGCCCCCTGTGATCGTGAGGATGTCCGTTGCGGCATTCAGCGTCGCCGTGGCGTTGGCGGAGTAGGGGATGTCGGCGAAGTCGGCGCCTGCGCCGGGCTGGAATGTCGCGCCCGTCAACATGCCGCCCTTTGAGACGTCGACATAGGCGCCGGCACTCACCAACGCATTGCTGATGGCGCCGCCAGTCACCGTGACGAACGCCCCTTTGCTGATGACGGTGCCGCTTGCCACCGCGCCCGCATCCACCAGCAGGTAGCCACCAGAGTTCACCGTCGCGCTGCTGTCGTGTCCGCCGCTCATCAGTATCTCAAAGCCCGAGTAGCTGACGATCGTTCCAGTTGCGCTGCCGCCCGTATAGACCTCCAGGAATCCATTGGCTTCAACGGTCGTGGCGGTGACGGTCCCTCCCGAATACACTTGAAGATACTCGTTGGTGACATAGTGGCCAGTGACGGTTTGGCCTGAGTTAACAGTGACGAAGGCCATGCCTGTTGGTGGCGTCGCGAATGTGGTGGAAATGGCCTGACTGGCTTGTCTCCGGCGTGATGATGGTTGCCCGGCTCAGGCTGCGAGGTCAACGGGCATGGGATCGGCCAGCTTCTCGCCGAGCGTTTGCCAC
>JAABUX010001757.1_pt1 | contig 31920 bp, 28 predicted proteins | sample 5561851 | NCBI WGS metagenome assembly JAABUX01 (sample SAMN10711883, study PRJNA513361) | rock metagenome | isolation source: Antarctica rocks | place: Antarctica: Victoria Land, Richard Nunatak red sandstone | collected 2016-01-03
GGGAGCCTGCCCGAAATTTTTGTACACGGGCTTGAAGCTGAACCGCGCCACAATTCCGCTGCTGGGTCGGTCGGCCGAGCCGCTGGTCATAGTAGTGAGTTTCAACTGGGCGCGTGTCGCGGCGACCAACCCTTTCTGCGCGATGTCGGCTTGCCGGTGCGATTGCACGGTTTGTTCGTGAGCTTCGGTGACGGCTTTCTGGGCGGCGGTAAGACTGTCTTGGGTCGCGCGGAGTGTCAGGAACAAAAGCGCAAAAGCGGCGACGGCAGCGCCGACGTTTACGAACGAAGCAACGTTAGCCCACACCGCCAGCCTATGTTCCCTCGTCCACTTTACCCGATTCTTGGTGCTGTCCTGCTAGTCGGCGGTGGTTGGTGGAGTGGTCGTAGCCTTATTCTCGGCCGGGTTGTCGGTCACGCGATCGGTTGGCTCGGTGGGTTTATGGGAACGGTGTTGCTGCTGCTTGGGCTGGCAAACTTGTATTTGCAGGTGCTGCCATGAGCAACGCCAGCATGTTTGTCGATCTGGTGCAATGCCTTAACCGGGAGGGCGGTGAGGTGTAGCGGTCGGTCGTGCGCGAGTTGCAGGCTCCCATCGACGGAAGTTCCGGTGTCCGGGTAGGGTGGCGGGTATGGCAAAACCGACCCGGACCCTCTCTTGGCTTGTTACTTTCTCGGGCTGGTTTTCCAGCGTTTTCCCTACGCTGTGGGGCGGTATGTTAACCGCAGCAGGCGCAACCCTTTTGCTGTGGCTTACAGCGGGCGCTAAAGTTTTCACCAGTCCTGAATTTATCGGTGCGTGCTTTATTTTTTCGCTGATCTTCTGGACATACGTTGGGGTTGTTTGGTTAGCCTATCGACGGAAACCCGTTACGATTGTCCCATTTCGGGATTACAGATACGGGTTGACGTTTCAAGGATTAATGCCAAACCTTGATTTAACAAATGAAGACGCTGCGTTACAGATGAGCATCGTGCTTCAAAACTATTCGCCGGGGCATTACGATACGTATTAGAATCGTTTGATCTGAGAATAGATACTCGCAGTTTGCCGGAAAACTCCGACAAACCCGTGAGCAACTTCATGTCCAGAGGGGCTACAAGGACGATTTCCTTAGCGCCATTTAAAAAGGCGCCTATCAAAGAATTTCTTGGTAAGCGTCAGGATGCAACTATGTCGTTTTCGTTACTATATGGCGACGTGGAAGTGCTTCATTCGTCGAGGCGGTTGAAAATGACTTTCAAGATTGTATTTGTGTTTCCTCCTGACATAAGCCTGCCGTTGACTGGTCAACCGGCGTTTGGCTTTAACTGCTCGATTGAGAAAGAAAGCGACGAACCGGTAGATTAAAGGTCCTCCAACAGCATTCCACTTAGTTCCAGTGCCGCTAACACTGCCAGCAGGAACGTCGCCGCAAACGTCCCCCTAGCGAGCTTGCTGGTGATTGAAGCCTCTGTCTCTTGCAACCCATGCCCTTCCAATCGCCTCGCAAGCTCGGCATAGGTCACGCCAGCCCGCTTCATTTCCGCTTTCAGGAACCGGGACGCTTTGCCCGCCAGTTCCTTCTCGTTTGCCGCAATGCCCATCATCATCCCCACTAAAATCGACTGCTACCAATCATATACGATAGATAACTGTTGACAATGGCAGCCTATTCCATCACATTCGCTAGGTTCCTAGTGGATGTGATAGATGTCCCAACACTTCCTCCTCTCCGCCGCCGCCCGCAGCCTCTCGGTGGCCCAGGTGGGCCGCATGACGGACGCGCAGGCCGAGACGATGTTCGCGGGTGTTCGCTGGCCCGCTACGGACGGCAAGGCCGTCTGCCCGCACTGCGCCTGCCCGACGTGCTACGAGGCTCGCCGTCCGTCCGGCGCGCTGCGGTTCCGCTGCAAGGCGTGCCGCAAGGATTTCAGCCTCACCAGCGGCACTTTGTTCGCCTTCCACAAGCTGCCGTTGCAGGTCTACCTCACCGCCATCGTGATCTTCTGCAACGAGGTCAAGGGCAAGTCGGCCTTGGCGCTGAGCCGCGACCTTGGCTGTCAGTACAAAACCGCGTGGGTGCTGGCGCACAAGCTGCGCGAGGCGCTGTCAACCGAGGTCAAAGGCTACAAGCTCGGCGGCGTCGGCAAGACGGTCGAGATCGATGGTGCGTATTTCGGCGGCTACGTGAAGCCCGCCAACCACAAGGAGAACCGACGGGATTGCCGCTTGGTCCGCAACCAGACCGGCAAGCGCCAGTGCGTGGTGGTGATCCGCGAGCGGGACGGCATGGTGATGCCGTCCGCATTCAAGAACGAGGGGTCGGCCATCTCCTACATCCGGGCGCACGTCGCCGCCGGGACGGAAGTTCACGCTGACGATGCGGTAAGCTGGGATGACCTGCACGCCCGCTACGCGGTGAAGCGGATCAACCACCAGCTTGCGTATTCAATGGACGGCGCTTGCACCAACGGGGCGGAGAGCTTCTTCAGCCGCCTGCGCCGGGCTGAGACAGGGCACCACCACCACATCGCGGGCGTCTACCTGGCCCGCTACGCCCAGGAAAGCGCGTGGCGTGAGGGACACCGCCGCGACGCCAACGGCACCCAGGCGCGTGGCATGGTGCGGCTAGCGTTGGCGGCTAAGCCGAGTGTAGATTTTTGTGGGTACTGGCAGCGGGCAATCTAAAACTCGTCTCCACCAACTCCACGGCTTCTGATACATAAACATAATGGCGTAGCTAGTAGTCACCCTCTTACTCAAACCAAGGATATCAAATGAGCTACTATCTTGAAGTTTACGAGACAGAAAACTCATTCACTCTACTGGAATACACTAGAGTTGCAACGTTTCCAGAACTTCTGGCTTGGTTTAACGAAAGGAGCGGACCGGGGTCGGGTCGGGCGCTTTATAACAAGGGAACCCGTGACGGCCGACCAATCGGCAGCGTTGTTACCGAACGGGGGGTACTTAGAAGTGCTTTAGGTTCAATCGAATTGACCCGAATTCAATGGTTATTCCTTACTGCCGCGAGCGTGGGGTCGATATCAGTGTCAACTCAATCTCATGCTCAAAAACCGGCGGTTGACCACGATTTTCGAGCCGTCCCTCTGTCGTCGTCTAATCAGGGGTCAGAAGCTACGTTGATCCTAGACAGCAAGACTGGCGATTTGTGGCGCGTGTGGTTGTCTCCTGGTTTTTCGAACCAACTCGGAGGTTCGGGAGTGACCTACATAATGCGGCTGCATCCCGGATCGTCCGATAACGAAGTGATTGAGCGCCAAGGTCTCGGCCTGCCTCCGATCGTCTCAACTCAGAGCAGTGAACATCGCTAGGTTGCCCCGATCCTGCATCGTGCCGTAGAGAGGCTTATCAGTCGCATTCAGTCCAATGGGGACAACGGCACCAAGGCACGGGGCGTCGTGCGACTGGCGTTGGCCGCGAAGCCGAGCATGGACTTATGCGGGTATTGGCAACGGGCAATATCATAAACGAGCCGTCAAAATTTATTACTATGGCGAGTGGCTGTTTTCAGTTGACGAATCTTCCAAGTAATGGAATTCCCGGTGACGACAGCCGTCGCTGTTCCTTCCGCGTGCATCCCGCGCCCTAAAGGCGGGGGCACGGGGTGTCCCTGGTGCCGGGTTTCCCCGGCACCACGGAAGGAGGTGATTGCGATAACACGTATTGCTTGTTCTTGGCCGAGGCCAGTGTCCGTTGTGGACTACATCCGGTTTCGGTTCGGACGATGGGAGCGAGTATGTTCCCACTGTCGATCGTGGCCTAGGCGCTAGCCCGCCAAAGCCTCGGCGAAGACGGCGGCGGCTGCCACCTAAATCCATCTAGAATCGTCTCGGACTCGGCTTGTCAACAAAAATCTTTACCCGACGCTAGAACGGAGCCTTGCGGGACCAATGCCTGTTCCGGACCTTTGACAAGGCTGAATCGTGAGATTTTTTCGTTCTACGTGAACCGTGATATCCGTTACCGGGAAGTCTTGTTTTGGCATTTACAGCTAATGCTTGAAGCGGTGGCAAATTATTAGTGCGGCAGTGTTCCTGAATTACCCCAAGAAACCAGCTAGCACTACGCCAGTGTAACCCTATGCGGCCGGATAGTTCGCCATAGGTAAATGGATGCAACCCACTATTTGCTCGCCTTGCTAGTAACGGCCAAGCGCGCCGTGCCCTTCGTTCGTGTAGTCTGTGATTTACGGCCACACATACCCTTTCGTTACTGGATTGTTAACACAGTATATCCAATCCGTTTGGCACTGCATTGATAAATGATGTTCATGCGTGTGTAAGTCTTTGCATCCTAGATACCCGCTATGTAGGCAACCCGCACCATACCTCCCGCCCATCGCTTCCGTCGCCCAGTGCCAACTTCCCGCCGCCTTCGTCAATGACCACATGCTCGCCCCGATCTGTCTGCCTAGCGTGCGGGTTATCCAACCAATCCCCACTGAAGATTGCTCCCCTTGCCGTGGTCAGACATCACCTTGGCTTTTGCGCGCAGGTTCCGCAGGCTGGCCCCTACACGCTTCTGCACTGTCCAGGTGAGCCGCGGGTCGGCTATGTTCAGCCCCCGATTTCCCATGACCTGCAACGTGATATCTTTGGTGGTAAGCGGCAGCCCTGTTTCACGTAGACAAGTCAGAATTATTCGACTGATCTCGCCATGAAATGCCGTGTGACGTGGCGGAACCGGCTTGGGCCTAATCTCTTCCAAGTCCATATCAGGAGCGAATAGCCGTATCGTGGCGTCCACGTTGTCAACATCGATGATAAGCTGGCGCACCTGCGTTTGTGCTACTTCGAGTTGGCCAGCGATTTCTGCGCGCTTCCGAACCAGACCGGCCAGGACGTGTTCATTTTCCATGCCCCCATTTTAGGGCTGAGCCGGGTCTGCTTCTATGTTCCTGTAGTGGCGGCTGCTACATAATACCGGGAAACTCCGGCAATTCGTCCAAGAACAGCACGCCACGGTGCGCCAGGCTGACCTCGCCGGGTTTCGCGCGCGGGCCGCCACCGGTCAGCGCCGCCTGGCTGGCGCTGTGGTGCGGTTCCCGGTAGGGCGGGCGCTTCACCAGCCGGCCGCCATCCAGCATGCCGGCCACGCTGTGCACCATGCTCACCTCCAGCGCCTCGGCAGGTAGCAGGTCGGGCAGCAGGCCCGGCAAGCGGCAGGCAAGCATGGATTTTCCGGCGCCCGGCGGGCCGATCAGCAGCAAGCTGTGGCCTCCCGCAGCGGCGATCTCGACGGCACGCTTGGCCGTTTCCATGCCTTTGACATCCGCCAAGTCGGGGCCATCGACGATCTCCGCGAACCCGGCCGTGTCGGGCGAGGTCAACACCTGGGTGCCACGGAAATGGTTGATCGCGCAGAGCAGGTTCGGCAGCCCCAGCACGTCCAGCTGCCCGGCCCAGGCGGCCTCGCCGCCTTGCGCCGCCGGGCAGATCAGGCCCAGGCCGCGGCTGGAAGCGGCAATGGCGGCGGGCAGCACGCCGGCGACCGGGTTGACGGCGCCATCCAGCGACAATTCGCCGAGCGCCGCGTAACCCGCCAGGTCCTCGCGCGGCAGCACGTCCATGGCGGCCAGCACGCACAGCGCGATCGGCAGGTCGAAATGGCTGCCTTCCTTCAGCAGGTCCGCCGGCGCCAGGTTGATCAGCACCCGGCGCGGCGGCAGCGCCAGCCCCATTGCGGTCAGCGCGGCCCGCACCCGCTCGCGCGCCTCGCCGACGGCCTTGTCCGGCAGTCCGACGACCAGGAAAGCCGGCAGCCCGCTTGAGATTTGGACCTGGACCTCTACCGGCACCGCGTCGATCCCCGCGAAAGCGAACGAGTGGACGCGAGCGATCGTCATCGGCGCGACATGGAATGGCCGGTCACGGGTCCCGCTTTCGTGTCAGGTTACTCCGTTCGCTGATAACAGATCGAGATCGTAATATCGAGCAAACGATCGAAGTGGGCTGCGTCTAGCCGGCGAACGCGCCGAAGAACACCTCCGGCATCCTCCTAGACTACCACTATGTGGATCGCTGGCTTGTCCGGTAGGCTGCTACGGCGAAACGCTGGAGGCTGAAATTGCTTCCGGCAGTTTGGAAACCGCCAAGCTCGTGGGCGCTCAAAGCCCAGGTTAGAAGCGTTTGGGCAATGTCCTGCTGTGGAGTGGTCGAACCAGTCGTCTGACTGCCGCCAGAGGCGTTGGTATAAAGTGACAAGAGGTCAAAGTTTGCAGCGGGAGGTGCACCCGAGCTTTGAGTGCTTGCAAGCGCCTCGCTCGATTGAAAAGCTCCCAGCGGGTTGACGAGGGAGTCGGCAGAAGCTTGCGGTTCGTATGTGTTGCCTGCGGTGGCCAAGCCCGGCCGCGGCAGGCCGAAGCCGGTGAACACGGTGGCTTCCTGGCCGACCTGGACGAAGCTGGCGTCGCTGCCGGTGGGCTGGGTCAGCAGGGCGCCGACGGCGTTGATCGAACACGTGCCGGTGACGTTGGCGGTGATCTGCACGGCCGGGCTGTCGACCAGGTTGGACAGCGTGCCGTCGGCGTTGCGGGTGCCGGCTTGCGCCACCACCACCAGGTCCTGCTTGCTGCCCTGCGGCCCGGCGACGAAGTGCAGCTGGCCGAACTCGTCGGCGGTGAAGCTGGTCCGGCTCGTCACGTCCACGTTGCCCAGCAGCAGCCGGCCGTCGTTGGGCGAGGCCTGGTCGCTGCGCAGCGCCACCCGGTAGCTGGCGATCGCGCCGCCCGCCGGGTCGCTGCCCTGATACAGGCCGCGCAGGGCCAGCAGGTCGCCGGCCGCCGCGGTCAGGTTGCCCGCGGTGGCCAGGCCCGGCCGCGGCAGGCCGAAGCCGGTGAACACGGTGGCCTCCTGGCCGACCTGGACGAAGCTGGCGTCGCTGCCGGTGGGCTGGGTCAGCAAGGCGCCGACGGCGTTGATCGAACGCGTGCCGGTGATGTTGGCGGTGATCTGCACGGCCGGGCTGTCGACCAGGTTAGACAGCGTGCCGTCGGCGTTGCGGGTGCCGGCTTGCGCCACCACCACCAGGTCCTGCTTGCTGCCCTGCGGCCCGGCGACGAAGTGCAGCTGGCCGAACTCGTCGGCGGTGAAGCTGGTCCGGCTCGTCACGTCCACGTTGCCCAGCAGCAGCCGGCCGTCGTTGGGCGAGGCCTGGTCGCTGCGCAGCGCCACCCGGTAGCTGGCGATCGCGCCGCCCGCTGGGTCGCTGCCCTGATACAGGCCACGCAGGGCCAGCAGGTCGCCGGGCGCCGCGGTGAAGGCACCAGCCGATTGATGGCTGCGGATGTCGATGATGTCGACGGGATTGCTCGAACTGGAGGATGTTGCCGCCGTGTTCGTCGAAGACGTGCCGCTGCCGGTCGTGCCGGCCGAAGCTGCCGAACTCGCCGACGACCCGTAGCCCGCAGGATATTGACCATAGAAGGGGAGCAGGTCGCCGGACACCGTTGTCATCGGACGCTTTCTCCCCACCACCGAAGCTCGTTGCGCCTATCTTGGAACGTCACGGTTTATTTTTGATTAATCGTGATATTCAGCCACTCCGTTGCCGTCTCAGACCCCAATCGGGACGTGTGCCTGCAACGACCCCTCCCGACCACACGGGAGCTTTGATAAGGGACGGGCCCTCTACCGCGTCCCATCCATGTCCGCCCGGTGTCGGGCCACCATCAGAAGATCACCCGTGCCCCGGACAACCGGAGCAGCACCGCCGAAACCAGCGTCACGATGACCACCACCGACAACACCCAGCGCAGCCACATGTAGCCGTGCGGCATCAGGCCCGCCTGCCGTGCGCGCGCCTCCACTACCGTCAGTGCGATGAAGCCAAGCACCAACAGCACCAGCCCGGCATTTGCGCCAAGCGCGATCGTCAGCAGCACTGCTGCCCAGCCGACCAGCGACGGCAGCACGCCCAGGCCCAGCCGGCTTCGCTCCCGCCGGCCGTCGGGTTCGATCAACGCGAAACCCCAGTGCACCCCGCCCAGGAACGCCAGGATGATCGCCCCATAGGCGACCAGCGCCAAGGCGGCCTGGTCGGCGTTTGGACCGATCGACCCAAGCGCGCAGCCGATGAACGGGATCAGTCCGGCAAGGCCAAGGACGATGGCGATTGGAGACAGCGGGCGGTTCATGCTGCTTCATGCACCCGCTCGGCTGGAAGTTCCATCCGCCGCGGCATCGAACCATGGCGCGGCACAGGTGCTATATGCAATTCATGGGCATTGGATTCGATATCGCCGTCGTCATTCTCCTGATCGCCGTCAACGGCGTGCTGGCCATGGCGGAACTTGCCATGGTGTCCGCCCGCCGCGCCCGCCTCATGGTGCTGGAGCGCAAAGGCGTCCCCGGCGCCGCCACCGCGCGCAGCCTCGCCGAAGATCCGCAACGCTTCCTGCCCACGGTCCAAGTTGGCATGACCTTGGTGGCGGTCCTGACCGGCGTGTTCGGGGGGGCGCGCATCGCCGCCCGTGTTGAACCGCTGCTGGCGCTGGCGCCGGTCCTGCAGCCGGTGGCGAGCGAGTTGTCGCTGGCGCTGGTCGTGGTGACGATCACCTTTCTTACCTTGGTGCTGGGCGAGTTGGTGCCCAAGCAACTTGCGTTGCGTCGGCCGGAGGTGGTGGCCGCACGGATCGCCGGTCCGTTGACCTGGCTGACGCGGGTCGCCGGCCCGGTAGTCTGGGTACTCGGCCGCTCGACCGGGCTGGTGCTGCGGCTGTTCGGGGCGGCCCGCGCGGCGAGCAACTCGGTGACGGAGGAGGAGCTGAAGGCGCTGCTGGCCGAGGGCGCGCAAGCCGGCGTACTGGAAACCGAGGAGCGCGAGATGATCGAGCGCCTGCTGCGGCTGGCCGACAAGCCGGTGCGCGCGATCATGACGCCGCGCAACGAGATCGCCTGGATCGACCGGACCGATCCACGTCGGGACGTGGCGGCGGCGCTGAAATCGGCGCCGCACAGCCGCTTCGTCGTGTGCGACGGCTCGATCGACAACGTGGTGGGCGTGGTCTGGGCGAAGGACATGCTGGACCGCATCCTCGACGGCGGCGACCTGTCGGTGGCGGCCGCCCTGCGCCAGCCGATGGTCGTGCCCGACACCGTCACCGCGCTGGACGCGCTGGAGCGGCTGAAGGCGGACTCGTTCGGCATGGCGCTGGTGATGGACGAGTACGGCAGCTTCGAGGGCGTGGTGACTGCGGCCGACGTGCTGGAGGCGATCGTCGGCGATGCCAGCGACACCCAGCCACAGGCCGGGTCGGGAACGGCGGAGATGCCCGGCGTGCTGGTGGTCGACGGCATGATGCCGGTCGACGAGTTGAAGGCGCGGCTGATGCTGCCCGACCTTCCGGCAGAGGGCAGCTATCACACCACCGCCGGGTTGTTGCTGGCGCTGCTGCACCGGGTGCCGCGCACCGGCGACAAGGTCGTGTTCGCCGGCTGGCTGTTCGAAGTGCTCGATATGGATGGACGGCGGGTGGAGCGGGTGCGCGCGAGCCGGGAAACGCTCGCAGCCGGTTAGAAAGTTATTCGATATCGAATGAAGCTTTGCCGTGTTAGCCTGGTTTTGCGACCAATCGCAGCATCAAACCAGGAGCTTCCATGGCCAACATCCTTGTTTTGTACTACTCCAGCTACGGCCATATCGAGACAATGGCCCACGCCGTCGCCGAGGGTGCGCGCGCCGCCGGGCATGCCGCCGACATCAAGCGGGTGGCGGAATTGGTGCCGGAGGAGGTCGCCCGCAGCAGCCACTACAAGCTCGATCAGCAGGCCCCCGTGGCGAAATCGGACGACCTGCTCAACTACGACGCGATCATCGTCGGCACCGGCACGCGCTACGGCCGAATGACGTCGCAAATGGCCAATTTCTGGGACACCACGGGCGGGCTGTGGGCGCAGGGCAAGCTGGTCGGCAAGGTCGGCGCGGCCTTCACCTCGACCGCCAGCCAGCACGGCGGGCAGGAAACCACGCTGATGGGCATCATCACGAACCTGATGCACCACGGCATGATCATCTTAGGCCTTCCCTACGCGTTCCAGGGACAGTTGCGGCTGGACGAGGTGACGGGCGGCACGCCGTATGGGGCGAGCACGATCGCCGCCGGCGACGGTTCGCGGCAGCCATCGGAGAACGAGTTGGCGGGCGCCCGGTATTTGGGTGGGCATGTCGCGCAAGTTGCCGGCAAACTGGCAACTTAGCGGGTTTGAACCGGTACTGTTAAACTTACGTTAATCCGCCGGGCTGGCCGACCCAACGCGCGTTTATATATCAAATGGCTTCACTGACAACTACGTGGGTATGCAATTATTTCTTCAACGAAAAAGGAATAATCATGAGCGTGCCAATCAACATTACCACTGTTCTCCCCGTGGTCGATCAGCCAAACAGTTCCGTGAGGTTAAACGAGGCAAACAGCCTCTTGTTCGTCACCGGGTCGGCTGACACGGTCGACACGATTGGAGCCGTCAACGATGTCGTGATTGCGGTCGGCCCGAATGACAGCATCTCCGGCTATTACGACACTGGCGATACGGTGCTTCTGTATGGCCAGGCCGAAACCCTTTCGCTCGAGGGCAATCCTGGGTCCAATGCAACCCCAGCTGACGCGAACTACGTTGTGATGGCAGGCAATCAGGACACCGTTTCCCTTCAAGGCACCACCACGCTCGACTTCTACGGCAGCGACGGGACCATCACCGTCCGCGAGAACGCAGTGGCCGACATGCCCTTCGCGGTGGGTGTCAATACGATCAACGCACATGGCGTCGGCAACGCGACCGTCACGGGAGGCGGCGCCAATTTCACGTTCATCGGCGATAGCGGCCAGTATAGCGTGTCGGGCGGCACTGCAACCCACTCCGTGATCGACGGCGGAAATGGCGGGGGTGTCTTCATCGGCGGCAACACCAACAAGACCATAATCTACCAAGGGGACAACACGATCACCGCCGGCCAAGGGAGCAGCACGCTGGTCGGATCGGCCTACGGCACCTCGGTACTGACGGCGAAAGGCAGTGCGGGCGACGTCCTGATCGCCGGCGAATATGGGCGTGATACGCTGTCGGGCGGCGCGTCGACCGGCAACAACCTGCTGCAGGGCTATCTCGGCGCGTTTACGCCGAGCGACGATCCACGCAATCCAACCCCCACCGCAGTAATGACCGCGGGGCAGGGCAACGACACGCTGGTCGCCGGCGCCGGCGCGACGATCATGACGGGCGGCCCCGGAAACGACGTTTTTGCCTTCATCAACGATCCCACCAACCAGGTTCCCGCGCAAAATTCCACGACGCTGAACGGGTTCGTCCAGGGACAGGACCAGATCGACCTGCGCGGCTTCACCGACCCGGCGAGCGCCATCCTGGCAGCGGCCACGTTCACCGGGGGCGGCACGACGCTGCACCTCCAGGACGGCACTACCCTGACCGTAAGCAACGTGACGCTGAACGCGGGAGACATCACCCAGCACTGAGGGATAGCAAGGCGGCGCGACTTCCGGCATAGCTTCGGGATGAAAGCCGTGCCGTCTTGCCTCATCTTCTTCTGCCTTCCGGTCGCGATCGCGTTGGCGGCAGAGCCGTTACCGGTCTGCCCAGTGGCCAGCGGCCAAACGACGGCCTACGACATCGTCCGTGGCGGCAACGTGATCGGGCGGCAGACCGTCCGGTTCACGGCAGCCGGACCGGATTTGACGGTCGTCATCGACATGGCCGCGTCGCTGCATGTCCTCGGCGTGCGCGTCTACAACTACGAGCACCATGGCGAGGAACGCTGGCGTGACGGCACGCTGACCAGCCTCGTGACGCACACCGACGACAACGGAACGCCACGGCATGTGGACGCGGGATTCGACCCGCAGACGAAGGCCTGGCGCGGCACCCACGGCCTGAACCCGGGAACGGCGCCGTTGTTTCCGACCGGCCTATGGAATTCCCGCACCCTGGCCCAGTCCCGCCTGCTCGACCGCGAAACCGGCGAGGTCGTGGCCGTGCAGGTCACGCCGGGAGCCGAAGAACAGGTTCACCTAGCCGGACGCGATGTCCCAGCCCGGCGATTCGATCTCGCCGGGATCGTGAGCGGAACGGTTTGGTACGATCATGCCGGCTGCTGGCTTCGGGCGCTGTTCCACACCCGGGTCGATGGCTCGGTCGTCGACATCCGCCTGCATTAGCTGGCCGCTCCCGGCCCGATGCCGCCAAGGGCAGGGCGCTGCGGGTGTAAATCTGGGCGACCGGGCGGACCCAGGAGTGGTCGTGCAAGGTGCACGGCATCCCCCTGACAAAGCCAAAACCTTTATCTAAACCGAACATATCGTCGCTCTCCTGGCTCCCGGCAGAACGCCGGGTTTCGGGCGAGGCTTGCGCTAGAACAGCGCCCGTGCCCGGATTGTACCCTTGATCGCGCACAGGGCGTCCAGGATGCCATCTTGCGAGGCGGCCTGGCGCTCGGTGTCCACCATCACGTAACCCAACTCCCCATCGGTTTGCAGCTGCTGCGAACTGACGTTCAGCCCGCGGTCGGAGAACACGGCGTTCAACCGGCCGAGCACGCCGGGGACGTTGCGGTGGACGTGCAGGTAGCGGGTGAGCGCCGGGTCGCGCGGCTGCTGGACGTGCGGGAAGTTCACCGCCCCGGCAGTGGAGCCGCTCTCGGCGAAATCCAGCAGCTTGCGGGCGACCTCCTCGCCGATGCGCTCCTGCGCCTCGACCGTGGAGCCGCCGATATGCGGGGTGAGGATGACGTTCGCCAGCCCTTGCAGCGGCGAGGCGAACCGGTCGGCGGCGGAGCGCGGCTCGGTCGGGAACACGTCGACCGCGGCGCCCGCGAGATGGCCGGAGCGCAACGCCGCCGCGAGAGCATCCAGGTCGACGACGGTGCCGCGGCTGTTGTTGATCAGGTAGGCGCCCGGCCGCATCGCCGCGATCTCGGCCGCGCCGATCATGCCGCGCGTGGACGGCAGGTCCGGCACGTGGAGGCTGACGACATCGGCCAGCGCCAGCAGCTCGGCAAGCGTGCCCACCGGCTCGGTGTTGCCGTGCCGCAGCTTGTCGGTGCGGTCGTAGTAGACCACGCGCATGCCGAACGCCTCGGCAAGGGTGGAAAGCTGGGTGCCGATGTTGCCGTACCCGACGATGCCGAGCGTCTTGCCGCGCACCTCGAAGCTGCCCTCGGCCGACTTGTCCCAGCCGCCGGCGTGGGAAACGTTGGAGCGGGTTGGAATCCGCCGCAACAGCATCACGATCTCGCCGATCGTCAGCTCGGCGACGCTGCGGGTATTGCTGAACGGGGCGTTGAACACCGGCACGCCGCGGTCGCGCGCTGCGTCCAGCTCCACCTGGTCGGTGCCGATGCAGAAGCAGCCCACGCCCATCAGCGGCGCCGCTTCCCGCATCACCACCCCGGTCAGCTGGGTGCGCGACCGGATGCCGATGATGTGCGCGCCCTGCACCGCGTCGAGCAGGGCCGCGCCGTCGAGCGCCTTCGGGTGCCGGGTCACGTCGGTGTAGCCAGCGCGGATGAACAATTCGGCCGCCCGGGCGCTGATGCCCTCCAACAGCACGATGCGCGTTTGCGCCCGCGTGAAAGGCGCGTCCGCCGCCATGGTCGCCACGATCTGATCCATGCCTGCTCTAAATTTCCTGTCTTCATTCTCTCCCGCCAGCGGGGAGGGCCTCACTCAGATGTCTAGGAACACCGTTTCCACCAGTCCGCCATCCGCGGCCTGCAACCGGATGTCCAATCGCCAAGCGCCTTCGCCTTCCTGGGGAGCGAGCAGCGTCGCCCGCCGGGCCGGGTCGAGGCTGGCGAGCAAGGGGTCGGCGTCGTTCAGCGCATCGCCGGTGAAATAGCCGCGGGTCATGAGCGCTTTCACCAGCCCGCGCGCCAGGATGGTGATCGCGAGGTGGGGCGCCTGCTGCGTGTTGCTGCCCGGTGCGATGGGAACGGCGCCGGGCTTGAGGGTGACGAAACGAAAGCGGCCTTCCGCGTCGGTGGCGCAGCGGCCGAAGCCGGGGAAAGCGTCCGATGCCGGCGGGTCGGCCTGCCAGATTTCCACGCACGCGTCGGTAATGGCCTGCCCGGCGCCGTCGGCCAGCGTGCCGGCGAAGGTGATGCGGGCATGGTCCGGATGGGCTGCCTCCGCCCCGAACCGGGTCAGGTCGGCCCAGGCCGGGTCGAGCAGCAGGTGCCAGTACGGGCCGATCGTCTGGCTGCTGGTCGCTGCCGGCATCAGGCATGCCCCTCCTCGAAAGGGGTCGCGCCGCGTCCACGCAGCACGACGTCGAACCGGTAGCCGAGCGCCCATTCCGGCTGCGTCAGGCCGATGTCGAAGGCGGCGACCAGGCGATGGCGGGCTGCCTCGTCCGGCACGCAGTTGAAGATGGGATCGAGCGCGAGCAGCGGGTCGCCGGGGAAATACATCTGCGTGATCAGGCGCGTGGCATAGCCGGGTCCGAACAGGCTGAAATGGATGTGGTTGGGTCGCCAGGCGTTGGCGTGATTGCGCCAGGGGTAGGCGCCGGGCTTGATGGTGGTGAACCGGTATTGCCCGGCAGCGTCTGTGAACACCCGGCCCACGCCTTGGAAACTCGGGTCGAGCGGCGCGTCGTGCTGGTCCAGCGCGTGAGCGTAGCGCCCGGCGGCGTTGGCCTGCCAAATCTCGATCATGCTGTGCGGCGCCGGACGGCCGTCCTCGTCGGTCACCTGGCCCGCGACGATGATCCGCTCGCCGAGCGCTTCGTGGCCGTCCATCTTGGACAAGTCCTGCAGCGGCGGATGCTGGGCAGGCGAGAAGGCTGGGCCGGACAACTCCGTGACCGTATGCGGCAGCCGCACCGGCACTTGCGTTGGATGCCGTAGGCCGGTGCTGCGGTAAGCGGCGGAGTTGTAGGACGGTTGGGTTCCGGCCACTGCGGGACGGAACGCCGTCGATAGGGACGCTTGGCTCACGGGAGGAACCTCCTGCAGTATGACGCTCCCGTTCTACCCCGGGGATCGGTGCGAGCGCCACATGACGACGGACACGGCTGATGAGCTGAAAGGCGGCTGGACGCTGCACGCCCACGAGTCGCTCGCCTCCACCAACGACGAGGCGCGCCGGCTGGCGGCGGAAGGAGCGCCGCACGGCGCCATTGTCATGGCCCGGCAGCAGACGGCGGGCCGAGGCCGCCTTGGCCGATCGTGGTCGAGTCCGCCCGGCAACCTGTATGCCTCGTTCCTGCTGCGGCCCGGCGTGCCAATGGCCCGCGCGGCAGAACTGGGATTCGTCGCGGGGTTGGCAACCATGGAGGCTTGCGACGCCCTGCTTCCGGCGGAGCGGCGTGCCAGCCTGAAGTGGCCTAATGACGTCCTGCTGGACGGCGCAAAACTGGCCGGCATCCTCACCGAGACAGCGATGGACGGCGCCATGATCGCTGGCATTGGCCTCAATGTGGGGTGGGCGCCGGACGGGCTGCCGTATTCGGCCACGTACCTTCGCGCCCACACGCCTGTAACGGTCGATGCGGCAATGCGGGTTCTGGCGGAAGCGCTGGCCCGGCATGTCGCTGGGTGGCAGCGCGATGGCTTCGGCCCGGTGCGTCAAGCCTGGATGGCGCGTGGCCCTAAAGCGAAAGCAATGGTCACGGTGCGGGTTGGGGCGAGTGAATGGCGCGGCACCTACCGCGGCCTCGACGAATCTGGGGCGTTGCTGCTGGACGATGCAGGGGTGCCGCGCAAGTTCGTTGCCGGGGAAGTCTTATAAGGAACGACGATGCCAGATCGTGCAGAAGGTTGGCACGGCCTTTTGGACAGCCCGGCTCTGGTTACGAATTGCCCGAGCAAGGATTGCGGTTCCATCGCCTTGGCCGGCTATCGATCGTTCCGAATACAGTCCTGAATTTCATCACGTTACAACGTCCCGGCTGCGCGGTGCCGCCCGGCGTAGCCCAGCCGCGTCCAGATCGATGCGTATGATCAAACCGTCACGTCCGCCTTCAACCTTTGAACACAGAACGAACCACTCCGCACCAAGCCCGCCCTGTTCAAGTTCGAGTCAGGACGAATGGCCGTTGATATCCATGCAGTCAGTCCGACGGCATCGAGCAAACTGGATCAACGCGAAAAACTGCTGAAAACTCGCGGTGGCCGAATGCCGCCTGCGGTCACACTGGGCACGCCGGGTCCGACCGGAGGTTCGCTCCGAGCAACTCTAACACTCGATCGACATCAGATGATGATCAAATTCAAAATTTCACCGGAATGTTTAGCACGATGCTAACGGGAATTGACGGTGTTGTAGATCGTCGAAACAGCAAACAGTGTGGTAACTTAATTGTGATATAGCTGTGTTAAGTTGTTTACCGGAGCTAGGCAAACCATGCTGGATGCTCAAAGATTCGTGTTTCCGTCCACAAATCAGGATGAACCCGCTCTTGACCGTCTGCACCTGCATCAATTTACTTGGACATTCAGGTACATCATCTTTGCCGTCGAAGCGCTGGCCATCTATGCAACCGGCGTTCTACTCCAAAAAATGACCCTGACACAGTTTGAGTTCGTTCAACCGCTTGATCAGTCTTTTTTCTACTACTTTCTTGTTATTTTAATGGATGGCGTAACGATTCCACCATTCAAGCGCCAATCCCACATTGGAGTTCGTGCCGTTGCCGCAGTGTTTCTTTGCTCCTTCGGACTTCATGCCTCGCTGGCCCTCACCTCGGTGTGGGGGAGCGCTGCGCTTGCCATCTGGTTCATAGGATCTGCCGCCGGCGTAACCATCCTTCGCAATGGCGGCATGGACATAATGCAACGGTTTCCCGTGACGTGGCCTCTGCCTCCGCACGCGATTGTGTTCGGCAACGGGGCATGGGCCACCGATTTTGCACGCCACAACCGTCTCGCGGGCGCAAGAGCCGCATTCAATGTTGTCGGCATCGTTGACGACCCGAATGAAGCCAAGCTTCCGCACCAGGGCACAAATGCACTAGCCGCGCGAATCGTCGCGGAACGAGTGACGGATGTGTTTGTCGCCTTGCCATCATCAGCCACGGCGCGCATCGAGGACGTCCTCGCAGCCCTGCGGTTTCTGCCTGTCACCATCCGACTCGCGCCCGTGCACCTTTCCCCGCTCAGGATCGCGGGCGTCGATGTCGAAGCCGTCGCGTCGATGCCGGTATTGTCGCGTCCGTCTTTCTCCAAGATCGAGCTTTCGATCAAGCGAGTGCTGGATGTCGTGGGTGCCTTGACCTTGCTCCTGCTGCTCTTGCCGCTCTTCGGCACGCTTTCGATCCTTATTAAGCTGGACAGTCCTGGGCCGGTGCTGTTTCGGCAAACCCGCATCGGGCAGTTTGGCCGCGGTTTCTCGATATACAAATTTCGGTCGCTCCATGTCGCCCAGGCCGACGATAATGCCGAACAGCTTGTCAGTCGTGGCGACTCCCGCGTCACGCGGATAGGTCGCTATGCCCGCAGATATTCTCTCGACGAGTTGCCACAATTGCTGAACGTGGTGCTTGGCAGCATGTCGCTAGTCGGTCCGCGGCCTCACGCCCATCGCGCGAAGGCGGATGGCAAGCTGTATGCCGAGGTTTGGGCCGACTACCCTTTGCGTTACCGGGTGAAGCCGGGGATGACGGGCTGGGCGCAAGTGAACGGTTGGCGCGGCAATACCGACACCGCCGAGAAGTTGCTGAAGCGAGTGGAGTTCGACTTCGACTACATCCGTCGATGGTCGCTTGCCTTGGATTTCCAAATTCTCCTTCGTACGATTCCATCGGTGTTTGTGCCGCCTGCCGACAACGCATGACGTTTGCGTGATCCCGTTGTGACTTTGGAGTGACACCAGCAAACCGGATGGGATCGTCGGCGACTTTCAGCTAGCGGCGCGCCATTCCGTCCGGCATACTGCGCTGCAACATGATCAAACGCTTGTTTCGCCATTCGGTCGCCGCCGTTGAATGTGCTTTTTCCCGCTAGCACGCCAGCAATGGACGGTCGTCGCCGGCAAATCCTGACCGAAGCGGCTTTGCTGTTCGGCCGTCAAGGGTTCGAACGGACATCGGTGCGCGACATTGCCGCAGCGGTCGGCATGCTTCCCGGATCGGTCTACTACTACTTTCCCTCCAAAGACGCCCTGCTCGCAGCCGTTTACGAAGATGCGATCGATCACATGATCGCAGCCATCGATGCGGCAACCCAGGCTTATTCTGATCCCTGGGACCGGCTGGAGGCGGCAGCGACAGCCCATTTGCGCGTATTGCTCGGTGGCGGCTCGATCGCGGCGGTCGTCGCCGGCTCACCGGATGAGGCAAGTTCCGTCCGCGTGGAACTCATACGACAGCGCGACCGTTACGAGGACGTGATACGGGAATTAACCGACGCCGTCACCCTCCCGCTCGGCGTCGAGCCGGCAAGTTTTCGCCTGGCTCTTTTAGGAGCTCTTAACTGGACTCTGACATGGTTTCGTCCTGACCACGGCGACGGCCGGACTCCTGACGAGATTGCCCAAAGCCTGTTCGCTGTGTTCCGCGCTGGACGCAGCTGATACCTCGAACCCGGAAAGCACGACATGCTCTACCACTACTACGAAATGCAGCGCCTGGCCCTGGAGCCAGTGCGTGCGATGGCCACCGGCGCGCTCTCGATGCTGGAATCGCCCAGCAACATGTTCCGTGAACTTCCGTTCGGCCGTGTAGCGGCAGCAGCGCTGGACAGCTTCGAGCATACCACGCGCACCTTCAAAAAGCCTGAGTTCGGGCATACCCACACCCAGATCGATGGCGTTGATGTTCCTGTCACCGAGGAAATCGCGTTGCGCCTGCCCTGGTGCGACCTGAAGCACTTCGCGCGGGCAACCCACCGTCCCAACGATCCGACCCTGCTGATCGTTGCGCCGATGTCCGGGCATTTCGCGACCTTGCTGCGCGGCACGGTCGCGGCCTTCCTCCCCAACCATAACGTGTACATCACCGATTGGCAGAACGCCCGGGACATGCCGGTCCGGTCAGCGGATTTCGACCTGGATGATTACATCGACTATGTGATGCATTTTGTCGAACATCTCGGCCCGCAGACGCATGTGCTTGCCGTGTGTCAGCCCGCGGTTCCGGTCTTGGCGGCGGCGGCGTTGATGAACGCCGACCCAAATGTCGCCCCGCCCCGTAGCATGACCCTGATCGGCGGCCCGATCGACACGCGGGAAGCGCCAACCGAGGTCAACAACTTCGCCAAGAAGCACGATCTCGATTGGTTCAAGCACCGGGTCATCCACCGCGTGCCGTTTGGCCAGCCGGGGTTTATGCGGCAGGTCTATCCGGGCTTTCTGCAGTTGACAGGCTTCATGGCAATGAACCTCGGCCGACACATCGAGGCGCACTGGCAGATGTTCACCCATCTGGTGGACGGGGATGGCGAACCGCTCGCGGCCAAGCGGGCGTTCTACGACGAATATCGCTCCGTCATGGACCTTTCGGCCGAATTCTACCTGCAAACCATAGAAGTGGTGTTTCAAAATCACCTGCTGCCGCGCGGCCTGATGATTTCGCGCGGGCGCCCTGTCGATGTCGCCGCCGTCCGGCGCACCGCGTTGCTGACCATCGAGGGCGAGCGCGACGACATCTCGGGCGTTGGGCAAACCCGCGCCGCCCACCGCATGACGCCGCATCTTGCCGACGACATGCGTGAGCACTACGAGCAGCCCGGCGTTGGGCATTATGGCTTGTTCAATGGTGCGCGTTTCCGCAGCGACATCGCTCCACGGGTCGCGCAGTTCATAGCTTCGCATAATTAACCTCGTGACCGTCATGCAAAGCCGCATTTGCAAGCACGGTCGCACCGTATAACGTTCCCGGACGGCGCACGCTGAACGCGCCGCCGGAGGACGCCATGTTAGGACTGATGCAGACGCGGCCGCTGATGATCTCCTCGATCCTCCGCCACGCCGCACAGAACCACGCGACAACCGAGATCGTTTCCAAAACGGTCGAAGGTGTCCTCCACCGCACCACCTATGCCGAAACCGAGCGTCGGACACGGCGGCTCGTGCGTATCCTGCAAGATTTGGGCGTAGGCGCCTCAGACCGGGTCGGCACGCTGGCGTGGAACGGGTTCCGCCATTTCGAATTGTACTACGCTGTTCCCGGCATGGGAGCGGTCTGCCATACGATCAATCCCCGGCTTGGCTTGGATGACCTTGCCTACATCGTCAACGACGCCGGCGACGTCCTTTTGTTTGCCGACACGACCTTTGCGCCCTTGCTGGCCAGTTTGGCGCCCCGGACACCCACCGTCCGCGCAGTCGTGATGATGACGGATCGGGCGAACATGCCGGACGTCGCCCTCCCGTCCGGGATACCATTGCTTTGCTACGAAGATTTGATGGAGGCGGCCGATGACGGCTTCGAATGGCCGGAGTTCGACGAGCAGACGGCCAGCGGCCTTTGCTATACCTCAGGCACGACGGGACGGCCGAAAGGCGTGCTATACAGCCATCGCTCGACCGTGTTGCATGCCTACGCCATCAACATGCCGGACGTCATGGGCTACTCCGCCGTTGACCGGACGATGCCGGTCGTCCCGATGTTCCACGTCAACGCGTGGGGCGCTCCATTTGCGGCTCCCCTTGTCGGTGCCGCCCTCATCATGGCCGGCCGACACTTGGATGGCGCCAGCGTCGCTGAACTGATGAATACGGAGCGTGTCACCACATCGGCTGGGGTGCCAACCATCTGGCTTGGCTTGCTGCAGCACCTCCGCGGGTCCGGCACGCGGCTGGACACGGTGAAGAGGCTGGTGATCGGTGGCTCTGCCTGCCCGCCCATGCTGATCGAGGCGTTCGGTCGCGAGTACGGCGTCCGGGTGGACCATGCCTGGGGCATGACTGAAACCAGTCCGCTTGGCACCTATAACCGTCCGAAAGCAGCGCCTATGAGTGAGGCGGCGGCGGCAAGCCGCGCTCTCAACCAGGGGCGTGGCATCTATGGCATCGAAATGAAGATCGTCAACGATGCCAACGAGACCCTGCCTTGGGACGGGGTGGCATTCGGCAACCTGATGGTGCGCGGGCACTGGGTCTGCAACCGGTATTTCGGCCCAAACGCCCTGGGCGGCGCCGATGCGGACGGCTGGTTCGCGACCGGCGACGTCGCGACCATCGACGCGGAAGGCTATATGGAGATCACTGACCGTTCCAAGGACGTCATCAAGTCCGGCGGCGAATGGATCAGCTCGATCACGCTGGAGAACATCGCCGTCGCCTACCCCGATGTGGCCGAGGCTGCAATCATTGCGGCCTACCATCCAAAATGGGACGAACGGCCATTGTTGCTGGTGGTGCCCAAGGAGGGCAAGACGATCGACACCGATGCATTACTGGCCAGCTACCGCGGCCACGTTCCAAATTGGTGGCTGCCCGATGCGGTCGTCTCGCTGCCGGAGCTGCCGCGCACCGCGACAGGCAAGCTGAATAAACTGGCGCTTCGCTTGAAATGGGGACGGCACCTGACCGATCCCGTCGCTTCCTGACCTTCATTCGCCATTGCACATTTCCGCACAGTTCCACCAGCGAGAGCAGGCGATAATCAAGCGGCCGGACCCTTGTCGCCGATCCGGTCATCCTGGTCGCCGCTGACGACGGTCTGCTCGCGGCGCACCTCGGCCGGCTTGGATGGGCCTGACTTGTCCGGGTTGCCGGGCTTGGTGCTGTGGGTGCCGCCAGGATCCAGCCCCTCGACGGGGTCGTTGCCAGTGGTCTTGATCGATGGATTGGACATGTGCGTCTCCTTCGACAAGACAACGGCCGAGCGGTGGCCGGGTTCGCAGCCGTCGTGCTAAGCCGTGCGCCATGAAAGCTGCCATCGTCGTCTTCCCCGGCACCAACCGCGAGCACGACGTCGCGATCGCGCTGCGCCGCGCCACGGGGCGCCGCCCGCCGATCGTTTGGCACCGGAACACGACGCTGCCGGATCTCGACCTGCTCGTGCTTCCCGGCGGGTTCAGCCATGGCGACTACCTTCGCTGCGGCGCCATGGCCGCGCACTCGCCCATCATGCCCGCAATCCACGCCTTCGTGGCACGCGGCGGCCATGTGCTTGGCATTTGCAACGGGTTTCAGATCCTGACTGAGGCCGGGCTGCTGCCGGGCGCGCTGCTGCGCAACGCCGGGCTGCGCTTCCTGTCACGCGACTGCCACTTGCGGGTCGAGCGGGCGGATACCGCCTACACGCGACACTACGGACGTGGCCAAGTGTTCCGCGCGCCGATGGCCCACGGCGACGGCAACTACTTCGCCGACGAGGCCACGCTCGACCGGTTGGAAGGCGACGGCCGCGTGGTGTTCCGCTACGCGACGCCGGACGGGGAGACGAGCGCAGGCGCAAATCCGAACGGCTCGGCCCGGTCTATCGCCGGCATCTGCAGCGCGAACGGCCGCGTGCTGGGGCTGATGCCGCACCCCGAAGACCTCGTGGACCCGCTGATGGGCGGCACCGATGGCGTGCCGCTGTTCGCCGGGCTGGCCGAGGCGCTGGCATGATCGTAGACCAAGCCCTCGCCGGCAGCTTCGGCCTCAGCGTCGACGAGTACGGCCGCGTGCTGGCGATTATGGGCCGTGTGCCGAGCCTGACCGAACTCGGCATCTTCTCGGTGATGTGGTCGGAACACTGTTCCTATAAATCGTCCCGCGTGTGGTTGCGGCAATTGCCGACGACGGCGCCCTGGGTCATCCATGGACCCGGCGAGAACGCCGGCGTGGTCGACATCGGCGACGGCCTTGCCGCAATCTTCAAGATGGAGTCGCACAACCACCCGAGTTTCATCGAGCCGTACCAGGGCGCCGCAACCGGCGTCGGCGGCATCTTGCGCGACGTGTTCACCATGGGCGCCCGCCCGGTCGCCAACCTGAATGCCCTCCGCTTCGGCAGCCCCGATCACCCGGCGACACGGCGCATCGTCGACGGCGTGGTGCGCGGCATCGGCGGTTATGGCAACTGCGTGGGGGTGCCGACGGTCGGTGGCGAGGTGAATTTCCATCCCTCGTTCGACGGCAACCCGTTGGTAAACGCCATGACGGTCGGCATCGCCCCGCGCGACCGCATCTTCCTGTCCGCGGCAGCCGGGATCGGCAACCCCGTGGTGTATGTCGGCAGCAAGACCGGTCGTGACGGCATCCACGGCGCCACCATGGCCAGCACCGAGTTCGACGCCGATAGCGAGGCGAAGCGCCCCACCGTGCAAGTGGGCGACCCCTTCACCGAGAAGCTGCTGATCGAAGCCTGCCTCGAGTTGATGGCGACCGATGCGATCGTGGCGATCCAGGACATGGGCGCCGCCGGGCTGACCAGCTCCTCAGTCGAGATGGCGGGCAAGGGCGGCGTCGGCATCGCGCTGGACCTGGACGCGGTGCCGCAGCGCGAGATCGGGATGTCGGCCTACGAGATGATGCTGTCGGAAAGCCAGGAGCGCATGCTGATGGTGCTGCGCCCCGACCGGCAGGAATTGGCGAAGGCGATCTTCGAAAAATGGGAGCTGGATTTCGCCGTCATCGGCCGGTTGACCGACACCGGGCGGATCACGGTCACGCATCGCGGTTTGGTGGAAGCGGACATCCCGCTCGATCCGCTGGCCGAGCAAGCCCCGCTGTATCACCGGCCGACTGTCGAGACCGCTCCCCGTGCCCTGCTTGGCGAGGTGCCCGACCCGGTCGGCATCGTCGACGCCCTGCTGACCCTGATCGGCTGCCCCGACTTGTGCTCCCGCGCCTGGATATGGGACCAGTATGACAGCACCATCGGCGGCCAGACCGTTCGGCGGCCCGGCGGTGCGGATGCGGCGGTGGTTCGCATCGAGGGCCATGCCCACGCGCTGGTACTGACCACCGATTGCACGCCGAGATATTGTTTCGCCGATGCCGAGGAGGGTGGCAAGCAAGCGGTCGCGGAGGCCTGGCGCAACATCACCGCGGTCGGCGCGACGCCGCTGGCCATCACCGACAACATGAATTTCGGCAACCCCGAAAAGCCCGAGATCATGGGCCAATTCGCCGCCTGCGTGCGCGGCATCTCGGCTGCCTGCCGCACGCTGGATTTCCCCGTCGTGAGCGGCAACGTCAGCCTGTACAACGAGACGCAAGGCAGCGGCATCCTGCCCACCCCGGCGATCGGCGGCCTGGGCGTCATCGAGGATGCTGCCGCGAGCGTGGGCCTCGCCCTGCAGCCGGGGTTGGAGCTGGTGTTGGTCGGGCGCACGCAGGGCTGGCTCGGCCAGTCGCTGTGGCTGCGCGAAATCGCCGGGCGGGAGGATGGCCCCCCACCGCCGGTCGATCTTGCGCAGGAGCGCCGGGCCGGCGACTTCGTGCGGGCACAAATCGGCGCCGGGCGCGTGGCGGCGTGCCACGACGTGTCGGATGGCGGGCTGCTGGTCGCGGTCGCTGAAATGGCGTTGGCCGGCGATGTCGGCGTTCACTTGGCGCCGCTTCCGGCCGGACCGCAGCACGCGCTGTGGTTCGGCGAGGACCAGGGGCGCTACGTGGTCGCGGTGGCCGACGCCGCTGCATTCATGCTCGCAGCCGACGCCGCAGGCCTGCCGGTGCAGCGGGTCGGGGCTGCGATGGGCGACGGTTTGACTTTGGCCGACGGCGCCGCCATATCGCTGGCTCGGCTGCGGGAAGCGCACGAGCGTTTCTTCCCGGCCTGGATGGGGGGCTGACAGCATGGCCATGGCCGCCGGCGAAATCCAGTCGATGATCCAGGCCGCCTTGCCGGACGCGACGGTGACGGTCGAGGATTTGGCGGGTGACGGCGACCATTACGCCGCCACGGTTGTCAGCGAGGCGTTCCGCGGCCGCTCCCGCGTCCAGCAGCACCAGATGGTCTATGCCGCCCTTCGCGGACGCATGGGCGGTGAGCTTCACGCCCTTGCCCTGCAGACATCCGCACCCTGAACAGGAGAATTCAATGAGCCAGACCGCCCTCGACCGTATCCAGTCCGATATCAGCGCCAACAAGGTGATGCTGTTCATGAAAGGGAATGCGCTGTTCCCGCAATGCGGCTTCTCCGCCCGGGTCGTGCAAATCCTCACGCATCTCGGCGTGCCGTTCCAGACCGCGAACGTCCTGGAGGACCCTGGTTTGCGCGACGGCGTGAAGCAGTTCTCCAACTGGCCAACCATCCCGCAACTGTATGTTGACGGCGAGTTCGTCGGAGGCTGCGATATCGTGACCGAGATGTATCAATCGGGCGAGCTGGAGACGCTGCTGAAGGAGAAGGGCGTGCCCCACCAGGCCGCTGCCTGAGCAGCTTTACCGGGTTCCGCCCAGCCGCCTTCGCCTTTCTGCGCGATTTGGCGTCGAACCAGAGCAAATCCTGGTTCGACGCCAACAAGCATGTCTACGACCGCGAGCTGAAGCAGCCCGCCGGCGCGTTGGCGACGGCAGTGTCGCTGGCATTGGAGCAGCGCGGCATCCCAATGATCGGCGATGCCAAGCGCTCACTGTTCCGTATTCACCGCGACGTCAGGTTCAGCAAGGATAAGACGCCCTACAAAACCCATACCGCGCTGGTGTGGTTCCGCCCCGGCAGCCCCGGCTACGGCAAGCCCGGCGCCGGCGTGCTTTATTTTCACATCGGCGACGCCGAGAGCTTGATGGCCGCGGTATTTTACATGCCCGGCAAGGAGGTGCTCGATTCCCTCCGCGAAGGCATCCGGGTACGCCCGGACGGCTTTCTCGCCGTGGTTGGCAAGCTGGCAAAGGCGAACCTACGCCTCGACCCCGCCGACAGCTTGACGCGCATGCCGCGTGGTTTCGAGGACATGGCAGGCACGCCGGTCGCCGCATACCTACGGATGCGGAATTACGTGGTGGAGCGGCATTTGACGCCAAAGGAGGTCGCCTCAGATGAGCTGATCGAGACGCTTGCCGGTTTTGCCGAAAGTGCGATGCCGCTGCTGAGGTTCGGCTGGCGGGCGGTGGACGAGGTCACGCGGTAAACTAAATTATTACGTCTTCAATATAACCATGGCTAAGTCTTTCATGGGTTGGTAATCTTTTTTCCGCAAACTTCTAACTATGAGCACTTACCGCGCATGTACCCTCGCCGATCGAGTTGTTTTAATTCACGACATGGCAGACCGGACGGTCATTTCGGAAATGGACGCCGAACAAGCTGACGTCCTTTTGCACCAAATGCAGGTGGCAGTGGGCCAGGCGATCGCGGCTCTTCGATTGAAAGCGAGCGAGCCATCGTAGGCCTAGGCTCGAGCTAAGCGTTGCTACCCGCAAACACCTCTCGGTATAGCGTCACAATTTCCGACGCGTCCGGAACGCGGGGGTTGTTGGCGGGACTGCCGGACGCGAGGGCTTGCTCGGCCATCGCCGGCATCGCCCCAGACCAATCGTCCCAAGTGATCCCGTGCGCCTGTGGGGTCGGCACGCCAAGCTCGCGGTTCAGCGTCTCCAACCCGCGGCATAGCGCGATACCTGCCGCCGCGTCATCGTCGTCAGGCGCTGCGAAGCCGACCCGGCGCGCGGCTTCGGCGTAACGGGCGGGCGCCTCCGACAGGCTGAACCGCGTCACGGCCGGCAGCAGCATCGCGTTGGATAGCCCGTGCGGCACATGGAACCAAGCCCCGATCGGGCGGGACATCCCGTGCACCAAAGCCACCGAACTATTGCAGAACGCCATCCCGGCTTGAGTCGCGCCGAGCATCATGCCCTCCCGCGCAGCGGGGTTGCGCGGTTCGGCGTAGGCAGTGCGGAGGTTGCGGCCGATCAGCTCCATCGCGGCCAGAGCCAGCGCGTCGGACACCGGATTGGCCCGGCGGGACACGTACGCTTCCAGCGCGTGCGTCAGGCTGTCGACGCCGGTGTCGGCGGTCGTGCGCTGCGGGACGGTGTAGGTCAGCTCGAAATCCACGATCGCGGCCAGCGGCAACGCTCCCAACCCGGCAATCAGCATCTTCTCGCCGCGCTCGGTGTCGGTGATGACGGTGAACCGGGTGCACTCGCTGCCAGTGCCGGCGGTGGTCGGGATGGCGATCACCGGCAGCGCCGCCTGGTCGTTCTGCACCGGCACCTTGAACGCCCGGATGTGTTGCCCGACGCCGTTGGCCAGGATCGCCATCGCCTTCGCCGTATCGATCGGCGAGCCGCCGCCGAACGCCACTAGGCAGTCATGGGCGCCGGAGGCCAGCTGCGCCACGCCGGCTTCCACCACGGTGTCGGTCGGCTCGGGCACCGTGTCGCTGAACACGGCGAAGCTCAGCCCGGCGGCTTCCAGCGGCTCCAGGCAGCGGCGGACCAAGCCGGTCGACACCATCACCGGATCGGTGACGACCAAGGGGCGGCTCAGGCCGAAGGTGGCGAGCAAGGTGGCGATGCCGGCGACGGCGCCGCCGCCGATCTGCATGACGCGGGGAGAAACGACGCTGAAGCTCATGCGGCGGCTCCCCGGCGGGCAGCGTACAGCGCAAGCCGCTGCGCCGCGGCCGGGGCGGCAACGCGATGGGTCTCGCCGGCCGCCATGGGCGGGATGTCCTCGGCGCGGTGGCAGGCGGCGGACTGGGTCGGTGTGATGGGGCGCAGCATGGGGCTCTCCGAACGGCAGCGGTCGATCACGAAGGAGCAGCGTGTGTGGAAATGGCAGCCCGGTGGCGGGTTGATCGGGCTTGGCACGTCGCCGCCCTGCACCTGCCGCCCCAGCTTGCGATGCGGGTCCGGCCGGGGAATCGCAGCGAGCAGCGCGCGGGAATACGGGTGGCGTGGCGACGCGAACAGATCATCGCGCGGTCCGGTTTCGACGATGCGGCCAAGATACATGACGGCCACGCGGTCGGCCATGTGCTTCACTACCGCAAGGTCGTGGGCGATGAACAAGTACGACAATCCGAGCCGCGCCTGCAGGTCGCGCAACAAGTTCACCACCTGCGCCTGCACCGAGACGTCGAGGGCGGACACCGGCTCGTCGCACACCACCAGCGCCGGCTCCAATGCCAATGCCCGGGCGATGCCGATCCGCTGGCGCTGGCCGCCGGAGAACTCGTGCGGGTAGCGCCCGGCGTATTCCGGCGCCAGGCCAACAAGGTCCAGCAGCTCGGCCACACGGGCGCGCCGGGCAGCACGGTCGCCGACGCCGTGGATGCCGAGCGGCTCCTCGATCGTGGCGCCAACGGTCATGCGAGGATTGAGCGAGGCGAACGGGTCCTGGAACACGATCTGCATGCGCCGCCGGAGCCGCCGCAGCGGAGCCGCGGCCATGTGCGTGATGTCCTCGCCCTCGAAGCGCACGGCGCCTGTGGTCGGCTCGATCAGCCGCAGCACCAGCCGCGCGGTGGTCGATTTGCCGCAGCCGCTCTCGCCGACCAGTGCCAGCGTCTCGCCGCGGGCGAGCTGGAACGACACGCCGTCGACTGCGCGCACGATGCCGCCGCTGGTCTTGAAATGTTTCACCAGCCCGGCCGCGTCCAGCAGGGTCATGCCGCCAATGCCTCGACGGGCGCGCGCAGGCACGCGGCCGCGTGACCGGGGCCGAGTGGGCGCAGCGCCGGGTCGATGGCGCGGCAAGGATCGGCGGCGAACACGCAGCGCGGGTTGAAGCGGCAACCGGGCGGCATGGCGCCCTGCCGCGGCACGGCGCCCTCGATCGCGAGCAGGCGGTCCCTGATGTCGTCGAGGTCGGGCACGCTGCCGAGCAGGCCCAGCGTGTAGGGATGCTGCGGATCGTCGAACAAGGCGGCGACGGGCGCGCGCTCCACGACCCGGCCGGCGTACATGACGGCGACCTCGTCCGCCATCTCCGCCACCACGCCGAGGTCGTGGGTGATCAGCACGATTGCCATGCCGGCCTGCGCCTGCAGGTCGCGCAGCAGGTCCAGGATCTGCGCCTGCACCGTCACATCCAGCGCGGTGGTCGGCTCGTCGGCGATCAGCACATCGGGCGCGCAGGACAGCGCCATGGCGATCATCACGCGCTGGCGCATGCCACCGGACATCTGGTGCGGGTACTCGTCCAGCCGCCGGCCAGGTGCCGGGATGCGCACGCGCTCCAGCGCTTCGGCCGCCCGGATAGGGTACGGGCGGGTGTCGGGCGATGGATGGGCGCGCATGGCCTCGATGATCTGGACGCCGACCGTGTAGGCCGGGTTGAGGCTGGTCATCGGCTCCTGGAAGATCATTGCAATCCGGCGGCCCCGCACGGCGCGCATGGCCCGCATCGGCAGGCCCAGCAGGTCCTGCCCGTCGAACAGGATCCGGCCGGCTGCGGTCCGGCCCGGCGGCGGCACCAGGCGCATGATGGACAGCGACAGCATCGACTTGCCGCAGCCGCTCTCGCCGACAATGCCCAGGGTGCGGCCGCGCTCGACCGACAGATCGACCCCGTCCACGGCCGCAAAACCCCCGTTCGGCCCCGGGAACACGGTCCGCAGACCCTCGATCGACAGCACCGCCATTACCCTAGGCGTCCCCCGTCCGGCTTAGCTCCGATAGTCCGGACGGCCTCCCTCGATCATCCGCAGCGCCGACTCCCAAGCCATCTCGCAATGCGCCAACGTGCCTTCATGGTCGAATTGCGCGGCGGTGTGTTGGCAGACCTCCTCGGGCGGCAGCACCAGCTCCACGCTGCCCGCCGCGACCTGCGCCTGGCATGCGCGCTCCAGGTAGTAGACGTCGCTGAACGCTTCCGGGATGGTGCGCCCGCCGACCAGCAGGCCGTGGTTGCGCAGGATCATCGCGCGGTTGGGGCCGAGGTCGTGCACCAGGCGGTCCCGCTCGTCCAGGTCCAGCGCGATCCCCTCGTAGCCGTGGTACGACGTGCGGCCGTAGAAGCGCAGCGCGTGCTGGCTCATCGGCAGCAGGCCGCGCTTCTGCGCCGACACCGCGATGCCGGCGGCGGTGTGGGTGTGGACGACGCACATGATGTCCGGCCGCGCCATGTGAATCGCCGAGTGGATGCAGAACCCGGCGGCGTTGACCCGGCGTCCGGTCGAGGCCGGGTCGATGATGTTGCCCTCGAGATCGATCTTGACCAGGTCGGACGCGCGCATCTCGTCGAACAACACGCCGTACTGGTTGATGAGGAAGTGGTGCTCCGGCCCCGGCAGCCGCGCGCTGATATGGGTGTAGATCCAATCGGTCATGCGGTGATGCGCGACCAGCCGATAGAGCGCGGCGAGGTCGCAGCGGACCTTCCACTCCTCCTCCGGCACGCCGGCGAGATGGGCGGGGGCTGTCTGGACGTTCATGGCGCAGTTCCTGTTCTGGGTTAGGCCGATCATCCGCCCGGCCTAGGTTTACGGTCAAGCCGAGCCGCTCAATGGATTTCGCCGGCCTGCTTCACGGCGTCGCGCAGCTTGGCCGGGGAGAAACCGGGGGCAGCGCAGATGTCGAGGATGACCCGCTCGCGCCGGGCGCAGAGGTCGATGGCGGCGGGCAGCTTGCGCACGGCCTCGGCCGGAATCACGACGGCGCCGTGAAAGTCGGCGTGGACCACGTCGTCATGGCCCACGTTCATGCCGAACACGTTCACCGGCCGGCCGAAATCGACCAGGTGCACATGCGCGTGGCTCGGCCCGATGCGGCCGCCGACGATCTGGAACCCCGGCGCAAGCATGTCTACATCGCGGAACGACCCGTTCGTCACGCAGCCGAGCGCGCCCAGCGCCTTGTGCACGGCGGAATGCACCTCGCCCCACCAGGCGCCGTGGCCGGGCCGGTCGTCGCAGTCCTGCAGCACGACGATCGTCGGCAGTTCGGCCGCCGCGACATAGTCATACCAGTCCAGCCGGTCGGCCACGGCCCCGCGCGGCGCTTCCTTCGAACGAAGCGTGCCGACGCGTGCCAGACCGATGATCGGTTTCAGCCCACGGTCGGCCGCCACCATGGGCTCGACCGTGAAGCCGATCGAGCGGCGCTCGGGCACGATCAGCTCCAATCCATTGCAGATCGTCGGCGTGTCCCAGACGGCCAGCGCCTCCAGGTCATCTCGGGTGAACAGCCGCTCCATCATATGTTTTCCCTTCATCGGTTGATTGGTTCGTTCGGCAAAATCAGGAACTCGCATCAGGCTGGTATCCGATCTCGAAGCGTACGATCGTGCAAGCGACACCGGCTAAAGCCACGTCACATGCTCCTTGATGCGCGCGGAAACCATTGCGCTGCTGCGACGCTTGTTTCGCGTGCGCATGTGTGGAAGGCGAACCGATGGCCGACGATCGCTCCGCAAGTCCCGTCCTGCTTACCGCACTGGCAGCAGCCGGGCTGCTGATGGCGGCCTACGGACGCGACATACCCGCTCCGGCCGTTCACGATAATGTCCGTCGCACCCCGCGCGATCAAGGCGGCGGCGCCGCGCTTGGGCGCGATGCGACCTCGCCGGGGCAAATACCCGCCAAAGGCTGGTGGAACGTCCTGAAGCGGGTCGCCAAGTCGTTTTCCGACGACCGGCTGATGACCGAAGCGGCCGGCGTCACCTTCTACGCGCTGCTCGCGCTGTTTCCGGCTATCGCCACGCTGATCTCGCTCTACGGCCTGTTCGCCGATCCGAAATCCGTATCGGACCAGCTGCAGAACCTGGGCGGCTTCGTCCCCAGCGGCGGGCTGGACATCATCAAGGACCAGGTCGCGTCGCTCACCAGCAAAGGCAGCCAGGCGCTCGGCTTCAGCGCCCTGTTCGGGTTGCTGACCTCACTTTGGAGCGCGAACCAGGGCATCAAGTCGTTGTTCGACGCCCTGAACGTCGTTTATCACGAGCACGAGGAGCGCAGCTTCGTCCGACGTACGCTGATCTCGCTCAGCTTCACCTTGGGCGCGATCGTGTTCGTGCTGCTGGCCTTGGCGGCGATCGTCGTCGTGCCGGTCGTCCTCGCCTATATCGGCTTGGATAGCGTCGTCCACACGCTCCTCGCCGTCGCTCGCTGGCCGCTGATGATGGCAGTGACGGCGTTGC
>JAABUX010001758.1_pt1 | contig 31918 bp, 24 predicted proteins | sample 5561851 | NCBI WGS metagenome assembly JAABUX01 (sample SAMN10711883, study PRJNA513361) | rock metagenome | isolation source: Antarctica rocks | place: Antarctica: Victoria Land, Richard Nunatak red sandstone | collected 2016-01-03
CGCGCATCACGTCCCACGTGGCGAGCGCGGTCGGCGCGGCGCGCACCGTGCGCCATAGCGGACCGGCGCCGACGCCCGCCGTGCTGGCCGGCCTGCGGCACGAGCTGGTAACGGGCGCCATGGCGCTGTCCTTCGACGACACCTTCGGGGTAATGGTGGTCGCGGCCATCGTGGGCGCGGCGCTGGGCCTGCTGCTGCGGCGCAACCGCGCCGCGCAAGCGGCCACGGAGCCGGAGCCAACGTCAGCGATGGTGGCGGAGGCCATGCCGAGCGTGCGGATGGCCGGCTGACCCATTCCTGCCCGCTCTCCCGTTGGACGAGAGAGCGGGCAGAAGTCCTCATCACGGCGTCAGTAGCGCGGCGGATGCGAGATGCGGAGTCGGTCCATGACCCGCGTGTTGGACGTCAGCGACATCTCCGAGGGCGAGACCGGGCTGGTCAGCGGCCTGATCAACACCACCCAGCAGATCGGGGGCGCCCTCGGTCTGGCCGTGATGTGGCTCCTACTCTCCCACGCGGAACGCTTTTTTTAGATCGCATGCGCTCAGCCGGTACTCGCGTGGCGCCTTTGAGAAATGCCGCCGGAACGCCGCGGCAAAGTGTCTCGCGGTGTAATATCCGCACGCCAGCGCGATGTCCTGGACGCTCATGTCGGTCCCGGTGAGCATGGATGCCGCGGCGTCCATCCTGAGGTGGACGACGTGGCGGTGCGGGGTGACGCCGACCCGCGCCCGGAAAAGCCGCGCGAAATGGAAACGGCTCACGCCCGCCTCGCGCGCGAGGTCATCCAGGGAGAGCGGCTCCATATACGTGGCGTTCATGTAGTCGAGGACGTGCCTCAATCGATGATCCGACAGAGTTCCCGGTCGCCGCTCGTCGCCGTGCCGGGATGGCCAACGATGCTGCATGGAAAGCAGATGCGTCGCCAGGTATTGCGCGGCCGACTGCGCGTAGAGGTCCGGCGCCCCGATCGCGATGGCGTCCACGAGCGAGAGGCCCAGCCGCATGATCGCCGGGTCGTCGAAGAGGAGGGCGTCCAGCGGATCCGCGCGGTATGACAACCCCGCGCGCTGGTACTCGTCGATCGTAGCCGCGATTGTCTGACGCGGGATGAAGATGTGGACGGTCTCGATAGCCTCGTGCCCCCGCGACCGCCAGCGCAGGCGGCTCGTCCGCCCGCCGGCGGTCAGCCCCCCCACTCCCGGGCGATACGCGGCGGCCCGCCACGCGCCGTTCGAGAAGCTCTCGATCTGGCACTGGCCGCGCGTCACGAGCACGACGAGCTGGTCGGGCGACGCCGCCGTCTCGAACGGCTCGACGCTGGGCGGGCTTTCGAATGTGCGGACGAGAAGCGAGGTCCACCCGGCCGTCAGGCTGCACGACGTCATACGGTCGGGCAAGGTTTTGCCGACAGCCACGCTCTCATCCGCAATCCGTTCGTGATTGTATCCGCCTGAACTCTGCACGGAGGCCTCCTTAGCCGCGCGGGTCGACATGACGCCCGAGACAGCAATTTCTAGGCAGTGGACCGCAATTTTTCGGGGCGCGAAAGCGACACGCTTAAAGTATATATATAGCATGGCGCATAGATGTAGCGGATCTTCCCTTCGGCGGACACTGATCCTAAAAACATGCCTGTGTCGTTTACTTTGGAGGGACGTATGACCGCGACAACTGATCTTTCTGAAACGGAGATGCCGCGCAGGGCCGAACCCACGAGCGTGTCGCTGCGGACCCTCGTGAATGGCGCATCTCACGAACTCGCGCTCGATCCGCGCTCGTCGCTGCTGGATGTGCTGCGTGAGCGCCTCGGATTGACCGGCGCCAAGAAGGGCTGCGACCATGGACAATGCGGCGCGTGCACGGTTCACCTCGACGATCGCCGCGTCCTGTCGTGCCTGACGCTGGCGGTCCAGGTCGACGGCCGGGCCGTGACGACCATTGAGGGCCTCTCGCCGGCGGACGGCGACCTGCATCCGATGCAGCAAGCCTTCATCGACCATGACGCCCTCCAGTGCGGCTATTGCACTCCCGGCCAAATCATGGCGGCGGTGGCCTGCGTGCATGAAGGCCATGCGACCTCGCCGGACGAAATTCGCGAGTACATGAGCGGCAATCTCTGCCGGTGCGGCGCCTACGTGGGCATCGTCGCCGCCATCCAGGAGGCTATGCCCAGAATGCTGAGGGCCTGACCATGCGTCCATTCATGTACGCGAAGGCGACGACCGCCGCCGACGCGGTGAGCGCAATCGCCGCGGGCGGACCCGGAACGCGCTTTCTTGCCGGCGGCACGACCCTCTACGATCTGATGAAGCTGGATGTCGAGGCGCCGGATAGCATCGTAGACGTGACCGGATTGACGGAGTTAAGCGCCTTCGATACCTCGGGCGCGCGCGAGTTGGTGTTTGGCGCCCTGGCCAGGATGAGCGACGTGGCCGCCGACAGGCGCCTCATGCACGCGTATCCGGCGCTCGCGGAATCGCTCTGGAAGGCCGCCTCGCAGCAGTTGCGCAACATGGCCAGCGTCGGCGGCAACCTGCTCCAGCGCACACGGTGCGCGTATTTTCGGGGCGGGGACCCCTTCGCCTGCAATAAGCGCCAACCGGGGAGCGGCTGCTCCGCGCTGGGCGGGATCGACCGGGGGCATGCGCTCCTCGGCGGCAGCGACGCCTGCATCGCGGTCTATCCGGGGGACTGGGCGGTGGCCCTCGCGGCGTTCGACGCCCAGGTCGATGTCCTGGGGCCGCGCGGTGAGCGGACGATCCCGCTCGAGCAGCTCCACCGCGAGCCGGGCGCCACGCCCCACGTCGAAACGCTGCTCGAGCGCGAGGAGTTGATCCTGCGTATCCGGGCGCCCGTGACTCACCTTGGCCGCGCGTCGACGTACCATAAGATACGAGACCGCGAGTCGTACGCGTTCGCTTTAGCCTCGGCCGCCGTCGCGCTGGACATGCAGGGGGACACGGTGCGCGAGGCGCGGATCGCGCTCGGCGGCGTCGCGACGCGCCCGTGGCGCGCCCGCGATGCGGAGCAGGCGCTGATCGGCCAGCGCCTGACCCCGGACCTGGCCCGCACCGCCGGGGAGATCGCGTTCCGTGGCGCGCGCGCAGGCCGCTTCAATGGCTTCCGCATCGAGCTCGGGATACGCACGGTAGCGGACGCTCTCTTGATCGCCGAGCGGAGGATGTGAGGACGATGAGCGACACCACCTATCCCGACACACCCAGGATCGACGCGCGCGACAAGGTACGGGGAGCGACCCGCTATGCGGCCGACGACGCGCGCGCGGACATGCTCCATGCGACGCTCGCGATCGCCACCATCGGACGCGGACGCGTCGACCACGTGGACACGCGCGCCGCGCGCGCCACCCCCGGCGTCCGGCTCGTCCTGACGCACGACGACGCCGACCTCGCGGGGCTCAAGACGGCCGGCTTCGTCATGGGCGGCGGCTATGCATTCCAGAACTTCCAGCCCATGCTCTCGCCTGAGATCGCCTACCGGGGCCAGCCGATCGCCCTGATCGTCGCCGAGACGCTCGAAGCCGCGACGGAGGCCGCGGCGCTTGTCGGCGCGACCTATACGCCTGCGCCGATCCAGGTGTCGCTCGACGCGCCGGCGGCGGACATCGTCGCGCAAGCCGACTCACCGCTGCCGAAGCCGATGTTCGCGGATGTCACCGCGGGGGACGCCGACGCGGCGTTCGCGGACGCCCCGCTGACAATCGACGCCGCCTACACGGGTCCTCCGCAGCATCAAAACCCGATGGAGCTCCTCGCGACCGTGGCCGAGTGGGGCGACGACGGCATGCTGCTCATCCATGAAGGCACGCAGAACGCCGAGGGGGTGCGCCAGGGCCTGGCGCGTCAACTCGGGCTGACGCCGGACAAGGTGCGGGTGATCTCGCCCTACGTGGGCGGCAGTTTCGGCCAGAAGAATTCGCTGCAGATGCAGACGGCGTTGGCCGCCGTCGCGGCCCGGTGCGTGAAACGACCCGTCAAGCTGGTCGTGCCGCGGGCGCAGGGCTTTCACGACGCGAGCTTCAGGCCGGCGAGCCGCCACCGCATGCGGCTGGGCGCGGAGCACAATGGGCGGATGGTGGCGCTCATCCACGAGGCCGACTCGCAGACGTCGCGCCACGATCTCTTCCCGACCCAGTACGCGTCCCTCACCGCGCGTCTGTATGATATTAAGAACGTCCGCGGCCGCGAACGACTCGTGCGGACCGACGTCCAAACGCCCGGCTATATGCGCGCGCCCTTCGAGCACATCGCGGCCTTCGCGTTGGAAAGCGCCGTCGATGAGCTCGCCTATGAACTGGACATGGACCCGGTCGCCCTGCGGACCGCCAATGACACGACCACGGATCCGATCAGCACGCGCCCTCTCTCCTCGCGCCATCTGGCGGAGTGCTTGCGGCGCGGGGCGGAGCGATTCGGGTGGCCTCGGCGCCACATGGCGCCCGGTTCGATGCGGGCCGATGACGGGTCCCTGGTTGGGTGGGGCGTCGCGAGCGGCGCCTACCCGGGGTCTACCGCGCCCGCCATCGCGCGGTTGCGGGTGACGGATACCGGCGGAGTTTTCATCGATGTCGGTGTCCATGAAATGGGACAGGGCGTGCGCACGGCGCTGGCAGCCGCGCTGGCCGCGCGGCTGCGCGTCCCTGTCGAGAGCGTGATCGCGGAGATTGGCGACACGCGCGGCACGCCGCAGCACCTGACCGCCGGGGCATGGGGAACCGCCACGGCCGTGCCGGCCGCCGTCGAGGCCGCGGAGGCCATGCTGGACGCGCTGCGGCGCCTGGACCCCGTCGGGGCGCCAGAGCGGTCGCCGGCCCAGATTCTGAGAGCCGCGGGGCGGGCCTCGCTCGACGTGGAGATCTGGCGGAAGGCGCAGGGACAGCCGGACGCCATTTTCGGACAGCTCACCCAGGGACTCGTCGCCGTAGCGGGCCCGGAATACCCGGAGTTCGTGACGTTCAGCTACATCGCCCATTTCGTGGAGGTCCACATCGAGCCGGGGACCCGCCGCGTGCGCGTCCCGCGGGTCGTCAGTGTGGCCGACTGCGGACGGGTCGTGAGCCCGCGCACCGCGCGCAGCCAGGTCGCCGGCGGCGTGGTCTGGGGCATCGGCGCGACGCTGCGCGAGATCAGCGAGGTCGATGCGCGCTTCGGCGGTTTCCTTAACGCCGATCTCGCCGACTACGTCGTCCCGGTGAACGCGGATATCGGCTCGATCGAGGTCGACTTCATCGACGAGCCCGATCCGTTGTTGAATAGCGTGGGCGTCAAGACCCTGGGCGAGGTCGCCATGGTCGGCGTCGCGCCCGCGATCGCGAACGCTATCTACCACGCAACGGGCCGCCGCCTGCGCGACCTTCCGATCCGCATTGAGCACCTGCTATGAAGAACGGCGCTCTACGGACCCCGGGGTCACGCGCCTTGTCGTTCCCCGCGCTCGCTGGTGCGCAGCCCGAGCAGCGCCAGCACGGTCAGCGCCACGATCATCACGCAGCCGATGGCCCCGGCGTAGTCGACGTCGTTGTAGTAGAAGGCGCGGGCGAACATGTACTTGATCAGCGTGCTGGTCTCCTTGACCGTGTTGGCCAGGGCGTCGTAGAGCTCCAGCATCTGGGCCACGGCCACGATCGAACTGACCACCACGAACCAGGTGGCCGGGGTGCAACGGCGACCGCCGCCGATGATCGCGGCCATCGATGTGCAGGTCGCAGGTGAATGGACGGCGCCGATGCGGCGCCAGCGCGGTGGCCACTAGATGAGGTGGTCAAATCGCTGGCGCTGCGAGGCTTGCATCACGGCGAGCGCATCACATCTGGCTGCCCCCTCGGTGCGGTGTGCCAGCGGGACTCGTTCTCTAACGGCGCGTACCGCTCAGTCGCCGTCCCCGCCATTATCGCCGCGATCGTCCCGGTCGCCGCCCCAGCCCTCGCCGCGGTCGTCCCGGTCTCCGCGCCCGTAGCCGCCGCCCTGTCCGCCGCCGAGCAGGCCGCCCAATCCCCCGCCCTGGCCACCACCGAGCAGGCCGCCCAACCCCCCACCTTGGCCGCCGCCACGGTGGCCGCCGAGGAGTTGCTTGGCCGCCAGACCGGCGATCCCGACGAGCGCGGCCTTGGCCATCGGGTTCGCCAGGAGCCCGCCCATGCCGCTGCCCGGACTTCCACCCTGCGCACCGTGTCCGCCGGCCGCGCCCAGGAGCTGCTGGAGGATGCCCGGTTGCTGCTGACCCATCTGATAGAAGCCCTGGCCCATCTGCTGTGGGTTGTTCGGGTCCATGTACGGCTGGTACTGCGGCGGCGCCTGCTGGGCGAACTGCTGGCGCTGGTCGTAGGGCATCTGCTCGAAGTGTTGCTGATAGACTTGCTGCTGCATCTCGGGCGGGGCCTGCTGCATGAACTGCTGGACGTGCCCGTAAGCCTGGTTAGGGTCGATCCCCTCGTGATTGCCCGACTCATGGGCCTGGGCGTACTGCTCGTACATCTGCCGATTGTTCTGGTCGAATGGGTACATCGCTCGTCGTCTCCTTCGTGTCCCGCGTCTTGGCCGGCCGCCGATCGCGCCGGTCACTGGTCTCCGTCGTCGTGTGCCGCCCCCGGCGCGGAGTCGGCCGACCCGTTGTCGGCGACCGCGTACACGTCGGCGGCATAGCCCTCCAGGTCCCCCTGACACGCCGCGAGCGCCCGCGTTGCCTCGTGGCCTAGCGCCGCGCCGAACGCATCGCGGCGCCCGATCTTGTCCCGCCACGCCTCCAACTTGGCCAGGTCCTCCTCGTTCTCCTCCAACTCGGCGAAGGTGTACTTGCCGGCCGCGCGCTCGCGGGCCAGCTCGGCGTGGAACTCTCCGCAGCGGGTGAGCAACTCAGTGTATTCCTCGTCTCGCGCGACGTTGAATTGTCCCCGCACGGCCTCCTCATCGCCGAGCAGCCGCCCCTGGAGGAGCTGCGCCGCGCCCTCCATCCCTCGCACCTCCTCCGCGATCCCGCGCAAGACCCGCTCGCTCGTCGGGCCGGCGGGCAGGGCGGCCACTCCGTTCTGGAGGTAGAGCGCCCCGGCCGCCTTGAGCTTACGCCAGATGCCGGCGCGCAGCCGGCTCGGCTCGGGCGGGATCTTGTAGACGAGCACCAGCCATTCCTGCATGACGCATCCCCTAAACTGCTGTTATACTGCATTGTAACCGCTGTTAGATATGGACGCAATGAATCAATACGACGCACGCCGCGATCCCACGCGCCCCCGGCCGGGATGGGCAACCGCCCCGCGGCACGGGCTATCCCTCGCGGGCGCAGACCGCGTGCCGCTCCTGGCCCCGTGCGCGGAGGACACGCCGTGAGCGCCATGACTGTCACGCGTGACGGCGCCCAGTTCGAGCGCGCCGCCCTGATCGTGAACCCACGGGCGCGGCGGGGGCGGGAGCAGGCTGCTCGCGCCCGTGGGTTGCTGGCGACGTTGGGCGTCCCCCTCGCCGTGTCCTACGCTCCGCGCAGTTCGTCGCGCCTGCCCGCACTGGTGCGCGCGGCGCTCGACGCCGGCTGCGACCTCATCATCCTGGGCGGTGGCGACGGCACGGTGAGCGCCGCCGTCGACCCGCTGGCCCATCACCGTGCCGTCCTCGGCCTGCTACCCCTGGGCACGGCCAACGACTTCGCGCGCACGCTGGGCATCCCGGCCGATCTGGAGGAGGCCTGCGCCACTATCGCGAGGGGCAAGATCGTGGACATCGACCTGGGGCGCGCCGACGACCGCTACTACGTCAACGTGGCCTCCATCGGACTGGGCGCGCGCGTCATCACACGGGTGTCGCCGCGGCTCAAGCGCGTCGCGGGGAAGCTAGCTTACCCCGTCGCCGCCGCCCGCGCCCTGGTGGGCTTCCGCCCGTTCGCTGCCACACTGACTTTCCCCGGCGGGGACCACGCGCCCGTAACGTTCCCACGCTTGTTGCAGATCGGCGTCGGCAACGGACGCTTCTACGGCGGCGGGGCCGTCGTGGCGCCGCACGCGGGCATCGACGACGGGACGCTCGATGTGTACGCCATCGAGTGGGCGGGCTGGCGCGACCTCGCGGGGCTGGCCCTCTCCTTCCGCAGCGGCCGCTTCGTCCACCGCGCGACCGTCCACACCTACGAGACCGCGGCGGTGCGCATCGAAACGGAGCGGACGCTGGCGACGAACGTGGACGGGGAACTGGTCGATCAGACGCCCGTCCTCTTCACCCAGGCGCGCGATGCGCTCAGGGTTCTCGTGCCGCGGGGTTCGACGGCAGCGGATTAGGCGATGAGAATGGCGCTGCCGCTAGCGCGGATTAGGCGATGAGAATGGCGCTGCCGCTAGCGCGGAAAGTGAAAGGATAGTAGAGACCGATGGATATCGTGCTCGCCGTCGCGGCCTTAGTCGCGGGCCTGATCGTCCTCGAATGGGGCGCGGAACGGTTCACTGGAGCGATTGGGGCGATAGCCCGGCGCCTGCACGCCTCCGAAGGCGTGGTTGGCCTGCTCACCGCCGGCGGCGAATGGGAAGAGTTGGTCGTCGTCGCGCTCGCCCTCGCGGGCGGCCATCCCGCGCTCGCCGTGGGCAACGTGGTCGGATCGTGCCTGGCCAACCTGATCGGCTCGATGCCCCTGGGACTGCTCGGCAAGCGGCCACTCGTGCTCGACCGTAGCGCCCGCGTCTACGGCCTGGTCATGCTGGGCGTGACCGCTCTGGCCTGCCTCTTTGCGTTCGGCGGTCGGGTCACGCGGCTGGAAGGCGGCGCGCTGGTCGCCGCCTTCGTCGTCTACGTCGCCTCGGTCCTGCTGGTTATCCGGCAAGGCTGGCTGCGCCCCCCGACGGACGACGACGACGACGACGCGCCGGTGGCCGGGTCCGCGCTCCGCCCCGTCGCCGTCCTCGTGCTGGGCCTGGTCGTGATCTCTCTCGGGGCCGAGTTGATCGTGCAGGGATCAGTGCATATCGCGCAGCGGATCGGCCTGTCAGAGTACGCCATCGGCGCGACCGTCGTGTCAATCGGGACGACGCTGCCCGACAAGGCCATCAGCCTGATCGGTGGCCTGCGTGGCCAGGGCGGCGTGGTCACGGCGAACGCCACCGGCTCCAACATCTTCCTGCTCACACTCGTGCTGGGCTTGGCCGCTCTGCCCGGCGGGGCGGGCCTGGCCGTGGCCCCAACCGTCGCCCATGTGGACGTGCCCCTCCTGCTGGCTGCGACCCTCCTCGTCACTCTGCTCTTCCGAAGGGCGTCCCTGCACCGGCGGACTGGGATAGTCCTGCTGCTCCTCTACGTTGCGTACATCGTCTACGCCCTCGCGCGCGGCGCTGTGTGATCGCGCGTTCTGGGATAGGGCCGGTCGTCACGACGGGCCAGCGGGCGAGGGGGAGCGATGCGCGGATGCGCCCCCACCCCACGCGGCTCCATCCGCCGGTGCGTTTCATGCGGCATTCATGCCCCCCGCCTATGCTGAAGGGGTATCTACCTATCGGGGGAGATCCGAAGGACAAGCCATGCCGCCAGACCCCGCCCTGCAATAATCCGCGATCCGCTCGCCTCTACCCTTGTGCGCACAATCGCGCCGCGCGCCGCGCCAGGCCAGTCCGTCCGGTGCGACCGGTGCGGCAAGCGCATCATCGATCCCGCGGGCGTCGGCCGCGATTCCGCGGCCCTGGCGGGCCTGCGCCATGGCGATGTGGTCCTCGACGACACCGCGTACGTGGTCCAGGGACCTGACGGTGAGCGGAGTCTCTGCCTGCATTACTCGCGCGGCGCTCATGCCCCTCCCTCCTCGCGGTCGCTGGTGCGCAGCCCGAGCAGCGCCAGCACGGTCAGCGCCACGATCATGACGCAGCCGATGGCCCCGGCGTAGTCGACGTCGTTGTAGTAGAAGGCGCGGGCGAACATGTACTTGATCAGCGTGCTGGTCTCCTTGACTGTGTTGGCCAGGGCGTCGTAGAGCCCCAGCATCTGGGCCACGGCCACGATCGAGCTGACCACCACGAACCAGGTGGCCGGGCGTAGCGCGGGCAGGGTGATATGCCAGAGCGTGCGCAACGCGCCCGCGCCGTCGATGGCCGCCGCCTCCTGCTGCGCACGCGGCACGTTCTGAATGGCCGCGGCGAAGATCGGCAGGTTGTACGAGGCCGTCAGCCAGGCCGCGGCCAGTGTCAGCACCGCCAGCAGCGGGCCGGCGTTGTCCTGCCACAGGATAGGGCCGATGCCGACGATGCCCAGCAAGTGGTTGACCAGGCCGGTGTTCTCGTCGAACAGCCACAGGAAGACCAGCCCGGTCACGACCTGCGAGACGGCGGCGGGAAAGAAGTAGAGGGTGCGGAAGACGCCCATGAACGGCAGCCGCGTGGAGACCAGCAGCGCGGCTAGCAGCGCGCCGACCGTCCCCAGCCCCGTGGCCCCGCCGACCATGATCGCCGTGTTGACCAGCGCGTTGTGAAAGTCGGGGTCGCCGGCCAGCCGCGTCCAGTTATGCAGTCCGAAGAACGTCGACGTGTTCCCCGCGTGGGGATTGACGTAGCCGGGGGCGCCGCTGCCCATCGGCGCCGCCCCCGTGCCGGCGTTGTAGGGGACGCCGCCACCCAGACGCACGTCCTGGAAACTGATATAGAGGGTATAGCCGACGGGCACGAACACATAAATCGTTAGCAGCAGCAGCGCGGGTGCGATCAAGGAATAGGCCGCCAGGTGCGCGCGCCAGCCACGCCAGCCTCTCCGTCGCGCGCCGCGGTGCCACGGTAACGCCCGTGCATGATCAGTAGCAGGGGCATGCGCTGATTCTGGGGGCGCGAGGCGCTCACCGCGCTGCCTGCCCGTCCTGGATCCTGGAGGCAGGGGCGTCGCATCCGTCCTGGGACCTGAGAGCGCGGGCGTCCTGCCCGTCTCAGGTCCTGGCGGCGCGAGGCGCTCGCTGCGCTGCTCACTCGTTCCAGGTCCAACGCGGGGACGGGCGGGACGCCCGCGCCCCCAGAGCACGCCGGGTATTCCGCGCACGCGTGGACTGCTCCCGTTGCTCCCCTCTCCCGCGCACGGGAGAGGGGCGGGGGGTGAGGGTTGTGAGGGTTGTCCCGCCACGGTCAGTGGTCCGAGTCGATGCCGGCGTCGGCCCTATCCATGGCCGCCTGCACGGCCCCTGCCACGGAGGCCAGCTGTCGGCCCGCGTCCTGGCCGCCGAAGGAGGCGCGCAGGGCGTCGCGGTAGTGGTCGAAGGCCTCGGGGTAGGCGTCCAGGCCGATGGACGTGGCCACGCGCGCCACGTCGAAGTAGGTCGCCGTGATGGCGTCGTGGCGGAAGATGGGGTCGCCGTAGTAGCCCGCCACGGTCGGGGCCAGGCGCAGCGACTGGGCCACGGCCAGGGCGGGGGGACGGGCCACCAGCCACTTGCCCAGCTCGAAGGCAGCGTGCGGGTGGCGACCGGTCAGCAGCGGGTCCGCCGTGACCACCAGGCTGGCGCCGTCGTTGACCGAGCCGCTGGTGCGGCCGGTGGTCCCGCCGGGCAAGGGCGCCACGGCCAGGCGCGGGCCGCTATTTGCGCTTGAGATCAGGGAGAGGTCTCCCAGCGTGCCGAAGAAGGCCGGCGCCTGCCGCGCGGCGAAGAGCTGCGCCAGGTAGAGTCGGTTGGTCGCGCCCTGGGGCGGCAGGGGCGCCAGACGCTGCCGCCAGCCCAATTCGGTGTAGAAGCGCACGGCGTCGACCACGCGCGGGTCGGTCAGCTGCTGGAGGTTACGCCCGGAGATCGGCTCGGTGCGCAGCAGCACACCGCCATTGGCATGGACAACAGCAGTGACCGTGGCGGGGTCGGCCGAGAGCAACATGGCGTAGCGCGAGCCGTTGGACCGCTGCACGGCGGTCACGGCGCTCGTGAACTGCGCGAACGTCGTGCGGGCCGTGGGCAGGGGCACGTGCGCATGCGCGAACATATCGGCGTTGAGAATGGTCAGCACGGCGTTGCCCACCATGGGGATGCCGAACGTGTTGAGCCGCCAGGTCACATCGTCCAGAGCCGCCGGGAGGAAGCTGTCCTTCTGCCCCCAGGCCGCCCACAAGTAGTCGCACTCCTGGGCCAACCCTTGCGCGCCGAACAGATAGGCGTGGTGCGAGACGAGGTCGGGGACCACGGCGTTGCCGCCGCTGGCCACGGCAATTTTGTAGCGCGCGGGGATGTCGTCCTTGACCACGGGGGTCAGCTCGACGGAGATGCGGGGGTACATGCGCTCGAACAGGCTGATGGCGGTGCGGTAGGCCGGCTGCGCGGCGAGATCGGGGGTCAGCCAGACGCGCAGGGTGGCCTGCTCGCCGTTGAGGGCCGGGTTGTGAGCGGGATAGTCGGCGAAGGGGTCCGCCGCCCGCGGTCCCGCCACGTCAACCTGTTGTCGCACCGCCAGGACGTGTTCCGCGGCCGTGGTCAGCGCGCCGCCTCCCAGCAGCAGCGCGGCCCCGCCCGCCGCGCCCCGCGCCAGGAACTGCTTGCGGGGCGACGGCGAGGAGAGGGGAGAAGGCATGGATGTCCTTTCGTAGTGGGCAGTGGGCAGTGGGCAGTGGGCAGTGGGCAGTGGGCAGTGGGCAGTGGGCAGTGGGCAGTGGGCAGTGGGCAGTGGCCAGTGGCCAGTTGCCAGGGGCAATTGTAGCAGTCGATGCTGTTGCGGCAAAACGCGGTGGAAGCGAGGAGGCTATCGCGTGTGCTTCACGATTGTGAGAGCGGGCCTGCGACTGAAGTCGCATGGCAAACCACGGCGACTTCAGTCGCTCGGCTGCACCGTGTGAGGTCGGGAGCGTGACTGGTCAAGCATTGGTTATGGCTTGGAAAGACACTTCAGTGTCCACAGTTTGCCATGCGACTTCAGTCGCAGGAGTGTCCACGGTTTGCCATGCGACTTCAGTCGCAGGCCCTCGCGCATCCATGACCACAATCGTGACCATACCCGAAGCGAGGGGCGTATGTATACGCCCCTCGCTTCCACGCACACCTATCGTCAGGCTAGTGTCGTACCAGCGTCACACTGGCAACTGGCAACTGGCAACTGGCAACTGGCCACTCGTTAGTCTCCGTCGCTGCTGCCGATCAGGTAGTGCGTGACGGGGTACTGGGTATTGGCGCCCTTGGCAGAGTGCCACAGGATGCGGTTAAGGGCGTCGGCGGGAGCGCGGTCCTCTTGAGCGAAGTTCATCGCGGCCGAGGCGGCAGCCCCCAATGCGGTCTTGGGGTTGAGCTGGTTCGGCAGCGCCGTCTCGGGGCGGGCAGTGTAGGGCGTCAGATTGGGCGTGCTCTTGAAGATGCGCCACATCGGCGTCGCAAGGGCGTCGAACTGGCTCATCGGCCGCAGGCTCAGCACCAGTTCGATGGTGCGCACCATGGCGGCGGTGTCATACTGCGTGCTGTCGACGGTCGGCCGGGCGTAGCTGTTGTAGGCGCTGATCACAAGCGAGGTGGTGCGGTGCGCGTCGACGTGGTCGGGGCCGTTCTGAGCGTCGTCCTCGGTCACAACGATCAGCGTGTTGCGCCAGTAGGGGCTGTGGCTGACCGCGTCGACGACCTGGCCGACGGCAAGGTCATTCTCGGCGGCGTGCGCCTGCGGCGTCAGCACGCCCGGCGTGGTGCCCTGCGTGTGGTCGTTGGGCAGGCGCAGCAACTCCAGCCGCGGCAGGTTGCCGCCGGCCACGTAGCCCTTGAACTCGCGCAGCCACTCGGCCGTGCGGTCCGACTCGCGGAAGTTGCCGTCGAACGTCCGGAAGCGCGGGTCGAAGTGGCCGACGAGGTTGGGCTCGGTGACGGGATTGACCTGCTCGGGAGGGAAGCACAGGGCCACGCCCGGCGGGATGACCACGCCCTTGGCGGTGTAGGAGTGGGCGATGGGGCCGGGGCAGGCCGTACCGGGCGCGCTGGCCGGGATCGGGCGGATGTGCGCCTTGAGGTACGTGGCCGAGGCGAACTGGTAGAAGTTGCCGTAGTCGCGGTAGGTGATATGCGCGGCGGCGGCGGTGTCCCACAGGTAGCCGCCGGCGTTGTTGTTGACCAGCGACTGGCCCTCGAAGTCATAGCCGCGGTTGCGGCCGACGCCCTGCGAGTAGTCCTGCACCCACATCATCTCGTTGTAGTCCGAGGCGTTGGCGCCGTTGATCCAGTCGTGGCCGTCGGCGCTGACCTCGGCGTCGGCAAAGAAATTGTCGAACAGGCCGAAGCGCTCGCCCAGCGAGTGCAGGTTGGGCGTGACCGCGCGGCCGAAGAGGACCAGGCGGGGATCGCGGTTGCCCACGGGCTCGTCGCCGAACACCTGGTCGTAGGTGCGGTTCTCCTTGTCGATGTAGATGACGTGCGTGAACGGCGACTTACCGCCCGGCACGGGGATGGGGTTGCCCGCGCCGCGCCGCAGCAGCGCCGGGTCGGCGATGTGGTTGTTCTTGGTCACCTGACCCGTATAAACGGACAGCTGCCCGGCGTCGGGGGCGGCCACGGTGGAGAGCGTGCCCACGATCATGCTGCCGCTGTACTGGTTCTGGGCGCAGTTGCAGTAGCCGTCGGCGGCGTAGGGGCCGGTACGGCGCGTGGGGTTGGGGAAGATACCAGCCACGTCGTTGGGGCCGGCGCCGTAGCCCTTGCCGTTTGTGATGAACAGCGTGTTGCGATTCTTGCTCAAGACGACGGCGCTGGGGTACCACGCCGTGGGGATGCGACCGGCCACGCGGCCGGTCGACGTGTTGATCACGGCCACATCGTCCTCGCCAGGCTCGACCGCGTAGAGGCGGTTGCGGGCCGGGTCGATGGCCAGACCGACCGGACTGGCCGAGAGCGGCGCGCCCGCGTACGGCTGCGTGGAGATGGTGCGCACAACCGCGTTGGTAGCGCGATTGATGACCGAGATGGAGTCGCTGTTGGCGTTGGCCACGTAGAGCAAGCCGCCAGGGCCGAAGGCAAACCCGGTGGGGTGCTGGCCCGTGCGGATCGTGGCGACGACGGCCTTGATCACGAGCGGGCTCGTGCCCATGCTCGTGCTCGTGGTGTTGGCGATAATGGTGCGCACCTTGGTCGCGTCGATCACGCTAACGGTGGCGTCCTGCTCGTTGGAGACGTAAGCCCGCTTGCCGTCAGGCGCGAAGGCGACCGTGTAGGGGTAGGCGCCGACGGGGACCGTGGCCACGACCTGATTGTTGGTCGCGTCGCCCGAGATGTCGATGACGGCGACATCGTTGGCTTCGTTGTTGACCACGGCCAGCGCCGTGCCGTCCGGGGTCACGGCCATGCCCAGGGGGAAGATCGAGGCGTTGGCGTTGCCCAGGGCCACGTCGCCCGAAGGGGCCAGGGTACCGTTGGCTCGCACATCGTAGGTATGGATCGTGTTGAACCCGCCGGCGGAGGCAAAGGCGCGCGTGCCGTCGGGGCTATAGGCCAGACCGAAGACCACGCCGTCGGGCGCGTCGTAGGGCAAGCTCTGCACCACGCGCCGCGTGGCGGTCTCGACCACCTGCAGAGACTCGGGGCTGGCGGCGCCGCTGTTGGCCACCAGCATGTGCGTCCCATCGGGCGAGAGCACCGCGTTGATCGGCAGCGAGCCCAGCATGGTCTGCGCGCCAGCGGGCGTGATGGTGCGGTGGTTGATCAGCAGAGCCTGGCGGGCCGTGACCACGTTCGGCTGCGAGGCCAGCGACCGCGCCTGCGGCAGGGCGAACCCGACGAACGTAACGCCCAACAGGGCGGCCACGGCGGCGCGCTTGCGCGAGAGCGGCGCGCGATTCTTGTGGGGGTGAGACGCGCGATGAACTGTTGCCATACGATACTAGTCCTCCCTGGTACCCCGTATCTATGAATAAACCTATCCTGCTCAGCCAGAGGTGTCGCCGTGATCGCCGGGCACGCTCGACAACAACCACGTTCAGCCCGTCCCATGGCGCTTCATCGGGAGGCGCGAAAGCGCACGCAGAGTGGGGAGACGCATGTCGCATGGGTAGCAGGCCACCAACGAGGCCCACTACACTCCGCAGCATACGCCCGATAGCGGCCTATAGGGTTAAGGAAATGTTATGCCAATGTTAAGAGCAGGTTAAATGGGTCGCCGGCTCACGATAGCTTTGCATTTTTACAGACATGTTGCAGCGTCGGTGATGACCCTTCAGGGTCCCGTTCCTGCCATGGTCCTTCAGGGCCAGGCGCGCGCGGACCGCACGCCGCCTGAACGGTCATCACGCTTCCGGGACGCGCGGATCGATATAAAGGCTCAGCGTCGTTTGTACAGCCAGATTTCCCCCCTGCTGCTGCAGGTCCCAGGCGGACTGGGTCAATCGCGCCAGGGTCGTGAACGGGCTGAAATAGGGGTAGATTCCAGGGGCGCGCGTCTCCGTCGCCAGATCCGGCAGCCTCACCGAAATCGCGCGCAAGCCATATAACCGGTGGTGGTAGGAGGCCACTGTCAAGCTGACCTGTGCTAGCTGCGCCGTTAGCCCCCCATTGGACGCCTTGATAGTGGTCACCGGGGTAAAAGCCCGCACGTACAGGACGCCATTGACCCGCAGCGTCTGATAGGAGGGCGGCGGCCCGTTGCTCACCTGCGTGATCGCGGCGTTGGCGACGGATTGGAGATCGGACTCCCTCAGGATCTCGGCGTCGGTGCGCTGTGTCTGCAGCGTGACTAGCACGGTCTGGTCGTCCGACTGCAGGGCGACGTTCGTGTTCGGCACGGAGACCGTGCTCCATTGCGTGGGGTACTCCAGCCTCAGGCCGAGCCCGGAGTCGGTCGCCGTCGCAAAGCCGTCCACCCCCACCTCCGCGGCGGGCCGCCGGTCGGTCGACGCCCGCGGCGTGAAGCTAAAACTGCCCGCCATCGACGTCAGCAACTGCTGTTCCAGGCCAGCCGCGCAGTTCTTATCGCGGATGATCAGGGCGCCGTCTGCGGCCGACGGGCACCGGTTGCCGCGCGGATGGTCGGTCGGCAGGGGCGCGGGCGGGTCTGTCGGGCTTTGCGCGACGCGGTGGGTCGTCGCGACCGGGCCAGCCGTCGGCAGCGGGACCGGGGCTGGGGCGGCGCCACTGTCCTGGCTGCCCCGCCGCGCGCCGGGCGCAAGCCCAAGCCCGCCCTCCGGCGTCGGCGTGGGCACGAGCCCATTGGGGGGTGGAGGGGGCGCCCCCTGCAAGAGATACACCAGTCCGGCGATCGCGTACAGGCGGTTGTATCGCTGCGTCACCCAGACGCGGATAAAGGTCGACGAGGAATAGGTGTAGCCTGCCCCGGAGAAGGACGCGGAGGCGGCCGTCTGGAAGGCCACCCCGTTGATGACGACGCGCTGTTGCTGGATGTGTATGGTCGGAATAACGTAGTTCTCCTGATAGAGCAGACGCAGCGCCACGCTCCGCAACTCCGCGTCCGAGTAGCGCCTGCTGCCCGTGGGAGTTACGATGACGCCTAGCGCGGCCTGGTGGTCGGGCGGCATCAGTGTCAGGTCGGCTCGGGGGCCGGCCGGCGTCCAGCGCACGCCGGGCACGCGCGCCCAGGACGCGGGGGCGAGCAGCATGTAGCCGTAGGCGGCGCTGGTGTAGCGCGCGACGCCGCCCAGCGATTGCGCCCTGGCGAGACCGTGCGGAGGGACGGCGTTGCCCGCGGCCGCGCCAAGGAGGGCCAGCGGGACCAGCAGCCGGGCTGCTCTTAGGGCTTGCGTCATCATCTTCGTCATCTGTCTTTCCTCGCGCGGAGGTGTTGGAGCCGCCAGGGGCAGTCCTCCGCGCGCCATATCGTCGTCGCCTGGCGTCCGTCTGTCATGAGGTCAACCATCCGCGCGGCGCGTCAACGCGTGAGCCATGGCCGGTAGGTAACGCCCGCGCTCACCGGCGTCCCCCTGCCGGTGGGATTGTGCGCCGCGTCGCGCGGCCCGCCGCGGGCGCCCCAGTAGTTGTTCGTGGCGTCGAGCGGTGTGCCCGTGGCTCCCGCGTCATTTATGACACCGAACTCCCCCGGCCGCACGGACAGGAACCGATCGCGGTGCAATGTCGCCTGCCCTCCACTGGCAGTCTCCACATCATGACCACCGGTCACACCGGACGTGCTTGCACACCACCCCGACCACCCCGCGGTCAGCGCGACCAGCAGGGTCATCATCATTTTCGCCATGCTGCTACCTCCTCAATGCGCCAGCGCGCTATCGGCTAACCGGAGCACTCGCCACGTCTGTCCCGAGCTACACCACACAGTATGGCTCTATAGAGGGGCAGTTGTCTACGGGAATAGCTATACTGTGTGGTATACAAAACGTCGAATCCCGCGCCGCCGCGGGCGTCTTTTTGAGATGGCTTGCTCGTCTGCCCCGGCGGCGACCCTTAACGCGTACGGATGGTCCAATGCTTTCCCTCCCCGACGCGCCCTTTGGCGCCCTGCTCAAGCGCCTGCGTGAGGGCGCCGGCCTGAGCCAGCGGGACCTGGCCCAACGGGCCAGCTACAGCGCGGTGTACGTCGGCATGCTGGAGCGCGGGGACCGGGCGCCCACCTCCCTCACCGTCGATCTCCTGGCCGGAGCGATGGACTTGGCGCCGGCCGAGCGCGCGGCCCTGCGGGCCGCGGGCCGCCGCGTGCCCCGCGGGCGCTCCAGTCCCTACCCGTACACCGGCGCTCTGCCCCCGCTGGTCGGCCGCGCCGCGGAGCTGGCCGCTCTCGACCGCCACCTCGCCGGGGAGGGGCCGCCCGTGCTCGTGCTGGCCGGAGAGCCCGGCATCGGCAAGACGCGCCTGCTCTACGAGGCGATCGAGCGCGGGCGCGACCGCTGGTGGACCGTGTTGTACGGCTGTTGCCAGCAGCGCACCCCACGGGAGTCCTATTCTCCGCTGCTGGAGGCTCTCGACGACCACGTCCGATCTCTGCCATCCGACGAGCTGCGCGTCTATCTGCGCGACTGTTCCTGGGTCGCGCGCGTGCTGCCGGAACTGGCGATGGCGGGGGTGGTAGAGGCGCTGCCGACGACCTTGCCGCCCGAGCGGGAACGCCGCCTCGTCTTCGCGGCCATCGTGCGCTTCGTGGCCAACCTCGCCGGGTCGGCCGGGACGCTGCTGGTACTCGACGATCTGCAGTGGGTCGGCCCCGATGCGCTGGAGGTCCTGCTCACGCTGGCGCGCGCCGCGGCGCGGGCGTCTATTCGCATCGTGTGCGCCTACCGGAGCACCGAGGCGCAGCCCGGCGACGCGCTCGGCATGGCTCTGGCCGAACTGGCCCAGGCGAGTTTGGTCTTGCATCACACCGTCCCGCCCCTGCCACGGCCGGACGCGCGGCGCATGCTCGATAGTCTGGTGGCGGACCCGGCCGCCCTGCAACCGGCGCTGCGCGACCAGTTGGTGCAGCGGACGGCGGGCGTGCCCTTCTTTATTGTCAGCTGCGCCCAGGGGATGACCGGCGACCCGGGCGAGGCGCCGGTCATCCCCTGGGACCTGGCCCATAGTCTGCGCCAGCGCATCGCGGCGTTGCCGGACCTGGCGCGCGAGATGCTCGACGCCGCGGCCGTGGTCGGGCGCGAGGCGCGCCACGACGTGTTGATGGCGCTGACCTCCCATCGTCAAGACGAGGTGCTGGACGCCCTGGAGACCGCGTGCCGGACGCGCCTGCTGGAGGAGGACGGCGACACCGTCCGCTTCGCCCACGACGTGATCCGCGAGGTCGTCGAGGCCGATCTCGGCGCCGCGCGCCGCCGGACGTTGCACCGCCGTGTCGCCGAGGCGCTGGAGGGCATGGACGATCAGCTGTCCGCCGACCTGCCATCCACGGATCAACCGTCCGCCGACCTGTTGGCCTACCACTATGGGCGCAGCGACGCTCCCGACAGGGCGCTGGTGTACCTGGAGCGAGCCGCCGATGGGGCCCAGGCTCAATCGGCGCACGCCACCGCGGCGGATGGCTTTGGGGTGCTGATGGATCGACTGGCCGCGCTGGGCCGTACCCGCGACGCGGCGCGCGTAGGGGAGAAACGGGGAGCCGTCCTGTCAGCCATGGGGCGGTACGATGACGCGGTCGCTGTGCTCGACGGCGTGGCGGCGGCCCATCTCAAAACAGGCGACATCGATGGCTACGGGCGCGTCACGGCGCAGATCGCCCATGCCTACGCGCGCCGCGGCACGCCGGACCAGGGCTTCGAGCGCATCGAGGACTGCCTGCCCGTCCTGATGCAGGCCGGCGCGACGCGCGGGCTGGCCACTGTCTACGCCGCCCTGGCCCATCTCTACTGGCTGAGCGGACGCTACGAAGAGCAGGCGGCCGCGGCCGCGCGGGCCGCCGCGGCCGCGCGGGCAGTCGGCGACGACGTCGCGCTGGCGGCGGCCGAAGGGCGGCGCGGCGCGGCCCTGTACGGGCAAGGGCGGTTCGACGAGGCCCTGGCCGTCCTGGAGGACGTGGCGCGTTTGGCGGAGGTGGCCGGCGACCTGGAAACCCTCTGGCGCGCCCTGAACAACATAGCCACCATCTATTTCACGCGCGGAGAGTTCGACCGCTGCTTTCCCGTCGGCGACCGGTCGATCGAGATAGCGCGACGCCAGAACGATCCGGTGGCCATCGCCAGGGTCCTGGCGAACCGCGGCGAAGGGTCCTTGTACAGCGGCGCGTGGGCGCGGGCGCGCGCCGATTTCGAGGAGGCGCTGGCGCTGGTGCGAGGGATCGGCGACACGGAGGCCACCGTCTATCCCTTGCTGGACCTCGCTTTCCTGAGCCTGCTCGAAGGGCGCTGGGACGAGCTGGCGTCCCTCGACGACGCGGCGCGGCTGGCGGAACGCACGGGAGACTTGCAAGCGTTGCGCTGGCTGGGCACGATGCGGGCTGAACTGGACATTCGGCAGGGCTACCCGGAACAGGCCCGCGCGCGCTTCACGTCGCTGTTAGACCGGCCCGGACTGGAAGAAACGGATGTCACCTATATCTTGCCGGTGCTGGCCTGGGCGTCCTTCGAAGAGGGCAACACGGAGGAGGCGGCCGCCGTGGCCGCGCGCGCCGTCGACCGCGCGCGGGCGCACGGGCACCGTGTGGTGCTGGTCGACGCGCTGCGCGTCGGCGCGCTGGTCTCGTGCCGCACGGGGCGGCGCGCCGAGGCGGTGTCCTTCCTCGACGAGGGTCTCGTTCTTGCCCGCGCCATGCCATATCCCTTCGCCGAAGCGCGGCTGCTGCACGTCTACGGCGAGGTCGAGGGGATGGCGATGGACGGATCGCGCGCCGCGCGGGAACACCTTGAAGCAGCCCTGGCCCTGTACGAACGGCTCGGTGCCCGTAAGGACGCGGCGGACGCGCGGGAGGACCTCGCGGCGCTGCCATACCGTGGGCATCTGGCGGCCAACGGCATCGCGCCGACCCATGGACAGTGGGCGCGCATCGCGGCGATCGTGGCGTCGGCGGCTCCGGTCCCGCGAGGACGGCCGCGCGCCGACGGGCGGCGGACCGTGGCGGCCATCCTGTACGTCCAGCGCACCGGTTGTCGGTGGGCCACCCTCCCGCCCGAGTTCGGAGACGACGCCACCGCCCACCGCCGCTACAAGCAGTGGCGCGCCGACGGGACCTGGACGCACATCAGCCGCGTCCTTTCATTGGGCTAATATTACAACATGAGGTGGGCCTGCGACTGAAGTCGCATGGCAAAGAACGACGACTAAAGTCATTGGGGCGACGCTTGGGGAGACACTTCAGTTGGGGTATGCCCTGGTGTTGTGAGCGCCGCCTGACCATGAATGGTCATGGCAGATTGTCATGTCCCTGCGGGACGCCCCCACGGATGAAAATCGGCAATTTACACAGCAGGAACGAGACCTTGAAAGGTCCGCGAGGGAACCTTGTCGCGCCGACCCTTCAGGGTCCGTTCCCTACCATGGTCCTTTAGGGCCAGGTACGAGCCCGGCGCCTTATGGCTCGGTCCACCAGCCCGCCGCCCCGGTGTACGGGTAAAACCGCGCGCGGTCGCCCGCGTCCCAGGCCTCGCGCAGGCCGGGCGCCCCCAGGTCCCAGTCGGGACGGACGCGCCGCGTCAGGTTCCGCAGGTCCTGCCACAACTCCTCGGTCGAGGGACGGCCCCAGAACCAGTAGCCGTTGTAGATCTTATCGACCACGAGGTCTGGCCCCAGCACGAGCGTATACGGGATCTGCGGATTGTGCTCGCCAGCGGTATACTCGGCGATGTCCAGGTCTTGCTGCACGACGCGCTCGGGGTCGGCGAGGAAGGTCCAGGGCGCGCCGACCCCCTCGCGGAAATCCTGTACGCGCGCCAGCTCATCGGGCACGATAGTCACGATCTGGGTGTAGGCCACCGCGATCTTGGGGTAGAAGGCCACCAGGTCGTGGTGCTGCTGTTGGTCCTTGGCGCAGAAATGCCCCCGCGCCAGCACCAGGATCATCGGATTGCTGACCGGGGTGTAGGGGTGTTCCGCCTGCAGCGCGCTCAGGCGGCGCGGCCGCCCCAGATGATCGGTCAACTCGTAGTCGGGGAAGGCCGCGCCAGGCACGATATCCGCACGCATACATACTGTCCTTCTCATGGTCCGCGGGGCAACCCTCACCCCCGCCCCTCTCCCGTGCGCGGGAGAGGGGAGCCGGCAACCCTCACCCCCTGCCCCTCTCCCGCGCACGGGAGAGGGGAGTAACTGATAACTGGCAACTGGCAACTGGCAACTGGCAACTGGCAACTGGCAACTGGCAACTGGCAACTGGCAACTGGCAACTGGCAACTATCCCAGATAGGCCTGGGACAAATCCAGGTAGGACTCGGGGTCGGCGACGACGCCCTGCAGGTTGGCGCGCATGGCGCGCGCCGTCTTACCGAAGGTGGGCAGGATGGCGGGTACGTCGTTGTACAGGATGGCCTCGATGCGCTTCGCGGTGGCCTTGCGCGACGCGAGGTCAAGGGTGGAGTCGAGCGCGTCGATCAGCTTATCCAACGCCGGGTTCTTGTAGTGCGACGCGTTGAAGGCGGCGCCGCCGCGGAAGGCGACGTCGAGGTACTGGCCGGGCGTGTTGCGGTGCGCCCATCCGGTGAGGGTGAACGGCTGGTCGAGCCAATCCGTGTTGTAGTAGGCGCTCGACGGCTCGGTCCGGATCGTGACGTCGATGCCGGCCCCCTTGAGCATCTGCTGCGTCACCGTGGCCAACGCCACCGAACTCGACGCGTCGGAGGCCGCGGTCAGCGTGGTGGCGAAACCGTTGGGATGCCCCGCCACGGCCAGCAGCCGCTTCGCTGCCGCGTAGTCTTGCGCGCGCTGCGGTAGGGGCGAGTAGAGCGGATAGATCGGGGAGATCACGGAGTCGTCGCCGACCGCGCTGAGCCCGGCGTCGACCGCCGCCACGATGGCGGGGCGGTTGATGCACAGGGCCATGGCCTGCCGCACGCGCACGTCGTTGAAGGGCGCCGTGTCCGTGCGCACAAACAGGCCGTTGAAGCCCGCCGACGGGGCGGTCAGCACCTTGACGTTGGACCCGCCGCGCAGCACCGGCAGCGTGTTGGGTTGGGTTGTAACCAGCACGTCGGCGCTGCCGCCCAGCAAGGCCGTGGCCTGCGCCTCGGGAGCCAGGTTGAGCAGGATCTCGACCCCGTCGAGGTACGGCAGACCCTTCTGCCAGTAGGTGGGGTTCCGGACGAAGCGGGCGCGCTGCTGCGGCACGTACTCGACCAGGCGGAACGGGCCGGTCCCGATGGGGTTCTTGGCGAAGGCGCCGGGCCAATTGGCCGGCAGGATCACTGCCTGGTACGACGCCAGGTAGGACGGGAAATCGACCTGCACGGACTCCAGGTCGAAGGCCACCGTGTAACGGTCGACCTTCCTGATGCCTTCCGCTTTGAGGAACCTGAAGGCCGACAGCGCGGTCGAGGGCGGCTTGACCAGGCGCTTGAAGGTCGCCACGACATCGTCGGCCGTCATCTCCCGGCCGTCGTGGAAGAGGACGCCGCGGCGCAGGGAGACGGTCCAGGCGCGTCCTCCCTGGCTTGGCCTCCAGCCCGTGGCCAACAGCGGCTGCGGGATCAAATCGGGCCCGACCCGGACCAGGTACTCGCAGGACTGCTGCACCACGGCGATGCCGGGGCCGTCGATCAGCAGCGGCGGCTCGATCGTGGCCGGCGCGACCGCGGCCACGGTCACCATCCCGCCGCGCTTCGCCGCGCGCCCGGCCGCCGCGTGGACCGGGAGGGCGTCCAGGAAGGGCAGGCTCAAGCCCAGCAGGGCGCCCATCCTCAGGAAGTCGCGGCGCTCGATGCGGCCGGCGCGGTAGTCCGCCAGCAGTCCCCGTGCCCCGTCGCGTAGATCTCTGTCATCCGTCATAGCCTTCTCCTTGTCCAACTATCTACTCTATTCCCCGTTTTGTAGGCCTGCCAGCTCCGTGGGTGGAATCCAGCAGCGGTAGGCGTGGCCCTCGGCGGTCTGTTGCCAGGGTGGGACGGCCGTGCGGCACTGCTCGCCCAGGGAGCGAGGGCAGCGCGTGTGGAACGGGCAGCCCGCCGGGATGTCCGCCGCGCTGGGCATGCCGCCCCCGGCCAGAAGCGGCGAGGCCGTCTCGCGCGCGCCCGCGGCGTCGATGGTGGGCATGGCGGCGAACAGGGTTTCGGTATACGGGTGGAAGGGCGGCGCGAAGACGCGCCCGACCGGACCCACCTCGACCAACCCGCCCAGGTACATCACCCCGACGGTGTCGGCCAGGTAGCGCACCACGCCGAGGTCGTGCGAGATGAACACGTAGGACACCTGGCGGCGCTGCTGCAGGTCGCCCAGCAGGTTGAGCACCGCGGCCTGCACCGACACGTCCAGGTTGGAGACCGGCTCGTCGCACAGCACCACCCGCGGATCGCCCGCAAAGGCGCGGGCGATGGCCACGCGCTGGCGCTGTCCGCCGCTGAGCGCCTCGGGGCGGCGGTCCAGCAGCGCGAGGTCCAATCCGACCAGCGCGGCCAGCTCCGCCACCCGTTGCTCGGTCTCCCTCCCGCGCCGCTCGGTTAGCCCCCGCACCGCGCGCCCCAGGATCTGACGCACGGTCTGGCGCGGGTTGAGGGTCGCGGCGGGGCTCTGAAAAACCATCTGCACCCCCCTGACCGACGCGCGGTCGCGGTGTTCCACCTCGCGCGAGATGTCGGCACCATCCAGAGTCAGCCGGCCCGCGCTTAGCGCCAGCAGTCCCGCGACGCAGCGCGCCAGCGTGGACTTGCCGCTGCCCGACTCGCCCACCAACCCAAAAATCTGCCCGCGCCCGACCTCCAGCGACACGTCGTCGACGGCGCGCACGGGGTGGGAGGATGGGCCGAAGCGGCGCGCGGCGTGCGCAACCGCCAGCAGGGGCAGCGTGCTTACCCCGTCGGGCACCCCTGTTCCGTCTTGCCCCCGCGCCGTCGCCTCGTCCGCCTCGTCCGCCTCGTCCACCGCCGCCGAGGGCGCGACTGGCACGCGCACGTCTGGCCAGAAGAAACAGCGCGACAGGTGTTCGCTGCCGGCGGCGATGCCGTCGATTAGGGGCGGGCGCTCACCGTGCGGTGTCACTGGGAGCGCGGGCATCCTGCCCGTCCCCGGTTGGACGTCGACGAGCGGCGGATGCTCACCGCGCGGTGTCACGGCGATGAGCGGCGGATGCTCATCGCGGCACACCTGGCGCGCCAGTGGGCAGCGCGGCGCGAAGAGGCAGCCGGGGCCCTCTTCGCCCGGGCGCGGCATGCGTCCCGCGATAGGGATGAGGGGGGCCACGCCCTTGCGCGCGCCCTGCCGCGGCACGCAGGCGATCAGCCCCGCCGTGTAGGGATGCCGCGGCGCGGCGAAGAGTTGCGCCGTTGGCCCCTGCTCCACCAGCTCGCCGGCGTAGAGCACGCCGACGCGGTCGCATACGCGCGCCACCACCGCCAGGTTGTGGCTGATGAAGAGGATCGCCGCGTCGAACTCGGCGCGCAGGGCGGCGATCAGGTCGAGCACCGCCGCCTCGACCGTCGCGTCGAGTCCGGTCGTCGGCTCGTCCAGGATCAGCAGCGCGGGATTGGTGGCCAGGGCCATGGCGATGATGGCGCGCTGCTGCATCCCGCCGCTGAGCTGGTGCGGGTAGCGCGCCGCCACGGCGGCCGCGCCGGGCATGCGCACGCGGTCCAGCATTTCCACCGCGGCGCGGCGCGCTCCCGCCGTGCCCAGCCCGCCGTGGACACGGTAGACCTCCGCGACCTGCTCGCCTACGGTCATGGCGGGATTGAGCGCGGCGCCGGGGTCCTGGTAAACCATGGCGATGCGTCCGCCGCGCACGCGCTGCAGCTCACGCCGCGACAGGGCGAGCACGTCGCGCCCCTCGAAGAGGATGCGTCCGTTGGAGACGCGCCCGTTGGCGGGCAGGTAGCGTATCGCGGCGTAGGCCAGCGTGCTCTTCCCGCTGCCCGACTCGCCGACCACGCCATAGGCCTCGCGCGGGCGGATGGCCAGCGAGACGTTGCGCACGGCGTCCCGTCGCCCGTCAGCGCCGCGGTAGGTGATCGTCACGTCCTCCAGGGACAGCAGCGGCGCGCCCTCGGCAATCTCCGCCCGGGCATCTTCCACGGCAACGCTCATGACTGTTGCGCCCGCTGCAGGCCATCGGCCAGCAGATTGATGCCCACCACGAGCGAGGCGATGGCCAGGGTGGGGGCCAGGACGATCCAGGGCGCGGTGGTGATGTAGACGTGCGCGTCGTTGATCATGGCGCCCCAGTCGGGTGACGGCGGCTGGACGCCCAGTCCGATGAAGCTGAGCGACGCCGCCGCGAAGACCGCGTAGCCGATGCGCACCGTGCCCTCCACCACGATCGGCCCGCTGATGTTGGGCAGGATCTCGGTCAGGATGATGGCGGGACCCCGTGCCCCGCGCAGGCGGGCCGCCGACACGTAGTCGAGGTCGCGCACGCTCAGCGCGGCGGCGCGGATGATGCGGCCGGAGAGCGGGATATAGGTAAGGCCGATGATCAGGATCACGTTGAACTGTGAGGGCCCCACGATGGCCAGCGCGAGCAGCGCCAGGACGACGACGGGGAAGGCCATCACCGCGTCCATCGCGCGCATCACGATCTCGTCGAACCAGCCGCGATAGTAGGCGGTCAACAGCCCGACGACCAGCCCCCCGGCCAGGCCGATCAGCGTGGCCGCGGGGGCCAGGATGAGCACCTCGCGGCTGCCCGCGAGCACGCGCGTCCATACGTCGCGCCCGTACTGGTCTGTCCCCAGGAGGTGCGCGCCCGATGGCGGGGCCAGCAGCGCGGTATAGTCCTGCGCGGCGGGGTCGTAGCGCGCGAGCAGCGGCCAGACGATGGCGCACCCGATCCAGAAGAGGACGATCAGCAGGCCAACCAGCGCGCTGGGCGAGCGGCGCAGGCCGCGCAGCGCCGCGCCCAGACGAGCCGGACGCGCCCTCGCGCCCAGCAGGGCTGCAGATGCGCCGACCACAGGCTCTCGCGGCCCCGCAATCGCGGGATCGGTAGGGACGATATCGGTTGGAGGCGACTCAATCATGGGCATACATCCTGATGGGCAGTGGGCAGTGGGCAGTGGGCAGTGGGCAGTGGGCAGTGGGCAGTGGGTAGTGGGCAGTGGCTAGTGGCTAGTGGCTAGTGGCTAGTGGCTAGTGGCTAGTGGCTAGTGGCTAGTGGCTAGTCAACCTCACTCGTCACTAATCACTAGCCACTAGCCACTCGTCACTCACCCGTGGCGGATCTGGGGATTGAGGTAGGCGTAGACCAGGTCGGCGGATAGGTTGGCCAGCATGTAGATGACGGCGACGATCATCACGCAGTCTTCGAGCAGCGGGATATCATGGTGCAATCCAGCGGTCAGCAGCAGGCTGCCGATACCGGGATAGCCGAAGAGCGTCTCGACCACGACGAGCCCGCCTACAAGGTAGCCGACCTGCGACGTGACCACGGTGATGGTGGGAACCAGCGCGTTGCGCAAGACGTGGCGCAGCAGGACCGTGCGCCAGGGCATTCCCTTAAGGATGGCCGTGCGCGTGTACGGGCTGTTGAGCACGGCGATGGTGCTGGCGCGCATCATGCGCGCCACGTAGCCGAAGAAGACGATGCCGAGCGAGAGGGCCGGGCCGATCAGATATTGCGGCGAGGTGAGCGGACTGCCACCGCCCGACAGGGTCGCGGTGGGCAGCACGCGCAGCCACACGCCGAAGACGGTCAGCAGCACGATCCCGCTCACGAACTCGGGGACGGCCATCAGCGAGAGGCCGGTGATGGAGATGAGGCGGTCGGCCAGGCGATCCTGCCGTAACGCCGCGACCATGCCCAGGCTGATCGAGATGGGCACGATCACGATCAGCGCCGCAGCGGTCAGCACGAGCGAGTTGCCCAGCCGGCCGGGGATGAGATCACCGATGGGAGTGTCGTAGCTGGGCGCCGTGCCCCACTGCCCGCTCACGAACCCGCCGATCCAGCGCAGGTACTGCAGCGGGGCCGGGCTGTCGAGCCCCAGTTGCGCCCGCAGCGCCCGCACCGAATCGTCCGTGGCATACTGCCCCAGCACCGTGTGCGCCACGTCCCCGGGCACGACCTGGGCGATCACGAACACCACGACCGACATCAGCCATAGAGTCAGCGCGAGCAGGCCGAGCCGCCGCAAGAGGAAACGCGCCATAGATCTCATCCCCTGGATTGACATGGAGAGGGCGACACCGGGCCGGCCCGGCGTTGCATCGCATCGCACGCGCGACCGCGCTTGATACTACAACGTGACATTAACCTGCGACTGAAGTCGCATGGCAAAGAACGACGATTAAAGTCGTGTGCGGCGGCCTGTTGAGACACTTTAGTGTCCGTTGTGTGCCATCGACGTCAGTCGCAGGCTGGTCCTGTTGTAGTATTAGGGCGGGCGGTCCGATTCAACGCCGACGCTACGACCAGGGAGTCACGGGGCGCTCTTGCCGCTCCCCATCCACCACCAGGTCGACTTTCTCGTTGTAGAAGCAGAGCAGGTTCGTCACCTTGAGCGCCTCCGGCAAGGGGGTCGGATAACCCCACACCAGGTCCTCGGCCACGGTGTCGCCGATCGCCAGCGACCAGTATGACGCGGTCCCCTTGTAGGGGCAGACGCTGTGCGATGAACTTGGGCGCAGCAGGTCCATGCGCGCGTCGAGCTTGGGGATGTAGTAGCGGGTGGGCAGGCTCGTCTCGAAGAGCAGGCGCGGGCGGCGCGTGTCCGCCACCTTCACGCCGTTGCTCCAGACCTCCACGCGCCGCGAGCTCTCCAGCACGTCGATGCGGTGGTAGGGGTCGCGCGGATGCTTGAAGACCTCCTCGTCCTCCTCGAACCAGGCGTCCATGCGGTCCCAGTAGAAGGCCACCAGATCGTGGATGTCGGGGCAGCCGCTGATCGGCGCGGGATAGTTCCAGGCGGCGTTCTCGGCCGTGCGGTCGCCCACCCGTACGTCCCAGTAGTGCGCGTCGCCCTTGTACGGACAGTGGGTGCTGTGCGTGGTGGGCGCGAGCAGGTCCCGGCGCACATCGTCCAGGGGGAAATAGTAGACGGGCAGGTGGCCCGTCTCGTGCAGCAGCGTGACCCGCCGGCTGTCGGCGACAACCTCGTTGTTGAAGGTCGCGCGCACCCGCCGCGGCGAGCCCTCGATGGCCACCCCATGCCGCGCGGGGTCACTTGTCGGGCCGATCACATCTATGCGGGCGCGCGTATCCGCACCGCCGGCCACCTCAGTCGTCATGGCAATCCTCCCCCTGGAGCTATACGTCGAGCGGTCCCGTGCCGTCGCGGCCCGGAGCGCGTCCATGCATCGCTCCCGTGACCGCTATCCCAGCCGTACCCTGTTCGCGACCGAATGCCGCTGGCATCCCGCCTACGGCTAGTATGCCGTCTCCTGCCTCATTCTGTCAAACACAATCTCGATAGGATTTATAGACAATGCGGATGCCGTTGCCTGTTGCGTCCACGACAGATAAGGGTCATCACATCTATCCCCCCCATCACACCATGTCCCTCACTGGCGCGTGGACCGCCCTGTGCGTGGCGCGCTGTCCTTCCTCTACGCCCAGCATAGAGCAGAGCGTCTGACAGGTGTATGTCAGCTTTTACCACGTGGTTCGGCCATGCGCACGGCTAGAAGCCCCTTGGGGGTGCACCTCAAAAAAGTGGAATGCGGCCGAACGGGCCTGCGACTGCGGTCGCATGGCAGCGGCCGAACGGGCCTGCGACGGCGGTCTCATGGCAGCGGCCGACGACTGCGGTCGGGTGTGGGTCGCCGGCACGCTGTTCCTGACCCCAGTCTGACACCGTAGTGTCCGTCGTGTGCCATGCGACCGCAGTGGCAGGCTGGATTCCACAATTGTAAGGTGCACCCGCCCCCTGGCTCATGCTTGTCGTCGCGGGTGGATGCGCTTATCCTGAGGTAGGGATGTCTGACGTCCGCGGCGCCGCGCCGCGATCCAGCCCCTGTGGTGTCGCTGGCGCGTCGTGGAAGGGGAGAGGTTTGGCCATCCATGAGACGGCGCGATCATGCGCCGATTGTCCGCGCGGAGCGTCGCGTTGACCCCCTCCCCAGCGGCGGTCGCGCGAGCCGAGCCGACAGTTCCGCGGGCCCGGCACGGCGCGCGCCTGGTGCTGATCCTGGGCGCGCTGAGCGCGTTCGCCCCGCTGTCCATCGACATGTACCTGCCCGCCTTGCCGGCCCTCGGGCGCGATTTTGGGACGGGCGCGTCGCAAGTACAACTTACCCTCAGCAGTTGCCTTCTCGGCCTCGCCCTGGGCCAACTGATCGCCGGGCCGGTCAGCGACGCCCTGGGCCGCCGCCGTCCGCTGCTCGTCGGGGTGGCCGCCTACGCAGCGGCCTCGCTGCTGTGCGTCGTCGCGCCGTCGGTGGGCGCGCTGATCCTGCTGCGCTTCGTACAGGGCCTGGGCGGGGCGGCCGGCATCGTCATCTCGCGGGCGATCGTGCGCGACCTGCACGCTGGCGTCGCCGCCGCGCGCTTCTTCTCGCTGCTGACGCTCGTGAACGGCCTGGCGCCCATCCTCGCCCCCATTATCGGCGCGCAATTGCTGCGCGGCGCCTCCTGGCGCGGCGTCTTCGTGGCCCTCGCCGTCATCGGCGCGCTGCTGCTCCTCGCCGCGGCCACGGGGCTCACCGAGACCCTGGCGCCGGGAGACCGGCGCGCGGGCGGCGTCTCCGCCACCCTGGCGACGTTCCGGCAGTTGCTGGCGGACCGCCTCTTCGTGGGCTACGCGCTCTCCTCCGGGCTGGCCTTTGCCGCCATGTTCGCCTACATCTCCGGCTCGCCCTTCGTGCTGCAGGGCATCTACGGCGTCTCGCCCCAACTGTTCAGCGTCCTGTTCGGCGCGAACGCGCTCGGGCTGGTGATCGTCAGCCAGGTCAATGGGCGGTTGGTCGGCCGGGTGTCGATGCGGCGGCGGCTGGCCGTGGGGCTGGTCGCCACGGCCAGCGGTGGCGCGGCCCTGCTCGCGGTCGTTGCCGCCGGAGTCGGGCTGGCCGGCGTGCTGCCGGCCTTATTCGTCGTCGTCTCCAGCCTGGGCGTCGTGCTGCCCAACGCCACCGCGCTGGCGCTCTCTGGTCAGCCCAGCACCGCTGGCAGCGCGTCGGCGCTGCTGGGCGTCCTGCAATATAGTGTGGGCGCCGCCGTCGCGCCGCTCGTCGGGCTTGGCGGCGCAAGGACCGCCCTGCCCATGGCCCTCGTCATCGCCGCGCTGGGCATCGGCGCGCTGACGACATTCACATGGCTATCTCGCTACCCGATGAGGTCGATCCGGTAGCGACGCAGCAAGCGGGCCAGGAGCGCGGCATCGGTGGCGAGCGTGCCTCCAGGCATCGCTGTGCTGTCCTGCTCGACGCGATCAAATAGCGCCCCGCTCACACACCCATCTCGCCGTACCTGCGCGCCGCCTGTATCACCGGCTCGCTGTGCCCCTGACGCAGGAGGGTCAGCGGCGAGCGGCCATCAAAGTCCATGTTGGGGTTGATGAACCAG
>JAABUX010001760.1_pt1 | contig 31915 bp, 33 predicted proteins | sample 5561851 | NCBI WGS metagenome assembly JAABUX01 (sample SAMN10711883, study PRJNA513361) | rock metagenome | isolation source: Antarctica rocks | place: Antarctica: Victoria Land, Richard Nunatak red sandstone | collected 2016-01-03
TGGAATGGCCTGAGCCCCAGCTCGGATGCCGTCCAACGGCACTTGCGGTGAGGCTTCCGGATGGGTCGGCCCCAAAGATGCCCTGACCTCCCCCTAACCGTCAAGGCGACTCGTGAACGCTTACCTCGGCCTGCACCCCATCACGACGAAGGGCAGCCGACTCCTGTTTCTTGGCATGGCCCTCGGAGGATCTCTCGACATCCAGTTCGGCCCGGACCCGCTCGATGGTCGCCGACGACGCCCACACTCCCCTGGAGAAGTTCCTCCGGCCCACCTTCTCCTGCACGACCCAATGGTCCCCGGCGGCCTTCACCCGGCGGGTCAGCCCGGCGTCTCCCGGTGGGAGGAGAATCCAGCCCTCCGGTGCGGCCTGGACCATGCCATCGGCGGCCCGGACGGAGTTCGGGGTGGGGCCGGGATTGAAGGTGTTGTCGCCCCTTCCGCTTCCGCTCGCCGAGTCCCACCGCCAGATTCCCCAACAATCCTCTTCACTTCTTCGGCGCCCCGTCCAGGAACTCGAACAACGCCTTCGTCGGCTCGTCGCCCGGCGTGCCCAGGTCGGCGTTGATCGTCACGTGGTTCTTGCCTGCGGCGGGGAAGGTGCTCGCCGACACGCCCGCCTCCCGCAACGCCCGGGCGAGTCGCTGCGACTGCCCCTTGGTCTCGGGATGATCCGCAACGTGGAGGATCAGGAAGGGCGGGATGTCTTTCCCCTTGGTAACGTGGGCGACGGGGGACAGTTCCTTCTGGCTCGCCTCGTCGCCGAACTTCTGCCGGTAGCTCTTCGCCCGCAGCTCCTCGACGGTCGCAACCTGCTTCGGCACGTCGTAGGTGTCGCCGTCCACCGGGACGCACCCCTTGATGGACGACGGCGAGAGCCCCTCGGCCTCCAGGTAGCGGCCGTCGGTGCAGACCAGGGCGGCCAGTTGTGCCCCGGCCGAGTGCCCCATGATGAAGATCCTGTCCGGGTCGCCGCCGTATTCCCCGGCGTGGTCGTGGACCCAGCGGATCGCCCTGGCCACGTCTCCGGCCATCTGCCGGATCGTCGCCGTGGGGAGCAGGCGATAGTTGGTCGAGACGAAGACGAAGCCCCTGTCCACGAACGCCCGAGGCTTCGCATCCACCTCGCCCTTGTTGCCGACCTGCCACCCGCCCCCATGAATCCAGAAGACGACCGGGTGGCCCTTGCCCTCGGCCGGGGCGTACACGTCGAGGGTCTGCCGCTCGGCCTTCGGCTCGGCGTAGGCGAGGTCACGATGGACCTGGGGGTCGTCGGCGCGGGCCGAGGTGGCGGACAGCAGGAACGCAACGATCCATCTCATGGTGGCTCCTCTCGATGATAGACGCTTCCGTCTCCGGGCCAATCAGAACAGTTCGGCGATGGGGCTGCCGTGCTCGACGATGAAGCGGGGCCGACCGGAACCGTCCAGGTAAGTGGCATCGAGCGGCACGCCCATATGGCGGTAGATCGTCGCCGCCAGGTCGCCCGGCGTCACGGGCCGGTCCTTGATGGTGCCGCCGTCCCGGTCGGTCGCCCCGATGACCTGACCGTGCCGCAGGCCGCCACCGGCCATCGTCATGGACATGACGGAATCCCAGTGATTCCGCCCGTCGGTGCTGCCCTGGGTGCCCATCATCGGCGTCCGGCCGAACTCGCCCATGGCGATCACCAGCACGTCGTCCAGGAGCCCCCGCTCCCCCAGGTCCGAGACCAGCGTGGTGATCAGGTGGTCGAAGATCGGCAGGAGCGGCTTGAGGCCCTTGCCGATGCCGCCATACGGCGGGATGTTGTCGCCGTGGTTGTCCCAGGTGCCCGAGGCCGAGTGGTAGCTCAGGTCGATCGTGACGAAGGCGACCCCGGCCTCGACCAGGCGGCGGGCCAGCAGCGCCTGCTGGCACCAGAGGTGCTTCCCGTAACGATCCCGGGCCGCCACCGGCTCGCTCGACAGGTCGAACGCCGCCTGTGCCCGGCGGCCGACGAGCATCTCCACCGCGTCCCGGCCGTGGCGGTCCATCGCCTCGATGGCCTCGGAGCGGTCGATCTCCCGACGCAACCGGTCGAGGTCCTCCAGCAGGGACCGACGGTCCCGGAGCCGCTCCTGGGTCAAGCCCGCCGGGAGCTTGAAGAAGTCGGCCCCGGTCGAGCGGCCGGTGTCCTCGCCGACGTCGGTATAGATGGGCAGCCGGGTCGCCCCGTTGGCGATGAACGGGTCGTACCCCCGGCCCAGGTGCCCGCCGTAGGCGACGTGGGTCCGGGAGGTCTGGAACGCCACGTAGGGCGGCATCCCCGGACGGTTCGCCCCGCGGTGCTTCGCAACGACCGAGCCGATCGCCGGGTACATGTCCCCGGCGGGGTTGATCCGGGGCTCGGCCTCCAGGTTGGCCGTCTGGAAGACCTTGTTGGGCTCGTGGTTGCTGTGCCGGCAGTCCACCGAGCGGAGGATGGTGAACTTATCGAGCATCGCCGCCTGCTTGGGCAGATGCTCGCAGAGGGAGACGCCCGGCAGCCTGGTGGGGATGACGCCGAAGGGCCCTCGGTTCTGGGTCGGGCGGTCGGGCTTGGGGTCCCAGGTGTCGATCTGGCTGGGGCCGCCGGCCATCCAGAGCAGGATGACGGACTTATGACCGCGGATGGGCTTGCCGGCCTCGGACGCCCGGGCTCGGCACCGGAGCAGGTCGGGCAGGCCCAGCCCGGCCATCCCTGCCAGCCCGGCCTTGAGCATGTTGCGGCGGCCGGCGACGACCAGGCCCTCCCGGTCCAGCGGATTGAGGCCGGCGAAGGCGTGCGGGTGCGAGTGGGAAGATCTTCCGGGATCGCTCATGGGGCCGCCCTCGTGGTGGGTCCTCGGAGGCGTCTCGGCCACGTCCGGTGCCCTCGTGATCCCGGGGGCCGTGGCGTCGTCACGCACGATCCTACGGCGGGCGTGCCGGCGAGGCCAGCCCGGCGGGGAGCTGGGGCGACGAGCCCGTCGGGGTCGAGCCCGGATCGGTCGCCGGGGTTGGCCCTGGACAATCCAGATGCCTTGATGTACGATCAGTGTCGGCGGATCACCGGCCCCTCGGGGTCGCTCGGCGTGAACCACGGCGTCATCGCCGTCAGCCGGTGCCGAAAGCCCGTCAGGTCAGATACCCCGGCACAGTCCGCCCATACCGCCCCCAGCACCGCCGGCTTGCCGCACGAGCCTCCGGACGGTCGGGTCGTCCAGCCGACGCCGATCCATCCCCCGGCCCGACGGCGGCAGGTCGATCTGCGATGCTGGCGGCGGTCATCTTGCCCCGAAGCCCCGGTGCATCGTGCCGTGGGTCCTGGGCGAGTTCTCCATCTCGAACTGCTCCACCTCAACCCGACCGGACGGCTGTCCCCGGACGACCGCCTCCACATCGAGGCCCAGCCGGCACCCGTCGCCGAGGAGACTCTCGGTCGGGTTGAGCCGGCGTTGCCACGCCCGGACCTTCGGGTCGACGCCCAGCCCGTGCTCCAGGAAGACAGCCGATCGCCCGGCCTCGGGACGCGGTAGACCTGCCCCGGCGCACGCCCGGCCTCGGGGATGCTGCACATCTTCCAGGTGCTCACCACGCGGTCGAAGGAGCCGTCGCCGAAGGGCAGAGTCTCGCCGCCCAGCCTCCGCCGATCGACCTCGATGTCGCTCCTGGCGATCCGCTTCAGGGCCCTCATATTCATGCCGGGGTTGGGATCGACGGTCGTGATCTCGCGGACGTGCTCGGGATAGTAGGCCAGGTTCAGGCCGGTGCCGAAGCCGATCTCCAGGATCTCCCCTCCCACGTCGGCCAGGACCTTCTTGCGTTGCTCGGCCAAAGGCGGACAGGACCATCGGGCAGTCGCAGAGGTGCGGGAGGACATACCGAGAGGAGAAGCCCATCGTGTCGCCTTGATCCTGCGGGCACATCAAGCCAGTCGTCACGGACTTCAGTTCGCCTTGGACAACACGAGGGTCACTGCGATCTGGGCGTCCGACTTCAGGAACTCGTCCACCATGATCGCCTTCGCCCGCTCTCGATTGAACGCCCGACCCGGCACCGATCAATGGGAAGGCGATGGGCCGAAAGCTTCGCTCCTGGGCGAGCTTCAGGGCGTTGTAAACGGAACCCGGATTGACCGCTCGGACGCCCTCCAGAGCAGGTTGATGCCGGCAACGCGGATGATCGCCGTGAACGGCAGCCTGCCCGCCGAGGTCAAGACGGTCCCGCCGAGCGGGATCGGCCCGATCTTGCCCAGTTCCTCGATTCGGCATGAACGTCGAGAGCAAGAACATGGGGCCGGTGGAATGGCTCCTCCTCAATTGCCTTATCCGTACTCTGGGGCGGGTCCTTCTTCCTGGGCAAGGTGGCGATCGCCGAGGTCTCGCCGTCGCCGTCATGATGGGGCCGGATGCGATCCACCGACTGAAGTCCGACCTGCCGGCCCAGGTCGCCGTCCTCGGGGCCGCCCTTACTTTCAGAACCTCGCCGTGGCCGGGGCGACGAACCTGCTGCTCGTGACGTCCCGATGCTCCGGGGGAGGAAGCGCTTCATTTGGTCGCCCGGCGGAAACACGGGACGTCTCTCACGGCTGCCCACGGGGACGGCTCCGGCCCTGATCAGGGCTTCGTAGGAACCCCGACTCCCCGCCTTGCCAGGAAGTCCCGGATCAGCCGGGCGATCGTCGCCCCGTCCTCCTCCAAGGCGAAGTGGCCCGTGTCGAGCAGGTGGAACTCCACGTCCTTGAGGTCACGGCGGTAGGGGTGGGCACCGGCCGCCGGGAAGATGGCGTCGTTCTTCCCCCAGACGACCAGGGCCGGGGGCTGGTGCTTGCGGAAGTACGCCTGCCACTCGGGGTAGAGCGGCGGGTTCGACCCGTAGCTGTGGAGCAGGGTTAGTTGGATCTCGGCATTGCCGGGGCGGTCAAGGAGCGGCTGATCGACGTTCCAGTTGTCCGGGCTGATCGCATCGGGGTTGCGGACGCCGTTGGTGTACTGCCACTTGGTCGCTTCCAGGGTCACGAACTTCCGCAGCGGGGCGGCGGTCGCCTCGGTCCGGTCCTTCCAGTACGCCTTGACCGGCACCCAGAAGTCGTTGTCGATCCCCTCGTCGTAGGCGTTGCCGTTCTGGACGATCAGGGCCGTGACCCGATCCGGGTGCTTCACCGCAAGCCGATAGCCGACCGGAGCCCCATAGTCCTGGACGTAGAGGGCGTAACGGGTCAGTCCGACCTCCTTGGTGAAGCCGTCGATGACCTTCGCCAGGTTGTCGAAGGTGTACTCGAACTCCCCGACCGGCGGTGCCGAGCTATTGCCGAAGCCGGGGTAGTCGGGGGCGACGACGTGGTAGCGGTCGGCCAGGGCGGGGATCAGGTTGCGGAACATGTGCGAGGAGGTCGGGAATCCGTGCAGCAGCAGGATCGCCGGTGCGTCCTTCGGCCCCGCCTCACGATAGAAGATGTCGAGGCCGTTGACCTTCACGATGCGGTGGAGCACCTGCCCGTTCGGGATGACCGATGTCGCGACCTCCTGGGCGAAGAGCGGAGCATGGTTCGCAAGGACGCCGATGATGAGGGTCGCCAGGGTCAGGGTCCGCTTCAGGGCGAGCATGGATCTCTCCTCTCTTGGCGGTCGGGGCCCGTCGGGGTCACGTTCGGTCTTCAGGCCGGGGACACGTCCAGGGGCTCGACGGCGGGGAAGTCGATGGGCGTCTCGACGGCGATGTTGAAGTAGTTGGTCAGGGCGTTGAGGGCGACGAGGGCGATGATCTCGGCGACCTCGCCGTCGGAGTAGCCCCCCTCCTGGACCCGGCGGATCTCCTCGCCGGTCACGTTGCCCCGGTTGTCGATCAACGTGCGGGCGAACACCAGGGCGACGTCTGCTTTGGCGTCGTGCGAGTGGCCCCGGCGGTTGGCGAGGCGTTCCTCATCGTCCAGGCCGGCGAGCCTGCCCGCCAGGTTGTGGGCCGCAAGACAGTAAGCGCAGCCGTTGGACTCGGCGGCCTCGATGGCGATCCTCTCCCTCAGCTTCGGGTCGAGCGATCCCCCGGCCAGAGCCCCGCTGAAGGCCGAGGTAGCCTTCCAGGACGGCCGGCGAATTGGCCATCGCCTTCATCATGTTGGGGACCCGACCCATCTTGGACCGGACGGCCTCGAACAACTCGTGGGCCTTGCCTTAGGCGAGCGACGGATCGACGAGCGGCAAGCGGGACATGGTGAGTCTCCTGAGAAGTCGGCCCCCGGCCCACTCGGCGACGAGACGGGACGACCGGAAATCGCGCAGAAAATATAGACAGGTCTATTTGGGGTGCCCGAGAACGAGGGTGTCGTTCAGCCCCCATTCAACTGCAAGACGAGGCAGGACGCCGCATCACGGGCCACCTCGGCGGGCCGGGACGAACCCTGGATCACGGCCGTGACGATGGCCCCCTCGATCAGCAGGGCGATGGCGGTGGACAGCTTCGCCGCCACCTCTCCCAGCGACTCCTCGACGAGTCCGGCGAGGAAGGCGTGGAAACGCTCCTTGTGTTGGCGGGCGAAGGCGAAGCCGGGGTGGGCCGGATCGGCGAGTTCGACCGAGGCGTTGATGAAGGCACAGCCCCGGAACGTCGGCGTCTCGAACCACTCCTTGAGGGCTCCGAAGAGCGCACCGAGCCGGTCGCCCTTCGCCCCGGCGTGCCGGCCCATCGCCTCGGGGAACCACGCCATGAATTGCTCTTCGCGGTGTTGGAGGACGGCCAGGATGAGGTCGTCCTTGGACCGGAAGTGGGTGTACAGGGTCATCTTGGCGGCCCCGGACTCGGCGATGATGCGGTCGATCCCGACGGCCCGGACCCCCTCGGCGTAGAAGAGGCGGTCGGCGGTGTCGAGGATGCGCCGCCGGGCGTCGGTGGTGGTTCTTGTGCGTCCCATGTCAAGTTTATACAGACAGGTCTGTATGAAATCAAGGGCTTGTCCGCCTCAGTCTTCGGGAATTCTCCCCCTGGGACCCCAACAACCCCTGGCCTCCGAACCTTCGCCGTTTCGTGCCGAAGATCGGGATATCCGATCGCCACGAGCCCTGCCTCAAGTCAGGGCGATCGACCGGGCCGTCGGGCGTCGAAGGTTCCGGCTCCGTGCTTGGGCCGGCACGACTTCGCCCGGGCGGCCTGATGCCGCCGGGACCGTGCGTTCCTCCTCACGGCGGCGAGGGGCATGATCTGGGCCGATATGAGTACGTCCGCAACGGGGCGGCCAATCTGTTCATGACCGCCGAGCCGCTGACGGGCTGGCGGCACGTCGAGGTGACCGATCGGCGGACGGCGGTGGACTTCGCCGAGGTGGTGCGTGCCCTGGTCGAGGAGGTGTGCCCGGAGGCCGAGAGGGTCGTCCTGGTGATGGACAACCTGAACACCCACGAGCTGGCGTCGCTGTACCAGGCCTTCCCACCGGAGCAGGCCAAGCGGATCGCCGACCGGCTGAAGGTCCACCACACGCCGAAGCACGACAGCTGGTTGAACATGGCGGAGATCGAGCTGTCAGTGTTGGCGAGGCGGTGCCTGGACCGGCGGATCGGGACGAAGGAGGAGTTGAAGCGGGAGGTGGCGGCATGGGAGGACGAGCGGAACGGGCGGGACGGCGTGAACCGGTGGCAATTCACCACGGCCGACGCCCGGATCAAGCTCCGACGGCCCTACCCGACAACTCAAGAGTGGCCGGCCACCAGCGGCGATCGACCCGCCGAGCGACCCCTTCGTGCAACAACGCCGCCGATGTGGAGGTTGCGGTGGTAGTGGGCGGTATCACCTCGCTTCTCCCCGACCCACTTCAAGAAGTCGAAGGCCAGTTGCGTGACGATGACTTCGCCGTGGGGACCCACCGGCTCTGCGGGCCTGGTGATGCTGCCCAGGTACTCCCGCCATCTTGCCTCGGCCTCGGCGTGGGGGAAGAGGCCGACCCTGCCGGATTGCATGGCCTTGCCGCCGGATTCGCTGTACCAATAGCCAGACTTGTCCTTCAGCCTGGGTTGCCTAGCCATCGGATCGTCCCGGAGCTTGTAGGAGGGGTCATGTGGGCGTAGTATAACCCCGTCGGGAGCGGTTGTACAAAAATGAAACCGGCACGATCAAGTGGCGTCAGGAGAGGACAAAATAATGAAGAAGGAGACTCGAAAACTAGCTTTTGAATAGGGTTACGGACAATGGGAGTGCGTGTACGGCTGGTGCCGGCCCTGGTCTTCAAAACCAGCGAGCGGCATGGAGACATGCCGCTGGTGGGTTCGATTCCCATGCACTCCCGCCAACCCGTCCTATGTCGTCGGCCCCCGACAGATGGTGTCAACCGTCTCTTCCCGAGGGGCTTCGGGCTCGGCCGGTTGGTCCGTCCCGGTCCTCGCGTGCCGATCCACCCTCGCGTCAACGGCTCCCGCCTCCTGACTCGTGGCGGGGGGCGTTCGTGCAACTGTCCTCTCCGAGACTCCGTGCATGTCATGCGGCCCGGCGGAGCAGCCTGTCGACCGTCGCCTGAATTTCCGCCTTGATCAGACCGCGGCGGAGGACCGCCCGAATCTCATCGCCCGGCAGCTTGACCGCCCGCTCCCCGTACGGGACGAATCTGTCGGGGGCCCTGCCGCGGCGCCGGCCGGCCCGCTTGGCCAGGTCGATCCTGCCTTCGCCATAGACCCGGGGCCGGCCACGCCGCCCCCGCGGTCGCGGGCCGGGCACCGTCCGGAGGGCCGCATCCTTGCGGAGCCGGCCGACGACCCTCATGCCCAGCGAGGCCGCCGGCTTGAGGAAGGCGGCCTTGGCACGAGCCCCGTCGGCCACCACCCGGAGCAACTCGACGGCCAGCCCCTGTTCGGTCCGGAACGCCGGCCGGTGCTCCGGGTCGATGCCGGGCGAGTCCACCTCGCGAACGCACCTCCGGGCCGGCAGCGGCGGGGCGATCGCGCCACGCGCCGGGCGAGCGACCAGCAGCCCCGGGACCACGAAGACGTGCCCATGGGCGAAGGGCGAGCCGGCGGGGCCGGGGGTGGGGTTGTGGTGGACGCCGGCCACCTGCACCCGAGGCCCGTGCCGCCGAGTCGGGGTGTCGACCAGGGCGAGGGGTCAGCCGCTCGGCCCCGGCCAACAGCGGCTTGACCGCCTCGACGACCGGGCGTGCGTCGACGCCATCGGCCTCCTTCCCGGCCGCGGCGACGGCCGTTCAGCGGCGACGGAATCGGTTGCCGGGCCCGGCCGTCCGGTCCCAACTGGTGATGGTCCGCCGGCCCCGGGCCAGCTTCGGGGGCCGCGTCGTGAAGCCGCAGATTGACCGAATTTAACCGGCTTTTAAGATGACGGCGTCGAATTCGACCTCACCAGGCGGGAGTTCGAGCTTCTGGAGTACCTCCTCCGGAACAAGAACGCCGCCGTCACCCGCGAGATGATCGCACGGGACGTCTGGAAGGACGCCGAAGGCGCGCCGACCAACTCCATCGACGTCTTCATCACCCTCTTGCGCAAGAAGGTCGAGCGGCCGGGCTTGAGGCAGGTCATCCAGACGATCCGGGGCGTCGGCTACGCGGTGAGGGAGGGCTCGTGAGCCGCCTGAACATCCGCTGGCGGTTGACGGGCTGGTATGGCGCCGTCCTGGCGGCCACGCTGACCGTCTTCGGCGCGGCGGTCTCCCTGGTGATGCGGCATGTCCTCCTGGCGAAGACGGGCGCGGGGATGTCCATGGAATCGATCGAAGTCCAGGAGGAAGTCGCCCGGACCGGCCACCGATCGCTCCTCGGCAGCAGCCTCGGGCGGCGATTCGCGCGTCACCCGGGGTATGACATCCAGGTCGGCGACCCGGGCGGCAAGCCGCTGTTCCGCAGCGATCGACTTCGGGACGAGGGACTTCCGGTGCCGTCGACGTATCCCGAGGCCGATCGGGATGCCTACGGGGACTTCCGACGCGGTCGCGCGGGCCGGTTCCGGCTCCTCGCCGAGTGGGTCGACGGGGGCGTCCATCACACCGGGATCACGACGGCCTGGACGCCCAACAAGGTCACGGGGGGCACGCCCGGGCGCGACCTCGACATCAACGGCCGGCGCGAGAAGGTGGGCGGGCCGACCTTCGCCGCGATCACCGCCCGGAGCTACCACCTCGGTAGGATCAACATATTGCTCGGCGACGGGAGCGTGCGGTTCGTCAAGGACAGCATCGCCGGGGCCACCTGGCGGGGGCTGGGCTCGGTCTCCGGGGGCGAGGTCGTCAGTGCCGACAGTTACAGTTATTGAGGGCGGGAAGCCATCCCAGGGTCTTGCGGGCGGGACCCGGACCGCAGAATCTCGACCACTTCGACAACAAAGGGGACAGGAAAATGATCCGGAATCGAAAGCTACTGGCCGTCGTCGTGATCCTGGCGGGGCTCCCGGCCTCTGCCGGATTCGCCTCGAAGAAGACCTGGACGTTCGACGAAGATGAGCCGGGCGCGATCGCCAAGGGCTTCGTCAGGGGGGGAGGCGACTGGAAGGTCGTCGCCACCGGCGAGGGCAAAGTACTCGCCCAGCTGGCCGAGAGCCCCGACCCCGCCTTCAACGTCGCCTTGGTGGACGGGACGAACGCCGATGACGTGGACATCTCGGTGAAGATCAAGGCGATCGCGGGCGAGAACGACCAGGGCGGCGGCCTGGTCTGGCGGGCCGGGGACGCGAGGAACTACTACGTCGCCCGCTTCAATCACATGGAGGACAACTTTCGCGTCTACAAGGTCGTGGACGGGGTCCGGTCGCCGCCGCTCCGGAACGCCGACGTGAAGCACCACGACGGCTGGACGACGGTCCGCGTGACCATGAAGGGCGACCGCATCGAGTGCTTCCTCGACGGCAAGAAATACCTCGAAGTGGCGGACTCGACCTTCCCGGGCGCGGGCAAGATCGGCGTGTGGTCGAAGTCGGACGCCCGATCGCAGTTCGACGACCTGACGCTCTCCGGCGAATGATCGCCCGATCCGACCCTGTTGGGGCGTGCTCGCGCCGTGCCCGCCCCCCGGTCGGCGAGCCCAGCCTGCGGAGACGGCCGAGGAAGATCAAACACGCGCTCCTGCCATCATTCGCCCACTTCCGAGGCAGAGGGCCGGCGCGGGACCCGGCGACGATCGGCTTGACGATCTCTTTCTGGCAGCCCATCGCATCGATCGTGATCAACGTGCCGGCCGGGTCGATCTGCTCCAGGAGTTGGGGGATGGCGGTGATCTCGTTGGACTTGGCGTCGGTGGCGACCTGGCCCAAGGCGATCCCCTCCTGAGTGGCCCAGGCACTGACGATGTGCAGGGCACCGAGGTCGTTGGCCTGATCGTGCGAGCGGCGACAGGACTTGCCGTCGATGGCGACGAGACGATCGGGGTTGCTGGCGTCGGCCGTGATCGCGTCGCTGATCCAGGCCTGGAAGCAACGCTGGAAGGCCTCGGGCTTGAGCACAATGAGCAGGCGACGGATGCAGTCCCGTGAAGGGATGCCGTTGGGCCGTGCGAGATGCTGGGCGAGCCAGGATTGGCGGTGCTTGGCCCAGCGATGGATGGCGGTGGGGCCGTCGCAACCGCAGATGATGGCACAGACGGCGATGGCGGCGATATCGACCAGCAGGTGTTTGCGATTGCGAGTGTGGCGGGGGTCGTCGAGCGATTCGAAGGACGAGGCGATGGAGCCGACATCGACGAGCTTGGCCATGGGAGACATCCTGGATCGGGTCGTAGTCGTAGTGGGTCGCCGCGCGGCGAGATGAACACGATGACCGAATCCAAGATATCGAGACGACGTCCATCGCGCCAGACTACGCAGGCCGCACAGCTATGCGAGCTGGCCGTGCGCGCAGATGGAAGGGCTGCTCACCAACTACTACGAGTATCACTTCCTCTACATCGGCGGCATCCACCACGTCGAGAGCCGGAACATCCAGGGCAAGGCCCTGATGAAGTTGTACTTCCACCCCGGCACGAACATGGCGCGGGCGATGGCCGAGACGGTCGGCCACGTCACCCGGGCCCGCGCCTTCATGCCGCCGGGCACGGTCTCCCCGTTCGTGACCCGGTTCGACGCGGGCAGCGTCCCGGTGGGTTACCTCGTCCTGTCGAGCGAGGCCAAGACGATCGGCGAGATCCAGGACCAGGCGCTCTTCAAGGTCCGGCCGATGTTCGCCGGCCTGCCGGGGGTGTCGGCCCCGCCCCCGTTCGGCGGCGGCCGGCGGACCGTCGTGGTCCGGGCCGACCCGGACCGGCTCCGCTCCTACAAGATGTCGCCCGACGAGGTCGTCTCCGCCCTCAACGCCGGCAACGCGATCAGCCCGTCCGGGGCGGTCCGGATCGGCGACAAGATGCCGATGGTCCCGGTCAACTCGCTGGTCCGCCAGGTCAAGGACCTGGAGACGATCCCGATCCGGGTCGGCGAAGACCCCGGCGTCTACATCCGCGACTTCGCCACGGTGCTCGACGCCTCCGACATCCCCAGCGGCTACGCCCTCGTCAACGGCCGTCGGGCCGTCTACATCCTCGTCACCAGGCGGGCCGACGCCGCGACGGTCGCGGTCGTCGGCCACGTCCGCGAGGCCCTCCCGAAGATGCAGGCGGTCCTGCCCGAAGACATCAAGGTATCGTCCGAGTTCGACCAGCCCCCCACCGTCACCCGGGCCGTCGCCAGCCTGGCGACCGAGGGGCGTTGGGCGCGGGCCTGACCGGACTCCACCCGCCGTTGCGGGCGATTCAGGGGATCGCCCGCTCCGTCAGTGCCGGGCCGCCCCCGGCCCGTGACGAGGGCATGCGGCACATCCGACGACTCCTGGCATCGACAAACTCGCGTGCCGGATGGTACGTTATCCGTCATGAAGCGTCTGCTGTCCTTCCTATGCCTGATCGCCGCCTTGACGGGCACTCAACTCCGTCAGATCGAGGCGGCGCACGACCTCGCCCGCTCGGTCGCCGAGTTGGGGAGCGGGCATCGCATCGAGATCATCGACGGGGGAGTCGGCGACGACTCCGGCGAGACCGTCGTTCATGCCGGCGCCGCCGATCACGTCGCCGGTGCGACATTCCTTCCGGCCGATCCGGAAGGACTCTCACCCCCACTCCGGCCCGCCCCGTCGGACTCGGGCCCGGGGGATCGAAGCCGCGATGATCGGACGACCTCGCATCCGGCGGGCTCGGTCCGACGGCATGCCTGGCTGCAACGCTTCCTGTTCTAGATCGGGTCGGTGAGACCGCCAGTCGTTCTCCGTCTTCGACCCGAACCCTGGAACCGGAGCCTACCCATGCGCCTGACTTCCGCGATCCGTCCCCGTCCCGGCTTCACGCTGATCGAGCTGCTGGTGGTGATCGCGATCATCGCCGTGCTGATCGCCCTGCTGTTGCCCGCCGTCCAGGCGGCCCGCGAGGCGGCCCGGCGGGCCCAGTGCACGAACAACCTCAAACAGATCGGGTTGGCGATGCACAACTATCACAGCACGCACGACACCTTCCCGCCCGGCTACGTCTCCCTCGTCCGGACGACCGGGCCGAACAGCGCCGAGGTCGGCCCCGGGTGGGCCTGGGGGACTTTGATCCTCAACAACCTCGAGCAGGCGTCGGTCTACAACGCCGCGAATTTCAGCATCCCGATCACGGACCCGGCCTCGGTGACGGTGCGGACGGTCCGGCTCAACAACTTCCTCTGCCCCAGCTCGGCCGGCCGCGACGGGCCGGTCACCCTCACGAACGCGGACTCGGGAGGGGCCGTCCTCGTGAACGACCTCTCGCCGGGCCAATACGTCGGCAGCGCCGGGCAACTGGAAGTCGATGATTACGCCCACATGAATAACGGCCTGTTCTTCCGCAACAGTCGGGTCGGCCTCCGTGACATCACCGACGGGTCGAGCACGACCCTGATGGCCGGCGAGCGGTCCCGCAACCTCGCCGACGCCACCTGGGTCGGCGCGATCCCGACGGCCCGCGTCTGCACCAACCCGTCCTGGAAGAACCCCGATTGCGAGCCGGCCAACGTCATGGTCCTGGGGCACACCGGGCCGTCGCCCAATCACGGCTGGGTCGATGTGCCGAACTACAAGGCCGCCGGCTCCGACGACTTCTGGAGCCTCCATCCCGGCGGCTGCAACTTCCTCTTCGGCGACGGCTCGGTCCGGTTCGTCAAGGAGACGGTGAATCCCCGGATCTTCAGCTTCCTGTCCTCCCGCGCCGGGGGCGAGGTCATCAGTTCCGACCAGTTCTGACCTCGGGATCGACCACGACCGGGCGGGGGCACCCCCGCCCGGCTTATTGGCCCGGGGCCGCTCCGTCGGCATCCGCCGCCGGCTCTGAAATCTGCTTTCGTCGCGGACCCGGGTCTACGTGAGGTCCCTCGATCGCACCTCTCTCCGCGGCCCGCTTGCCGGCATCTTGCGTCGGTTCGGGGCGACCGTCGCGACCGTCGATGGCCTCAAGTTTGTCAAGATCGTTCGACGATGAGAGGTGAGGGGGGCACCCACGGGCCGGCGGAGTTCGACCTCCGACGGCACTCATCGATCCAGGAGGTCACCGTGCAGCGAAGCAGCTCGTCATGGCTTGCGACGGCGTGTCTCGCCGCGTGGATCGGCTCCGCCCATGATGCGGCGGTCGCCCAGGTCGCCCCGCCGGTGCCCCCGGCACTCCCGGGCTCGGGCCCGGCCAGGCCGCCCGCGAATGCCCCTTCGCCCCCGTCGATCCTGGGGCCGGAGGTCCGACCGATCGACCTCAACACCGCGCTCCGGCTGGCCGGGGTCGAGAACCCCGAGCTGAACCTGGCCCGCCAGCGCGTCGTCGAGGCCGCGGCGCTGCGGATGCTCGCCGCCGCCCAGATCCTCCCGACGCTCAATTTCGGCACCAATTACGACTCCCACACCGGGACGCTCCAGCAGTCCAACGGCAACATCCTCTCGGTCAACCGGAGCGCGGTCTACGTCGGGGCGGGGGCCAACGCCGTGGCGGCGGGCACGGTGAACATCCCCGGGGTGTTCCTCGGCGGCAACATCGGCCAGGGGATTTTCGGCTACCTGACCGTGCGACAGGTCGTGATCCAGCGGCAGTTCGCCTCGCTCGCGGTCCGGAACCAGGTCTTCCTCCAGGTGGCCGTGGCCTACTCCGAGCTGATCCGCGCCGAGGGCATCCGGGCCGTCTCGATGCAGGCCCGCGACGAGGCCCGCGAGGTCGCCCGGCTCACCTCCGACTACGCGGCGACCGGCCAGGGCCGCCAGGCCGACGCCGACCGGGCGGCCACCGAGCTGGCCCGCCGCGAGGGCGAGGTCCTCGCCGCCGAGGGCCTGATCCTGTCCGCCTCGGCCGAACTCTGCCGGGTCCTCAACCTGGACCCCTCGCTCCGGCTGCATCCGACCGACGCCTACGTCGTGCCGCTGCCGATCATCCCCGACCCCCAGCCGCTCTGCGAGCTGATCGCCCTGGGGCTCCTGCGCCGGCCCGAGCTGGCCGAGCGTCGCGCGGCGATCCGCGAGGCCTTCCTCGCCCTGGAGGGGTCGAAGGTCCTGCCGTTCTCCCCGACGGTCCTGATCGGCTTCAGCGCCGGCGGCTTCGGCGGCGGCAGCAACCTCGTCCGGCCGGTCTTCGGCAGCATGAGCGGCCGGACCGACGTCGACGTGATCGCCTACTGGACGCTCCAGAACCTGGGCGTCGGCAACGTCGCCCTGATCAAGGCGGCCAGGGCCCGGCTGGGCGCGAGCCGGTTCCAGGAGATCGCCGTGCTCAACCGGGTCCGGGCCGAGGTCGCCGTCGCGTACGCGCGGACCCACGCCCGGTTCGCCCAGATCGGCACGACCGAGGCCGCCGTCCGGGCCAGCCAGCGCGGCTTCCGCGAGGACTACGAGCTGACCGTCCAGCAGACGGGGCGGAAGGTCCTGCCGATCGAGCTGCTCAACAACTTCCGGCTGCTCAATCAGGCCCGTCGCGAATACCTCGACGCGATCGTCGACTACAACCGGGCCCAGTTCGAGCTCTACGTCGCGCTGGGGCAGCCCCCCGCCGATGCCCTGGCCCGCCCGGTCCCCGTCGAGGGGTTGGCCCCCTCGGGCCTGCCGGGGACCCGCGAGGTCGCGACCCCCTCGGGCGTCGAGCCCTCTCCGGGCGGGAGCCCGCCCCCCGCCCAGCCCGCCGTCCCCCGCGTCAATCCGGGCATCGGCACGGTCCTTCGATGAAACTGGAATCACCGAGAGAGGGCCCGACGATGAATGGGAAACCACGGGCCGGTCGCTGGCGACCGGCCGCCTCGATCACCCTGTCGCTCGCGACGCTGTCCGGCTGCGCGACCCGAACGGCCGCCGTCCGCCCCCCGGTCGCGGCCACTCCGAACGCGACCGACCTCCTGGACGTCTCGGCGGTCGCCCCCGCGATCAACGCCGGGCCGGCCCGACGCGATGGCCCGGCTCCACGGGCCGTCGACGATCCGCCGCGCCTCCGCCCCCCGGCCCGGCCCGCCTCGACCGACTCGGCCGTCGCGGCGGCGTCGGCCGCGCCGCCGGCCCCGGCCGGCCCGGAGTCGGGCCGGACCCCCCGGCCGATCGTCGACCCCGATGCCGGGCTGATGGGGCCGAACCCGCCCGCGCCGACCCCGGCGGCCTCGACCCCGCCGACGATCCCCCAGTCGGCCGCGCCCTATCCGATCGACCTGGCGGCCGCCCTCCGGCTGGCCGACGGCCGGAACCCGACGATCGGCGAGGCCCGGGTCCTGATCCTCGGGGCCCTGGCCGAGCGGCAGGCCGCCCGGGCCCTCCTGCTGCCCTACCTCAACGCCGGCACCAACTACCACGACCACACCGGCCCCTTGCAGCGGTCCAACGGCACGATCCTGCCCTTGACCGAGCAGTCGCTCTACTTCGGCGGCGGGGCCCGGACCGTGGCGGCCGAGTCGGTGGGAATCCCGGCGGTGAACATCTTTAGCCCGCTGACCGACGCGATCTTCGAGCCCCTGGCGGCCCAGCAGCGGGTGTCCGGGGCGCGATTCAACGCCTCGGACGCCGCCAACAAGGTCCTGCTCGAAGTGGCCTCGCTCTACATCGACCTGATCGGCGCCGGGGCCATCCTGGAGGCCAGGCGGGCGACCGCGGCGGAGTCCGACCGGATCGCAGCGTCGGTGGCCGCCTTCGCCGTGACCGGCGAGGGGCGCAAGTCCGACGCCGACCGTGCCGAGGCCGACCGTCGCCTCTTCCAGGTCGCGATCCAGCGCGCCGAGGAGGAGGTCGCCGTCGCCTCGGCCCTCCTGGCGGAGCGGCTCAACCTCGACCCGTCGGCCCAGCTCCGGCCCCTGGCCGGCCCCCTGGAGCCGATCGAGCTGATCGACCCCGAGACGCCGCCCGAGGAGCTGATCCGCCTGGCCGTGAACCGACGCCCCGACCTGGCCGCACGCGAGGCCCTGGTCGCCCAGGCGGACTATCGGGTCAAGCAGGAGAAGGCCCGGCCGCTCCTGCCGACGGTCTGGCTGGGGTTCAGCGGCGGCGCATTCGGCGGCGGGAGCAACCTCACCACGACCCCCCTGGGCAGCTTCGCCGGCCGGACCGACTTCGACGTCCGGGCCTACTGGACGGTCCTCAACCTCGGCGCCGGCAACGCCTCGCTCATCAAGCAACGCCGGGCGCAGGCCGGCCAGGCGACCGCGGAACGGGCGAGGGTCATCAACCAGGTTCGCGGCGAGGTCGCCACCGCCCGGGCCCAGTCGCTCGCCTTCCGGTCGGAGGTGAACATCGCCCGGCTCGGGCTCCGGACCGCCGAGCAAGGCTACCGCGAAGACCAGATCCGGCTCCGCGAGTCGCTCGCGCTGCCGATCGAGGCCCTCGACAGCCTCCGGCTCCTCTCGGAGCAGCGGGTCGCGCTGGTCCGGGCGATCACGCGGGCCAACCGGACCCAGTTCGCCCTCTTCGTCAGCCTGGGTGCCCCGCCGCCCCTCGGCCCGCCCCCGGCCCAACCGCCTCGGCCCGCCGTCGCCGAGTGATCGGCCCATTGGTCGCCAACCCGGGCCGCTCCCCCAATCGAGGGCGGCCCGGGTGGCGATCGGGGTTTCCGGGATCGAACGATCGTTCGCTCGGCGAGGCCCGGCCTCAGCGGATTCGGAGGATCGGGAAGGACCGGATCAACTGCTGGTTGAACGGGGTCCGGATCAGGAAGGCCGGGGCCGTGAGCGACCCGCTGTGGCTGTCCGGGGAGAGCTTGATCGTGTAGGAGAAGAAGCCCCGGGCGTCGGTGGCCAGGGCGCCGCCCTGGAACTTGAAGTTGCCCGTCGACTCCGAGTGGGTCGCGGTGGTCGGCCCGTCGATGAAGACGATCGAGTTCGGGGTCGTCTTGCCGATGACGGTCACGGTGCCCAGCCGGGTGACGCCCCCGTTGTCCGCCGGGTGATGCCCCGAGACCTGCTGGCCGGGCGCGAGCGCGAGCCCGAGCCGGAGCGGGACCCGGGGGGTGATCCCGGCCAGCCCCCTCAGGATCGCGGTCGCGTCGTTCTGGCCGATGAAGCCGGTGCCGTTGAAGTCGTACTGGGGGGCGAAGTCGGACGCACCCCGGAACGACAGGTAGACCGCGGCGTAGGCCTGCAAGTCGGCCGGGATGAACGCGCGATGGGCATCGGCGCCGGGGAACTGGCCGGGGATGCGGTGGGCCGGGGGGAGGAGGGCAGTGGTCGCGGCCTCGGAGGAGACCGGGACGGCGACCGACATCACGACCCGGGCGTCGAGCGGCTCGACGCCCGGGCGGATTCGACGAGGCGAGGGCATGGCACGGCTCCGCGATCGATCGGCGAGGTGGGCGATCCCACGCGGATCATCCCCATCGGGTCATTCATCGGCAGACGACCCATCGATCGGGGACATCGATCGCGCCATCGCCGATTTCTTCAATGGCCGGCCTGGGCCACCTTCCTCAGCTCGGGCTTGACCGGCGTCCCGTCGGCGATCGACCCGTTGTAGCTGGTGATGACCTGGTCCTCGGGGGTCAGGCCGCCGAGGATCTCGGCCTCGACGCCGTTGTCGTTGCCGACGTGGACGTCGACCTTGCGGGCCTTGCCGTCGCGGACGACGTAGACGCTCCCCTCGCCGGTCCCGGTCTGGCCGAGCAGGCCGGACGACGGGATCGTCACGCTGTTCGGCGCCGCGGCCTGGAGTGTGATGGTGACCCGGCCGTACATCCCCTCGCGGAGATTGCCGGTGGGGTTGGGGATGTCGACCTCGGTCCGCATGTTGCGGCTCTCGGGGTCCTCGGTCTCGGAGAACCGCGAGATGACGCCGTCGAACGTCTTGCCCGGCAGGGCGACGATGTGGAGGACGGCCTTGTCGCCCTTGTCGGCGAACGGGACGTCGGTGTCGGGCACCGGCAGGACGACCCGCATCAGGTCGGTCCGCGCCACGGCGAGGACCGGGACGTTCCCCCCTTCCGAGGCCGAGCGGATGAAGTCGCCGCGGTGGAAGCTCCGGACGGTGACGACGCCGTCGTAGGGCGAGGTGATCTGGGTGTACTCCTGCATCACCTTGGCCCGGCCGAGGTTGGCCCGGGCGACCTCGACGTTGGCCTGGGCCTCGATGAGGTCGGCCTGGCTCTCCTCGACCATCGCCTGCTTGTTGAGGACCTGGGCCTTGGACGAGAGGACCTCGGCCCGGGCGGCGCCGAGGTCGGCCTTCGCCACGTCGGCACGGTCCTTCTGCTCGTCCTCCAGCTTGTCCTCGACGGCTTGGCGGGCGACGAGGCCCGCGATCCGCTTCAACTGCTTGTCCTGGAGTTGCTGATTGGAGAGCTTCGCGTCGACCATGACTTCGGCCACCTTGATCATGGCCTCGGAGGCCTCCTTGGTGGCCCGGGCGCTGCGGATCTTCGCCTCGGCGACCTGGACCTTGGCCCGCGCCTGGTCCAGGGACGCCTGGTTCTGGTCGACCGCCTTGTCGACCTCGGGGTCCTCGATCACGGCGAGGAGCTGGCCGAGCTTGACGCGGTCGCCGATGTCGACGTTCTGGACCTTGAGGTACCCCGAGATCTTGGAATAGAGCGTGGCATGCTCGAAGGCATGGACCGAGCCGGCCTGGGTCGTCGACCGCTCGATCCCCCCCCGATGGGGGTGCGCCACCTCGACCGGCAACCCGGCGTCCGCCTTGTCGCCGCCCGGGTGTTCTTCGCCGGCCTCCGCCGATTGCCGTCGACCCTGATCCCAGGCGTAATACGCCCCCGCCGAGCCGCCCAACGCGACGACGATCGCGACGACGATCCACGCCCGAGATCGCCGGGGCGTCGAGGGATGGGCCGTCGACGACGGGGCGTGGGGTGCCTGGTTGCCGGCCGGCCCGGGCGGGGTCGCGACTGATGTGCCTTGCTCGTTCACGATCATCTGCCTCCGAAAGGGGAGCGGGATGGGTCGATGGGTTCGATTTGCCGGCCGTGGCGGAGGCCAAACGCCCGCGGTAGGACGCGACGCCGGGTGATGACCTGACGCGCGATCGGGAATGGGAGAGGGGGCGCCGGGGCGAGGGGCGTCGATCGGAGCCGCGCCGCCCCGTCGTTCAGCAGCGGAGATGGATGGTGAGGCGAGGCGAGGCGACGACGGCCGGCCGGAAGGAGCGGCGGCCAAACGCGGGGAGGCTCGCGGACCGGCCGCGATCGGGGGAGGATCGCCGCCATCTTGCCGGCGGGGTCGGGCCGAGCGAGGCGGGAAGGGCGAGGCATGCGGCGGACCCTTCCGAGGCGACGGCGTCGAGCCGCGATCGCCCCTTGGGCCGATGGTCGCTGAAAGCGTGGCTCTGGCTCCGGCCGAGGGGGCGTGGGCGGTCGACCGGGCGGGAGGCCATCAAGGTCCCCGCCAGGAAGACGCCGAGGCAGACCAGGGCCAGGCCTCGGGCTTGATCGCGCGACACTTGCCATCCTCGGGGAGGGAGGGGGAGCATCCCTTCAAGGATAGAGATAGCAGGATTCGAGGTCAACGGCGCCCGGGACGAATCGCGGCCCGGCGGCGACGAGTCGACCATTATCGAGGAGGAGGATTGCCGCGACGCCCGGGCCCCCGTATGATTCGCCCAACGGGCCCTCCCGGCCTCCGGAGACGAGTCGATGGCAGTCCGGCCTTGGAGAGCCCTGACGATCCTGCTGCTGCTCGCCGCGGCCTTCCCGCCGCCGCGCGTGGTGAATTTATGGATCGCCGATGCTCCCGGGCATGACTCGCACGAGGCCAAGAAGACCGTGCAGGCCCGCGGCCGGAACCGCGTCGGCTCCCCCATCCAGCTCGACTCCTGCCGCGCCCTCGCCCCCCTGGCGGGCGGCAAGCGGCGGCCCCCCCGGCCCGCCGGCCCCGTCGCCCGCCGGCACGAGCCCACCTCGCGACCCTTCCGCCATGCCTCGCCCCCTCCCGCCCTCTCCTTCCCGGCAAACCTCCGCCTCCGCTGCTAGGTGACGCCGCCCGGCCCCGAGACCGCGGACGAGACCCCTTGTCCCCCCGCGCCTTGGCCACGGGCCGTCGCGTCGTCACTTCACCCTGGCCGCCCCTTCACCGGAGGTCCCGAGGACCGATGAACGGCTTAATCCGCGCATCGCTGAGCAACCCGTACGCCGTGACCGTCTTCTGCCTCACGCTCGTGCTGATCGGCACGCTCAGCTTGTTCATGATCCCCGTCGACATCCTGCCGGTGTTCAAGAGTCCGGCCGTGCAGGTGCTGACCTTCTACGGCGGGATGCCCGCCGAGGGGATGGAGAAGGATATCACGAGCCGGATGGAGCGGTGGGTCGGCCAGGCCAACGGCCTGGCCCGGCAGGAATCACGCTCGATCGTCGGCGCCAGCATCGTCCGCGACTATTTCCAGGGGGACGTCGACCCCAATGGCGCCCTGACGCAGGTCAACTCGCTGGCCCTGGCCACGGTGCCCAACCTCCCGCCGGGCACGCTCCCGCCGGTCGTCCTGCCCTTCGACCCGACCAGCTCGACGCCGATCGGCCTGGTCGCGCTGAACAGCGAGACCGAGAACGAGTCGTCGCTCTACGACGTCGGTCGCTATGAAGTCCGCAACATGATCATGGCCCTGCCGGGGGCCGTGGCCCCGGTGGTCTACGGCGGCAAGGTCCGCGCCGTGATGCTCTACTTGAACCGCGACAAGATGCAGGCGCGGGGGCTCTCGCCGCTCGACGTCATGAAGGCGGTGGACAACTACAATGTCTTCCTGCCGGCCGGCGACGCCAAGTTCGGCGGCACCGACTATGCCATCGACTCGAACTCGATGTACGACTTCGTCGAGAAGATGGGCGACATCCCGCTCCGGCCCGTCCACGGCAACGCCGCGTTCATGAGGGATGTGGCCACTCCCAAGGACGATGCTTTCATCCAGACCAACATCGTCCGGGTCGACGGCCGCAAGCAGGTCTACATCCCCGTCTTCCGCCAGCTCGGCGCCAGCACGCTGAAGGTCGTCGACACGATCAAGTCGTCGCTCGAAGACATGAAGGCGCGGCTGAGCAAGCCGGGGATCGACCTGAAGCTGGTGATGGACCAATCGGTCTACGTCCGCCAGTCGATCTCCAGCCTGGTGCAGGAAGGGGCCCTCGGGGCGGTGCTCTGCTCGCTGGTGATCCTCCTGTTCCTCGGCCAGCTCCGGATGACGGCGATCGCCATCATGACGCTGCCGCTCTCGATCCTGGCGGCGGTGGTCTGCCTCCTGGCCACGGGCAACACGATCAACGTGATGACCCTCTCCGGCCTCTCGCTGGCGATCGGGCCGATGGTCGACAGCGCGATCATCTGCCTGGAGAACACCCATCGCCACCTCGGCATGGGCTCCTCGCCCGAGGAGGCGGCCTACAAGGGGGCGAGCGAGGTGGCCCTGCCCGAGCTGGTCTCCACGCTCTGCACCTTCCTCGTGCTGGCCCCCCTGGCCCTGATGCCCGGCCTCGGCGCCTTCCTGTTCCGCCCGATGGCCCTGGCCGTGGCGTTCGCGATGATCGCCGCCTACATCCTGTCGCGGACCTTCGTCCCGTCCCGCAGCGCCATGTGGCTCAAGCCCCACGTCCTCGGCCACGAGGGAGCGAAGGGCCCGATCGGTCGGGCCTTCGCCCGATGGGAGAAGCTGATCGACCGCGGGATCGACCTCTACGTCAAGGGGCTCGACGGCGTCATGAGCCGCCCCCGGACGACGATCGCCGTCGCCTTCGGCCTGCTGGCGCTCGCCCTGGTCACGCTGATCCCGGTCATCCGTCGCGAGTTCTTCCCCGAGGCCGACGCCGGCGCCTTCGAGATGGCCGTCCGGGCCCCCAGCGGCACCCGGATCGAGGTCACCAACCAGCGAGTCGACGCCGTCGAGAAGTTCCTCCGCGAGCAGATCCCCGAGCATGACCTCGAACTGATCGTCTCCGAGATCGGCGTGACCGCCGACTGGTCGGCCGCCTACACCCAGAACGCCGGGCCGATGGACGCGATCGTCAAGATCCAGCTCACCGAGCATCGCACCAAGTCGGCCCAGGAATATGCCTCCAAGGTCCGGGCCGCGGTGACCAAAGAGCCTCGGTTCTCCGACCTGGAATTCGCCTTCGATACCGGCGGAATGATCCGGGGTGCCCTCAATGAAGGGAAATCCACGCCGCTCAATATCCGGGTCACCGGCAAGAATCTGGCCAAGCCCGCCCAGATCGCGGCGATGATCCGGACCAAGGTCATCCAGATCGACGGGGTCGTCGACGCCCGCATCCTCCAGCGCCAGAACTACCCCGAGTTCATCGTCAACGTCGACCGGACCAAGGCCGCCGACCTGGGGATGACCCAGGAAGACGTGATGCGCAACGTCGTCGCGGCCCTGAACTCGTCGATCACCTTCAACAAGAAGAACTTCTGGATCGACCCGAAGAGCCACAACCAGTACTTCGTCGGCGTGGCGTACCCCGAGCGCGACATCACGTCGATCGACACGATGCTCGACATCCCGATCACCGGCGCCCTCAAGGCGGAGCCGGTCCCGCTCCGGACCCTCGCCACCATCACCAGGACGACCGTCCCGACCGAGATCACCCACAACAACATCCAGCCGTCGATCGACCTGACGATGGGCGTGGAAGGCCGCGACCTCGGGCACGTCGCCGACGACATCTCCAAGATGTTGGAAGAATTCGGCCAGAAGCTGCCCGACGGCAACTGGACACCTTACGAACCCTCGTCCTCGGGGTCGAAGCGCGAGCTGATGAAGGGCTCGAAGATCGTCCTCAGCGGCGAATATGCCCGGATGCAGCAGACCTTCCGCGACCTGGGCATCGGCATGATCCTGGCGGTCCTGCTGATGTACTTCCTGATGGTCGCCCTCGACAAGTCGTACGTCGTGCCCCTGACGGTGATGCTCACCGTCCCCATCAGCATGGCGGGCGTCTTCCCGTTCCTGTACTTCACCGGGACGGCGATCAACGTCCAGTCGATCCTGGGGATCATCTTCATCATCGGGATCAAGGTCGCCAACACGGTGCTGATGACCGACTTCGCCCAGGAGATCCGCCGCCACGAGGGGCTGACGCCGACCCAGGCGATCCGCAAGGCGGCCTCCGTCCGCGTCCGCCCGGTGACGATGACCGCCTTGGCAGCCTTCTTCGCCATGATCCCCGCGGCCATGGCGCTGGAGCGGGGCAGCGAGGCGAACGCCCCGCTGGCCCGGGCGATCCTCGGCGGCCTGATGGCCGGCGAGCCGGCCACGCTGTTCGTCCTGCCCTGCCTCTACATGCTGATGGTCAAGGACAAGCCCGGCCAGGCAGGGCCCGGGCCGGGTCATGGGCACGGGCCCGACGCCGAGCATCACCAGGATTCGGCCCACTATTGAGACGGAGGTCGACCCGGGCCCCCGCGCCCGGGCGATCTCGCGAAGTTCGGGGGGGCGGACGGGGCCGACTTCGCGGGGATTTGCCCCCCTTCGCGGAGTCGCCCGTCCCCCCCTCGAATCGTTGACAGCCCGGCGCAACCCGACGGTATGATGGCAGGTCGACGAAGCTCGCGGCGTCCCGACGCCCCACTCGCGGACGAACCTCGGCCGAGGGTTTTCTCCCATGTTCAAGATCGAGACCTCCAGCGGCCTCCAGACGATCATCACGCCGAGCTTCCACTTCCGGTTCCACTGGATGGGGGACCACTGGAAGCAGGAGATCCTGCCCGTCGGCGGGTGCCAGGCGATCCCCAAGGTCTGGTCGGTCGAGGGGCATGTCTCGCACGACGGCCCGTCGAGGCCGGCCAGCCCGGCGTTCGGGCGCCTCCGGATCGAGGAGGACGCGGCGGACGTCGTCGTCGCCCATCTCGACGGCCAATCGGGCCCGCATCATTACTCGGGCACGTTCCGATTCGAGGAGCGGGCCGACGAGGTCGTCATCGACGTCGAGGTGCTCGACCGGTGTGCCGAGGCGGACCAACCGCCGATGGCGACTTACCTGATCGAGTCGTCCGACGGCCACCTCCATCACGACGGCGCGGCCACGATCACCTGGCTCAACCCGGAGACCCGGCTCGTCTTCGAGGCGGGGCCGGCCGCCCGGGTCGAGGCCGACGCGGCCGGGATGGGCACCATCCGGCTCAAGGCCCTGGCCGAGCCCGACCCGTCGGCGGAAGTCCAGGCCCTCCGCTACCGATGGCGATGGATCACCGTGCCCGGGCGTCAGATCTGGGACCGCGACGTCTGAGGTCACGCCACGCAGGGCGCCTCATGGCCCGAGCCGGAATCCCGCGAGGCGGGCCCTCACCCGCCCCCGGCGGCCTCGCGCCAGTAGCCGAAGGTGTCGGGGGCGACTTGGATCGCGCCGGAATCGCGGCGGTCGCGGAGGAAGGCGAAGAAGGCTTCGGATTCCCGCGCCAGGCCGAGCATCCGGGTGCTGGCCAGGACCCGCGTGATCCGGAGCCAGTTGTGGTTCGGGCGGAGGAAGACGCCGCGCCTCCGGTCGAAGTCGGCGGCCTCGACCACGACGTCCCCCTCGAAGCCCAGGCCGAGGAACGCCAGGAAGCGGCGGAGCGATCGCGCGAGGGCCTCGCGCAACGCCGGGTCGGCGCGGAACTCGTCGACGTCGGCGTCGGTCACCAGCGGGGCGTCGGGGTTATACCGGCTGGGCTCCCGGAGCGGGAACATCCACTGGATGAAGTCGTGGACCGACTCCATCGCGCGGTCGTCGAGGGCCTGGAGGTCGGCGAGCGTCCGCCCCTCGGCATCGGCGGCCGAACCCCGGTAGAACTCGGTCAGCCTGGACATGGCCGCGCCTCCGATCCGATCCGCCCCGGGGCTCAGACCGCGGATACCTTGGCCGGGACCCGCTCGTGCTGGATCACCGAGAGCCGGTCGATGATGTCCCGGAGCACGTCGATCGGCGACTGGCCGGCGTCGACCTCGTAGATCAGCGACTTTTCATAGAAGCTGAGGGTTTGATAGGTCTCGTCGAGGTAGGTCTTGAGCCGGCGGCGGATGACCTCGTCGTTGATGTCGTCGAGCCGGTTCTCGCGGAGGGCGCGGGACTTGAGGCGTTCCATGGCCTTGGCGTTGTCGGAGATCTTGAGGTGGAAGATTTGCACGACGTCGAGCATGTGGTCGAGCTGCTCGGCCTGGGCGTAGTTGCGGGGCAGGCCGTCGAGGATCAGGGTGTGGATCTCGGGCAGGAGGTATTCCTGAAGTTCCAGGATCTTGATGTGCCGCTCCCAGATCCGGACCGTGAGGTCGTCGGGGACGAGGAAGCCCTGCGAGGTGAAGTCGACGATCTCCTTGCCGAGCGTCCCATACTTGGGGAGCTTGCGGAAGAGGTCGCCGCAGGAGATGTGCAGGAGGTCGGGGAGCTGGCCGAGCACCGCCCCTTGCGTGCCCTTGCCGCTGCCGGGCATGCCGAAGAGGAGGATGGTGCGATACTTCCGCTCTGCGGCCATGATGGATGTCGCTTTCGCCCAGGGGGACCGTGCCGGACGGCCGGGCGGGCGGAGAGGGACCGCCCGCTTTCACCCCACCATCATCGGCGTGAATCCCGCGACCGGCAACCCATCTTTTCCCGCCGTGTCGCCGCCACGCCGCAGGACCCCACCCCGATGATCCTCGCCGCCCCCACCCGAGTCCTCCTCCTCCGCCACGCCGAGACCGCCGCCCCCGATCGCTTCCACGGCGCCGAGTCCGACATCCCCCTCGGCGAGCGGGGCCACGAGCAGGCGGTGGCCGCCGGCCTCGCGATCGCCCGCCTCGCCCCCGACGCCCTCTACTGCTCGTCGATGCTCCGGGCCCGCCAGACCGCCGGGCCGATCGGGACCGCCTGCGGCCTGGAGCCCGCGATCGTCCCCGACCTCCACGAGCGGCGGATGGGCCCCCTGAGCGGCTTGACCCTGGCCGAAGGCTGGGACGCCTACACCCGCGACATGGGCCGCTGGAAGGCCGGCGACCTCGACGCCGCCCACGAGGGGGGCGAGTCCTACGCCCAGATTCGCGACCGGGTCGTCCCCGCCTTCACCGGCCTGGCCCGCCGGCACCCCGGCGGGACGGCCGTCGTGGTCGCCCACGGCGTCGTGATCCGGGTCCTGCTGACGGCCCTGCTCGAAGGCCACGGGCCCGGGGACTTCGACAGATTCGGGATGGGATACGTGGCGGTCAACGACCTGCGGTTCGACGGCGAAACCTGGCGGGCGGCGGAACTGAACGGCTCCTCCCTGAGAGGTGGTTGACGCCGGGTAATTTGGGCATGGTCAGACCTCGACCTCGACCTCGCGGACGTTGGCCCTTTTCGGGCGATCATTGATCGCCGCCAGATACTCACGGATCGCATCCGCGATGTTCTCCAATGCCTCTTGTTCCGTGTCGCCTTGGGAATGACAACCGGGCAGGTTGGGAACGGACACCGCGAACCCCTCTTCGGACTCTTCGAGGACGACCTGGAATTTCATCGTTCGACCTCCTCAAGACGGCCAATCCTCGCCCATCGCCTCGCGCTGCAACCGCCCCAGCCGGTCGATCCCGGCCTCGGCCAGGTCGAGCAGCGTGGTCAGTTGGGCCCGCGAGAACGTGCCGCCCTCGCCGGTGCCCTGGACTTCGACCAGGCCCCCGCCGCCGAGCCGGACGACGTTCATGTCGACCTCGGCGCGGGAGTCCTCGATGTAGTCGAGGTCGACGACGGCCTCCCCCTTGACGATCCCGGCGCTGATGGCGGCGATGCGGTCGCGGAGGATCGCCCGGGCGGCCTCGCCGAAGCGGACCCGGAGGGCGTCGGCGACCGCGACGTAGGCGGCGGTGATGGCGGCGGTCCGGGTCCCTCCGTCGGCTTCGAGGACGTCGGCGTCGACGTGGATGGTCCAGGGGCCGAGGGCCCTGGTGTCGACGATCGCGCGGAGGCTCCGGCCGATCAGGCGCTGGATCTCGGTGGCTCGGCCGTCGGCCCCGCGGGATTTGCGGGTGGGGGTGCTGCCGGGCAGCATGGCGTACTCGGCGGTGAGCCAGCCGACCCCCTTACCTTCGAGGAAGGGGGGCACCTTGTCGGAGAGGTGGGCGGTGACCAGGACGGTGGTCGCCCCGGCGCGGTAGAGGACGCTCCCGGGGGCGGTCCGGACGAACCCGCGTTCGATCGTCGCGGGGCGGATCTCGTCGGGCCTTCGGCCGTCGTGTCGGGGCATGGCGGTTTCCGATCGAGGGGTGTCGCGGGCTCGGGGCCCGGTTTCCTGCGACTCGTGATCTGCGACAATCGGGCGGGAGGATGACCGGACGGGCGGCCGGGGATGCGATCGTGGCAAAAACGGAGGCTTCACGGCTGGTCCAGGCCTTACGCGGCCTCGGGCTCGACTCGGCCCAAATCGACGGGTTCTTGCGGAACGAGACGATCGTCTATCGACTTTCGACGCAAGGCGATCCCGGAATCGCGATGATCGAGAGGGTTGGAGATCGATTGAGGAGCGGCGTCATCGAGATCAATGACCCGGGGGGCGGACGGAAGGACTTCATGCAATTCCGCGCCCGGTCGCGGGTCGTCGCGGTCGAGTTGGGAGTGGTGGAGCTGGAATGGTTCGCCGCCGCGGTCATCTATGAGAAGCTGGAACACCTCCTCCGCCGCCAAGGCTTCCGGAGTTTCAACGTCGCTGTACCCGAAGACTTGGGCGGAGGTATGATGACCATACTCTCCAAACTCTTCGCCGTTCCTTGAGCCGACGGGGGAAAGATGGACGATTTCAAGAAATACGCGGATTTGAAAGAAGCAGGCGCGACACCCGGGCAGGTCTATCGGGCTGGTAAGGAGGACCACCTCGATGAAATTACCCTGATTCGCCTGCTCCGCAAGGTGTTCGACCTTTCCCTCGCCGACGCCAAACGTGCCATCGTGGGAGATGATTGGCCCGAAGCCAAGCAGGAGGTCAAGGTGGGCTCGAATGTCGACTGGGACGGCTGGGACACCCTGGAAGGTTCCTATCTGATGGAAGGCCGAGTCGTCGCGATCGAGGGCCCCGAGGCTCGGCTCGAAGGGCTCAGAAAGTATAAATTGGTCGACGGCGAACTCGTCGAGGTCGTTTATGAGGGGCCGGCCAGCAGGAAGGCCCCGGTCTCCCATCTGGAACGCCCTCTCGTGGAACGGTTGCAGGAGACGGCCCTCTTCCTGAGCGACCTCCCGGCGATCAACGACCGATAGGCCGGTCCTCGTCCGAGCTGGTCACGCCGGACACGACGCCATCGGCTAGGTTGTCGCGGAGGAGCCAGGCGAGCAGGGCCTTCTGGAAGTGGAGGCGGTTGGCGGCCTGGGGGAAGACGAGGCTGCTCGGGCCTTCGAGGACCTCGTCGGTCACCTCCTCGCCGCGGTGGGCGGGCAGGCAGTGGAGGAAGATCGACCGGGGCCGGGCCAGGGCGAGCAGGGCCGAGTCGACGCGGTAAGGTTCGAAGACGGCCTTGCGCGACTCGTGCTCGGCCTCCTGGCCCATGCTCGCCCAGACGTCGGTGTAGACCACGTCGGCGCCCTCGACGGCGGCCCGGGGGTCGTGCTCGATCTCCAGGGCGAGCCCGGGGTGGGCCTCGGCGAAGCGGGCGGCGAACTCGGCCGGGTACTCGTAGCCGGGCGGGCAGGCCAGGACGAACCGGACGCCGAAGAGGGCCGACGCCCGGACCAGCGACCGCGCGACGTTGTTGCCGTCGCCGACGAAGGCCAGCTTCAGGCCGGAGAGGCCCCCCAGGGCCTCGCGGATCGTCAGGAGGTCGGCCATCGCCTGGCACGGGTGCGCGGAGTCGGACAGGGCGTTGATGATCGGGATCGACGAGTGCCGGGCCAGCTCGACGATGGTGGTCTGCGAGAACGTCCGGACCGCCAGGGCGTCGACGTACTGGCTGATGACCCGGGCGAAGTCGGCCACGCTCTCGCGGACGCCGAGGCCGACGTCCTTGCCGTTGAGGAACAGGGCGTTGCCGCCGAGCTGCGTGATCGCCGCCTCGAAGCTGACCCGGGTCCGGAGCGAGGGCTTGTCGAAGACCAGCCCCAGGGTCCGGCCGGCGAGCACCTGCGGACGCTCGCCGCGCTGGCGGTCGTCGCGCTTGAGGGTCGAGGCGCGGTCGAGCAGGTCGGCGGCCTCGGCGGCCGTGATGTCGAAGATGTCGATGAAGTGTCGGACCACGAGGCGACCCCCTTGCCCTGTCCCTTGCGCCGGCCCGAAGTCACGGGGCCGCGCGGCGGAGCGCCGCGGCCAGCATCGCGCAGCCCTCGTCGACCTGCTCCTCGGCGATGTTCAGGGCCGGGAGCAGGCGGATGACGGTGCCGTGGGTGGCGTTGATGAGGAGCCCCTGCTCCAGGCAGTCCGCCACCACGCCCGAGGCGTCGACCGACAGCTCCAGGCCGATCATCACGCCCATGATCCGGATGTCGCGGATCAGGCCGGGCAGCTCGGCCCGGAGCGCCTCGAAGTGGCCGCGGAACCGCTCGCCGATCGCCCTGCCGCGCCCGAGCAGGCCGTCGACCTCGATCGTCTCGATCGCCGCGAGCCCGGCCCGGCAGGCGATCGGGTTGCCGCCGAAGGTGCTGGCGTGCATCCCCGGCTTCAAGGACGCGGCGACCTCCGGCCGGGCGATCGCCACGCCGGCCGCCACGCCGGCGGCCAGGGCCTTGGCGCAGGTGAGGATGTCGGGCTCGACCGCGTAATGCTGGTAGGCGAACCACTCGCCGGTCCGGCCCAGGCCGGTCTGGACCTCGTCGAGGATCAGCAACACGCCGCGGTCGTCGCAGAGCCGGCGGACGCCTTCGAGATACCCCGGCGCCGGGAGGTTGATCCCCCCTTCCCCCTGGATCGGCTCGAGCATGACGGCGGCGGTCCGGTCGTCGAGGGTGTCGGCCAGGGCCCCGAGGTCGTTGTGCGGGACGTAGGAGAAGCCGGGGACCAGCGGCTCGAAGCCGGCGTGATACTTGGGCTGGGCCGTGGCGGTGAGCGCGGCGTAGGTCCGGCCGTGGAAGCCGCCCTCCATCGTCACGACCTTGTACCGGCCCGAGGCGTGGCCGTGGGCCTTGGCCATCTTGATGGCCGCCTCGTTCGCCTCCGCCCCGCTGTTGCAGAAGAAGCACTGGCCGCCGAACGACCGCTCCGAGAGCGCCTGGGCGAACGCCCCCTGGGCCTCGATGTACCAGGTGTTCGGCACGTGGATCAACTGGCCGACCTGGTCGCGGACCGCCTCGACCACCCGCGGCGGGCAGTGCCCCAGCAGGTTGCAGCCCCAGCCGGGGAAGAAGTCGAGGAGCCTCCGCCCCTCGGCGTCCCAGACCCATGAGCCTTCGCCCCGGACCAGGCAGACCGGGTATCGGCGGTAGTTCGGGACCACGTACCGCTCGAACTGCGCGATCGTCTCGGCCGAGGTCCGGGTGGTGGCTTGGGACAAGGGAGTGGCTCCTTCGACGTCCGGATGACCTTCGAGGAAGTAGTAGACGACCAGCCCTAATTTGGTAAGCTGGCTCTGAGTATTCTTGGACAAAGCTTCTCCGATTCACGGATGCTAGCACCCATGATCTCCACCCCCAACCTCTACCAATTCCGCCTCGAGCCC